>Ga0209131_1002842_pt1 | contig 11649 bp, 14 predicted proteins | sample GraSoi_2013_40cm_FD_185826 | JGI IMG/M metagenome (GOLD analysis project Ga0209131, IMG submission 185826) | Grasslands soil microbial communities from the Angelo Coastal Reserve, California, USA - Sample 9_17_2013_40cm (SPAdes) (version 2) | ecosystem: Environmental > Terrestrial > Soil >...
AAGCTGCGGATTTTACCTGCGATCTGGCGTAACACAGCGCTGCTACAACGGGGACCTCAACCGACCACGAGGAGGCTTGGATGCGCACCTTCAATCTGTTGTGGGCTGGCGCTTTGTTCATAATCCTGTGCGGCTGCGCAACGCGCAGCACGGTCTATCCGGAATTCAAGCAGCCACCGACCATTTCCGTTTCGAAGGACACGGTGTCGACGATGACGGAGACAGCGGCGGAGGACCACCTGATCCCGGGCAGCCAGGTGTTCGTGGCCGGCAAGGGCGGCGCTGCAAGGTACTTCGGCCTCGTCGGCATGGCCATCGACAAATCGCGCAACGAGTCCGCCGTCACCAGCACGCAGGATGCGCTTCGCCTTAGCTTCGACGAAGAGTTGTCGCAGGCGCTCAAGCGCGGCGCGCGGCCGGTTACGGTGAGCCCTTCAGGCGGCGACGTGTTGTTGCTGCCGGCGGCGCGGCTCGTTATGCGCGACGATGAGCGGAGCGAGCTGTCGTTTCGCGTCACCGCCCGGTTCAATGGCGACGAGGGGAGGAAGAACTATTTGTACCTCTATGGCGTTCGACCGCTTGCTGGCGAAGACGGCTGGACCGCGAACCAGGGGCGCTCGTTCAAACAGGCTTCGGGCGAAGCGATGGACCGCCTGGCAAACATCATCGTGGACGACCTTTACGGCGCCTACCGGCAAAGCACCGATCCGGCCGGACAAAGGATCGTGCGTTGGAAGCTGCTGACGGGCGAGCAAATCGCGAGCGGCGTGCTGCTGAAGGACGAGCCCGACTTCCTGGTCGTCATGCCGGTGTTCAGGGACAAGCCGATGACCGGCATCGTCGGCGTATTACCCAAGGCGCTTATCCGCCTGCAGCCTTGACCGGCGGGCGTACTAAAGAATGCGGTTGAACCACAGCATCGAGAGCACGGCACCAAGCAGCACGAATGCCGCCGCGATGCTCGTGAAGAGCGCGGTGATCTCGGTCTCCTTCTTCTCCATCACCAGCTTGGAGTTGAGGCCCTCGTAGATCTTCTTGAGGTCGGGCGCGTTGCCGGCGAAGAAGTATTCGGCGCGCGTCATGTCGGCGATCACCTTCAATGCGTCTTCGTCCAGCCGCACCCGGATCGACCAGCCTTCGCCGGTGAGGATCTGGCCGTCGGGCGTGCCGACGCCGACGGTGAAGATGCGCACGCCGCGCTCGGCGGCGAGCCGCGCGGCGTCGACCGGATCGGGACCGGTGGTGGTCTGGCCATCGGTGAGCAGAATGACGACCGCCGACTTGTACGAGCCCGGCGGTACCGGCCTCAGCTCCGGCTTCGGTGGCGCACCGAGAGGCCGTGGGCTGCCGCCGGCAGCCGCCGAGCCCATGCCGGCGCGCAGCTGCGGCGCTTTCACTTCGAAATCCTGCTCGGGAAAGATCGCTTTCAGCGAGACGAGGATGCCGCTGCCCACGGCGGTGGCGTTCTGCAGCTGCAGCTGCTCGATCGCGTTCATCACTTCCTCGCGGCTGCGCGTCGGCGGCTGCACCAGCGCCGCGCTGCCGGCAAAGGCGACGACCCCGATGCGCGTGGTGCTCGGCGTGTCCTTGAGGAAGGCGCGCGCCGCGGCCTGGGCGGCGGCCAGGCGCGTCGGCTTGACGTCGTCGGCGCGCATGCTGCCGGAGACGTCGAGCGCGAGGATCACGGTCTCGTGCTGCGAGGGCAGCGTCACTACCGCCGCCGGTCGCGCCAGCGCGAGCAGCATGACGACGAATCCGGCCAGGAGCAGCGCCGGCGGCAGGTGGCGCCGGAAGCTCGAGGTTTTGCCCATCGCGACCTTGACCAGCGCGAGGTTGGAATAAGCGAGTGCGTTCTTCTTGCGCTGCAGGATCAGGATATACAGCGCGACCAGGATCGGGACCAGCGCCAATCCCCACAGCCCCTCCGGCCAGAGGAAGGTCATGTCAGAACGGCGGCAATCCCGCCGCGCCCGCCGCGGTCTCGATCGGCACGGCGAAGGCGATGCCGGCGAAGCCCGCCTTCTCCGCCGTGCTGAGGATCGCGGTGATGATGCCGATCACTTCGCCCGCCGCGTTGACCAGCGGCCCGCCGGAGCTGCCGGGATTGGCGGCGGCGTCGAACTGGATCAGGTTCTTCAGCATCTGCGTGCCATCGGGCGAGCGGTACTGGCGCTTCAGTCCCGAGATCACGCCGTGCGACACCGACGGCCCGATGCCGAACGGAAAGCCGATCGCGGTGACGTGCTCGCCTTCGGTCAGCTGCTTCGCCGAGCGCAGCGTCGCCGCCGGCAGATCGTCGGGCACCTGGTTCGCCTGCAGCACTGCGAGATCGTTTTCCGGCTGCGTGCTGACGATCGACGCCTCGGACTCGCTGCCGTCCTCGAACTGCACGCGCACGCGGCTCGCGCCCGCCACTACGTGCAGACTGGTGAGGATCACGCCGCGGTTGATGATCACCACGCCGCTGCCGGTGGCGTGGTGCAGGTTTTCGTTCATTTCCAGGGCATCGCCGGCAGTGAGACCCGAGGCGCGCACGCGCACGATCGAGCTGCGCACCGCCTGGTAAGCCTTCACCGCCGGCGAGGGCACCGGCTTGGTCTCGAGCGTACGCGCCACCGCCTGGTCGACATCGTCCTGCGTGATCTGCTGCGCCGCCGGGGCGAGCGAGCCGTGCAGCGCGACCAGCGCCACCGCGAGCGCGGCGCCGGCGAGGAAGAACATCGGCTTTTCGTGACGCTTGTAGAGATCGCGCCACGTGCGGCGCGCAGGTTTCGCGACCTCCTTTGTCTCGGCTGCGGGTCCCAATACCTGGGGCGCAGGGATTATCCCGGCAGGTTTTCTGGGAGTTGCGCTATAGAAACCTCGTCTCATGTCGCGTGCATCCGTCGCAATAGTGTCGACCTCGCAGTCGTGCGCCAGTTCAGGCGCGCGCTGCGCGCTTCATGGGCCAAACGGTAGCAATTGCCGATCCTTGCGTAACAGAAAGCTATGGGCTTTCGGGCAGCGGTATGAATTCCGTCTCACCGGCAACCGCGGCGAAGCCTCCGGCCTTCCATTCGGCCGCGGCAGCCTCGATGCGCTCTTTGCGGCTCGAGACAAAATTCCACCAGACGAAGCGCGCTCCATCGAGCGGCTCGCCGCCGAGCAGCAGCACGCGCGCATTTGAAATCGCCGCCACGCTGGCGGGCGTGCCGGGCTTGAAGACCAGCATTTGCCCCGCGCCGAACCTGGCTCCGTCGTGCTCGATCGCGCCGTCGGTGACGTAGGCGGCGCGCTCGGCGTAGCGGAAATCCAGCTCGAGGCGGGCGCCGGAGTCGAGCTGCGCGTCGGCATAGAACATCGCGCTCAACGTCGCCACCGGCGAGCGCGCGCCGCGCCATTCGCCGAGGATGATGCGCACATTCTTCTGCGCGAACGGCAGCTGCTGCGCGCCGACGTGCACGAAATCGGGCGCCTCCTCCTCATGCTCGCGCGGCAGCCCGACCCAGAGCTGGATGCCCGAGAGGCGCGAGCCGCCGGCACGCAACTCCTGCGGCGTGCGCTCCGAGTGCACGATGCCGCGCCCGGCGGTCATCCAGTTCACGTCGCCGGGGCGGATCGGCTGCACGCTGCCGATGCTGTCGCGATGCAGGATCTCGCCCTCGAAGAGATAGGTCACGGTGGCGAGGCCGATGTGCGGATGCGGCCGCACGTCGAGCCCTTTGCCCGGCGCCAGCGCGACCGGACCCATCTGGTCGAAGAACACGAATGGACCGACGCTGCGCTTCTGCGCCGCCGGCAGCGAGCGGCGCACGGTGAAGCCGTCGCCGAGGTCGCGCGTGCGGGGAACGATGATGGTTTCGAGCATTGAGAAGACTCTAATGGTTCATGGCGGTGCCCGCTCGCGCGCCGCTGGTGCATCGCACATCGCCTTCAGCGAGCGGTTGCGCGTCAATTCAAGAGCTTGGCTGCTGGCATGGCTCGTGCGAGTAGTCAGTGCGGCAATGGAAACGCTTTTGATGTTGGTTCACATAGGCGGCTTGGGATTTCTCGGCTGGGGCGCCTATCTGGCATTCACACAATCCGATCACGCAGAACGCCAGGATGGCGATGAGCCCGTAGAAACACGCGAGTAGGGTAATGTGCCGCCCATGCTGCCGCCTACCTCGGCAATGGGGGACATCGCCCATGTCATCCAGCTCGCGATCGCGCCGGTGTTCCTGCTCACAGCGGTGGGCACGCTGCTCAACGTGCTCGCCAGCCGCCTCGGCCGCACCGTCGACCGCCGCCGCGTGCTGGTGGCCGCGCTGCCGCAGCTCGACGCCACGCTCGCGGCGGATGCGCGTGCCGAGCTGGTATTCAACGAGCGGCGCACGCGCCTGATCTACCTGTCGATCTCGCTCGCGGTGATGTGCGCGCTGCTCATCTGCCTCTTGATCGCCATCGCGTTCCTCGACGCGCTGATCACCGCGGATCTGTCGCAGCTGGTGGCGATCCTGTTCATGCTGTCGATGGTGGCGCTGATCGGCAGCCTGAGCATCTTCCTGCGCGAGATCTTCCTCGGCGTCAACACGGCGCGCGTCGCCATCCGTTAGGGGCTTCCATGGCCAAGCTGCGACACATCGCGATCACCGTCCCCGACCCGGAGAAGGCCGCCGCGTTCTACATGCAGGCCTTCGGCCTGCAGCGCGTCGGCAGCACCGACTGGGACGGCGCCCATGGCGTCTATCTCTCCGACGGCGTCATCAACCTCGCGTTGCTGCATTATCGGAAGGAGGAGTACGCCGGCAAGCGCGGCCGCGACTTCGTCGGCGTGCATCACTTCGGCTTCATCGTCGAGGACCTCGCAGCGACGCGCGAGGCGATCGAAGCCGCCGGCGGCGAGCACTGGATGGGCGAGCCGGCCGAGGGCACCGGCTTCTACGAAGTGAAGTACCACGACCCCGACGGCATCGCCTTCGACATCACCGCCAACGGCTGGAAGACCTAGTTACCTTTCACGCCGGCGGCGCGCAGCATGCCGCCCAGCTCCACGAGCTGCTTGCGCATATAGGCGTCGAACGCTTCGGGGCTCATCGGCATCGGCTCGGCGCCGAGCTTCGAAAGGCGCTCGCGCACCTCGGGTTCGCCGAGGGCGCGCGCCACTTCGGCGTGGATGCGCTGCACGATCGGGCGCGGCGTCTGCGCCGGCGCCAGCATGCCGATCCAGAAATCGAACTGCGCGGCCGGGACACCGGCCTCGGCCATGCTGGGCACTTCGGGCAGCGCAGGGGTGCGCTGATCGCTGCTGACAGCGAGCGCGAGCAGGCGGCCTTCGCGCACGTGCGGCAGCACCGCTGAAATGCCGACCAGGCCGAACTGCGTGCGCCCGGCAAGCGTCTCGGTCACCATCTCCGGCGCGCCTTTCAACGGCACGTGCACCACGTCGATGCCGGTCGCGATGCGGAACTTCTCGGCGCTGACGTGCGCGGCGCTGCCGACGCCGGCGGAAGGGAAGTTGAGCGCGCCGGGCTTCGCTTTCGCCAACGCAACGAGCTCCTTCACCGATTTGACGCCGAGCGCCGGCGAGACGAACAGCACGCTCGGCAGGTTGGCAAGCGGGATCACGCCGGCGAGATCGCGCGCCGAATCGTAGGGCAGGTTGTCGTAGATCACCGGCGCGACCGCATAACCGGCGGACACCACCGCGAGCGTATAGCCGTCGGGCGGCGCCTTGGCGACCGCCGCGGTGCCGATGGTGCCGCCCGCGCCCGGGCGATTCTCGATCACCACCGGCTGCCCGAGCGCCGCGGCGAGCCGCTCGCTCACGCTGCGCGCCATGATGTCGGTGACGCTGCCGGGCGTGAACGGCACGATGATGCGCACCGGCCTGGACGGAAACGATTGCGCCGCCGCCTGCGTGGCCGCGAGGACGAGTACTGCGGCAATGAGAGCTCGCATGTTTATGCCTCCGGGCCGGCGTAGGCCCCGGCGGTTTGCGGGAACATCGACTTCACGATCTTGAAGCGCGAGATGTCGGCGGTGGCGTCCATGTGCAGGAAGATCGAGGCGTCGCGGAACAGCTTCTCGATGCCGAAGTCGAGCATCGCCCCATTGCCGCCGTGCAGCTCCATGGCGTGGCTCGCCACCTTCATGATCTCTTCCGAGGCAAAGACCTTGGCCATGTTGCACAGCGTGTCGGCGTCCGGCGCGCTCTCATCGACTGCCTGCGCCGCCTCGCGCACCAGCGCGCGCACGGCGGACAGGCGCGTCGCCATGTCCGCTAAGCGCAGCGCCACTGCCTGGTGCTTGATCAGGATGCGGCCGCCCTGCACGTAGTGCTGCACATAGTCCGCGGTGCGCTCGTACGCCGACATGCCGACGCCGAGGTTCTTCGCCGCCTGGATGATCTTGCCGGGGCGGAAATAGATGCCGGCCTTGCCGAGCGCGTCGCCTTCGACCAGCAGATGGTCTTTCGGTACGCGCATGTCCTCGAACACCAGCTCGCCGTTGTTCATGAAGCGGCAGCCGATGGTCTCGTTGCAGCGCGCGATGGTCAGCCCGCGCGTGTCCCTCGGCACCAAAAAGCTGGACGTGCCTTGCATCATTCCAACCTTGGGGTTGGTGTTGGCATAGACGACGAACAGCCCCGCGTCGTAGCCATTGCTGATGAATTGCTTGCGCCCGTTGATCACCCACTCGCCGCCATCGAGCAGCGCCTTGGTGTGCATCGCGGCTTCGGGCACGTTGTAAGGCAGCCAGCGGTCGGAGGCGCCGCGCGGCTCGGTAAGACAGTGCGCGAGGAGGAACCCCGGCTCCTTCACCAGGCGCGGGAACCAGCGATCCTGCAGGTGCTTCGGCGCGAACTTGCGCAGCAGCACCGACACCTTCCAGTTCTGCACCAGCTTGTCGGCAAGCCCGGAGTCGCCGCGCGCGATCTCTTCGGCAATCAACGCAAACGTGCGCACCTCGCTGCCGGCCTCGAGCTGGATGCCGCCGTACTCCTCCGGCACGGCGAGTGTGCGCACACCGATGCGGTCGGCCTGCTCGAGGATCGCAGCGGGCAGGCGCTGGTCGGGATCCATCAGCCATTCGCGCTGCCAGTTCTTGCGGATGAACGGGGTGACGAAATCGTCGACGAACGCGCGGCAGCTCTCGCGCATCAGGCGCTGCTCTTCCGAAAGTCCGCGCTCGACCATCTGCATGACGACCTCCGCTATCTGAACTGCCCGACGCCTCGCGCCATCAGCGCCGCGCACAGCACGATCAAGACAACGCCGGCAAGCTCCCAGTGGATCACCCGGCGTAGCCGGCGCTGCTCGCCCGCCCGCAAGCCCGGCGCCCCGCCCTTCCTCCAGCGCAGGAAGATCCTGGTCGGATAGATGGAGAGCAGCCCGACGGCGATGAAAAGCGCGAGCTTCGCGAGGAACGCCGCGTTGTGGAAGTAATAGGCCGCGCCCTTCTCCAGATAGAACACGCGTAGCAGGCCGACTACAACAAGCACGCCGGACGCGGCGCCGAACACCGCATCGGCGATGCGGATCCTGCGCGCGCTTCTTGCTGTGAGTTCATCCCGGATGAGAACGAATTGGATGGCGAGCGCGGCGACCAGGGCGAAAGCGGCGAGGTGGTGCACGAACGCGGCTAGCGCTGACATGGCCGGATTGTAGATGAGCCCCTCCGCGCCGCTGCCGGTGCTCGTCAACCCGAAGGCCGGCGGCGGCTTCGCTGACGGCGAGCGCCTGGCCGAGCTCTTCCGCAAGGCAGGCGCCGAGCCGCGCATTCAACTGCTCAGCAGCCACCACCAGCTCCTGCAGGCGGCCGGCAGGCTGGCCGCCGAGCACCCGCCGCTCATCGTCGCCGGCGGCGGCGACGGCACGATTAACGCGCTCGCGTCGGTGCTGGCCGGAACCGACACCGCGCTCGGCATCCTGCCGCTCGGCACGCTCAACCATTTCGCACGCGACGTCGGCATCCCGCTCGCGCTCGAGGCTGCGGTCCAGACCGTGATCCAGGGGAAGCGCAAGGCGGTCGACGTAGGCGAGGTCAATGGCCGCGTGTTCGTCAACAACTCGAGCATCGGCCTGTATCCCGCGATCGTGCACCTGCGCGAAAAGCAGCAACGGCGCCTCGGCCGCAACAAGTGGCACGCCATGCTCTGGGCGATGCACACGGTGCTGCGCAGCCACCCGTTCCTGGAGTTCACGCTCGAGCTCGACGGCGTTGCGCACCAGCGGCGCGCGCCGTTCGTCTTCATCGGCAACAACGTCTACAAGATGGCGGGCTTCACCATCGGCTTGCGCGAGCGCGTCGACGCCGGCGTGCTGAGCGTGTACCTCACGCAGCGGCGCGGCCGCCTGCGCCTTTTGCTGCTCGCCTTGCGCGCGCTCTTTGGCCGGCTGCACCAGGCGAAGGATTTCGAAGCCGCCAGCGTCGCGAACCTGCGCATCGAAAGCCGGCATAAGCGCCTGCTGGTTGCTACCGACGGCGAAGTGGCAGCACTCGATATGCCGCTCGAGTACCGTATCCGTCCCGGCGCGCTGCAGGTGATCGCGCCGTGAGAGTGCTGGTGCACCTTTCGGATCTGCACTTCGGGCGCGTCGACCGCGCCCTGCTCTCACCGCTGGCGCGGCGCGTGCAGGCGTTGCGGCCCCATCTCGTAGCAGTATCGGGCGACCTGACGCAGCGCGCCAAGTCGGCCGAGTTCCGCGACGCGCGGCGCTTTCTCGATGCGCTGCCGGGTCCGCTGCTCGTCGTGCCCGGCAACCACGACATCCCCTACTACAACGTGTTCCAGCGCTTCTTCCAGCCGCTCGCCAAGTATCGTCGTTACATTTCCCCGGAGGTGGAGCCGGCCTTCGTCGACGATGAAATCGCGGTCGTCGGCGTGAACACCGCTCGCTCGAGCGTGTTCAAGGGCGGCCGCATCAACGCGGCGCAGATCGAGCGCGTGCGCGATCGGCTGTGCCGGCTCGAGGCGCGCGTCACCAAGATCGTGGTGACGCATCATCCTTTCGATCTGCCCGAAGGGCATCACGAGCGGAAACTTGTCGGGCGTGCGCGCCAGGCGATGGAGATGTTCGCCGCCTGCGGCGCCGACATCCTGCTCGCCGGCCATTTGCACGCGAGCCACACCGGCGACACCGCCGCGCGCTACAAGATCGGCGATTACGCCGCGCTCGTGGTGCAGGCCGGCACCGCTACCTCGGTGCGCGGGCGCGGCGAGGCCAATTCCTTCAACGTGCTGCACATCGAGCCGCAAAAAGTGAGCGTGGAGCGCTTTGGCTGGACCGGCGGCGATTTCGCGCCGGCGGAGCGCGCCAGCTTCACGCGCACGCCCACCGGCTGGCAGAAAAGCTAGACTGGCGCGCGAGGAGGCCCGCATGACTCGACCGCCATTCCACGCCGACCAGGTCGGCAGCCTGCTGCGTCCGCCCGAGCTGCGCGACGCGCGCGCCTCGAAGGTCTCGCCTGAGAAACTGAAGGAAGTCGAGGACCGCTGCATCGCGCGCGCCGTGAAGCGCCAGGAGGAGATCGGCCTGCAATCGATCACCGACGGCGAGTTCCGGCGCGACTTCTGGCATCTCGATTTTCTCAAGCAGCTCGACGGCATCGAGCTCGTCAGACCCACCGGCATGACCTTCAACGCCGAGGACGTGCCGCCCATGGCGAGCGTCACCGGCAAGGTCGGCTGCTCGCGGCCGATCATGCTGGAGCATTTCCGCTACCTAAAATCGGTGACCACGCGCACGCCCAAGTTCACCATGCCCTCGCCCGGCTCGGCGCACTTCCGCGGCGGGCGCAATGCGATCTCGCGCACCGTGTATCCCGATCTCGAGGAGTTCTGGGCCGATATCGGCGCGGCATATCGCAGCGCGATCCGCTATCTCTACGACGCGGGCTGCCGCTACCTGCAGCTCGACGACGTCGGCTTCTCGTATCTCTGCGACGACAAGGTGCGCGAGAACTTCAGGCGCAACGGCGACGACCCCAAGGATTTACCACTGACCTATGCCAATGCGATCAACGCCGCGCTCCATGGGAAGCCCGCCGATCTCGCGGTGACCATGCACACCTGCCGCGGCAATTTCCGCAGCACCTGGTTCGCCGCCGGCGGCTACCAGGACGAGGTGGTGCGCGCCATGTTCAGCGCCAACGTCGACGGCTTCTTCATGGAGTACGACAGCGAGCGCGCCGGCGGCTTCGAGCCGCTGCGCCTGCTGCCCAAAGGCAAGAAGCTGGTGCTCGGCCTCGTCACCACCAAGTCGGGTGCGCTCGAGCCCAGGGACGCGCTCAAGCGCCGCATCGACGAAGCCGCCAGGCAGGTGCCGCTGGAAAACCTCTGCCTCTCGCCGCAGTGCGGCTTCTCGAGCACCCACCACGGCAACCTGCTCACCGAGGACGAGCAGTGGCGCAAGCTCTCCCGCGTCGTCGAGGTGGCCGAGGAGGTCTGGCACTAGCCGTTTTCCGCCTCGCTTGACATTCGGCCGTCATTTCCATTATTCTGGAAATATGGAAATGACGGACATCGTCGACGCACTCGCCGCCCTCGCACAGGAAACGCGATTGAAGGCCTACCGTCTCCTGGTCGAAGCCGGCCCCGAGGGCCTCTCCGCCGGCCGCATCGGCGAGGAGCTCGACCTGCCGCCGGCGACGCTCTCCTTCCATCTCGCGCATCTCGCCCGCACCGGCCTCGTGCGCAGCCGGCAGGACGGGCGCTTCGTCATCTACAGCGCCGACTTCCAGAACATGAACCAGCTCGTGGGCTACCTCACCGAGAACTGCTGCGGTGGCGGCTCATGCGCACCCACCCCGAAAGGAGCCCGCCATGAAACGGTTTCACGTGCACGTCGCCGTGCATGACCTCGAGCAGAGCATCCGCTTTTACTCCACGCTGTTCGGCACGCCGCCGGCGGTGAAGAAGGACGACTACGCGAAGTGGATGCTCGACGATCCGCGCATCAACTTCGCCATCTCGGACCGCTCGCCGAAAAAGGGCGTCGATCACTTGGGGCTGCAGGCCGAGAGCGGCGACGAGCTCGAGGAGATCGGCTCGCGCCTGGCGCAGGCCGACGTCGCGACCACCGCGCAGAAGAACGCCTCGTGCTGCTACGCCAAGAGCGACAAGTACTGGACCCTCGACCCGCAAGGCATCGCCTGGGAGTCGTTCCATACGCTCGACAGCGTGCCGCTCTACGGCCAGGACACGCGCTCAGCCGTCGCAGAAAAGAAGACTGCCAGCGCCTGCTGCGCGCGGTGAAGTCGGTTCTGTTCCTCTGCACCGGCAACTCGGCGAGGTCGATCCTCGCCGAGGCCTACCTCAACCACGCGGCACGCGGCCGCTTCACCGCTTACAGCGCAGGCAGCCAGCCCGCGGGCCGCGTCAATCCGTTTGCGCTCGAGCTGCTGGCGAAGAGCCGGCTGCCGAGCACCCGCGCGCGCTCGAAAAGCTGGGACGAGTTCGCGCGGCCGGATGCGCCGCAGATCGATTTCATCTTCACGGTGTGCGATTCGGCCGCCGCCGAGACTTGCCCGGTGTGGCCGGGGCGGCCGGTCACGGCGCATTGGGGCGTGCCGGATCCCGCCGCGGTACAGGGCAGCGACGAGCAGAAGCGCCGCGCGTTCAAGGATGCATTCACCGCGCTGTCGCGGCGCATCGATCTGTTCCTGGCTCTACCGATGGACCGGCTC
>Ga0209131_1002844_pt1 | contig 11641 bp, 10 predicted proteins | sample GraSoi_2013_40cm_FD_185826 | JGI IMG/M metagenome (GOLD analysis project Ga0209131, IMG submission 185826) | Grasslands soil microbial communities from the Angelo Coastal Reserve, California, USA - Sample 9_17_2013_40cm (SPAdes) (version 2) | ecosystem: Environmental > Terrestrial > Soil >...
AAGCAGAAAGACGGCACCTGGTACAAGATGCAGCAATCCGGCCCCGCCGTACTCGAAGACGACGTCGAAGTACAAGCAAACGCTTGCGTCGACCGCGCCACCGTCGGCGAAACGCGCATCGGCCGCGGCAGCAAGCTCGACGACCTTGTGCTCGTTGGCCATGCGTCACATGTCGCCGAAAATACCATGCTCTGCGGCCAGGTGGGACTTGCGGGCTCAACCAAAATCGGCGCCGGCTGCATTCTCGCAGGGCAGGTCGGCACCGCCGGCCATCTTTCCGTTGGAGACGGCGCTGTCGTCACCGCCCAGAGCGGCATCCCCGGCGACGTTCCCCCGCGCACGCTCTATTCAGGTTATCCCGCGGTCGAAAACCGGCAGTGGCTTAAAACCACCGCGGCGCTGAATCGACTTCCTGATCTTCAAAGGCGCGTCTGGGAACTCGAGTCCGAAATTGAAAAGTTAAAGGCGAGAACTTAGCGGTTTGAGTTTTATCACGCAGCACCCCGAAATCCCATCGGCCGTTGATCTGGCGGCAGCGCGGCGGCCATGGCGTCGTGCACCTTTTCATTTAACTCATCGCGCCGCTCAAAGGAAAACCCGGATGCGTCAACAGGCTCGAGGAATTCCACGCGGATTTCGCCGGGATATATCTTCAGCGAGCGCTTTCGCAGCACCCTGTGCGCGCCGGAGCATGCCACAGGCACAATGGGCACCCCTGCCTTGATGGCCATGACTACGGCGCCCTTTTTGAAATCTTGCAGCCGACCGTCGGGGCTGCGCGTGCCTTCCGGATAAATCAGGAACGAGTGCCCTCGCCGCAGGGACGCCGTCGCCTTCTCGACGCTCGCAATCGCAGAATCGCGATCCCCTCGATTCACCGGAATGAAACCGGCCAGCGCAAATGCCTGCCCCGCAATCGGCCACTTGAATAGGGACTCTTTCAGCAGAATCGCCACGCGCCGCGGAATCGCACCGACAACCGCCGGTGCATCCGCGGAACTAGTGTGATTCGCCACAAACAGGCACGCACCCGCGGGAATACGCTCGCGGCCGGTGATCCGCACTCTGACGCCGATCGCGCGAGCGAGAAACATCACACCTTTCACCCCGCCCCAATACAAGGGATCCGGATTGCGTGAAATCAGCGTGTACAAAAGCAGCGGCGGCCCTGCCAGGAGCGCGTACAGCGGAAGGAAGATGCAGATGAAAATGGCGCGAAGCATTAGTGCGCAAAACTCTCTCGAATCCCGTTGCCAGCGTCAAGTCTGAGGATGTTCAACGTGCTACGACTGAGGCTGTGACCGGCTGCGTGGTGCCGTGCAGGATACCTTCACGGATGCGCTTCGCCTTTGCGCTGGCCTGGGAGTCTTCCACAACTTGGTAAAATGTTTCGGTCGCTTCGCCAATGCGAAAATCGACGGCAATCTCGCGTTCCTCGCGCCGGACCCGCAGATGCAGTTCATTTCCGGCCTTCTGTGAATAAACCCAGCGGTCCGGATTGCGCGGAGCCTCTGAACCATTCCAGCTAAGAACTACATCGCCAGAGCGCAGCTCGGCTTGAGCCGCAGCGCTTTCAGCGTCCACATTTCGGACCGTCACTTCTCCGGACGCACCCCGCTCGGTGAAAAATCCCAGGACGGGGCGCTTGCGCTGCGATCTTCGCAAATCCAAGCCCGCGAGTGAAAGTGTCTGCGAGTAGGGCAACGGCTCCGCATGCGAAACATACTTGCTGAAGAAATCCTCCAACGACCCGCCAGCAACTCGCTCCGCCGTCAAGCGAACATCCAGGCTGTCGCGGTACGGCTTGTTTTGCTTCGCAAATTCATTGTTCATCGCGCGCAGAACGTCATCGAGACTCTTCTCGTTGTTGGTGCGATCGCGGATCAGAATATCGAGGAGCATGCCCAACACTTGGCCCTTCGTGTAATAAGACACGCTCTCCTGCGGGCGGTTGTACAGCGGGTATTTCTCCAGCCAAGCGTCGAGGCTGGATTCCTCGGCGCTTTGCCAGCGATTCGCGGGACGGTTCTCTAGCTCAGTGACCTGCTGGCCGAAATCCAAATAGAATTGGTCCTTGCTCCAGATCTGTGTTCGCACCAGCGTGTACGCCGCATAGGTGCTTGTCACTCCCTCCGCAAACCACAGCGCCCGCGTGTACTGCTCTTTCGTGTAGTCCACCGGGTCCAATGTCGCTGGCCGGATGCGCTTCACATTCCAGAGATGAAAGAATTCGTGAGCCGCGGTATTCGGCAATTGCTCCTCAGAACGCAGCGAAATCGCAGTGGAATTGGCGTGTTCCATTCCGCCGCCCGCGCCTCCTGCCGCTTCCCCCAGGTGAACAATAAATGTGTAGCGCTCGTACGGCGCCCCTTCCATCAGCTTCAACTCATACGTGCAGATTCGCCGCAGCTCGTCTTCGATTTCCTTCCTGTTCCATTTCTCGCCATGCACCACAACTGAAATCAGCGGACTCATTCCCGGCAGCTCGAATAGCGCAAGTTTTCCAGCTTCAATTGGAGCGTCAGCCATTGCGTCATAACTCCGCGCGCTGAATTCAATCACATGAGCACCACCCATCGATTCATCCATCTCAGGCAGCGCCGCGAAGGCTACCCAACCGCCGGGAATCTCGTTCAAGTCGAGTTTGACATCCTCGGGACGCCGGTTCGGAACGTACATAAGAATCATCGCGGGGTTAATAAACGCGTGATCGGTATTTAGTTGCGTCGCAAACGGCCCGGGCTCGTCCCAATAAGTCCCATAGCGGACCGTGATCGTGCCATTGCCCGTTATTCGCCAGGTCAGCTTATCTAACTTTTCGATGGGCGCTTCGTTGGATCCCGCAAACGCGTTGACCTCTCGCACATGCGCGCTGAAGTCGCGAATCTGATACAACGCATTCCACGCGGGCATCTGCACAATGACTTCCCCGGTCACGTCCGGAATCTCCATGCTGACGTGAAAAACGTGACGTTCCGGGTGTTCAACAGAAACTGCGTAACGAATGGTGGCGCTCGCACCCGTTGCAAGAAGTGCAAGAAGGAAAACCCCCAAAATCATTCGGGAAATTAGAAAACGCCGGGCGTGCAGGATCTTCACCGAGCGGGCGCCTCGCTGGGTACACCGCGGTCGAGCTTCTTCACCAACTTTTCGCAAAGCCCGTCGAAACTGCCGTTGGACATAATCAACAAGAGATCCCCTGGCTTCGCTTCCGTCGCGAGATACTCCGCGATGGCGTCAGAACCCGCAAAGGTGCGCGCTTCACGGCCGAGAGCACGTACATCGGTCGCCACCGATTCCGGATCCATGCGGTTATCATCCCCAAGCTGCTGCGCGCGAAATACGCCGCCGAGCACGACACGATCAGCGAGAGCCAGCGCCTTCGGCAAAGACTCCTGAAACACTTTGCGCCGCATCGAATTCGAACGCGGCTCCAAGATCGCCCACAGCCGCCGCTCCGGCCATCGGCCTCGCGCCGCTTCAATCGTCGCCCGCACCGCGGTAGGGTGATGCGCGAAATCGTCCACCACCAAAATGCCTCCGTGCTCGCCCTTCACATCCATTCGACGCTTCACGCTACGAAACGTTGCCAGCGCTTTCGCGATGGAATCCGCGCTGATGCCGCGACCGTGCGCCACCGCGATCGCTGCCAGCGAGTTCAGCACGTTGTGCCTCCCGCTAGCAGCCAGCACAAATTCGCCAAAGGATTTTCCCTTGTGCTGAACGCGGAATCTCGTTTTGTCGCCATCAACCTCGACATCATCGGCAATCCAATCATTGCCTTCCGAAAATCCATACGTTTCTACTGGACAGAACGCCTTGCTCGCCACACGCCGCAAAGCCGGGCCCGAATCGTTCGTGTCACCCCAAATCACCACGCGCCCGCTTCTCGGCACCAGGTTCACCAAACGCCGGAACGCCAACTCATACGTCTCAAAATCCGCATAAATGTCTGCGTGATCAAACTCCAGCGAAGTAATGATCAAATCGTCGGGATGATAGTGAAAAAACTTCGGCCCGCGATCCCAAAATGCCGTCTCGTACTCATCGCCCTCCAAAATAAATTCTGCACCGCCGCCTAGCCCATAACTCTTTCCGAAGTTCTCCGCCACGCCGCCAACCAAGAAAGTTGGCTGCCGTCCCGCGCTATGAAAAATCCACGCCAGCATCGCGGTAGTGGTCGTCTTGCCATGCGTGCCGCTGACCACAATCGAATGCCGCCCCGGCAAAAACACTTCCTCCAAAATCTCCGGCAGCGACCGATACGGAATTTTCCGGTCCAACACTTCTTCCAGCTCCGGATTTCCACGCGCAATGATGTTGCCGACGATCACCAGGTCCGGCGCAGGGTGCAGGTGCGCCGCGTCAAACGTGTTGTAAAACGAAATTCCCAGGCTTTCGAGCAGCGTCGAAGCCGGCGGGTACACTGTCCGACCCGGTCACGCGATATCCGCTCTCGCGCAGCATTCCCGCCAGCGGCGCCATTGCCGAGCCGCCGATTCCAATCACGTGTACGTGTTTTGCCTCATTCATCGCGTAACCGCCGCCTCCATGATCTCCAATGTTCCGTCTCCTTGTGAGTACAGGCGTGCTTTTACGCCCAACGGAAGCGTCAGCATCGGCCGCATGGTGTGGCCGACGGGCGCGCCAAAAACAACTGGCACGCCTAGCCGCCCCAGAATTCGTGCGCAAACATCACGCACCGTCGGACTGCCTGCGACCGGCGGCTCGCAATCCGGAAAATCTCCCAGCACAATTCCAGCGATGCCATCCAACTTTCCCGCCTGCTTGAAATGCATCAACGCGCGGTCTACCTGATACGGCTTCATCCCACGATCTTCCAAAATCAAAATCGCCCCGCGCGTATCCAGCTCCCAAGGCGTGCCAAAAGTCGCCTCGACGATGGTCATGGCACCGCCGAGCAGTCGACCCTCCGCCTCCCCACCGAGCAGAACCTCGCCACTCAGTGATGTACTCCAGCCCTGGTTCGCCTCGCTAATGGATGCGCGCATGGACCTCTCATCATAGCCACTCGGTGCGTCCGCGCCCGCGTCAAACCCCGCCCCCACCATCGGTCCGTAGAACGTCGCCCATTGATGCTGCTGCCACAAAAAAATCTGTAACGAAGTCAGATCGCTAAAGCCGATAACCGCTTTCGGCTCACCCACCGCCGAAGCAAGGCTCGCATCTAGTAAGTAATTCGACCCATAACCGCCGCGCGTGCCGATGAGCGCATCAACACCACGATCATTTAGCAGATTCACAAACTCTGCGCGCCGTGCCTCCGCCCCCGCGGCAAAATAGCCTTCAACCTGGCGCGGCGCAGGCATCTCCGCAACAAAACCCAGGCGTCGGAGTTCCGCTACGCCCGCCGCGACTCTTGTCTCGCTTCCGGGAGAAGCCGGGGCAAACACCGCAACCCGCGCACCGCTTGCAAGCGCTTTGGGCTTGCGCACCCTCGCTTGTGATTGCGCTCCGGGGCTCGCGGGCCTATCCCGCGTCATTCGTGATTCCTTTCAAAGGGAACCACTTCGACCACCACACCAGACCGATTCAGCGTCTTCACAATTTGTTCTTGCTGTCGGTATCCGGTATCCGCATGAAACTCGACGATGGAGGTAGGTCCGTTCATCGACGCTCGAAACTGTTGCGGCTTCACGTTCAAAGACTCGAGCAATTTCTGAACTTCGCTTGCAATGTCTTCGGTGTGACTCGCGGTGATTCGGAAACCCATCTCGCGCGGTTTCAAGTTGGCTACGCGAGCGAACCTCTTTGCGCCACCCAGCCAAGACAAATTAGCCCAAACAACACCACGCCCGTCGCATATCCGCCAACGGCGTAGAGTCCCCCGCCCACCGCCATTCCAATCGCGGCCTCGACGAAAATCGTCGCCGCAGTGGTCAAGCCAACCAGCCCCCCCGATTCCCGCAAGATCGCGCCCGCGCCAAGAAAACCGATCCCCTGCACAAGATTGGAAGCAATGCGCGTGCCGGAGGTATCGCCAAAACTTTTCGCCAGTTGGTACGACAGGATGGTGAACAACGCCGAGCCCATGCAAACAAAGGCGCTTGTGCGGATGCCGGCCGGGCGGCGATGAAAGTCCCGCTCGACGCCTATGGCGGCGCCCAGCAGAGCCGCAAGGCTCAAACGCAAAACGATTTCGTGCAAGGAGAGCATGGGAGTGCGAATTTCGCTCGCACCAAAGCGATTTTACTATTTACAACTTAAACTGGGTTAGTTTCGCAAAATGCCGTGCTCTCCCGTGTATCTCGCTGCGTTTCAGTGTACGCAAGCGCTCCAACCCAAATTTCTCCACGCAAAAGCTCCCCAGGACCGACCCGTAGACCATCGCCCGCCGCAGCGACGCATCCCCTTTGTTCCCCACGCTAGCCAGGTAGCCCATGAATCCGCCGGCAAAGCAATCGCCCGCCCCGGTGGGATCATGCGGTTCCTCCAGCGGAAACGCCGGCACGCAGAACACGCCGCGCGCGTCCACCATCATCGCGCCATACTCCCCGCGTTTTACGATCAACGTCGAAGGCCCCATCTTGAAAATGTGTCGCGCGGCACGCAGCAAATTGTGCTCATTCGAAAGCTGCCGCGTCTCGATGTCATTGATCATCAAAATGTCGACGTGGCGCAGCGTCTCCCGCAAATCGGCATTGCTACGCTCAATCCAATAATTCATGGTGTCCAGCGCCGCGATTTTTGGCCGCCTCGTCACCTGCTGCAGTACATCGCGCTGCAAATCAGGTGCGATGTTCGCAAGAAACACGTATTTGGACGCGCGATAGCGTTCCGGAAGCCGCGGCTTGAAGTCCGCAAACACGTTCAGCTCCGTGGCCAGCGTGACGCGCTCGTTCAAGTTCTCCGAGTATTTGCCGGCCCAGAAAAAGGACTTTCCCGGCACGCGTTCCAGGCCTTCCACGTCGATGTGGCGCCCGCGAAAAATTGCCGCGTCTTTTTCCGTGAAATCGTCGCCGACAATGCCCACCAGATTCACCGGCGTGAAAAAACTTGCCGCCACCGAGAAATATGTAGCCGCACCACCCAGCGTGCGGTCCACTTTTCCATACGGGCTCTCGAGCGCGTCGAAGGCGACAGAGCCAACCACGAGTAAGGACACAGTTTTCTCCTAGGAAAGATATTTGCCGATGATGGGGGCAAGCCGCTTCTTGGTGGCCGGTGGAACCAGCTTCAAGTCCGTGACTAAAGCGTGCCGCAACGCCGCCCCGCATTTGCAGTTACGTTCCTTCGGTATTGCGCGCACAGCTTCGCTTAACACCTTCTGCGCGTTCTCCGCATTTTGATTCAGCGTCGCAATAATCTGTGTCGCCGTCACGGATTCATGCTCCGGGTGCCAGCAATCGTAATCCGTAATCATCGCGATTGTCGCATAGCAAAGCTCCGCCTCGCGCGCCAGCTTCGCTTCCGTAACGTTGGTCATCCCGATCACTTCAAAGCGCAGTTGCCGGTGCACGTGAGCCTCAGCCAGCGTGGAAAATTGCGGCCCCTCGATGCACACATACGTTCCGCGCGGATGTACTTTCACTCCGCAATGCGTGCTGGCATCCGCAAGTACAGCGGAGACCTGCGCACAAGTCGGCTTATCAAAAGTTACGTGCGCCACTAAGCCGCCCCCGAAAAATGTCGAAACGCGGCTCTTCGTCCGATCCACAAATTGATCGACCACCAAAAACTCTCCCGGACGCAAATCCTCCTGCAGCGATCCCACCGCACTCACGGAAATAACGCGCTCGACTCCAAGCTGCTTCATAGCGCAGATGTTCGCCCGAAAATTAATCTCGCCAGGCAGAATCCGGTGCCCGCGCCCATGCCGCGCCAAAAATGCCACCTTCTTCCCTTCCAGCGTCCCCAGCACAATAGCGTCGGACGGCTCCCCGAACGGCGTCTTAGCGCGAATCTCGCGCGTCTCCTTTAGTCCCGCCATGGAATAGAGGCCGCTGCCGCCGATGATGCCAATCTCCGCCGCCGCTTCCTTACTCGCTGCTTCATTGCCCTTCGCCTTAGCGCGCGCTGTCATTAGTCTCCTTTGAAAACCCTGGTGGCCATCACGCAGCCCCGCCCAGTCCGCTGCGCGCCAAAATATCGCTGACCGCCGAAAACGGATCCTTTTTCCTCTCCGCCACTTCTTCCGCCAACTGCGTAAGCCGCGCCTCGCCACCCGCTCCCCCCAGGGCCCGCTGCAACAACCGCGATTCGAGCAATTCGATCAGCCGCTGCTTCCAATGCTCAACATGCTTGCGCTTGCGCTCTCCGCTCGCCTCAAAATGCCGCCGAAACCGCCCGATCGTCTCCGCAAGCGCGTCAATTCCCTTGTTCTCCGACGCCACGGTGCGCACCACCGGAGGATGCCACCCCTCGCGCGGCATCACCAGCGACAGCATCGCATTCAACTGCTGCTCCAATCGGTCCGCGCCTTCGCGATCGGACTTGTTCAAGACAAAAATATCGCCGATCTCCATCAGCCCGGCCTTCATGTTCTGAATGTCGTCGCCCATCCCGGGCACCAGCATCACCACCACGCAATCCGCAAGCCGCACAATATCGATTTCATCCTGCCCCACGCCCACCGTTTCGATCAGCACCTGCTGCTTCCCCGCCGCGTCCAGCAGCAGCGCCACTTCCGCCGTCGCCCGCGACAAGCCCCCCAAAAATCCGCGCGTAGCCATCGACCGAATGAACATCCCGGAATCGCCCGCATGCCCCTGCATGCGAATCCGATCGCCCAGAATCGCGCCGCCCGAATATGGGCTCGTCGGGTCCACCGCGATCACCCCAACCTGCTCCTGCTTGCCCCGATAATGCGCCGACAAACGATCGACTAGCGTGCTCTTCCCTGTCCCCGGCGCTCCCGTAACTCCGGTCAGATAAGCCTTGCCGGTGCGCGGAAAAAGTAGCCGCAGCAGTTCCTCCGCGTCCGGCTCGTGATTCTCAATCGCAGTAATCGCGCGCGAAAGCGCCCGCACATCTCCCGCGCACACCAGCTGCGCCCAATTCTCAATCGACTGCGACATGAATTTCCTGTGGAGCGCTCGAGCAGGCCAGGCGCATCACCCTATTTTGTCTTGCCAAGTAGCTGGCGGGCAATCACCAATCGCTGAATTTCGCTGGTGCCTTCCCCAATGGTGCACAACTTCACGTCACGATAATACTTCTCCGCGGGATAGTCCTTGATGAATCCGTATCCGCCGTGAATCTGCACGCATTCGTTAGCCACGCGCACCGCCACTTCGCTAGCGAAAAGTTTGGCCATGCTCGACTCGCGAGTAAACCGCGCATTCCCGCTGTCCGCAAGCCAAGCCGCTTGATACACCAGCAGCCGCGCCGCTTCCACCTGCGTAGCCATATCCGCCAGCTTGAACTGAATGGCCTGGAACTCGCTGATCGGCTGCCCAAACTGTTTCCGTTGTTTCGCGTACTTAGTAGCCGCTTCCAACGCACCCTGCGCCATTCCCAACGCCAGCGCCGCAATCGAAATTCTCCCGCCATCCAAAATCTTCAAACTGCCGATAAATCCCTCTCCCTCCGCGCCCAACATATTTTCTTCCGGCACACGGCAATCCGAAAAAATCACTTCCGAAGTGTCGCTAGCTCGCATCCCCAGCTTGTTTTCTTTTTTCCCCGGCTTGAATCCGGGCATGCCTTTTTCCAGGATGAACGCGCTGATCCCGTGCGAGTTCTTCGACTTGTCCGTTACCGCCATCGCCACGCAAACGTCCGCGTAGTGTCCGTTCGTGGTAAATGTCTTGGCTCCGTTCAGCACCCAGCACTTGCCCTCGCGCTTAGCCGTAGTCCGAGTGCCGCCCGCATCCGATCCGGCTTCCGGTTCGGTAAGAGACCAAGCGCCGATCTTTTTCCCCTGCGCCAGCGGTGCCAGATATTTCTTCTTCTGCGCCTCATTCCCAAACTTGAAAATGTGATTGCTGCAAAGCGAATTGTGCGCCGCAACGATCAATCCCACCGAGCCATCCACCCGCGACAACTCCTCAATCGCAATCGCGTATTCAATGTACCCGAGGTCCGCCCCGCCATACTCTTCCGGAAAAATCACACCCAGCAGCCCCATCTCGGCCAGCTTCGGCATAATCTCCATCGGAAAATGCGAAGCCTCATCCCACTCCATCACATGCGGCGCAATCTCCCCCTCGGCAAATTCGCGCACGGTGCGCCGCAGTTGCTGCTGCTCTTCAGTAAAAGCAAAATCCACGGGAGTCCTCAGTAGGTCTAAGTTTTATCTATACCCAGCCAAACTCTGGCTTATGCATGTATCTTACACGAAGGTAGCTCACGTCCCCCTTTTGGACCTGTGGCTTTTCTGCAACCACGCCGATACCGTTTGGAAAACTACGACCCTCACCACCCTACCGCGTAACCCTTCGCCTTATTCTGCTCATCCAACCACTTTTTCACCGGCGCAAAATACTCCCCCAACGCATTCGCATCCATCTGCTTCTCACCGGTCAACGCCTCCAGCGCCTCCTGCCACGGCTTGCTCTCTCCCAACGCAAGCATCTCGTTCAGGCGCCTCCCGGCAACCTTGTTGGCGTAAATCGAGCAGCGATGCAGCGGCCCCGAGTAACCTGCCTCTCGGCATAGCGCCCGCTGAAATTGAAATTGCAAAATCCGCGCCAGAAAATACCGCATGTAAGGAACATTCCCCGGAACGTGGGCCTTCGCCCCCGGATCAAAATCCGCCTCCGTGCGCGCTACCGGCGGCGCAATTCCCGAATACTTCAGCCGCAGGTCCCACCAAGCCTTGTTGTAGTCGCCCGGCTTGACCTGCCCGGAAAACACTTCCCAACGCCACTTGTCGATCGTCAGTCCGAACGGCAAGAACGCCACTTTCTCTAGCGCCTGCGCCAGCAGGTAGTCAATGTCTCCCGAAGGCGGCGGAACCATCTCGATCAATCCAATCTTCTTCAAATACTCCGGCGTGACCGACAGTGCAATCGTGTCCCCCACCGCCTCGTGAAATCCGTCATTCGCGCTGTTCTGAAATAGCGCCGGCTGCGTGTTGTACGCGCGCTGATAAAAGTTGTGCCCCAGCTCGTGATGAATCGTCCGGAAATCTTCCTCGGTAATCTGTATACACATCTTGACGCGCACATCGTCCTTCGAATCGATGTCCCACGCACTCGCATGGCAGACTACGTCGCGGTCCGCCGGCTTTGTAAATAGCGAGCGCTCCCAAAATGTTTTCGGTAGCGGCGCAAATCCCAACGAAGTAAAAAATCCCTCGCCGTACTTCACCATGCCGCGCGCGTCTGTTTTTTGCTCGCGCAAAATCTTCGTCAGGTCGTAGCTCTGTTCCGGCTTCGGCGAATCCATCAGCGGATAGACATTGTTCCACTCCTGCGCCCAGATATTCCCCAGCAAATGCGCCGGAATCGGCCCATTCGCCGGCACAATCTCCTTGCCGTATTTCTTCGCAAGCTGCCCGCGCACGTACGCGTGCAGAGACAAGTACAGCGGCCGCAGTTGCCCCCACAAACGATCCAGCTCTGTTGCAAACGCGTCCGGCGGCATGTCGTAATTCGAACGCCACAGCGCCCCCGCATCCGCAAACCCCAGCTCCCGCGAACCCTTATCCCCCAGCTCGACCATCCGCGCATACCGC
>Ga0209131_1002845_pt1 | contig 11636 bp, 8 predicted proteins | sample GraSoi_2013_40cm_FD_185826 | JGI IMG/M metagenome (GOLD analysis project Ga0209131, IMG submission 185826) | Grasslands soil microbial communities from the Angelo Coastal Reserve, California, USA - Sample 9_17_2013_40cm (SPAdes) (version 2) | ecosystem: Environmental > Terrestrial > Soil >...
CGGAAAGGAGAACGAAAGCGTTTACCTCAAAGGCCTGGGCGCGAAGGAAGTCATGCTGCGAAGCCAGCTCGATCTCGCCAAAATAAAGCCGCTGGACAAAGCGACCTGGGCCGGCGCCGTCGACAACCTCGGCGGCGACGTCATGTCGTGGATTGCCAGTACCATGCAGATAGGCGGCACGCTCGCCAGCATCGGCCTGGCGGCGAGTCACAACTTCAACACCACCGTGATGCCTTTCATCCTGCGCGGCGTCAGCCTGCTGGGCATCGACTCGGTCAATGCGCCGATGCCGCTGCGCGAGAAAGTATGGAAGCGCCTCGGCAGCGATTTGAAGCCCCGGCAATTGAAGGACATCGTCACGACGGTAGAATTCGCCGAGCTGCCAGGCGTGTTCAAGAAAATCATGGATAAGGAAATGCGCGGCCGCGCAGTCGTCAAGATCGTCTGAATAAAACGCGGCAAGACAGCAGGGGGAGACCATGCCGGAACGCCAGACCGATTTCCACCGCCGTTCGATCGAGCATCGCGATACGTTCTGGTCGGAGCAGGCGCATCTGATCGACTGGCAGCGACCCTTCGACAAGGTGCTCGACTACAGCCGGCCGCCGTTCGCGCGCTGGTTCCCGGGCGGCACCACCAATCTTTGCCACAACGCAGTGGATCGGCATCTTGCCGTGCGCGGCGATCAGAACGCCCTGATCTGGATCTCGACGGAAGTCGACAAGACCGCAGCGTTCACCTATCGGCAGCTTCATGCCGAAGTGCACCGCGTTGCAGCCATGATGGAAGAGTTAGGGGTGAAGCGCGGCGACCGGGTGATCATCTACATGCCGAACATGCCGGAGGCGGTGTTCGCAATTCTTGCCTGCGCGCGCCTGGGCGCGGTGCATTCGGTGGTGTTCGGCGGTTTTGCCGCAGCCAGCCTCGCGGCACGCATCGACGATGCGCGCCCGATATTGATGGTCACCGCGGACGGCGGCAGCCGCATGGGCAAGGTCATCCCGTACAAGCCGCTGGTGGATGAATCGATCAGACTGGCGAAGCACCCGCCGGCAAAGGTGCTTATCTATCACCGCGGTCTCGATCCGGACATGCCGAACGTGCCGGGAAGGGATGTCGATTGGGCGGAACTGGCCGACAGGCACAAGGGCGCCGCGGTAGCCTGTACCTGGCTCGAATCTTCCGAACCGTCTTACATCCTCTATACCTCCGGCACCACCGGCAAGCCGAAGGGTGTGCAACGCGACGTGGGCGGACACGCGGTCGCCATGGCGGCTTCAATGCAGCACATCTATTGCGGTGCCGCGGGCGAGACCATCTTCACGACCTCCGACATCGGCTGGGCTGTCGGGCACTCGTACATCATTTATGCACCCCTGATTGCAGGGCTCACCTCGATTCTTTACGAAGGCGTGCCGGTACGGCCCGACGCAGGGGTGTGGTGGAAGATCGTTCAGGATTACAAAGTCAACGTCATGTTCTCGGCACCAACTGCGATTCGCGTGCTGAAGAAGCACGATCCGGCGCTGCTGAAGAAATACGACCTGTCGTCCCTGAAGCACCTGTTTCTGGCCGGCGAACCGCTGGATGAATCGACACATGCCTGGATTTCCGAAGGACTCGGCAAACCGGTGATCGATCACTACTGGCAGACCGAGACCGGCTGGCCCGTGCTGACCGCGATGCACGGCGTGGAAAAGACGCCGATCAAGTACGGCAGCCCTTCGTTTCCGGCCTACGGCTACGACCTGAAACTGTTGCGCGAAACGGATGCGAGCGAAGCAGGCGCGGACGAAAAGGCCGTGGTGGCGATCGAGCCCCCGCTGCCGCCGGGCTGCATGACCACCATCTGGGGAGACGACGAGCGCTTCGTGAAGACTTATTTCTCCACCTTCTCCAAGAAGCTGGTCTATTCAACTTTCGACTGGGGAATCCGCGACAAGGATGGTTACTACTTCATCCTCGGCCGCACCGACGATGTGATCAATGTCGCGGGCCACCGGCTCGGCACGCGCGAGATCGAGGAAGCGGTGCAGGCCCACGCGAATATCGCCGAGGTCGCAGTGGTCGGCGTGCACGATTCGCTGAAGGGGCAGATGCCTCTCGCCTTTGCGGTCGTCAAGGATGCGGCGAAAATCGCGACCCCGGAACTGCGCGCCGCGCATGAGAAAGAAGTGCTGGCCACCGTGGACAGGCAGTTGGGTGCCATTGCGCGTCCCGCGCGCGTGCACTTCGTCAGCATGCTGCCGAAAACCCGTTCCGGCAAAATGCTCCGCCGCAGCATCCAGGCGCTGGCTGAAGGACGCGATCCGGGAGATCTGACTACGCTGGAAGATCCGGGCGCCCTGGAGCAGATTCGCTTTGCCCTGAAAGGGCATCGCGAACAGTGAACAGTAAACGGTGATCAGTAAGTGCAAAGACCCAATGAAAACGGGGTGGCGCCGCCACCCCGTTTGCTTTTACCGTTCACTGTTTACCGTTCACAGATCACTGGGTTCTTGGATCGTCGTCGGGATTGATGTACTCGATGGGTTTTTCAAGCGGTCCCGTGCCCATTTCCTGGATGAATACTTCGGTGCGAGCCCATGCATAGTGCGGCACGCCGGCCTTGGTGATGTAGAACGCACCGGCCTGGAATTCCTTCATGACCATCGGATTGTAGCGTTCGCCGACCCCGGCCCAGTAGGTCCCCTTCAGTACGGTGACCGTACGTTCGTCCGGATGCTTGTGCGGGGGCAGTTTGTATCCGGAAGGCATCTTCGCACGGAAAATGTAAGGCCCCGGTTGTGAGGGATTGCCGTAGAGCAGCACGATTTGCATGCCGTGGGGGGCTGACTTGTTGGGGACCCATTTGATGTTTTCCGGATCGGCCGTCACGATGTTGCCATTCATCATCACCGTCATGCCGTCGCTTTCCCCCTCGCCGTAGGCAACGGGCAGAGCCAGCATTCCCAGGAACAAGCCTGTGACCAGTGTGAGCTTCTTGATTGAGACTTCCATCCAGCTTCTCCTCTCGTCCTTATCTGAATTTTTTGTTTTACCCGCGCGAAATGGTATCACCTTATTGAGGCAGGGTAGGGCGCAGGAGGACGCGCGGGAAAATGGCCCGGTCTGAAACCCTTCAGGCATCAATCAGTCCCGGATGCCGGGCCTTCGTGCGATTGTATGCACGCCCGCGGATATTCAGCCGTAGCAGCGCAATTCGCGGGCGAACTGTTGCAGCGGTACGATGGCACTGGTCTCGGCACGCTGGCACCAGGCCCGCAGTCGCTGCAGAAGTTCCTCGCGAGTGGCTGCCCGGGACTCCCACAACGCGCTCAGCTCGCGCCCCATGGAGTCGAGCGTATCGAGGCCGGTGCTTCTGCGGCTTTCGCGCCGGAGCACGATCTTGCCCTGCGACCACGGCATCCTGTAATGCGCAAGCCCGAGTCCGGGAAGCGCATGTTGCGGGAGGTGAGGTTGGAATCGTCCAAAGCTTGCTGCTTGGGCACGCTTCACCGCGCGGTTGTACTTCATGAGTACTTCGTACCGGTGCGTGATGATGGCGTGCAGGGTGTCAAGGTCGCACACGGATTTGCCCGTGATAAAGCGCGGGCGGGGGGCGACCCTGGTGACCCTCGCCAGACCGCAGAGGACAAGCACGCGGATATACATCCAGCCGATGTCGAATTCGTACCACTTTCTCGACAGCTTCGCCGAAGTGACGAATGCGTGGTGGTTGTTATGCAATTCCTCGCCTCCGATCAGAATCCCCCACGGGATGATATTCGTGCTTGCATCGCTGCAAGCGTAGGAGCGATAGCCGTAATAGTGGCCCATGCCATTGATGACCCCCGCCGCGAAAAACGGGATCCAGGCCATTTGTATCCCATACACGAGCAAACCCGGGAACAGGCCGAACAGGGCGATGTCGATTATCGGCAACAGGACAATCCCAAGACCCGGGAACGCCGAATACACGTGCTGCTCGATCCAATCCGAAGGCGCGCCGCTGCCATAGCGCCTTATCGTTTCTGTATTTTTCGCCTCTTTCGTATACAGCAACATTCCGCCCCAAAGCACGCGCCTGATGCCCAGTACCTGCGGGCTGTGGGGATCTTCGACAGACTCGGATTTGGCGTGGTGTTTTCGATGGACTGCGATCCATTGCCTGGTGATCATGCCGGTCGTAAGCCACAGCCAGAAACGGAAAAAGTGGCTGGGGAGGGCATGCAGCACGAGGGCGCGGTGACACTGTGCCCTGTGCAGATAGATCGTGACGGCCGCGATGGTGACGTGCGTCAGCGCGAGCGCGGCGAGGATTGTGCCCCACAGGGGCAGGCTGAATATGCCGGAAAAGAACAAGGTGTTATACCCGGAGCTGCATGTCCGCAATACGCGGCATGCTCAAGCTTACTTCAAGCCGCAGAAGCTGCTCTGTGCGTTACCGCACATATAGCCGGCCGACACCACATTTTGCAGGATGGGGTACAGATCCGCCGGTTGAATGGCGCGATCGCTTGCAGCGCAACGTCAACGCCGTGTCGAGCCGCTCACGTAAAGTCTATTCCGCCAGTTCCGGCGGATTCTTCGAGGGTATACGACGTATTGCTCTTGTTGCACAGAATGCGTTTTCCGCATTTCGGACAATCCACCATATGACCGGTGGCAAGCGCGGACTCCAGGGCATCGCTTTCGGCAAACGCCTTCGAACTGAATTTCGTCCCGCAGAACCTGCACACTATGAACAATTCCTTGATTCGTGGCATCTACAGCCCTGCCTGGTCGCCCGCACGGTGCCATCGGCGCATCGGTCTTCAAATAGCAGATTACACTGCCCCATGCCGATAATTCACAAGAACAGAACAGGATTCGGCGCCGGAGGTTCCCGTGCGCGCCCCGTATCGGTTTGAGCCGGAAATGCGTGCGTGATTTTCCTGATCGAAAAGATTGTGAAAGGACTGTCTTTGAAGCCAATTCGATACGCGATATGTACATCCGTGGCGGGAACACTCCTCGCTGAATTCGTTTTTCTTTCCGGGGGTGATCGTTCAGGTTCTGACGGCTATTGGCACATCAGCTGACGGCGCATTTTTTAACTACAGCGTTGGCCAGGCCAGCCATGGAAAATGGGTCCGATCGTGCATTTATTGGATGGATTCAGCCGGTTTCTCGCGCTACGTCAACCGGCTGATTGCGACGAATGGAACCCGTCAAAGGACGGATCTGACCCTTTAATCTGCCGTAAGCCCCGCCACTGCCTAGGCAACGAGCGTCAGTAGCCGCAAATCCGCGGGCTTGAAGCACGCGGAGCCATTCCACAAAATCACGAAAACCGAATAACGCTCTGCGGCATCGGGCGAGAAATAATAACCATGACCGCTGTAGCCAGTCGGGGTGCAGTAGACCTTGCACTCGGCGCGTGAGTCGCGAGTGCGTCGCTCATGACGCAGCATGTCACGAAAAACCATGTCCACCTCGCTCACATGGCGCTTCTCCCCCATGTGCACGTAATACCAGTTCTTTTGCGCCTCGTTATTGCCGGTCGGGATTTCCTGTGCGTGTGCCTTGGTGAATCGTTTCGCGATCTCCGGGCAGTCGCCGGGATTGTGCGTGTAGGTGTTGGCTATCCATCCTGCGACGAAATCTTCGGCGAGGCAGGGAAATTTCGCGTTGTTTTCGGTGCTACGGGCGGGGCGCTCGATTTCGGCTGGCACGGGATCGAATGGGCCATAGAGCTGGCCGTTATACTCGAGCAGCGGCGGACTGCCCTGCCATTCGATGAAATTGGCGTGATCAGTGAGCCGGATAAGCACGTGAAGGCGCCTTCGAGGGGTTTAAAGGTTTCGCAGATCCGCGGAACTGCAGCGGAAAGCGTAGTGAAATGACTTTGAACGGTATGTGCGGTAACGCACATATGGCGGCGGCTGTTGCAATACGCTTGGCGGGGAGTCGGAGCGTTATTGGTCGAGCGCGCCAGTCGGCCGGAGGCGTCAAATTTTTGTGCCAATTCGCAGGGCGATCCTGGGAAATCATCCTTTTATTCCGGGACCTTAGTCGGCACTATCGGCGTAATGCCGATGCGAGCGAGGCGGATGACGGGATTCGAAATCGACGACAGCCGCAATCCGCTGCCGCGGCGGCCAATAAAAAGGCGACATAAGGCGCTTTGAAGAGAGGGATTGTGCCGGTCCGCGTCCCGTCATCCCTCGCCTCCGGCGAGGGACCGCAGCCGCAACGGCGCGTCGGCGTCCCACGAAGCAGTGCTTCGTGGTCGAGCCAGAGAGTTCTCGAAGTACCCTCCCTCTCCGCCAATAAAAAAAGCGACCGCAGGGGTCGCTTTGTTTATTGGCGGAGAGGGAGGGATTCGAACCCTCGTTAGGTTATTCACCTAAACACGCTTTCCAGGCGTGCGACTTAAACCGCTCATCCACCTCTCCGCTGCTGAGACTTCCCGGTCAACTCGACATTCACACTTTGCGGGAGGCGCGAGAATACTTGAGACCCCCTTTCAAGTCAAAGAAACAAAGGGTTCCACGTTGGTGGTGGTGGCACCCACTGCTGATTACATGCCCTTCTTCAGTTGTTCGAGTATGGCGGGGTTCTCCAGAGTGGAAATGTCCTGAGTAATCTCTTCGCCCCTGGCGATCGAGCGCAGCAAGCGCCGCATAATTTTCCCCGAGCGGGTTTTGGGCAGGTTGTCGCCGAAGCGGATGTCTTTGGGTTTTGCGATGGCGCCGATTTCCTTGCCGACCCAGTCGCGCAGTTCCTGCGCCATGCGCTTGGCGTCATCTCCGGTCGGGCGCGGTCCTTTGGTGACGACAAAAGCAACCACCGCTTCCCCGGTGAGGTCGTCCGGCCGACCGACTACCGCGGCCTCGGCTACCAGTTTCGTGTTCGCCACCAGCGCGGATTCGATTTCCATCGTCCCCAGCCGATGTCCGGACACGTTGAGCACATCGTCGATGCGACCCATGATCCAGAAGTAGCCATCGAGATCCCGGCTTGCGCCGTCGCCGGCGAGGTAATACTTGCCCTTGAAATCTTCCGGGTAGTAACTTTTTTTGAATCGTTCCGGATCGCCCCAGATGTTGCGGATCATCGAGGGCCACGGCTTCTTGATGACCAGAATGCCGCCTTTGCCTTTTTCGACATCGTGCCCGGTCTCATCGACAATCGCAGCCATGATGCCCGGCAGCGGCATCGTGCAGGAACCTGGCTTGAGCGGTGTGGCCCCCGGGAGGGGAGTGATCATGTGTCCGCCCGTTTCGGTTTGCCACCAGGTATCGACGACCGGGCAACGCCCGCCGCCGACGGTGTTGAAGTACCACATCCAGGCTTCGGGATTGATCGGTTCGCCGACCGAACCGAGCAGGCGCAGGCTGCTCAGGTTGTATTTCCTGGGCAGGTCGGCACCGGCCTTGATCAGCGAGCGAATCGCCGTGGGCGCGGTGTAAAAAATCGTTACGGCGTGATCCTGGATGATCTTCCAGAATCGGCCCGCATCCGGGAAAGTCGGCACACCTTCGAACACGATTTCCGTGGCGCCCACTGCGAGCGGGCCGTAAGTGATATAGGTATGACCGGTCACCCAGCCGACGTCCGCTGTGCACCAGAACACGTCCGCGGGTTTGGCATCGAAGGTCCACTTCATTGTCAGAATAGCTTGCAGCAGGTAGCCGGCGCTCGAGTGCTGGACGCCCTTGGGTTTGCCGGTCGACCCCGACGTGTAGAGGATGAACAGCGGATGTTCCGCGCCGACCCAGACCGGTTCGCAAACGTTGGGTTGGTTCTGCACCAGATCGTGCCACCAGACGTCACGCGGCGGATCCATTCTGGTCTGACTGCCGGTGCGCTTGTAGACCACGACGTTCCTGATGCCTTCGCATCCGCCCATGGCCAGCGCTTCGTCTATCGCGGGTTTGAGCGAGATCTCCTTGCCGCCGCGCATCTGCCCGTCTGCGGTGATGACCGCCGTGGCGCCAGCATCGATGATGCGTTCCTGAAGGCTTTTGGCCGAGAAGCCGCCGAACACGACCGAGTGCGTCGCCCCGATGCGCGCGCAGGCCTGCATTGCAATGACCGCTTCGATCGACATCGGCATGTAGACGATCACGCGATCGCCGGTTTTCACGCCGAGGGACTTCAGCCCGTTGGCAAACTGGCAAACGCGGTGATAGAGCTGCTTGTAGGTGATCTTGGTGACGGTGCCATCGTCCGCCTCGAAAATGATTGCGATCTTGTTCGGCTGGCTGTTGAGGTGGCGATCCAGGCAGTTGTAGGAAACATTCAGCTCGCCATCGCCGAACCACCTGAAGAAGGGCGCCTTACTGTCGTCCAGCACGTTGGAAAAAGGCTTTTGCCAGAGAATATTTTCTTTTGCCAGGCGCGCCCAGAAACCTTCGTAGTCTTTTTCGGCTTCCGCGCACAAGGCCTGGTAGGCAGGCATGCCGGAAATATTTGCCTGCTTGACGAAATCCGCGGATGGCGGGAACAGCCTGTTTTCGTGCAGGATCGATTCGATCGAACTCATTGCATCCTCCCCACTATTTATTCTGCCGTTGGCTGCGGACGGGAAATCCTTCCCGGGGATTATAGCGAGAAGTCCCGCAGGCCATCCCGGGCGGCTCGAATGGATTTCTTCGTAGTGTAAAATCCGCCCACCATTTCTGAAGTGATGCGGAACATACATGGATTCGAGCAACAGCAAATCCCAAAAAACACTGGCCGGTTTCATCTTCTGGAGCCGCTGGCTGCAGGCGCCGCTCTATGTCGGGCTCGTCGTCGCCCAGACGGTGTACGTGTATCACTTCATGGGCGAGCTTTGGCATCTGGTGCTGGGCGTCCGGGAAATGTCCGAGACCGACATCATGCTGCTGGTCCTCGGACTGATCGACGTGGTGATGATCGCAAACCTGCTGATCATGGTGATCGTCGGCGGTTATGAGACTTTCGTTTCGAAGCTGAACCTGCAGAACCACCCGGACGAGCCCGAATGGCTGTCCCATGTCAACGCCGGCGTGCTCAAGGTCAAGCTCGCCATGGCGCTCATCGGCATCTCGTCGATCCACCTGCTCAAGACGTTCATCAATGCACCGCACATGAACGAGCAGACCATCAAGTGGCAGGTGCTGATTCACCTGACTTTCGTGGTCTCGGCACTGGTCATGGCGTATACTGACCGTATCGCGACGGTGCAGCGCACCGCTCACTGAGAAGCCCTGCATTTCATCCATCCGCACCATGACCGCCATTCGCCAGGAAGACCTGATCGAAAGCGTCGCCGACGCCTTGCAGTACATCTCCTACTATCATCCGATGGACTACATCGAGGCTCTTGGAGAGGCATACCGGATCGAGCAATCACCCGCGGCGCGCGATGCGATCGCGCAGATCCTGACGAACTCGCGAATGTGCGCGGAGGGCAAGCGGCCGATCTGCCAGGACACCGGTATCGTCGTCGCCTTTCTGCGCATCGGCATGGACGTACGCTGGGAAGGTGCGACCATGAGCGTGGCCGACATGGTCAACGAGGGCGTGCGCCGTGCCTACCTGCATCCTGACAACAAGTTACGCGCTTCGATCCTTTCCGATCCGGCCGGTGGCCGCAGGAACACCAGAGACAATACCCCGGCCGTGATCCACATGGAAGTCGTGCCCGGCAACACGGTCGATGTAAAGATTTCGGCCAAAGGCGGGGGTTCGGAGAACAAATCCAGATTTGTGATGCTGAATCCTTCCGACAGCATCGTGGACTGGGTCATGAAGACCGTGCCCACCATGGGCGCGGGTTGGTGTCCGCCGGGCATGCTCGGCATTGGCATCGGGGGCACCGCGGAAAAAGCGATGGTGCTCGCCAAGGAAGCGCTGATGGACCCGATCGACATGCATGAACTGAAGCAGCGCGGACCGAAGAACCGGATCGAGGAATTGCGTGTCGAACTCTGCGACAAGGTCAACGCTCTGGGCATCGGCGCGCAGGGACTGGGTGGGTTGACGACGGTTCTCGACGTGAAGATTCTCGACTATCCCACGCATGCGGCGTCGCTCCCCGTCGCAATGATTCCGAACTGCGCGGCGACGCGCCACGCGCACTTTACGCTGGACGGCAGCGGTGCGGCCAGGCTCGATCCACCGAGCCTGGATCGCTGGCCCGACGTGCATTGGGCGCCGTCGCCGTCGTCGCGCCGTATCGACCTGACCAAAGTCACGCGCGAAGAGATCGCCGGGTGGAAGCCGGGCGAAACGTTGCTGTTGAACGGCAAGATACTGACCGGCAGGGATGCGGCCCACAAGCGTATCCAGGATCTGCTGGCAAAAGGCGAGGGTCTTCCTGCGGGTGTCGATTTCAGGAACCGGTTCATTTACTACGTCGGGCCGGTCGATGCGGTACGGGACGAAGCAGTGGGTCCCGCCGGACCGACGACCGCCACGCGTATGGACAAATTCACGGAGACCATGCTTTCGAAGACGGGATTGCTCGGCATGATCGGCAAGGCCGAACGCGGTCCGGCGGCGATCGAGGCAATCCGCAGGCACAAGGCGGTCTACCTGATGGCGGTCGGCGGGGCGGCCTATCTCGTGTCGAAGGCAATCAAGTCTTCGCGCGTGGTCGCGTTTGCCGATCTCGGGATGGAAGCGATCTACGAGTTCGAGGTGAAGGATATGCCGGTCACGGTCGCGGTCGATGTCAACGGCACTTCGGTGCATCAGACCGGGCCGCGCGAATGGCAGTCGAAGATAGGCAAGATTCCGGTGTCGGTCGCTTAGCGACCAACGGTGATGGGCGATGAGCGATGGGCGATGAGTGAAGAGAGGCGCGACGCGCACTTTTGCCATTGCTCATGGCCCATTACCCATCACCAATAACGAGTTTCAATGGCGGGCCTCCCCGCATTGCATGGTAGTGAAACTGGTCAGGTCCGGAAGGAAGCAGCCACAGCTATTTCTTGCAAGTGCCGGGGGTAAGGCTCGCCACCCCTACAAGAGAAGCGCTCACCGCGGAGGACGCGGAGGATTCACTTCTATACCCCCTTGAGGGGTACGCAGAGGAAAGACGAAATTCCGAAATGTTCTATTTGGGACCCGCGGTTCGCTGATTTGCGGCAAATCACTCACACGATGCTATCTGTTTTCCTTTTATCTAAAAGGTTCTCCTCCGCGTACCCCTCAAGGGGGTATAGAAGTGAATCCTCTGCGTCCTCCGCGGTGAGTGTGTTTGTTGAGCATTATTTGGTGAAAGTCTGAGATGACGCTCGCGCTGGCGCGTAAATGGCGTCCGAAAAATTTCGCCGAGCTGGTCGGCCAGGAACATGTGGTACGCGCGATCAGCAATGCGCTTACGCAGAACCGGCTGCATCATGCCTACCTGCTGACCGGCACCCGCGGTGTGGGCAAGACCACGCTCGCGCGGATCATCGCCAAGGCGCTCAACTGCGAAACCGGCGTGACTGCGACGCCGTGCGGAAAGTGCGCGGCCTGCGTCGAGATCGATTCCGGCCGCTTTGTGGACCTGATCGAACTCGATGCGGCATCCAACACGCAGGTCGACAACATGCGTGAATTGCTGGAGAACGCAATGTACGCGCCGACCAGCGGACGCTTCAAGGTGTATATCATCGACGAAGTGCACATGCTGTCGCGCTCGGCGTTCAACG
>Ga0209131_1002846_pt1 | contig 11635 bp, 9 predicted proteins | sample GraSoi_2013_40cm_FD_185826 | JGI IMG/M metagenome (GOLD analysis project Ga0209131, IMG submission 185826) | Grasslands soil microbial communities from the Angelo Coastal Reserve, California, USA - Sample 9_17_2013_40cm (SPAdes) (version 2) | ecosystem: Environmental > Terrestrial > Soil >...
CGTCGTTCAGAAAAATCTTCGCGAGCTTTTCAAAATATTCCAGCGCCTGAAAGGTTTCGCCCTGGCGGACGAACAGATCGCCCAGGGTCATCAAGGTGACCTGATCCTTCGGCTCATTCTTCAGGATGTGCTGGTATTCCGCGATGGCCTGCGGCATCTTCCCTTGTTGCAGATACTTCTGCGCCGCGTCAATGTGCTTGCTTTTGTTGTACGCCATCTTCAGATGCTCTTTCCACTGTGCTGGCTGGAGAGGACCAAATCGGACAGTGGTAAATTCGTAGCCGTTCTCGCGCCTGGCATCAGGCCGGCGCGTAACATTCCCGTAGGCGAACTGCTGCCGCGAAGTCTGGCAAAGGAGTTAGCCTGCCATGCGCCAAATTTACGCTAACACGCGGCAAAAACCCGGTCAACGCAACGCATTTAAAAGCGTTCGAGGCAGTAATCATCGGGTTCAGGAGGCGCCGGGCCGCTTCCTGCACTCCGCAATGCATTTTCAGAATTTCTCGCTTCAGGCAAGCGGCAAAGCTGTCTGGACCGCGCCAATCGACCAACAGGAGGCTTCCCGCACGGGGGCGAAGGAAAACCGATGATGTGGCGAAGGGCCGTGTTCGCGCAGAGCGGCCAGGTGTTCCGGAGTGGCGTAGCCTTTGTGCTGCCTCAGACCATATTGCGGGTAGACCAGGTCCCACTCGCGCATGATCCGGTCGCGCTCGACTTTTGCCAGAATCGAAGCGGCCGCGATGGATACGGATCGAGCGTCGCCGTGAATCAGCGGTTTCTGTTCGATGAGCGCGTCGAGTCGCATCGCATCGAGCAGCAAATAATCGGGAGCAATTTTCAGGAGAGCAAGGGCTTGAGACATTGCCTGCCGGCTGGCTTGATAGATATTCCACGCATCGATGCGGCGCGCATCGACCTCGGCTACGCCCCACGCGAGGGCATGTTCGCGGATGCGCAGCGCCAACACTTCACGCCGCTCGGGAAGCAATCTCTTGGAATCATCCAGGCCGACGATGCGGCGCTTGGGATCCAGAATCACCGCGGCGGCCACGACCGGACCGAATAATGATCCACGTCCCGCTTCGTCAAGGCCGGCAATTCGTTGCCAGCCGCATTTGCGCGCTTCGCGTTCAAACCGCGTCGAGCATTGCCTCAGCATCGTCAGGGATTTTAGCACGCTCCGGCGCAACAGAGTCCAGACGGATGTGCGTGCAATTTATCGTGCCGTGCAATGCATCACACGCCGCCTCGGCCTGGACGCGGCTCGCCGCTTTGTTGTGGCGCGCTTTGTTGTAGCTCGCCTCTTTAGAGACGAGGGATTGTTGTCACCAGCGAGCAAACCCCCGCGTCAGACCCTTCGACGCTCAGGGCAAGAGACGCGGGCTACAAAAACCACCGGCATCGGAATATTGTTAATTGTTAAAAGAACCGGACAGGGTTTAGCCACGAAAAGCAAAAGCCCGGAAGGAAATCTTCCGGGCTCTCAACTTTTAAATTTGCGAAACGCGAACTTACGATTTCTCTTCCGCGGGCGCTGTCGCAGGAATATCAACGCGCTCCACGCGCTTCAGGCGCGCCGATTTGCCCTTGAGTCCGCGCAGGTAATAGAGCTTGGCGCGGCGCACGCGGCCCTGACGCAACACCTCGATCGAACTGATCGACGGCGAATTTGCCGGGAAGACACGCTCGACTCCAACTCCGAAACTTACCCGGCGCACCGTGAAACTCGCTCCGGTTGATTTCCCGCGCTTCTTGATCACCACGCCTTCAAATGGCTGGATGCGTTCTTTTTCGCCCTCGGCCTCTTTCAGCCGCACGTGGATACGTACCGTATCGCCCGGTCGCAGCGCCGGCAAATCTTTCCGCACTTGTGCTTCCTGAAACTTTTCAATTACGAGATTCATGGCTAAGATTCCCGGCAGACCCACTCAGGTGGGGTCAGCACTGCAAACACAATCCCTAACTATAGCGGAAACCAGCCATCCGCACCATAAAAAACTCCTTGCGTGTACCAATCTGGCGCTGCCAGTCTGCAGTGAGTCCTGGAGGGATGCATACCGTAGCCCACCGCGGAAGCCGTGGAAACTCAGATCAGAATGAGCAGAAACCCCGATAGGGGTGACACTACGATGTGAGTGGCAAGCTGTGTCAATAATGAGTTACTAATTTTATGCTCGCCTGACGAAGCATTCTTTGTGCCGGACGCGTCTGAGGCTACAATACCGATTTGTCTCGCAACGCCGGGAGAACACAGAACATGAGCGGAGACGCGAACGAAATAGCGGACACAGGTCCGATGAGGCTGACTCGATGCGTGCAGTAGTCACAGGAGGCGCGGGATTTCTCGGATCGCATTTGTGCGACTACTTGCTGGATCACGGCTGGGAGGTTCTAGCGATCGACAATTTAGTCACTGGAACCGGAGCCAACGTGCGTCATCTTGCTGGAAATCCGCGCTTCCGGATCGTGCAGCACGACGTCTCGAAATTCATCGATGTGCCCGGCCCGGTCGATTACGTCCTGCACTTTGCCTCGCCGGCCAGCCCCGTCGATTACCTGAAGCTCCCCATTCAGACACTTAAAGTCGGCGCCCTGGGCACGCACAACTCGCTCGGACTGGCCCTGGCAAAAAAAGCAAAATATTTCCTGGCGTCCACTTCGGAGTGCTACGGCGATCCGCTGATGAGCCCGCAGCCAGAGACCTACTGGGGCAATGTGAATCCAATCGGGCCGCGCGGCGTTTACGACGAAGCTAAACGCTTCGCCGAAGCGATGACCATGGCCTACCATCGCGCGCATGGCGTGGACACCCACATTGTGCGAATCTTCAACACCTATGGGCCGCGCATGCGCCTCAATGACGGTCGCGCTCTGCCGAATTTTGTGTACCAGGCGCTGAGCGGCAAACCTATCACCGTGTATGGCACGGGCAGACAAACGCGCAGTTTCTGTTACGTTTCCGATTTAATCGAAGGAATTTATCGCCTGATGCAATCGGACGAACACGAACCCACCAATATCGGTAATCCGCAGGAAATCACCATTCTCGAGTTTGCCAAGCGCATACACACTTTGCTTGGCGCGACCAAGCCCATTGTTTTTGAGCCTCTTCCGCAAGACGATCCCCGCCAGCGTTGCCCGGACATTTCAAAAGCCCGCCGCCTGTTGGGTTGGGAGCCCAAAGTAAATCTTGAGGATGGGCTGCGCCTTACACTGGAATCCTTCAAGAAGCAGTTTGCGGAGACCCAAGCTGGCTGAAATAGAATAATTCCTTCCAGCGACCGAGAACTGTGCGATGAGACAAGATCAAAACCGCCAACTGATCGCGCGCTTTTATCTCGAGATGTGGAATCGGTTCGACAAGACTATCTTTCCGGACATTCTCACCGAAGACATACGGTTTCGCGGGTCACTCGGACAATTCAAGAACGGCTACGCCGAGTTTGGCGAATACGTTGATTTCATCCAACGAGCCTTCCCGGATTTCTCGAACGAGATCGAGGAAATTATTTCGGAGGATGATAAGGCGTTCGCGAAGCTTATTTACCGAGGCACGCACCGAGGTGAGGTCTTTGGAATCGAACCGACGGGCCGACCGATTCAATACGCAGGCGCGGCTGTATTTAAATTCAGGAATCATCGGATTGCTGAGGTATGGGTACTCGGCGATATTCACGGGCTCATTTCCCAGTTAAATGCAAAATGAGCCCCCTGCCCAAAATTTCGGGAATCCAGAGTGCAGTAGCGCTGGCGTCTCGCCGGCAGTTTTGCGGATTTCGGGATGCTGCAACAAAGCCGGCGAGGCGACACCGCTACTGCATAGCTGTGACTGCCACCTGATCGGGTCGCCCGAAGCTGACGTATTCAAATCCCAGCGCTTTCATTTCGGCGGGCCGCAGCATGTTCCGCGCGTCGATCACCAGGGGACGCGCCATCTCGACGCGAATCTGCTTCCAATCCAGCCGGCGGTATTGATCCCACTCTGTAAGCAATAGAAGAGCGTCGGCTCCGCGCGCGATCTCGTAAGGGTCCGCGCTGTAGTGCACGCCGGGAATCGCCGCGCGGGCGCGGGCCATGGCTTCGGGGTCGGTAGCGCGAACCACTGCGCCTTCGGCAAGCAGACGCCGGATCACTTCGATTGCGGGTGCCAGCCGAATGTCGTCCGTATTTGGTTTGAAAGCAATTCCCAACACAGCGATCTGTTTTTCCTTCATGACCCAAAGCGCTTTTTTAACTTTGTCCAGTAATTGGTCAACGCGCTGCTTGTTGACGCGTTCCGTTTCCTTGAGCAAGCCGAAGTCGATGCCCGCCCGATCGGCAAGCTTGATAAATGCCTGAACATCTTTCGGCAGGCAGAAGCCTCCGAAACCCAATCCGGCCTTCAAGAACTGGCCGCCGATGCGCGGATCGAGGCCTACCGCGCGAGTGACTTCATCGACGTTGCCGCCGAGACGCTCACACAGGTCGGCGAGCACGTTGGCATAGGAAATTTTCAGAGCCAGAAAAGAATTCGACGCGTGCTTGATCAGTTCGGCGCTGGCAATCGTGGTCACCACGAAGTCCGGCGTCGCCACCGGCGGGCAATCCGGTTGATGCACGGGACACCGGAATTTGTTTTCTAGAATTGGGCGATAAACTTCGCGGAGTTGCTGCTCGCTTTCGTTGTCCTCCACGCCGATGACGATGCGGTCAGGATGGAAGAAATCCTCGACGGCCGTGCCTTCTCGCAAAAATTCCGGATTCGATGCCACGCGAAATCGGGCGCCGGCGTCCCGCGCGTACACTTGCAGGGCTCGCTTCAACTGCTCTCCGGTTTGCGCGGGAACTGTGCTCTTCTCGATGACAAGTTTCGGCGATCGCGATTCCTTGGCAATCAGCCGCGCGACGTTGTCAATCGCGGAAAGGTCCGCTTCGCCGCTTTCGGTCGGTGGCGTGCCCACGCAGATGAAAATAATATCAGCAGCGCGCACCGCTTCGGCGCAATCAGCCGTGAACCGCAGACGCCCTTCCCGCACCACAGCGTCGAGAACTTTGTCGAGATTCGGCTCGTAGATGGGGATCTTGCCGGCCTGCAGCGTCGCGATGCGAGACGCATCGTTATCGGTAGCCACCACGTCGTGTCCCGCCTCAGCCAGGCAGCTTCCCGAAACCAGCCCCACATACCCACACCCGATCACCGCTAATTTCACGCGCGATTTCCCCCTTCGATGGAGCTATATCTTAACTATTTTAGCCAAGATCTGTACGAATTCATTTTCGCCCAACATGTCCACTGGGGGAAAAAGAATGCCGCCGTTGTTGCGGAGGGCGCACGGTATTCTGGCGGGCTTCAAGCAAAGCCCGCACCCGTCAGGATTTCTTGAGCGAAAAATTTCCGATGATGAGCGCGTCGATCCCGGAACAGAAATAGCTGCGCACCGCATCATGCGGCGAAACAACCAGCGGCTCGCCAAAAAGGTTGAACGATGTATTCACCAACATGGGCGCGGGAGCGAACTGGCCGAATCGATCGAGCAGCCGCCAAAGAGAGGGGTTCGCCGCACGTTCAACCACATGCAAACGCAAGCGGCCTCCCGGAAGGAGAAATCCGTCCAGCAGGCGGGCGGCTTCCGGCTTGGCAAAACCCAGCGTGGCCATGAAATGCGCGGGCGGTGTGCAATCGAAAAATTCCGCGGCCCGCTCGGACGGCACGGAAATCGCGAAAGGCCGGAACGCTTCGCGATGCTTCACATACTCGTTCAAATTTTCTTTGACGTAGGGCGCCCACGGCGAAGCCAGCAGGCTGCGATTTCCCAGCGCGCGCGGCCCGAATTCGGCGGCACCCTGAAACCATCCCACGATTTTTCCGGCGACAAGCAACTGGATCGTTTCCTCCAGGATCTGTTCCTTGCTCACGTGAAACCTGTAGCGGGCCTTGCAATTGTCCAGGACTTGCTTGATTTCCTGGCTGGAGTATCCCGGCCCAAGGGCCAGCTGCGCTGCCGGAGCCTGCCGCGGTTTCCCTTGCATGTGATGTCGCACGAACCATGCGGCGCCCAAAGCGGTGCCTTCATTTCCCGCGGCGGGCTGAACGAAAACATCATCGAAGCCCGTATTTTTTTCCACGTGCGACACCACTACGGGATTCAGAAACAATCCCCCTGCGAGGCCCAGCGATTTCGCGCCCGTCTGTTTTCGGTATCGCTCGGCAATTTCCGTCGCAACTTTGGCGCAAGCCTGCTGAATGCTCGCGGCAAGCTGCTTGCGAATTGCCTGTGGAATCGGTGGACGGGGTGAACCGTTCTCGGCAGCTTTTCCGACGGCAGGGTCTACGCCAATGGCCCGATAGAATTTCGATGAAAACGCAATGCGACCCGCGAGTCCCCTGTTGAAATAGGCGGTCGCAAGATGGGGCAACTTGCCCGCGGCGCCGCGCAACAGCCCGAGAAAAAGATCCTCGAACACGGGCTCGCCTTCGAGGCCCAGCCATTGTGTTTTGTGTTCATCCGCATGAGGTTCAAAGCCGATCAGATCCGTGACCTGGGAAAAAATCCACGCGGGAGAATGCGGGAATGAAATGGACTGCAGGATACGCAATCTCGTGTCTTCGCCAAGCGCGACAGCGCCTGCGCGGCCGTCTCCTTGCTCATCAAGCGTAAGCACAACGGCCCGCCCGGCTTCCGACGCGTAAAAGGCGCTGGCGGCGTGGCACAGGTGATGTTCCAGATGCAGCACGCGCAGATTTGCGGATTCACCGAGCGATTGCAGCAGGCGCCCGTTGTTGAGTTCGCGGCCCAACTCGCCAAGCGCCTTCGTCTGATAGTATCCGCTCGGCACTGGCGCGAATGGTGTGAGCCGCGTGCGCAACCACGCCTGCCGCGCCCATGCGCGCACCGGGCGGCTGGCCACTGCCACGCATTCGACGCCACTCCATCCCGTGCCAGCCCGCTCCAGGCAATACCGGATGGCCTCGCGCGGAATTCCGGTGGTGGTGCGCGTTCGCACCAGCTTGCTCTCCTCCATGGCGGCAACGATGCCGCTGTCAGAAAGCAATGCGGCCGCACAATCGTGCGCCAGTCCGGAAATCCCCAGGATACTCACGCATCCCCCGGTTCCGATCAACGAAGGTCGCGGGCTTTACTTAAGGCCCGCGAGAAAAAACCCAGTAACGCGGAGTTTACTCGCGGAATACGAGCATGTCTACGCGCTGGCGCGCTGTTGTAGCAGTAGGACAGGCACTCTTGCCTGTCCTCTGTGCTTGCTAGTGGGCTCGCAACAAACCGGACAGGCAAGAGTGCCTGTCCTACCTCCAGACTCTAACGAGTCGAACTACAACGCTCCCGCTCTGCGATAAACATCGTAGATCCCAACGTTCCGCACGAATTGAAAATCCTGCCGAAGCAACGCCAGCAGTCTGTCCTTATCCTCCACCGGCTCCCCGTTCACCTGGAGTTCGCTTTTTACAATAAGCCAGCGTATGTTGCGAGTGCGCGCGATTCGCTGGATTTCTTCCGGCGAGAAGGGATTCACTGTGTGATCGAACATCAACGCCGGGAATCGTGGGCGCCTGCCCGTCGTATAGTAAAAGAGGTCCTCGCCAGGAATCATCAGCAAACCATCTTCGACGGGGATTTCCTGCTGGGCAAAGCGCACCAGTCCCTCAAATTCGCTAATCCAGGGGCCGCGAATCGACAACCCGGCAAGCTCAGGCAGTGTTGAGCGGACCATCGCGCCCTCGGATATTTTGGCGTAACTCAGCCGCTCGTTGCTCCAGACGTAATACCAGCCGGAAACCAGTAGCGATACGCTCACGAGCACCGCAGCCACTAGAGATGCTGGAAAGCGCGTGATGACGGTCGCGCTCTGCGAGGCGCTCGGCGGTTCTCCTCGAAACAGAACTGAAAGCGCGCAAGCGCACAGAATCATGAACAAGGGCCAGAGAGCATACGTGGAACCCCACACCTGTTGCGAGAGGAACGCGCCATTCACGGTGGCAATGAGAATAAATGGCAGAGCGAGCGCGATTCCAGATCGGTCTGTCCTTGCGTCCCGACGAAAGGCCAAAAAAGCAGATGCCAACGAAACCACAAGCACGAATGGCCATAGCGCGAGAAGTTGTTCGATGCGGTCCGGTGGATCGCTTTCGGTAATGAGCGCCACGACGGCCCAAAGAAACGGCAGTGTCACTAGAAGAATGGAGAGCAAAGCAACCGCCGGGCGGGACTTCCGGGTGAAAGAAAATAGAAGCGCTCCCCCGAGAAACGCTCCTATTCGCCAGAGCATTTGCGGATCCGCATACACCGCGAGCAAATCAGGCAACGGAGGCAGGCGCCGCGCAGCGGCGAATTGAATGGTCCAGTGCCAATAATTGATCAGGCCTACCGTGAAATGAATGAACCCGATCGCCAACGCGAATCCCGACGCCGCCCCGGCAATCGTCCATAGATATCCGCGAACGAGCCGGCGATCTTTTCTATCAAGCACAATCAGAAAAGCGAGAGACGTAACCGTGGCCGCCAGAAAGGCCAGTCCTGCATTTTGCTTCACGAACAGCGGAACGACGACGACAGTCCCGGTCAAGAAAGCCCGCAGCGGAGGAAAATTCTTACGCTGCAACTGCATGAGAAGAAAAATCGCCAAAAGTATCGCCAGCGTGCAGTCGCAATCATAAAAAGGATGCGGAAACACGGAGTAGATTCCCAGGAAGACGAGCGGAGCGCTCAGCAAAAACGCCGTGGCTCGCGCGAAGTGCGCTTTTTCATTCAGCAAATGACAAAGGATGCGCCAAGTGAGCACGGTTGCCAGGCCGCCGGCCATGGCTGCGTACATGACGTGGTGAAGAAACACCCGGCCTGTTAATTTGATGAGCGCGGCTTGCATCATAAACGTCAAGGGCGCGAAGGTAGCTGAGGTCCCAAAGAATCCCGAGACGCAAGTTCTGCCACAACACGACGCCGGCGGTTGCGAAAAAAAGAATCGCGCCAAGGAGCCAATCCCCAACTCTTTGTGATGATGGTTTATTTTCCGCCAAGGACGTAGCACAGGCTTCAGCCTGTGTGGTTTTGATTTGATCGTCGCACAAGGAGAAAGCACACAGGCTGAAAGCCTGTGCTACTCCGAGCTACCGTTCTCTTTGATGATGAGTGGCATCCGGCATTTCCGTCTCGCGGTAGCCAAAGAAGCGGCGATGCTTGATGACCTGCGCGATCTCCGGAGGCACCATCTCCTCCCACGAGGGGTCCTCTTCCTTGATTCGTCGCAGCACATCGCGCGAAAAAATGTGCAGCACGCTCTCATCGAAATTATCGAGCTGCTTGATCCTGCCGCGCTCGACCAGATAAGAGTAAAGATTCTGCAGGCCGCCCGGCATTGTTATGTTCTGCACGGTTTTAATTTCTCCGGTGGCCGCATCGCGCAGGGGATAAACGTAAATCCGCAAATCTTTTGTGAATAGCCTGCCGAAGGCTTCCAGAATGCCGCCTTCAAGTTCGGCATAATATTTTTCCTGGAACAAGTCCTCAAGACTCGCGACGCCCATCGTCAGCGCGATTGGATGCGACGTGTAGCGCGTCAGATAAGCCGCCAAACGATAATATTCAAAGTAATCCGAGATCAGCACGGTCTTTCCGGCGGCGGCCAGTACGTCGGCTCGAGCTAGAAAATCGGTCAAATCGATCTGTCCGCCCGCGAGTAGATTTCTCATGGTGATTTCCATGAGTTCGACAACCTGCCCTGTTTCGACCTCGGGCTCCGCCGCAAAGCGCTCATGGGCGCAATGAATCATATCGATGTTGACCTTGGTGACCGGACGAAAACTGCCTCGCTCCACCAAAATCGGCCGCTTGCGCAGCACTTCCGATGGTTGCAAAACTTCTCCGGCCGGCCCAAACATCGCCGCGCCGCTCAGGCCCAGTTGCACCAGCTTCAAGCTCATCACGCGGTTATCGACATGGCGAAACTCGATGCCCGAGAATTCGACCATGTCGATCTCGACGCGTTTCGTGCTGAGGTCGTCCAGCAGCGATTCCAGCAGCAGCGGCGGCTTGTGATGCAGAAAAAAAGCGCCGTAGAGAAGATTGACTCCCACGATGCCCAGAGTTTCCTGCTGCAGATCGTTTTCCTGATCGAGCATACGGACATGAATAATAATCTGGCTGTCTTCGTCCCGTGGACGAGTCTGGTATTTGACGCCCATCCAGCCATGACTTTCATTCGTGCCCTGATAGTTGCGAGCGGCTACGGTATTTGCGAATGTGAAGAAAGCCGTCGTGTCTCCGCGGGACATCCGCAACCGTTCCAGGTTCAGCTCATGTTCGTAATCGAGCATTCCTTGCAGGCGTTCGCGCGATACGTAGCGCTTGCTGCGGCCGTAGATCGCGTCACTGACGGCCATGTCATACGCGGAAATGGATTTTGAGATTGTTCCCGCCGCCGCGCCAACTTTGAAAAACCAGCGCGCGACTTCTTGTCCGGCCCCGATCTCGGCAAAAGTCCCGTAAAACATCGGGTCCAGATTGATTTTGAGCGCCTTCTGATGCGTGCTCAGCCTGTGGCGATCGTCGTCTTCCATACTTCGATCCATCGAAGTCCGCATAGAGTATCCATCCGGCTGAACCGGCCACTCGCTTTACTAGGGCGCCGGTCCGAAAGTTCTCAGAACATGATGTAGCGCCCGCCTTCAGGCGGGCATCTTTCTGCATCCAAGGATGCCTGGCCTGAAGGCCGGCGCTACAAAGCCCGTACTCGATCCGAAATCTATATTTTCAGTTTTCGGACTCCAGAATTATATAACGCGACACCGCGTCTGATTCCAAAAGTTCGGACCTTGTGTAATTTTTTTTAAAACTGAAGGCTCAAAATCGAAAGGGGCCGAACGTGGGTGTTCATCCGGCCCCGGGGTGGAGGGGAGAGATTCCCCTCATCTTAGTTAACTCCAACCCTATGCTCGATTCCTCGGATAGTCAATGGTACGGGCTATATTTTCCGATTCATAGTATCGATGCGAAACATTTGTAAATTCGCATCGCTCAGCAATCCTTCATGTCGTGCGAATCTTCGCATCCGTTCGAGGTTCAACTGCAATGAGGTGCGGAAAAGTCCTCCGCCGGCAATCTGAGCGGAGCGACGAAACTTTGCAGGCTCCGGAGATTTTAGTGCGATGCAGCGGCCGTCATGTAAGGCTTCATGTCCACCGTTTTTCCAGTCTCCGTGAATGATCGCCGCCCGAATCTGCGCCGGCGTCTTTCCTTTTTGCGACAACTGGTAGGCGAGAATCGCCTCCCTCTGGCAGATATCGCACTGCGAACCATGTTCGCTCGCGTAACAATCAAGCAGGCTCTTGTGCCCGGCGTTTCGGTCGCAGTAGCAATAGCATGGCTGCTGATAAAGGACAGGCTTGATTTTTGCCGCCAGCGCATAAACATTGCGGTTCAGCGCATCGGGAAAAAGTTTCGGATCCATGGTCGCCGGAATGGGCGGCTTCAGCGCATATGCGTGATAAGAAGGAACGCCCTGGTCGGCGGGACCTGACATCTCCATCTGCATCTGCGACGCGCCCGAATTCACGGCGACGAGCGTCTGCGGGGGAAGTTGCGCCATCCCCGCACCAGCAAGCGTCAGGCTCAATGCCGCACCGATTGCCAGAATTTTGCCTCTG
>Ga0209131_1002850_pt1 | contig 11628 bp, 10 predicted proteins | sample GraSoi_2013_40cm_FD_185826 | JGI IMG/M metagenome (GOLD analysis project Ga0209131, IMG submission 185826) | Grasslands soil microbial communities from the Angelo Coastal Reserve, California, USA - Sample 9_17_2013_40cm (SPAdes) (version 2) | ecosystem: Environmental > Terrestrial > Soil >...
GCTCAACGATAGAACCCGAATCGTCCCGAGGCTGGATGCTGGCACTCACTGGGATACTCCTCATCGGGTTGTGTCTGGTTGCCTCAGCGATCGGAGCTTGGTATCTCTTTTTAAAATAAAATTAGCGTTTGATTAGAAGTCTCCATGCCACTTGACTTAGATTTTGAATTTCTGTATAGTAAACTACGAGCAAATATCGGCACGGCTGCCCCACCGGCTAGGCGTGCCTTTTGTTTGTAAATACATCATCCTCATTTTTAAGGAGAACCAATGATCCAAGTCAATGGTCTCATCAAGGACTATGGCGAGCGTCGCGCCCTCAATAGCATTACCTTCGACGCAAATCAAGGGGAAATCGTAGGGTTTCTCGGTCCGAACGGCGCAGGCAAAACGACCACCATGCGCATCCTTACGGGCTACATGCCTCCCACCGATGGGACTGCTATTGTCGCCGGTTACGATGTTGTTGAAGAGTCACTGGAGGTCCGAAAGCGCGTTGGGTATCTGCCGGAAACTGTTCCGCTTTATACCGATATGACCGCAGTGGAATATTTGAAGTTCATGGCTGATCTTAGGAACATCCCCAACTCAAAAGACCGCGCTTATGAAACTTTGGAACGCGTCAATCTGGCAGATCGCGCCGACAGTTATATTGGTAATTTCTCAAAAGGTATGCGCCAGCGTGTTGGCTTAGCTCAAGCGCTCATCCACCGTCCCGAGGTATTGATCTTGGATGAACCGACCATCGGTCTTGATCCCGCTCAGGTTGTAGAGATGCGCAATGTTATTAAAGAAATCGGTAAGGATAGAACAGTTCTGCTTTCCACTCATATTCTTTCTGAGGCGCAGAATCTTTGCGACCGCGTGTTGATCATCAACAAAGGAACCATCGTGGCTGAGGACACACCTGAAAATCTTCAATCCCGTCTGGTAGGTTCACAACGTGTGGTTTTGCGCGTGCGCGGCGATTCAGATGGCTTGGATGCCACTGTCAAAAAGGTCAAGGGCACACGCAAGATCGAAACCAAAGATTCAGAGACGATCGACGTGCGCCCGCAGGTTGCAAAAGCCGTCGTTCAAGCTGGCTATGAATTGATCGAGATGCGCCCGGTTGGTATGAGTCTGGAAGAGATCTTCCTTGAACTTACGCAGGATAACGCTGCAGGTAAAAAATCGTAATCGAGGATTCCTATGAGAAATATTTGGACCATTGCACGCAGAGAATACAATCATTACTTTATCAGCCCGATCGCATATATTGTTGCGTTCGCAATCCTTCTGGCAATTGGAATCGTTTTCGGGATCAACTTTTTCTACTTTGCACAGAATTCGTTTCAAAATCCAAGCGCCGTGCCAGACATTTCACCGGTCACGGGTGTCTTTGTCTTTTTACTCGTCCTATCCACCCCTGCGCTTACCATGCGCTTGATCTCTGATGAAGCCCGCATGGGAACTTTGGAACTTCTTCTTACAGCACCCATCAAAGACTCTGAATTAGTTATCGGCAAGTGGTTGGGTGGAATGCTTTACATATTAAGTCTGGTCGCGGTTACATTGATCTATCCCATTATTCTGAACGGAATTAAATTCGGTTCATTCACGCTATTACCCGGATTCGTTTCACCTGGTTTGGACATAAATGTCGTTCTTTCCTCCTATTTGGGCTTGATCCTAATAGCGGGCGTTTTCCTGGCTTTAGGCACTGGCATCTCAGCCATGTTCACGAATCAGATTGCCTCCTTTTTCGGGACTTTAATCCTGTTCGTTTTTCTGTGGTGGTTGGTTGGGTTTCCAGCAAACGTGGTCCCTGGCGATGGTGCAGCGTTATTCCAATACCTGGATATGAAGACTCATTTTTATGGCGCGTTGAGCGATGGCATCATCAATCTCTCAGACATCGTTTATTACGTCAGTTTGATCGCCCTGGGGTTGTTCACGGGGACAGTTGCGGTTGAAATGCGGAGATGGAGATAATGGCAAACAAAAATCAATCCAATAAGCGGAGCTATACGTTCATTGCCCTGATCGTCGCGGCACTGGCGTTAATCAGCACCGTTTTATTTCTAATCACAAAGGGTCTGTCGGCAATCGGCATGTTCAGCGGGGCCACATCAGATACCCTCAATCGCGGATTATTACTCAGCGCCGGATTCACTATTCTGGCATTCGCCATTTATGTAGTCCTTGAGCCTGAAAAAATAAGACAAGCAATCACAGGTCGACAGGCACGTTACGGAAGCAATGCCCTCGTCATGACCATTGCCTTTTTAGGTATCCTCATCGTTGGTAATGTTCTAACCTTTCAAAACCCGAAACGTTTGGATTTAACTCAAGACAAGAGTCATACACTTGCGCCTGAAACTCTCAAGGCATTACAAACTCTCCCAGCATCGGTTTCGGCAGTAGGTTTTTTCTCCAGCACCCTCCCCACTGATACCGCCACTCAATTGCTAAACAACTTCAAAGCCAGCAGCAATGGTAGGTTTAGTTTTAAATTCGTAAACCCAGATACAGACCCAGTTGCGGCAAAACAAGCTGGCATCACCGGTGATGGAAAAGTTTTATTGACAATGGGTGACCAAAAAGAGATTGCCGCGTCAGCGACCGAAACTGATCTTGCGAAGGCGCTCATCCGATTGATCAACCCCAAGCCCCGTACTGTTTACTTCTTGGCTGGGCATGGCGAAGCAACGCTTGAGGCTAGCGATGTCAGTATGTCCACAGCCAAGACAACTTTGGAGAGCAAAAACTATACTGTTAAAAGTCTCAACTTGGTGGCTGACAACAAAATCCCTGACGATGCACTCGCTATCATTATTGCTGGTCCTAAAAAGCAGGTTTCCGAACAAGAGGTTCAAACCCTCAAGAAATATGTGGATGCTGGTGGTTCGTTGATCGTGATGGAAGACCCGATTCTCTTCACAGACTTTGGAACTGCCAGTGATCCATTAGCAGATTATCTCGCCACTGACTGGGGTCTGATGCTAGATAATGATGTCATCATTGATCTAAGCAGTCAGCAACCCCTAAATGCAGTTTCTTATTCTGCCAACAAACACCCGATCACTCAAAACTTGAGTCAGAATTACCTGGTGATCATGCCGCAGGCCCGCAGTATTAGTATCACCAGCACACCTCAGAATGTTACTCAAACTCCGTTAATTCAAACTTCACCCAACTCCTGGGGTGAAAAGAACTTCACCAACGCGCAGGGAACACAGGTCTCTGAAGATCCGGGAGATCTGCCAGGTCCGGTTACCATGGCGACGGCAGGAGAAAATACCACTACCAAAGGACGCGTGGTTGTGGTTGGCAACTCAATCTTTGCCGAGGACAAAGGGTTCGATGCCTATGGTAATGGAAACTTTTTCGTCAACTCTGTAGACTGGGCTTCAGAACAAGAAGACCTCATTAACATTACGCCGCATACACCTACAACACGTACCTTCATACCGCCGTCGCAAATCCAATTGCTGATCATTTTGCTTGGGTCAGTGATCATCATTCCGGGCTTGGTTGTGTTTGCAGGCGTATCCTCATGGCTTGCGCGCCGACGTCAGGGATAGAATCATATGCGTCGTTCTACCGTTATATATCTTCTGCTTTTTCTATTAATGGCAGTTGCGTATTACTATCTCAACAATCGCCCGAAAACTGCTGATCTTGCTCTCACATTAACTCCTGAGACACCTGTCTCTTATTTATTCAACAGTAGTGATGGCACACCCACCAGCATTCACCTAGAGTCGAAAACCGGTCAAGTTGTCGAGTTGGTGCTTAATGCAGACAAAGCTTGGGCGGTGACTCTGCCAATCAAAGCCTCAGCCGATCAAGGGTCGGTTGAGGCGGCGGTAAGTCAGCTCACCACCATCCAAATTACTGATCGCCTCCCAAACATCAGTCCAAAAGATGTTGGTTTGGATGCTCCAGATTACAAACTAGCCGTAAAATTCACCAATAATGTGGAACGAATCGCAGAAATTGGTGTTACCACTCCAACAGGCAATGGATATTATGTTCGGAGTAATGATCAAATTGTGATTGTCAGTAAGAGCGCCATTGACGCGTTGGTTGGACTTTTGACCAACCCACCCTATGCCGAGACGCTGACACCGAGCCCCATTCCTCCCACTGCGACAGAAACCCCGCTTCCTCCTACGCCTGAACTTGCTACAGCTACGAACGAAAGTGCTACTCCCAAGCCGTAACATTTCCAACCCTGCGGCGTCTATAAACAGTAACGAAAAAGTATTGAAATTTACCCCAAAAAAGAGTATTCTGATATAAAAAGAAAGTAGAAATGTAGCGAATGGATGTAGATAAAATATTGATGGTTGATGAAGAAGAGGAATTCCCTGCCATTGCGCGGCTCATTGAAACGGGCCGCCAAAAGGGGTACATTACGCTCGATGATATTCTGCATTTCTTCCCCGAGGCTGAACAGGACGTAGAACAACTCGAAGAAGCCTTTTCGGCTTTATTAAGCGCCGGCATTCCTTTTGTGGAGGATACGACTACCGCCGAACCCACAGAGGATGAACTTGTTGCAGTAGAAGCCATTGAAGCTGAGCCCGAGATCGATGTGGCGCTGGATGATTATCTCGCGAACATTGATACTGACGATACAATTGGCTTGTACCTAAAGGAAGTTAGTCGAGTTCCACTTCTGACTGCTACTGAGGAAGTAGCTCTCGCCCAACGTATTGAACGCGGACGTATGTCACGTGAGGAACTGGCGAAAGGCAATGCTAGTCCGCGCCGCCGAGTTGAATTACGCAAGCTAATTGAGGATGGCTGGGCTGGACGCGAACACCTTATTACAGCCAATTCTCGTTTGGTAATTTCAGTTGCCAAGAAATATATGGGACGCGGTGTGCCGTTTCTAGATCTAATCCAAGAAGGGAATATCGGTCTCATCCGCGCGACCAAGAAATTCGATTACCGCCGCGGACACAAATTCTCCACTTATGCTACATGGTGGATTCGCCAAGCCGTTACCCGTGCCATCGCCGACCAGGGTCGCACCATCCGTGTGCCAGTGCACATGGGCGATCAGATCAACAAGCTATTACGCGTACAGCACCAACTCACACAACGTCTCGGGCGTGAACCAAGTGTAGAAGAACTAGCAGAAGCTTTGGATGTTCCACCCAAGAAGGTGGAAAACATGATCCAAGTGGCACGCCGTCCGCTTTCACTGGAAACGCCAACCGATGATGAAGAAGATTCAGTGCTAGGCGATTTCATCGAAGATGATGAGGCTCCCCCACCAGATGACACCGCCACATACAATTTGTTGAAAGAACATCTTGGCGAAGTGTTGAATGGCTTGCCTCCTCGCGAAGTTCGAATACTTCAATTACGCTACGGCTTGCTCGATGGTCAAGCTTACACATTGGAAGAAGTAGGCCGCAAAATGGGCGTTACGCGTGAACGCGTGCGTCAGATCGAAGCGCAGGCTCTCAGTCGCTTACGTCACCCATCCATTCGGCGCAAGTTGCGCGATTATCTGGGTGAATAATTCACAACAATGCAAAATAACAAACGGGACAATATGCAATTGTCCCGTTTGCGTTTAAAATCAGTTGATGAAATCAGTGACTCAACTAACAAAACTTTCCATCCAATTTTGGAATAAACTTGACCAATCATGGCGGTTTGCTACTACGGTATTCTTCATAGCCCGCTTGTTCTATGCATTATGGTCGTGGGTCGTCTTAACCATTCAACCGATAGCAGTCCATTATGTGGAGGTCGGCAATCAACCAAGTGTTAGTTTTTTGAATTTGTATACAGTCAAAGCCTATACATATTCTCGGGAAATTAAAGGAACTTCCCTTACTTTTCGTCCCGTTAGCAAAGATGTTGTTACAGATTTACAAACCGGAAGTCTTTGGAATATTGACACCGGCGAAGCGATTGAGGGCGCATATCAAGGGCTCAAGCTTACCCCGGGCAGTCTGCCATCTGAAATGTTTCCCTATCATAGCGCTGCTCCCTACCCAAATGCATGGCTGGCATTATGGCAAAGGTTTGATGCAAATTGGTACACTTCAATCGCCGAGCAGGGCTACGGCAGCATTCCTGGTGACGATCACTTCCCACCACTCTACCCTTTGCTAATACGTCTTGCCAAACCAATTTTTGGTAATGCTTTCATTGCTGGCTTGGTTATTTCACATCTCGCTACTTTATATGCAATAAAACTGTTGTTGGATTTATTTGATCAATGGGAAAACGCCAAAACCAGCAGGCAAACTGTATTATATTTTTTAATATATCCAACTTCTTTCTATCTTTTCAGTGCCTATACTGAGTCCGTTTTCCTGGTAACAGCCTTACTTTCATTGCGTTCCATGAAAAAACAATCCTGGGCGTGGGCAGGTTTCTGGGCTTTCTGCGCAATTATCACTCGCCTGCAAGGAGCGGCGTTACTTATTCCGCTGATTTACTTGATGTGGAAAGATCTTCCCTTCCTACGCAATCCGCATCACTGGTTGGGCTTGGCAATTGCTGGGACAGGTTTTTTATTTTATATCTTTTTGCGATCCACACAAGTGTCAGGTAACGCACTCCCGTTTGTTGAACCAATTTGGCACGCACACTTGGTTCTCCCTTGGGAAACATATATTTATGCGGTCAGAACGCTTTTTTCCGGCGAATACAATCGTAATGATGTGTTGAATTTTGCAGTGGTTACTCTTTTTTTGATTCTGCTGATAATTGGGTGGAAAAAAATTCCACTTGAATATAATTTATACACAACTTTCAGCCTGCTCATTATGCTTATAAGAATCGTGGATACGCAACCATTAATATCAATGTCAAGATATTCACTGACTCTTTTTCCCTCATTTTATATTCTTGGCTCAACAAGCGATAACCCCTGGAAACGCAGAGTTATTTTGTACACTTTCATTGCCTTAAACTTATATTTAAGCCAGGAATTCTTCAGTTGGGGTTGGGTCGCATGAAACTTATTCGTTTCCTTATGCCCCGTATGGAATACATTCTTTTTGCAGCCATATTTTGGGGTATTGCCACCACTGGACCAATTCTGCTTAATTCAGATGGCGATCTTCCCCGTCATCTTCTGGTTGGGAAATTGATCCGCACTACAAAAACAGTAAACCTGACCGACATTTTTTCATATCGCACGACAGGCTATCCCAGCTTTCCACACGAATGGTTATCCCAAGTCATCCTTTCCATTTTCAATGATCTGCTGGGCTTGGGCGGTGTTGTGTTATTCGCTGCACTGATCGTTATGTTGGTATGGGCGATCATATACTACGACACGTTGCAAAGATCAAATAGCTTATTAGCATCGTTAGTATTCACGGGACTTGGAGTTGGCGCAAGTTTGATACATATCCTGCCACGCCCCCATCTGTTCAGCTATCTTTTCACAGTGCTCTGGATTCTCGTTTTGGAAAAAATCTATAAAGACAAGCCACAAAACTGGTGGCTACTTCCTATCCTTATGCTTGTTTGGGTCAATTTACACGGCATGTTCATTTTAGGTATTATGATATGGGGAATTTACCTAATTGGGGATTTATTTGAAAATCCTTCAAAGGCATGGTTTACCGGCCCAAGAACAAAATCCATGTTGGCAGGTGGAGTATTATCCATCTTTGCGAGCTTCTTATCGCCCTCGGGCATTGGCATCTGGGGAGCTATTGCATCTTTGGGTGGAAATGCTTATATCAAATCAAGAATCCCTGAATATCAATCTGCTAATTTTCAAATGGCAGAGACATGGCCATTTATTCTGATTCTGCTTTTAACCATCACGAGCTTTTCGCGTTCAAATAATAAAGTAGCTTGGAGACATGTATTCCTCGTCACAGCATTTGCGTGTGTAGCACTATATTCCAGCAGAATGCTGCCATTTTTTGCCATTGTAGCCGTTCCTATTGCAGCGCAGTCGATTTCTGAGTGGTTGAGAAATGATTATCCTAACAGCCGCATATGGACAATTGAAGCCAACATCAACACCATTAATCAATCATCAAACGGTATGGTTTGGGTTTTAGTCGTTGTAATAGCTGTGGTCATGCTATTTAAATTCAATATCCCAATCGATTCTGGAAACAAAGGGAATGCATTTGATCCTAAATTTTTTCCAGTTAATGCTGTGACATGGCTCAAGTCCAATCCGCAAAATGGACATGTCTTTAACGAATTTGACTGGGGTGGATATATGTTGCTCCGTTTATGGCCCAATCAGCAAATCTTCATGGATGGTCACACCCATATCTATGGCGAAAAGCTAACTAGAGAATATGAACAGGTGATTACCCTCAGCAACGGCTGGGAATCAATATTTGATAAATACCAAATCACATGGGCAATTGTGCGGGTTCAATCTCCGGTTGTCAAAGTGCTTGAGAATAAAGGCTGGAACAGTCTCTATCAAGACACGACAGCAATCATTCTCTCAAAGCCTTAAAATCGCCAAAATACTGCATCAAAAACAATAGCCATAAAGATGAGCACCAAGTACGTGCTGGACCATTTATACATGCGCCAAGCCAGTTTATTGCCACCATACTTCCATACTGCCCAAGCAGCGTAAAGCAGCATACCACCCAACACTAACGCAGAGAACAAATAATACATCCCTGCCAGTTTCAAGATTGGAAGTAACAGGGTAACAATTACCAACTCGATCGTATAAACAAGGATTTGCTTGCGGGTTTCAAGTTCACCGCGTACTACCGGAAGCATGGGGACCCCCGCATTTTCATAATCCTTCATGCGGACAATCGCCAACGCCCAAAAATGTGGCGGCGTCCACATAAAGATGATCGCAAATAGAATCCAGGCTGTCCAACCGAGATTTCCAGTAGCAGCGGCATATCCAACCATCGGCGGAATTGCCCCCGCCCCACCGCCAATAACGATATTTTGGACTGTGGCTTTCTTGAGCCAAAGGCTATAGAGAATTACATAATAAACGATGCCAGCTAATGAAAGCAAAGCCGCGAGCCCATTTACAAAACACGCCAGTAAATAATAACTTAGCAACGATAAGCCGAGACCAAATGCGAGTCCTTCAGCATCGGTCAAGCGCCCATCCGCAATTGGACGTTTGGCTGTCCGCTGCATATTCTTATCCAATTCACGGTCAATGAACTGATTCAAAGCGCTGGAGCCACCAGCCGCCAGCGCACCGCCAAGCAACGTCCAAAAAGTTAAAGACAGCGACGGCCATGCTCTGCCTCCGATCACCAATCCACCATAGGTTGTAATCAACAACAAGCCAACGATCAAGGGCTTGGATAATGCAAAGAAATCCTTTGTTCTCTGCCGTGTGTTCTGTGAAGTCACTTTCGTGTCATTGGAAATCAACATCCCTGAACTGTACACAAGCAACACCAGTGAAACCCATAATGCAATCGTGGTGAGCTGATGCAAAATCACAAGATGCTCCACGCGCACCTGCGTCACCTGTGTTGCGCCTACCAATGCCTGACCAAAAAACATCACAGCTAGAATCGTTGTGAGGGGCAGGACAACTCGCTGTTCGCGTTGTTCACGCCAGGCTTTACGAAACACAGCCAGCATCAGGATTGAGGCGATCCCCACCAATGACATATGGATGAGTTTCACCCAACCCAATGGAGCGGTGGGAACACAAACTGGCCAGCCATTACAAAATACCCAGGCACTCGTCACAATTACAATACGACCCGCGATGGTGAGTGCAAGCACTGCAACGAATAGAACGATCACATAGCGTGAAAATGAAGACTTAAGAGAAAATGTCATCGTGTTTTAGATTCCTGTTTTTGTACATAATATGAATAACCAACCAACAAAATTGTTGCAAATGAAAACCACTGCATGGCATACCCAAAATGCGGACCTTCAGTCAAATCAACTTCAGATTGAAAAGGAATCGGCGGCTGAGTATCCGAAGCATCTGCATGCGGTTCGAGATAAACCGGCAAAATCGGATAAGGTATCTGTTTGGCGACTTGTACCACATCGGCATTATTCCAAATTGCCAGCTTTGATCCATTGACAGGTAGAGTATCAGCCACTCCGCCGAAAATTGGTTTGCCCGACCCAATCCGAATTTCACCAACGACTTTCACTTCGCCAGCCACATCATATTGTCGCCAGGCTATCGGCACGGAATTGCCGTCAGCGGGGATCCAGCCTCGATCTACCAGAACAGCCATCCCGTTGGAAAGAAGCGGGGTCATCAAGTGATATCCGGCCTGCCCATTGTAGTACTGATTCCGAATTGCGATCTGATTCGCAAAGTCATATTTTCCAGTGAACTCGACTGGACGCCATTCCATCGAGATGAGATTGGCTGGTTGACTTTGGGTTAAATCCAAAACAGCTTGTGAATGGATTGTTATATATTGTGCATTGAACGCACGTCGCTCCTTGAGTCGATCCAACTGCCAAATCCCCAAACGGCCCAGCCCCAACGCTCCAGCAATAACGACCAAGGTCACCAGCCACCACTGGCGAGAAAACAAATTACGCAGGAGCATTTTCGTTCTTTTTGGGGGGAATCACAAAGCTATAGACCAAGATCAACATCCCAATCGGAAGGCCCGCAATCAGAATTCCGTACATTCTTGTGCCAAATGTTAGAGATTGACGGACATCGAGTCCAAAGGTGTTAGTTAGCTGAAAGGAACATTCAAAGGCGACGTTCTCTTCTTCATTCAAGGGTAACCGTGCCGTTGATTTTGCAGGAATCCAAAGTTGACCCAGCTTATGATCCACGTTGTCTTCGTTTTTCATAACCAGGGTATCGCCCACTACAAAGATCATATCTTGTGGAATAGATGGCGGCTGTTCACCGCGCGCCACTTGTGCGGCAGTGCCAGCCGGGATCGTAAGCATTACATCTTGCGGCGGGCGGGCGGTATCATGCTGGAAAATGAATGATAGTTCGCTGATCGCAGCACCTAATACCATTCCGATCAACAATGAAACAAGAATACGTTTGAGCATTATGAGCACCAGCTTTCGCGGTGATGTTGATTGTCACCGTTTTGGGTTAATCTATTTGTCCTGTGTTCGCTCTATTTATTTTAACAATAACTCAAGATCATGCACAATATCATCCACAAGTGCATCATAACCAAATGAAATTCGCATATTGCCGGCCTGGTCGATCACTGTGATACGAGCCGTGTGATCAACAACATAACTATCGGCAGAAGCCCCCGGAACATCAGAACGATAAACCCCATACGCCTGCCAAACTTTAGCAAGCTCAACCTCAGTTCCACCCAACCCAATGAAAGCGGGATTAAAACGACTAATATAGGTTTGCACACGGTCAGGCGTATCGCGCTTCGGGTCAACAGTCACAAACAGGACCTTTACACGTGCCGCCTCACTTTCAGTAAGCTTCGACACGGCGAGTTTCAGTTGTGCCATTGTAGTGGGACAAACATCCGGGCAGGAGGTATAGCCAAAGAACAGCAATATGACATTGCCTCGCAGCTCACTTAGCTGAAAACTGCTCCCGTCCGAACGAGTTAATTCAAACCCCGGCGCAACCGGATACGGCTTATCATAGGTTGTACCTCGAAAGCTGGCTGGAGCAGCAAAAACCAACACAGCAACACCAACCAGCAAGATCAATAT
>Ga0209131_1002854_pt1 | contig 11617 bp, 9 predicted proteins | sample GraSoi_2013_40cm_FD_185826 | JGI IMG/M metagenome (GOLD analysis project Ga0209131, IMG submission 185826) | Grasslands soil microbial communities from the Angelo Coastal Reserve, California, USA - Sample 9_17_2013_40cm (SPAdes) (version 2) | ecosystem: Environmental > Terrestrial > Soil >...
CTCTGTATGGTGAAGTACGCGGCGCAACGGATTACAAACGAAATTTTTCAGGAATGGCTTGGGCGCTCGGTGTGACAACTGTTTTGGGCATCCTTTTCTTTGAAGGTGTTGCCAAAACAATTGGCTGGGATTATTACATGCAGTCAAATGCGGCTTGGTGGAATTATGCCTGGGGTTATACAGCTGACCTGCCGCCATTGCCTGTGTGGCCCAATCCTGCGATGTTGGCAGTTTTCCTAACTAACAACCGCCTCGTTCAAATTGTTGTGCTTTTGTTGATGAGCACCTGGTGGTTCGGCTGGGCTGGCACCTTGTTCCTTTCTTCAACACGCGTGATATTTGCCGCAGCGTTCGACCGTTTGTTGCCGGAGAAAGCCGCTGAATTGAGCGACAATGGCACACCTGTCAACGCGATGCTATTGATGGTGGTTCCTGCCATACTTGTTTCGGCTTTATATGCCTACAATGTGGGCGGCTTTACTTCGATCACGCTTGCCGCTACACAAGGCATCGCCATCATGTATTTTGGCACAGCCATTGCCGCCATTGTTCTACCATATAAGAAAAAAGAACTCTTTGAGGCCTCTCCCATCGCGCAGATGAAAGTAGCGGGCATTCCGCTCATCACCATTGCCGGTGTGATCTTTGGCGGTTTCCTGCTCTTTTTGTTGGTGGAGTGGTTCTTTGATCCGTGGCTTAACCCTGCTTTTGCACCTGCTGGTTTATATGGCATTAGCCTTGCCAATACGAATTCAGTAATATTTTTGTTGGTATGTTATGGATCAGCCGCGGCGCTTTATTACGGCTTCAAGTCCTATCGTAAGAAAGGCGGCATCGACATGGATAAGGTTCAAACTGAGATCCCGGTTGAATAGTAACTAGAATCAAAACAGGGACAGGCGCAACCCGCACCTGTCCCTGTTCGTTATTGCACAGTGGTTGTTATCTTTGCCAAATAGATTCGGGTCGAGCCATCTCTGCCACAATATCAAAGGACGAGATTACGCCGAGAGGAAAACTTTCAGGATTGTTCTTATCAACGACAACCACGCGATGACGGTGATTTTGGATCATGAGATCTGAGGCTTGTTGCAGGCTGGAGTTGATATCGATCGTGATGAGATTGCGATCCATTAGCTCGCTGACCTTCAAGTTTTCGTCCACGTTGTTGCCAGCTAGATGGACCATGTCGTGACCTGTGATGACGCCGAGCAAATTCCCTTTAGAGTTGACTACGATAATCGAGCGCCAGCCAGATTGGGTCATGGTGCGTGCCGCGGAAAGCACGGTGTTATCTTCCCGGCACACTAAAAATGTATCTGACATCACGTCACCAACAGTTTTCCGCTTTACTGCTTCTTGAGCGGCGATGCCTGCCACGAAATTAGAGATCGAGAGTATCCCCACAGGTTTACCAGCGTCCATTACCAGCATGCGATGGATATTCTTGTCTGCCATTCTTTTTGCAGCGGACTCTGCGGGTGTGTTGGCGTCCACTGTTTCGATCGGTGATGTCATGAGATCGCGCGCGGTCAGTTTGCGCATGGTGTTCAAGCTTTCTTCGTCCACTGAAAGCCATTCCCCAGCTAGAAGGTCAAAGTCTGATATGATGCCTAGGGGGTTGTCGGTTTGTTCTGCAACCACAAGTGCATGAACATGATATTCCGCCAACGTGGCTGCAACCTGACCTAGGGATGTACCTGGCGCGCAGGTAATGAGGCCTTTGTGCATTAAGTCGTTTACGGTTTGGTTCATTGTAGATCTCCTAAGTATGCTTGCAAGCGACGCAATTCTTATATACAAATTTTGGTAAAACTCATATTTAATTATGAGGGTTTGCGGTTAAAATATATTCTGAGAGTTGAGAATATCTGTATCTATTACTTATGCCAATTCTACCTGACATCCTCGATGAAATGAACCGGTTGATTGATGCGGCGCGTGCGAATTCAATTCTCTTACGCGCGATCGGTGGGTTGGCTGTCCGTGTGCGGAGCGGGGATTTTCAAAAGTTCTTTACGCGCGAATACCGCGACCTTGATTTTGTCGTTGCAGATAATGAACGCAAAAAGATCGAGCCATTCTTTTTGGAAATGGGCTACGAATCGAACCGGCAATTCAATCTCCTCAATGGCACGAAACGCCAGATCTATCTGGACCCCAATAGTGAACGACATGTGGACATCTTTGTTGGAAACTTTGAAATGTGCCATAAACTGCCGATGAACGGCCGCCTCCATCTGGACCCGGTTACTGTTCCGCTCGCCGAGTTGCTTTTATCCAAAGCCCAGATTGTCGAGCTCAATCGCAAGGACGCGCTCGATATCGCTTCAGTTTTGTTATACAACGAAACGGGTCATGATGATGAAAACAAGATCAATTTGGACTACATTGCAAAACTATGTGGGCAGGATTGGGGTTTATATAAAACGACCTCGATCAACCTCAAGCGTGTGGAAGAAATTGTCAGCGATGAAAAGCTGAATTTGACAGAAGCAGAACGCGGGTTGATCCTGAAGCGTGTATCTGAGATCTATCGAACATTCGAATCCATGTCGAAGTCCATGGCATGGCAGATGCGTGATAAAGTCGGGACGCGCGTCCGCTGGTATGAAGAAGTTGAGGAAGTTGCGCGTTAAAGAATCGTTTACGAATCGCTAACCTTATTTGGTATGGAAGGTATATAATCGAATTGATGGAGAGCGCGTGGCTCTCTACAAGTAGTTCAATTCTAAAGGAGAGAAGAGAATGAAGACTCGTAAGTATTTGTTTCATCTATTTTCGGTTCTGATGGTGGCCGCGCTGCTGGCGTCTTGCGCGCCGAAGGCAGCTACCACACCCGCTGCAGGAGGCGCTATGGGCGTTGCCAGCGTACCCGCCGATTTGGTTGCGGCCTGCAAGGGTGAAGGCATGTTGACGATTATCGCCACCCCAGGTAACTGGGCAAACTATCAAGAGATCTTCGATTTGTTCACGACCACAACTGGCCTCAAGATCAACTCGTTGGATGAGAATGCCGGCTCGGCCGATGAGCTTAAAGCCATTGAAGCGAACAAAGGTAACAAGGGCCCGCAAGCTCCTGACATTGTTGATGTCGGTTATGCCTATGGTAAGACTGGCATCGATGCTGGAGATTATCAAGCTTACAAAGTTACTACTTGGGATAAGATCCCCGATACCGTCCTCGGTTTGCCCGCAAAAGATTCAACTGGTTTATGGACTGGCGGTTATTACGGCGTGATGGTAATGGAAGTCAACACAGCTGTAGTTAAGAATGTGCCTGCTAATTGGTCTGACTTACTTAAACCTGAGTACAAGGGTCAAGTTGCGCTCGCGGGTGACCCGCGCAGTTCGAACCAGGCTGCCCAATCTGTTTTTGCGGCTGGTTTGGCGAATGGCGGTTCATTGGATAATGTTCAGCCTGGACTTGATTTCTTTAAGAAATTAAACGATGCAGGCAACTTTGTACCCGTGATTGCCAAAGTGGGAACGCTTGCTCAAGGTGCAACCCCCATCATGTTAGCCTGGGACTATAACGCGTTCGGCGATAAGGATTCACTTAAAGACAATCCCCCTGTTTCAGTTGTTTATCCTTCCCCAACGATTGCGAGCATGTATGTTCAAGCCATTAGTGCTTATGCACCGCATCTCAATTGTGCCAAGGTTTGGATGGAAATTCTCCACTCCGACGAGGGTCAATTGGCTTGGATGAAGGGCTATGCCCATGGTGTTCAGCAAGCTGACTTGGAATCTCGCGGTGTAATTCCGGCGGATCTTAAAGCTAAGTTGCCAGCTTCCAGTGCATTTTCCGCTGCTGTTTCACCCAACCCTGACCAGCTTTCGGCTGCACGCGATGCCATCAAGACTGGTTGGGATACAACGGTTGGTGTGGATATTCCCACCCCAGCTCCATAATTTGATGACTGTTTTAGATTCTGTAAAGCGGGACGCGCCACAAGCGCGTCCCGCTCTTCCCAAAATTTCCTGGGCATGGCTGGGCCTCATGCCGTTCTTTTTATTTGCCATTTTATTTCTGCTTTATCCATCATCAACAATTGTTGTGGGGACTTTTCAAGATTCAAAGACTGGGGGATTTACTTTTCAGAATATCCTAAGTTTACTGAAGGACCCTTACGTACTTAATGCCTATTGGCTCAGTATCAAGATAAGTATTGTCACTGCTTTGGGCGGCGGAGTATTTGGGTTCATACTAGCGTATTCGGCTATCCGTGGAGGTTTGCCGCGTTTCATGCGTTCAAGTCTGATGACATTTAGTGGCGTGGCATCGAACTTTGCCGGCATTCCTTTGGCTTTTGCTTTTATTGCATTATTGAGCCCAACTGGTTTGCTTACCAATTGGCTAAAAGCAATTAATATTAATATCTACGACCACGGCTTTACATTATATAAATTTTGGGGATTGAGCGCCGCGTACATGTATTTCCAATTTCCGCTTATGGTTTTGATTATTGCCCCTGCGATTGATGGACTGCGGCGTGAGTGGTTGGAGGCTTCGGAGAATTTGGGGGCAAGTACATTTCAATACTGGCGCTATGTAGCTTTCCCAATTTTACTGCCTTCAATTCTGGGCACGATGATCCTGCTCTTTGGCAATTCCTTTGGAGCCTTCGCAACGGCTCAGGCATTGACAGGCGGCCAAATCACTTTGGCCACGATCGTCATCGGAGCGCAATTGCGCGGGGATGTTTTGAACGATCCGGGTTTGGGATATGCGATGGCGTTTGGTATGGTTATTATTATGGTTGTCGTGATTACCGGATATACCTATCTTCAAAGAATAACCGAGAGGTGGTTGAAATGAGACGCACTGGCGTGATTTGGTCCTGGTTTTGGATGATACTGGGCATCCTCTATTTCTTTTTACCTCTTCTGGCTACATTTATTTTCTCCTTGAAAGCCGTACTTGGACATTTGAGCTTCAAAGCTTATGTGAATGTTTTTAGCGACCCAAAATTCCAGTCGAGTTTTCCTGCCTCTGTGATTTGGGCAGTCCTTACTATCATCGTGGGGATTCTGCTTTTTGTGCCGACAGCTTATTTGGTGCGATTACGACTCCCACAAGCGCGATCTGCAATTGAGCTAATTACTCTTGTTCCTTTCGTAGTTCCTGCAATCGTTTATGTTTTTGGTTTGGTTGGTACTTATAGCCACCCGCCTTTATTGATCGTTGATAGCCCGGCATTGCTGGTTGCAGGATATACGGTTTTATCCATGCCGTATATGTATCGCGCTATAGATACAGGTTTAAGAGCCATCGATGTGCAAACTCTAACGGAAGCCGCGCAAAGTCTGGGAGCAAGTTGGGGGACAATTCTTTTCCGCGTGATCCTTCCGAATATCCGCGTTTCAATTCTGAGCGGCGCATTTCTAAGTTTTGCGATTGTGATGGGCGAATATACTTTAGCTCAATATCTTGCCAAGCCGGCCTTCGCTCCATACATTGCGCTTCTGATCCAGAACAAGGCTTATGAACCTGCTGCTGCAACCATTATTAGCTTTGCTCTTATCTGGGCATGCATGGGTATCATTCAGGTCGTTGGCGGCGGCGAGCAGGGACAAGTCGCTGGCGGGCACTAATTCATCTCACGGAAAATTCAATGGCATACTTAACTCTTTCCAACGTTTCCAAACAATTCGCAGACTCATACGCAGTTCAGGATTTCAACCTCGATGTCGAGAAAGGTGAGTTTGTTTCTTTCCTTGGGCCATCAGGTTGCGGCAAAACGACGACCCTCCGCATGGTCGCTGGCTTTGAAATTCCAACCGGCGGCACAATTACCTTGGGTGACGCGGATATTACGAATGCTCCTCCTAACCAACGCCATGTTGGTATGGTATTTCAGGCTTATGCACTCTTCCCGAATATGACGGTGACGCAAAATATTGGCTTTGGGTTGCGCGTCCGAAAGGAAAAAGAATCGGATATCAAAGACCGCGTCCAGGAAATGATCAGCTTGATTAATTTGGAGAAGCACGCGAACAAATATCCATATCAACTTTCAGGTGGACAGCAACAACGCGTTTCATTGGCACGTGCACTTGCCATTCGCCCGAATGTGCTCCTCCTGGATGAACCTCTTTCAGCTTTGGATGCCAAGATCCGCGTTTCTCTGCGGGCTGAAATTCGTGCCATCCAAAAACGATTGGGGATCACCGCCATTTTTGTCACTCACGATCAAGAGGAGGCTTTATCCATCTCAGATAGAATTGTTGTGATGAACGTGGGCGTTATCGAGCAGGTCGGCACTCCCTTCCAGATTTACAACTTCCCTGCCACTGAGTTTGTCGCAAACTTTGTCGGCTCATTGAATACTGCCGTCGCTGAGGTGACCGATCCGGCAAAGGGGCTTCTTAGTGTGAATGGTGTGCAGTTTATCTCAGCTGCAAAGATGGATGGTTTGAAAACGGGCGATAAGGTTCGCATTGCAATCCGCCCCGAACGATTCAGTTTTGCCTCCGAAGTCAAGAAACCCAATGTAGTAGATTGTCAGATCGAGAACATCACTTTTCTCGGTTCGGTTGTACGTATTCACATCTTGATCGGCAACACGAAGTTCACCATGGATAACTTTAATTACCCATCCCTTGAGCTTCCGAAAATCGGTGCCAAGGATCAAGTCACCTGCTCGCGTGAAGCTGTGTTGATTCTTGGTCCTGCATAAGGATAAAAAAAACCGCTTCGTCGGTGGTTGAGTAGGGCAACAGCCCGTATCGAAACCAGCCGCAGCCTGTTCCCGCTTAATAGACCGATTCTCATCTTTATCTTTGTCTTGCTCAAAGGCAGCCTGAAACTGTCATGTATTTCAATCTAAATCTTGAGGTCGTTGCATGTCCGTCATTGATGAAGTTGTAACCAAAATCCCAGACTGGCAGGGAAGAGATATTTCCATTCAAACGCTTTCAGGCGGATTAACCAACTCGAATTTCAAAGTACAAGTGGATGACACACCTTATTTCGTCCGCTTGCCGGGGGCAAGCACAGACCTGCTCGCTATCAATCGGGATAACGAGGTTCATAACTCCAAAGCCGCGTTTGTGGCAGGTGTTGGTCCCAAGGTTCTTTATCATTTACCGGAATACAACGTAATGGTGTTGGAGTTCATCAACGGCAGGACTATGTCGAAGGATGCCCTGAACGAGCCGGGTCAACCAACCCGCATGGCAGAAGCCATCAAGAAATTAAATAATGGACCGAGTTTTTTGCAAGACTTCGATATGTTCCGTCTCACAGAATATTATTTGAGCCTGTGCAAGGAACGCGACATTAAAATCCCTGATGGATATTTAGATAAACTGGAAACGATTGCGCGAATCGAAAGTGCCATGGAAGTTGATCCATTGCCAGCCCTGCCGTGTAATAATGACTTGCTTGCGGAAAATTATATTGACGATGGCGAGCAACTTTGGCTTATCGACTACGAATACAGTGGCAACAATGACCCAACCTTTGAGTTGGGCAATACTTGTCAGGAAATGCAATTCAACGATGAGCAGGTTGCTGAAGTCTGTGCGGCGTATTTTGGAGAGGTGAAACAAAATATGATCGCACGTATGAAGCTGAACATGATCATGTCTGATGTGGGCTGGGGGTTATGGGCGGCGATCCAGGCAAAGATATCCACGATTGACTTTGACTTCTGGGGCTGGGCTATTGAACGCTGGCGAAGGAGCGTGGCAAAGATGGAATCAGCCGAGTTTGAGGGGTGGTTGAAGGATGTTCAATCCTAATCGGTGGTCGAGTAGGGCGAAGCCCGTATCGAGACCACAGCTTGCAGAAAAATTATCATAAAATAGGTGGTCTCGATACGTTCCTCACTATCGCTCGGAACTACTCGACCACCGAAATTTAATTGACAAGGTGAAATAATGAAAGATCAGGCACATGTTGTAGTCATTGGTGGGGGAATTTATGGAGTAAATATCGCATACCACTTATTCAAACTTGGCTGGCGGGATATTGTCCTTTTGGAAAAAGGCGAGATTGCCAGCGGCGAGTCATCGCATGCGGCGGGTGTAGTGACGCAGTTCGCCACGTCCAAGACTATGATGCAGTTCAGGAAATATTCCATCGAGCTATATAGCGAATTGGGGTTGTTCAACCATGTCGGGAGTTTGCGAGTCGCGTCGAGCAAAGAGCAGCTCAAAGAGTTGGAAAGAAGCGTGAGTCGCGCGAAAGCCATCGGCATGGATGTGGAGATCATCTCACCATCCGAAGCGTTGAAAGTCATGCCGCAGATCAGCGATAAAGATTTATACGGCGCAATCTATCTACCACGCGACGGACATCTTTCACCATACGATACAACGACCTCAATGGCGCGCCTCATCAAAGAGATGGGCGTGGATGTGAATACACATACACGTGTCACCGGGCTTGAGCTTTCGCCAAAAGGTGAGATCCAAAAAGTACTTACAGATAAAGGTTCGATCAAAACGAATCTGGTTGTGAACGCAGCCGGTATGTGGGCGCCGCGCATCGCTGCGACGGTGGGTGTGTATCTACCGACAACGCCTGTTGACCATCAACATATCGCCATCCAAGCCGTGACCGGACATGAGTTCCCGAAAGAAACACCCTGTTTACGTGACCCTGATAATTTGGTGTATATGCGCGAAGAACAAGGCGGATTGGTCATCGGCGGTTATGAGCCGAATCCGTTAGCTCGTTGGATCGATGGCGTGCCATGGGAACATGGCAATGCAACTCTGCCCGCATCTTATCAGCGTTTTGAAATACTGCTCGAAGGCGCGATTCGGCGCATCCCATTTTTGAAGGATGCGGGCATTATCGGTATCACCTGTCATCCCGGCGCATATACGCCAGATTGCCAGCCCATGCTTGGACCTGTTACTGGTGCGCGCGGCTTATGGATGGCTGCAGGTATGTCGTTGAATGGATATGGTGGCGCAGGCGGTATGGGCAAACTCATGGCAGAATGGATCGTTGGCGGCGAAGCGCCACAAGATGTGTATGCCTATCGCGCCACGCGTTTCGGAAATTATTTTTCGAATCCGGAATATGCCGCGGAGCGCACGCGTGAAAGCGTAAAATATTATTACGCCATTCGTTTTCCCAATGATGAAAATGAATGGGCGCGCCCGCATCGTGTGAGTCCAGTGCATTATCGTTTGCAGGAATTGGGCGCGGTCTTCGGTGAAAAATTTGGTTGGGAACGTGTTCTATATTTTGATCCGAATAAACCCTGGCGCCGCGCTGGCGCCGATCAAAAAGAATGGGGCTGGAACAAGCCGCCATATTTTGATCGCATAGAAGAGGAACATCGTTCTACACGCGAACGCGTCACACTTTTTGATTTAACATCATTTGGCAAGATCGAAGTGACGGGTCGCGATGCGTTGAAACTTCTGCAGCGCGTAACCGATGGCAATATGGATAAGCCCGTGGGCAGCGCAATGTATACGCAGTTTCTGAACACGCGCGGTGGTGTCGAAGCCGATGTCACAGTCACGCGCATCGAGCAAAATAAATTCTGGGTTGTCACTGGTTCCGGATTTATTGCCAATGATCTGGCGTGGCTGCAGATGAATGCTCAAGCGGAAGACGATGTGACGATCCGCGATATCACAACGGAGTGGGCTTGTCTGGCGTTGTGGGGACCGAAGGCACGACCGGTTCTTTCGAAGGCGACTCAGGATTCAGTCACGAATGAAGCGTTTCCTTATCTGACAGCAAAGTTCATCACGATCAATGGCGTCCGCGTGTGGGCGCAGAGAGTCAGTTATGTCGGCGAGATGGGTTGGGAGTTGTACGTTCCGAATAATCGCGCGTTGATGGTCTGGGATATTTTGTATGCGGCTGGCAAAGGCTTTGGCATGGAAGTGGGTGGATATAAAGTGTTGGATTCACTGCGGCTTGAAAAAGGTTATCGTTACTATACAACAGATGTGACGCCATTGGAGACCCCATATGAAACCGGTCTGGGTTTTTGCGTGCATATGGATAAGGGTAACTTTATTGGCAAGGATGCGTTGGTCGAGAAAAAGAAAAATGGTTTCGCTACAAAATTATGTACCTTGATTTTGAGGGGCGAAGAATTCACGCAAATCTATGGCGGTGAAGCGGTTTATCACGAAGGTAAGGTCATTACGCGCGTACGCAGTGGTGGTTATGGATACACTTTGCGGAAGAATATTTTGTACGCGTATCTGCCGGTAGAGTTGGCGAAGGTGGGCAGTCGTGTGGAAGTAGAATTGATCGAGGGCAAATATACTGCCGAAGTGACTTCGACCGTGTTGTTTGACCCGAAAGGTGAGAAACTTAGAACTTGATTTCTTTGCCGCAAATTTTTACAGATTTGTTTATAAAATTCTGTGTGAATTAGTGCAATCCGTGGCTAAGATTTTGGTCACACCTGCTTGTTACGGCGACAGCGTTGTATAATAACCGAATGGCTAAAAACTCTCCAGAATATGTCGGCTTTGGAATGCTCACACCGGTCGAGATCATGGTGCTTGAGAAACTCCCGAAGCATAATACCGGTGCGATCGTCACCGAAGTCAATGAGTTTATTTTTGATGATGCCGCAATCATTGCCTGTTTATTGCGTCAATGGGATGTAAGCGCCGGGATGATCGGTACTGCGCTGGGCGATGATTTGCGAGGACATGCTGTTGCAAAGCAAATGAAAGTGTGGGGCGTGCAGGGGAAGGTCCGCTTTACAGATGAATATCGGACGCCGCTTGAAGTGAACGTCTCGGATAGAAAAGGTGCGCGGACCTATTTTTGGCAACGGACACCCCAAATTTTGAATACGCTTGATAAAGCCGATCTATCTTTGTTGCGCGGCGCGAAGGTTATGTATGCAGATTGGTATGATGGTGACCACATCCTACGCGCCATGGATGAAGCCAACCGATTGAACGTCCCTGTGTTTGTAAATCTCGAGCATGGGCACAAAGATGCCGATATTTTGAAGCAATATGCCAAACGCGCCACGATCTGTCAGGCAGTCACAGATGCTGCACAACTTGGCGGCAAAGGCGCTCTGGTGGATACAGCCAGAAAGTTGTTGAAATCAGGCATCGAAACCGCCATTATCACTCTGGCTAAAGGTGGTTGTCTTGTAGCACACGGGGATGAGATCGTGCGGGTCTTTGCCCCGCGCGTCAAGGCCGTGGATGCCTGCGGTGCAGGTGCAACATTTTCTGCAGGGTTTGTGTATGGTTATCTCAAAGGTTGGAAGCTTGAAACGTCTGCCCGGTTTGCCACTGCTGCAGCTACACTAAAGGTCATACATGCGGGTTTGAGTATGTCTCCTGTGACAGAAATTGAAGAACTTGCAAATAGACTCGAAGTGGAACATTGGGCGTTTAAGAATGATCGCTTTGAGATCATCGAGAAAATATTGGATATTCCACGACAGGTTGCGGAACAGGGCGGGCGCGCACAGCGGAAAATTTTGCGTGAACTAAAGATTCCTCAAAAACAGGAATCGAGACGAGTTGAGAGTCCACAAGTGAAGACGAAGCGGAAGGCTGTTTGAAATAACTCGGTGGTCGAGTAGAGCCATGTTCTTTGGCTTGTATCGAGACCGACCTGTAACAAAACTGTTTTACTTATCTGGAGGTCTCGATA
>Ga0209131_1002856_pt1 | contig 11615 bp, 12 predicted proteins | sample GraSoi_2013_40cm_FD_185826 | JGI IMG/M metagenome (GOLD analysis project Ga0209131, IMG submission 185826) | Grasslands soil microbial communities from the Angelo Coastal Reserve, California, USA - Sample 9_17_2013_40cm (SPAdes) (version 2) | ecosystem: Environmental > Terrestrial > Soil >...
GCGCGCGCCCGCGACCGACGATTGCTTCCTGGCAAGAAAGCTGGAGCAGGCCGGGGCGATCCTCGTCGGCACGCTGAACATGGACGAGTACGCCTACGGCTTCTCCACCGAGAACACGCACTACGGTCCCACGCGCAACCCGCGCAACCTGGAGCGGGTGGCGGGCGGCTCCTCCGGCGGCTCGGCGGCCGCGGTGGCGGCCGGCATGGTGCCGCTCGCGCTGGGCAGCGACACCAACGGCTCGATCCGCGTGCCGGCCGCCTATTGCGGCGTGTGGGGCCTGAAGCCGACTTATGGACGCCTGTCGCGCGCCGGAACGTTTCCCTTCGTCGCGAGCCTGGATCACGTCGGCCCGCTCGCCGCGACGCTCGATCTGCTCGCGCTTTCCTACGACGCGATGCAGGGGCCCGATTCCGACGATCCGGTTTGCAGCGGCAGGCCCGTGGAGCCGGTCGCGAATGAAATTTTCAGGAAAACCTCGGGGCTGCGCATAGCGCTCGCCGGCGGCTATTTCGAGGAGAACTGCGAGCCGGCCGTCCATGCGCTCGTGAAGAAGGCGGCGGAAAGGCTCGGCGTCACGCGGCGGGTCGAGATCCCGGACGCGGCCGCGGGACGCGCCGCGGCCTTCGTCATCACCGCGTCGGAGGGAAGCCAGTTGCACCTTCCCAACCTGCGCAAGCGCCTCGCGGATTTCGAGCCGCTGATCCAGGACCGCCTGCTCGCGGGCGCGATGATTCCCGCCGCCTGGTACCTGAAGGCGCAGCGCGTGCGCCGGGTGTACTACCGCAAGGTGATGCAGCTCTTCGACTCGGTCGACGTGATCCTCGCCCCGGCCACGCCGTGGACCGCGCAGCGCATCGGCGAGGAGACGAAGGTCTTCAAGGGAAAGAAAATGCCGGTGCGCGCCAACACCGGCATGCTCACCCAGCCGATCTCGTGCATCGGACTGCCGGTGGTGTGCGCGCCGGTGGGCGAGGTCGACGGGATGCCGGTGGGCATGCAGGTGATCGCCGCGCCGTGGAGAGAGGATCTTTGCTTTCGGGTGGCCGCTGCCCTCCCATGACCGTCAACGATCCGGACGTCGTTCGCGAGATTGAAGAGGTCTTCAGGAAATACGAAAGGGCGTTGAACGACAACGACATCACGGTGCTCAACGAGCTGTTCTGGGATTCGCCGCTCACCGTGCGCTACGGCATCGCCGAGCAGCTCTACGGGTATGCCGCGATCGCGGGCTTTCGCTTCGGGCGCGACCCGACCGACCTGCGCCGCGATCTGACGAAGGTCGTCATCACGACGTTCGGCCGCGATTTCGCCACCGTGAGCTGCGAATACCGGCGGCTCGCCACCGGCAAGGCGGGCCGGCAGATGCAGACCTGGATGAGAACGCCGCACGGCTGGCGGGTCGTCGCGGCGCACGTGAGCTTTCCGAAATGATCAAGATCATCTCGAAAAGGCTGCTGGGCGCGCTGCCGAACGTCATGGGCGTGATAGTGGTTACGTTCCTGCTGACGCGCGCGCTGCCGGGCGATCCGGCGGCGTACTTCGCCGGGCCTTCGGCGACCCGCGAGGCGATCGAGCAGGTTCGCGTCCAGCTCGGGCTCGACAAGAGCCTCGCGCACCAGTTCGCGGGCTATGTGAAGGACCTCGCGCGCGGCAACCTCGGCAACTCGCTTTCCACCGGGCAGCCGGTGCTCACCGAGATCCGCACGCGCCTGCCCGCGTCGCTCGAGCTCACGCTCTGCGGCCTGCTGATCGCGCTCGCGGTCGCGGTGCCGCTCGGCATCCTCGCCGCGACGCGGCCCGGGTCGTGGGTGGACCATCTTTGCCGCCTCGTGGCGACGGCGGGCGTCTCGCTGCCGACGTTCTTCACTGGCCTGCTGCTCGCGTACGTCCTTTATTTCCTCCTCGGCATCGCGCCTTCGCCGCTCGGCCGCCTCGACGTGTCGCTGCCGGCGCCGGCGGACGTGACCGGCCTGTATCTCGTCGACAGCCTCATCGCCGCGGACTTCGAGGTCTTCCGCGCCGCCGCCGCGCAGCTCGCGCTGCCCGCGCTGACCCTCGCGCTCTTCGTCATGGCGCCGATCATGCGCATGACGCGCGCCTCGATGCTAGGGGTGCTGTCCTCCGATTTCGTCCGCACCGCCCGCGCGTTCGGCCTTTCGAAAAATAAAGTGCTTATCCAGTACGCGTTCAGAAACGCCCTGCTTCCGATCGTCACCACCCTGGGCATGGTGTTCTCGTTCCTGCTCGGCTCGAACGTGCTGGTGGAGAAGGTGTTCGCCTGGCCGGGCATCGGCTCCTACGTGATCGAGGCCCTGGTCGCCTCCGACTACGCGCCGGTGCAGGGCTTCGTGCTGACGATGGCGCTCCTCTACGTCGCGCTGAACCTCGCCATCGACATCCTGTATGGCGCGATCGATCCGCGCGTGGGCATCGAAGGATGACGCCATGAACGCGGCCACGCTCAGGCACTTCAAGTACGTAGCGACGGAGAATCCGGTCACGCTCGCGGCGTTCGGGCTTTTCACTTTTTTCGTTCTGCTTGCGTTGTTCGGTGCGGGGATCGCGCCTTACGATCCGCTCGCCTCCAACACGCAGGCCGCTCTGCAGGCGCCCTCGGTGAAGCACTGGTTCGGCACCGACGCGCTCGGCCGCGACATCCTGTCGCGCATCATCGTCGCCGCGCGGCTGGATTTCGGCATCGCGGTCAGCGCGGTGGCCGCCTCCTTCGCGCTGGGGGCGGCGCTCGGCTCGCTCGCCGGCTTCTACGGCGGCTGGACCGACCGCATCGTCGGCCGGGTGGCCGACACCATCATGGCGTTCCCGCTGTTCGTGCTTGCGATGGGCATCGTCGCGGCGCTGGGCAACAGCGTCGCGAACATCGTCCTCGCCACCGCCATCATCAACCTGCCGTTCTACATCCGCGTCGCGCGCGCCGAGGTGAACGTGCGGCGCAACGCCGGCTACGTCGAGGCGGCGCGCCTCTCCGGCAACTCCGGCCTGCAGGCGCTCGCGCGCCACGTGTTCCCGAACATCCTGCCGCCGATGATGGTGCAGATCTCGCTCAACATGGGCTGGGCGATCCTCAACGCCGCCGGACTCTCGTTCATCGGCCTGGGCGTGCGCCCGCCGCAGGCGGAGTGGGGGATCATGGTCGCGGAAGGCGCGACCTACATCATCTCCGGCGAGTGGTGGGTGGCGCTCTTTCCCGGCGCGACGCTGATGCTCGCGGTGTTCACCTTCAACCTGCTCGGCGACGGCCTGCGCGACCTGCTCGACCCGCGGATGCGCACATGAGCCTGCTCGACATCAAAGACCTGTCTCTGGAATTTCGAACACGCTCGGGGGTCGTTCATGCACTTGAAAACATCTCCGTCGAGATCGAGAAAGGCGAGACCGTAGGCCTCGTCGGGGAATCGGGCTCCGGGAAATCCGTGCTGTCTTTTGCGGCCCTGCGGATCCTCGACCCCGCTGCAACCATAACGTCAGGATCGATTCATTTCGGCGGTCTCGACGTGCTTGCCGCGAGCGAGCGCACGATGCAGGGCGTGCGCGGCCGCGAGATCGCGATGATCTTCCAGAACCCGCGCACCGCGCTGAATCCGATCCGCAAGGTCGGGCACCAGATCGAGGACGTGCTGCGCGAGCACACCACCACGCTCGCGGCCGACCTGAAAAGGAAAGCGGTGGAGTGCCTCGCCCAGGTGCGCATCCCCGACCCGGAGCGGCGCTGCGACGCCTATCCGTTCGAGCTCTCCGGCGGGCAGTGCCAGCGCGTGATGATCGCGCTCGCGCTCGCGTGCAACCCGTCGCTGCTCATCGCGGACGAGCCCACGACCGGCCTCGACGTCACCACGCAAGCGGCGATCATGGCGCTCATCCGCGACCTCGCGCGCGAGCGCGGCCTCGCGACGCTGTTCATCACGCACGACCTCGCGCTCGCCTCGGAAACCTGCGACCGCATCGTCGTGATGCACGCGGGGCACGTGGTCGAGTCGGCGCCCACCGCCGCGCTCTTCCGCCACGCTCGCCACCCTTACACGGCGCAGCTCATCCGCGCCACGCCCGCGGCGGAGATGACGCTCGCCGCGCTCGCTTCGATTCCCGGCAGCCTTCCCGACCTGCGGCGCGCCGACCTGCCGGCCTGCCGTTTCATCGAGCGCTGCACGCGCGCCGTGGCGCGCTGCCGCGAAGCGCTCGAGGAGAGCGCGCCGGCGCCCGCGCATCGCGTGCGCTGCTGCAACCCGCTATGAGTCCGGTGCTCGAATGCGTCGAAGTGAAAAAATTCTTCGCGATAAGCAAGAGACAGCGGCTGCACGCGGTCGACGACGTTTCCTTCTCGATCGGCGAGGGCGAGAGCGTGGGGCTGGTGGGCGAATCCGGCTGCGGCAAGTCCACGCTCGCGCGCCTGGTCGCCCGCACGCTCGATCCGACGGCGGGCGACCTCATCTTCCGCGGCCGCAACATCGGCTTCATCCCGGCGCGCGCGTTCGCCGGGACGCAGTTCCGCCCGAAGATCCAGATGGTGTTCCAGGATCCGACCGACAGCCTCAACCCGCGCTTCAGCGCCTTCGACGCGATAGGCGAACCTGCGAAACGCTTGCTGGGTTTTTATGGAAATAAATTGAACGACAGCGTCGAGGAAACCGCTCGCAAAGTGGGATTGCCTCTCGAGCTCCTGCCGCGCTTTCCGCACCAGCTCTCCGGCGGGCAGAAGGCGAGGGTCGGGATCGCGCGGGCGATCGTCACGGCGCCGGAGCTGCTGGTGCTGGACGAGCCGACCGCCGCGCTCGACGTTTCCGTGCAGGCCACGATCCTGCAGCTGCTTGCCGACCTGAAGGCGAGCCTCGGCATGAGCTATCTCTTCGTCTCGCACGACCTCAATGTCGTGCGCATGCTCTGCGACCGCGTGATCGTGATGTACCTCGGGAAGATCGTGGAGCAGGGCCCCGCACGCGAGGTCTTCGCGCGTCCGGCGCATCCCTATACGCAGGCGCTGGTCGCGTCCATTCCGGCGTTTGGCTCTTCGAAAGTATCTTCCCAGGTCTTGTCGGGCGGCGAGCCCAGGAGCCCCATCGATCCCGATCCGAAGGTGTGCCGCTTCTACGGCCGCTGCTCCCGGCAAGTCGACCGCTGCCGCACGGAGGCGCCGGCGCTGGTGAAGGTCGCCGAAGGCCGCGAGGCGGCCTGCCACTTCAGCCGTGCCGCGTAGAGACGGCGTCGGCGAAAGGCTGGACCGGCACCGCGCACAGGCCGCGCCCGAGGAGGCCGCGGCCGTCGGCGGAGACCATGCCGGTGGAGAGCAGCGGCGACCTTCCGTTGCGCGCCACCGCCGCGGCGTCGAGCGCGAAGGGCGTCTCGAGGATCGGATGCTCCGCGGCGAGCATGCCGCGCGCCCGGGCGTCGTCGTCGGCGTCGATGAATTCGGCGAAAGCGGCGCGCAGGCTGGGCGCGTGGCGCAGGCCCTGGCCGCCGAGGCCGAAGGCGTCGATGACGCCGCTGTCGCCGGTCGCGGGGCCGAACACCGGATTTTCCGGCGCGCCTTTCATGAAGGGGCCGCGCACGAACGCCGCCGGAGCGGTGAACCACCGGCCCGGCGCGCCTGCCACCTGCAGCCCGATCGTCTCGCCGTTGGCGCATAGCCGCGTCACGATCGAAGCGCCCGCTTCGCCCTCGGCCGCGAGCAGCATCAGCTGGCAAGCGGGCATCCAGAGGTTAAGGAAGTAGAGCGGCGCTTCGGCGACGGTACGCAGCGCCGCCTGCGCGTGCTCCGATTCGGTTTTTCTCGTGCTCAGGATCGAATGGAGCATCGTGGTGGCGCTGGAGAGGCGGTTGTGCAGATCGTCGCCTTCGCGGATCGCCGCGCGCGCGATGCCCAGCAGATCTACAGGTGCGTCGAGGAGCTCGATGAAGCCTTTTGCCAGCACCGTTTCTCTAAACTTCAATTTTTCCAAAATGGCAGGATCGGCGCCGCCGAAGCGCTGCTGCGGGCCGCCGCCGGTGCCGAGGAACGCGAAATAGCGGCGCTCGCCGTCGCCGATCTCGGCCAGCGTGGTTCGCGGCGACACCATCGCGGCGAGCGGAACCGCGACCGAGCGCGTGAACGACGGCTCCACGCGCACCGCACCGGAGGCGAGCATTTCCTTCGCCTCGCGCTCGCCGGCCGCCCATTTTTCGTGCAGGCAGGAGAGCACCGCCGCATTGAGCATCGGCGCCGGGAGCTGGCCCGGTTTTCGCAACGGCGGTCCGGCATGCAGGAGCACGCGGCCCTCCAGGCCGAGGGCGGCGCGCGCCTCGCGCACGGCGATCCACTGCGGGCGCACGGCGGCGATTCGCGCCAGGGCGAGCTCGTTTGCGTGAGCGGTTGTGTCTTTCATCGGACGATTCGATTATAGAATCCGCAATCAACAGGGAGATACTCATGAATCGAATCATTCATCGAATCCTTCAATCATTCATCCTGGTCGCGGCCTGCGCTCTTGCCGGCGCCGCGTCCGGCCAGGAGCCGATCAAGATCGGCGTCACGCAGCCGCTGACCGGCGCCTTCGCCGCCTCGGGCAACTACGTCACGCAGGGCGCGAAGATCGCCGAGGAGCAGATCAACGCGGCCGGCGGCGTGCTCGGGCGCAAGATCCAGCTCGTCGTCGAGGACAACAAGTCCAACCCGACCGAGGCCGTGGCCACCGCCGAGAAGCTGATCGGCAAGGACAAGGTGCCGGTGATGATGGGCGCGTGGAGCTCGACGCTGACCCTCGCGGTGATGCCCAAGCTCATGGAGTACGGCGTGCCGATGCTGGTGGAGACCTCGTCCTCGGGCAAGATCACCACCTCCGGCAACCCGTGGATCTTCCGCATCAGCCCGACCTCCGAGATGGAGGCGAAGGCCTTCGCCGGCAACGTCAAGAAGTTCGGCATCAAGAAGGCGGACTTCCTCGCCACCAACAACGATTTCGGCCTGGGCGCGTCGAAGGAGTTCTCCGAGATGCTGAAGGGGCAGGGTGTGGAGGTCGGCACGATCGAGACCATGGACCCGAAGGCGACCGACTTCTCGGCGCAGCTCGCCAAGATCAAGGCCTCGGGCGGCGACACGCTGTTCGTCACCACCGCGGTGGAGCAGATCACCCTGGTCCTCAAGCAGGCGAAGGAGCAGCAGCTCAAGGCGCGCATCATCACCACCGGCGGCTCGAACTCGCCCGACCAGCTCATCCAGCAGGCGGGCGAGGCGGCGAACGGCTCGCTGCATCTCGTGTTCTTCACGCCCTGGTTCCCCGAGGCGGTGAAGAACCCGGAGCTCGCCAAGAAATTCGTCGCCGAGTGGACCGCGCGCAAGTACCCGGTGGGCGGCCTGACCGAGGGCTTCCGCGGCTGGGACGGCATCAACACCATCGTCGCGGCGATCAAGGCCGCCGGCAAGGCGGAGCCGAAGGCGATCCAGCAGGCGCTGTGGAACGTCAAGGTGAAGGGCATCAACGGCGACATCGCCTTCATCAAGCAGGGCCCCGCGGGCCAGGAGAGCGCGCAGAACGTGCCGAGCGTCTATGTCGTCAAGATCGAGAACGGGAAGGTCGTCAAGAACTGAGCTTTTTTGAATTCATAAAACCCCCCGTTCGCCTGTGGCTCACGACCCCCTTGTCAGGGGGCCGGTCCTTGCCCCCCTGTTAAGGGGGGAGTGAGCCGAAGGCGAACGGGGGGTTTGCTTTTTCATGGACCAATTCCTCCAGCACTGCCTGAACGCGCTCATGCTGGGCGGCACGTACGCGCTGCTCGGCATCGGCCTGACGCTGATCTTCGGCATCATGCGCGTGGTCAACTTCACGCACGGCGAGCTGTACGCCTTCGGCGCGTACATGATGTACATGCTGGTGATGCTGACCGGCGCGAACTTCTTCGTCGCGCTCGCGCTGGCGATCGCGCTCGGCGTGGCGCTTGGCGCAGTATTAGAGTTCGTGCTGCTGCGGCGCCTGCACAGCGCCGACATCGACACCACCATGCTGGTGATGATCGGCGCCTGGATCGCGCTGCAGAACGCCGAGCAGCTGCTCTGGAGCGGGGTGGCGAAATCGATCGACAACCCGTTTCCGAGCGCGCCGCTGGTGATCGGCGTAGTTTCGGTGGCCTGGAATCGCGTCTTTGTCTTTGTTACAGCTATTTTTCTTGTAGGGGTGACGTACGTCCTTATAAACCATACCAAGCTGGGGAAGGCCATGCGCGCGACCTTCCAGGACCGCGACACCGCTGCGCTGATGGGCGTGCGCATCGGCAATATCCACACCGCCACCTTCGCGCTCGGCTCGGGCCTCGCGGCGGCGGCGGGCGCGCTGCTCGGGCCGGTGTTCGTCGCGTATCCGAGCATGGGCGACCTCGCCGCCGCCAAGGCCTTCGCGATCGTGATCCTCGGCGGCCTGGGCAGCATCGGCGGCGCGACGCTCGGCGGCTTCATCCTCGCGCTCGCCGAGGAGCTCGGCGCGGGCTACGTGTCCTCGGGCTATCGCGACGCGATGGGCTTTCTGCTCATCATCGTGATCCTGCTCTTCAAGCCGACCGGCCTGTTCGCGCGGAAGGAAAGAATAGGTTGATCAATAAAATTCTCGTGGCAGCGGGCATCGCGGCGCTCGTTTCCGTCCCGCTGTGGCTGGACAACTCGTATCTCCTGCACGTCCTGGTGATCACCGGCATCTTCATCATCGCCGCGATGAGCCTCAACCTCCTGCTCGGCTACGCCGGCCAGCTCTCGCTCGGCCACGTCGCTTTCTTCGGCATCGGGGCGTATGCGAGCGCCCTCGTATCTTTGGGGTTTTCGATTCATATCACCCCACAGTGGGTAATGACTGTGGAAAAGAACCCCGTTTGGCTCGCCATGCTCGCAGGCATCCTCGCGGCCGGCGCGTGCGGCTGGTTCATCGGACGGGTCGCGTTCAAGGTGCGCGGCGCATATTTCGTCATCGTCTCGATCAGCTTCGCGGAGGTGGTGCGCCTGGTCGCGCTCAACTGGGTCGAGCTCACCCAGGGGCCGATGGCGCTCAACAATATTCCGCCTTTAGCTTTCAACTCTTTTGTCTTTTTAAAAAAACCCGAAAACTACTGGTTGATTCTGACCGTCGCGGTCGTGTGCTACATCCTCATCCGGCGCCTGGTGAACTCGCGCGCGGGGCGCGCCATGGTCGCGCTGCGCGAGAACGAGGCGCTCGCCGCCTCGGTCGGCATCGACGTCACGCGCTATCTTGTGCTGAGCACGGTGGTGTCGGCGGCGATGGCGGGCGCGGCCGGGGCGCTCTACGCGCACTACGTGCGCATCGTCGACCCGGATATCTTCCTTTTCGTCTACACGGTCACGATGGTGATCATGGTGGTGACCGGCGGCAAGGGCACGCTCGCCGGCCCGGTCGTCGGCGGCCTCATCTTCGGCCTGCTGCCCGAGGGCCTGCGCGCCTTCGCGCTTCCGCCCGAGGCGCAATGGATCGCCTACGGCGTGCTGATGGTGCTCGTCGTGTACTTCCTGCCGCAGGGCATCGTCCCGGCCTTCAGGAATTTATTTCAGAGCAAGAAAATCGCATGAGAGCGATGCTGGCGGTGGAAAACCTGTCGGTCCGCTTCGGCGGCCTGCTCGCCATCGAGAACCTCAGCCTCGAGGTGCGCGAGGGCGAGGTGCTCTCGCTCATCGGCCCGAACGGCGCCGGCAAGACCACGGCGTTCAACGCGATCACGGGCTACCTGGCGCCCAGCGCCGGGGAGATTTTCTTCAAGGATAAAAAACTAAACGACCTGAGGCCGCACCAGGTCGCGGCGCAGGGCCTGGTGCGCACCTTCCAGAAGACCAGCGTGTTCGGCGGGCGCAGCGCGCTCGACAACGTCCTCATCGGCCTCGAGCTGCGCGCCACGCAGACGCCGCTGGAGATCCTGCTCGGCATGCCGAAGGTCGCCCGCGAGGAGCGGGAGCTGGCGGCCGAAGCTGAACGGATTTTGATCTTTGTAAATCTCAAAAACCGGAAACATGAGTTGGCCGCTGCGCTGCCCTACGGCGAGCAGCGCCTGCTGGAAGTCGCGATCGCGCTCGCCGCGAAGCCGAAGCTCCTTCTGCTGGACGAGCCGGTGTCGGGCATGAACCCGTCGGAGACCGCGAGCTTCATGGCGAAGCTCGCCGAGATCCGCGCGCTCGGCATCACGGTGCTGCTGGTCGAGCACGACATGAAGATGGTGATGGGCGTCTCCGACCGCGTGGTGTGCCTCAGCCAGGGCCGCATCATCGCCAACGGCACCCCTGCCGAGATCCAGCGCGACCCGGAAGTGATCCGCGCCTATCTCGGCGAAAGGCACAAAATTGCTCGCCGTTGAGAGCCTCGAGTGCCGCTACGGCAAGGTCGCCGCCGTTCGCGGCCTCTCGCTCGAAGTGCGCAAAGGCGAGCTGGTGAGCCTCATCGGCGCCAACGGCGCCGGCAAGACCACCACGCTCAAAGCGATCTCCGGCGTGCTCCCGCCCGCCGCCGGGCGCATCACCCTCGACGGCGAGGACATCACCCGCGCGAGCGCGCGCCGCGTCCTCGAGCTCGGCATCGCCCACTGCCCCGAAGGCCGGCGCGTCTTCCCCTACATGTCCGTGCGCGAGAACCTCGAGATGGGCTGCTATCTCCGCAAGGACAAGGCCGGCATCGAATCCGACCTGCGCCGGATCTACGAGCGCTTCCCGATCCTCGCCGAGCGCCGCGAGCAGGCCGCCGGCACCCTCTCCGGCGGCGAGCAGCAGATGCTCGCCATCTCGCGCGCCCTGATGTCCCGGCCGCGCCTCGTCCTCTTCGACGAGCCCTCCCTCGGCCTCGCCCCGAACATCGTCGAGAAGATCTTCGACATCATCCGGCAGATCCGCTCCGAAGGCGTGACCGTCGTGATGGTCGAGCAGAACGCCCTCGCCGCGCTCGAGCTTTCCGACCGCGCGTATGTGATGGAGCAGGGCGCCGTCACGCTTTCAGGCACCGGCCCCGCGCTCCTGGAGGATCCGCACGTGCAGAAGGCTTACCTCGGCGGCTGACTGCGGTTTGCCTTCCACGGGTTGGCCGGGTAGCGTTGCAGTCAGGCACCTCAACGAAGGATTGCACGTGCAGAACGACGAACAGGAAATCCGCGAGCTTGTTTCCACGTGGATGGCCGCAAGCAAGGCGGGCGATGTCGAGAAGCTGTTGTCGCTGATGGCGGACGATGTCGTGTTTCTCGTACCCGGCCAGCCGGTCATGCGCAAGGCCGACTTCGCTGCTGCGGCGAGAGCTCAGTCAGGCAAGAACGCTCCCAAGTTCGACGGCTCGAGCGAAATTCAGGAGATCAGAATTCTCGGCGACTGGGCGTTCATGTGGACCAGGCTCACCGTCGTCGTGACTCCGCCCGGCGGCGCTCAAACCATGACGCGCGCAGGCCATACGTTGACCGTTCTGACGAAGCAAAGCGGCAAATGGCTGCTCGCGCGCGACGCCAATATGCTCGCTCCTGTGCCGAAGTGATATGGAGATTGCTCTCTTAACTGCAGTCTTTCTTATCTGGGCTGTTTTTTGCATCACTGCCACCAGGGCCGTTGTCCGCGATGATTTTTCAAGCCGGCGCCAAAAGTTCGTTCAGGTCGCTTTTGTATG
>Ga0209131_1002859_pt1 | contig 11608 bp, 10 predicted proteins | sample GraSoi_2013_40cm_FD_185826 | JGI IMG/M metagenome (GOLD analysis project Ga0209131, IMG submission 185826) | Grasslands soil microbial communities from the Angelo Coastal Reserve, California, USA - Sample 9_17_2013_40cm (SPAdes) (version 2) | ecosystem: Environmental > Terrestrial > Soil >...
ACCGGCACATCGCCTCCACGAACACGTCGCTGCCTTTTTGCGCGCGCACCCGGCCGAAGCATCCAATGGCGTAGCGGCCCGGCAATCCGGTTTGCGCGAACGCCGCCGCTCGATCGGCCGGCGGCGCATAGCGATCGGTATCGACACCATGGGGAATGACGATTGCCTGGCGCTTGAGGAACGAGGCCGAGATGTCGTTAGTCGCGATGATCGCGTCCATCCGGTCGATCAGCCACCGCGTGATCCAGGTGTGGTGCCGCTGGGCCGCGGAGGTGAACACCAGTTTCAGCGGCCAGCCGAGCGATCGCAGCAGCACGCCCGCGATCATCTCGTTGTTGCGCCGCGCGTGCCAGATCAAGGGCGCGCGGCGGCGCCGCAATTTCAACAGCTCCGCTACTCCAAGCGGCGCGATGCCATCCGGTGCATCGGGACCGAGCCATGCCGCGCCAAATAATCGGGCAAGTTTCGGTGCCACCATGCGGTTGGTCGCGGTGACGCCCGAATAGCGCCTGTGCAGATTTGGCACGATCAGCTGCAGCCTGTCAGCGGACATGTTCCCCATTGGCAATGTTCGCGCTCCGTTTCGCGCATTCCTATACGCAACATTAATCATAGTGGCCAGTTCGCTTTGTGCTGAAACCCACTCTTCACCGCATCCCGGATAGCATCGCCTGAATGATCGGGAGATGCGTCAGCTCATGAGCGTGCTTGTCACCGGCGGCGCCGGCTATATCGGAAGTCACACGGTTCGTGCGCTGGTGGAAGCGGGCGAAAGCGTTGTCGTCATCGACAACCTGTCCACCGGTTTCTCCGCGTACCTGCCCGAAGGCGTTGCGCTGTTCATCGGCGATGCGGCAGATGAGAACCTCGTCGAAGGGGTGATCTCAGCGCACGCCGTGGAAAGCATCATGCATCTCGCCGGTTCCGTGGTGGTGCCGGACTCGATGCGCGATCCGCTGGCCTATTACCGCAACAACACCATGACGACGCGCAGCCTGTTGAACGCCGCGGTGAAGTGCGGCGTCAGCCGCTTCATCTATTCATCGGCCGCGGCGGTCTACGGCAATCCCGATCAGCTGCCCGTCCCCGAACATGCGCCGACCCGGCCGCTGTCGCCTTACGGCTCATCGAAACTGATGACCGAAATCATGTTGCATGACACCGCCTCGGCGCACGGCATGAAATATGTCGTGCTACGCCACTTCAATGTCGCAGGCGCCGATCCCAAGGGGCGTCTTGGACTTTCGACCGTGGGCGCGACCCATCTTTTGAAGGTCGCGGTCGAGGTGGCGACAGGGCAGCGCGCCAAGATCGATGTATTCGGAACCGATTACCCGACCGCGGACGGAAGCTGCATCCGGGATTTCGTTCACGTCAGCGACCTTGCGCAGGCCAATCGCGCGGCGCTGTCGTACCTGTGCAGCGGCGGCGCCTCGGTGACGCTGAATTGCGGTTGCGGCCGCGGCCATTCCGTACTCGAAACCATCGAGGCGGTGCGGCGCGTCTGCGGGCGCAGTTTTTCGGTCCAGCATGCCCCGCGCAGGCCCGGCGACATCATGACCATGATTGCGGATACCAGCCTTATACGCGCGACGCTGGACTGGACGCCGCAATACGACGATATCGAGACCATCGCCACGCATGCGCTGACGTGGGAGTGGAAATTGTCCCGCGAGCGCCAGGGCGACGAGCAGCGCGCGGCCTCGGCCTAAAATCTCGTTTCGTGCAAGTCCTTATTTGGCTTGAAAAACCCCGATATAGCGGGCAAGGAGTCGTTTCGCTTTAGCCCTGACGCGCGATCTATGCCGGCGCTGTCAATGGAACGCGGATGACCGAATTTCCAAAGAAGATCACTGACGACCCCTATGGCGCCGCGATCCTGATTCGCCGCCTCATCATGGAGCAGGGCGCCGCCTACTGGCGGCGCTACCTGCTGGCATTCCTGCTGATGGGGGTTTCGGCGGGGGCGACCGCCGCCTCGGCCTATATCCTCGGCCAGGTCATCAATCAGGCCTATGTCGAGAAGAATGTCCGCGGCATCGCCATCCTGTCGGGCATAACCGTGCTGCTGTTCATGCTCAAGGGTGTCTCGACCTACGGCCATACCGTGATCCTGTCGAAGATCAGCAACGCGATCCTCGCGAACAACCAGCGGGCGCTGTTTGCCAAGCTGATGAGCGAAAGCGTCGGGTTTTTTTCAGAGCGGCATTCCTCCGAATTCCTGGCACGGCTGACGGCGGGCGCGAAATCCATCACCGACGTTCTCAATTCGCTGATCAACGCGATCGGACGGGACCTCCTGCTTCTGATCAGCCTCACCGTCGTCATGGTGATGCAGGATCCCGTCATGTCATTGCTGGGATTGGTGGTGACTCCGCCGGCGATGCTGGTGCTGCGCAAGCTGGTCAAGCGCATCAAGGGGTTGGCACTCAACCAGTTCACCGGCACCGCCGACATTCTGGAGATCATGCAGGAATCGCTGCAGGGCATCCGCACCGTGAAAGCGTTCACGCTGGAAGAGACCATGCGCCAGCGGATCGATGCCGGCATTGCGGCGGTCGAGGGCAACGCCAACAAGATGGCGCGGGTATCCAACCGTTCGAGCCCGCTGATGGAGATGCTTGGCGGCTTCGCCGTCGCCGGCGGCCTGTTATATGGCGGCTATAGCGTGGTTGCGCTGGGCGCAACCCCGGGGCAGTTTTTTTCCTTCCTCACGGCCTTTCTGCTGGCTACCGAACCGGCCAAACGCCTGGTGCGGCTCAACATCGACTTGAACAGCAATCTGGTCGGCGCGCGGATGCTTCTGGAAGTTGTCGACCGTCCCGCCAGCGAATTGCCCGACGACGACAAACCGCCGCTGAAACTATCCGATGCCCGGATCGAACTGCGCGACGTCAGCTTCGCCTATCGTCCGAACGAGCCGGTACTCAACCGCATGAGCTTTGTTGCGGAGCCTGGCAAGGTCACCGCGCTGGTCGGCCCTTCCGGCGGCGGCAAATCGACGGTGCTGGCGCTGCTGCTGCGGTTCTATGACGTGAGCGATGGCGACATCCTGATCGACGGCCAGGCGATTTCCGCCGTCTCGCGAAGATCGCTTCGCCAGCAGACCGCCTATGTCGGGCAGGACGTCTATCTGTTCCGCGACACCATCCGCGAGAACATCGCATTCGGCAAGGTCGGTGCGACCGAAGCCGAGATCGTTGCCGCCGCAAAGGCGGCCTGCGCCCACGAATTCATCATGGGCTTCCCGCTCGGCTATGACACGCCCGTCGGCGAGCACGGTACACAATTGTCCGGCGGCCAGCGTCAGCGCGTCGCTGTGGCCCGCGCGCTGGTGAAGAATGCGCCGATCATCCTGCTTGATGAAGCGACCGCGGCGCTGGATTCGGAATCGGAAAAACAGGTGCAGGAAGCGATCGAGCATCTCTGCCAGAACCGCACCACCATCGTCATTGCCCACCGCCTGCACACCATCATGCACGCCGACGCCATCCTGGTGGTGGAAGCCGGCGAGGTCGTCGAGCGCGGGCGCCACGACGATCTGTTGCGCCGCGGCGGTCGTTATGCCTCGTTCTTCCGTCTGCAGCAGCGGGACACCGCCACCCTAGCGCCGATCAGCGCAACCGCGTAATACCAGCCGATCCACCACCGCCACCCCGCCGAGACCCCTTCATGAACACGACCGCCTTTGTCATCCCCGCCCCGCAGCAGGCCTCGATCCCGGTCACGGGCGAGTCAAAATCCTTTCCGGTCCGCCGCATCTGGTGCGTTGGGCGCAATTATCTCGAGCACATCCGCGAGATGGGCAATGACGAGCGGGATCCGCCATTCTTTTTCGCCAAGCACGCCGACATGCTGGAGAAGGATGGCGCCTCGATCCCCTACCCGCCCCTGACAAAGGACCTGCATCACGAGGTCGAATTGATCGTCGCGATGAAGAGCGGCGGCTTGAACATTCCACCCGACAAGGCGCTGGAGCACGTCTACGGCTACGCGGTCGGCATCGACCTCACCCGCCGCGACCTGCAGCTCGCCGCGCGCAAGAAGGAGCGGCCCTGGGAGATCGGCAAATCCTTCGACCATTCCGCGCCCTGCTCGGCGCTGCAGCCGGCCGCGAAGATCGGCCATCCCGCGAAGGGCAAGATCTGGCTTTCGGTCAACGGCACCGAGCGGCAGAAGGGCGATCTCGCCGAGCTGATCTGGAGCGTGCCGGAAATCATCTGGAAGCTCTCGCAGCAGGTCGAGATCGGCGCCGGCGACATCATCATGACGGGAACTCCGGCCGGCGTCGCCGCGCTCTCGCCCGGAGACAACATCGAATGCGGCGTCGACGGCATCGGCACGCTGAAAGTTGCGATCGGCAAGGCGGCCTGACCGGCGGCGCTATGGTCGTGGAGTTCAACCTGCATTGAAGACGGTGAGGAAATCGTGCGGCTCATGGTCGACGTCGACGGCCAGCACGATGGAGGCACGGATGAACCAGACGATAATCGCGTTCTTCACGCGGGCGCCGCCCGCTATGGCTCGCGTTTCCGATGCGGATCGTACCTCGAGAGCACGTCTTTGAGGTAATCCCGGCTTTTCCATTCCGGTGGCGGCGGCTCGTAGCCGGGTCGAGGAACGAACGGATTCGCCGGTACAGCCGCGGAAGCGCCCATCAGGTCTGGAACGTAGCGCGGGCAGTTTGGGAAGATCTCGCATTTCACGCGCACCACGACTTTCGCGCCATGATGCCCGGCAAGCGTTTCCGCGCTGTCGTGGATCGTTGCTTTGCCTCGGATGCGCGTGCGAAACGTCTTGCCGTCGAAGCGCACGAACAGCAGCCCGACGTTCGGGTTCCGGTAAATATTGCCGAGTGTGCGGTACATGTTGTTGCCGTCGTACTCGGGGTACTCGAGCGTGTCGGGCCCGGTGATCCTGACGAAGCCGGGATCGCCCGAACGCATAGAACAATCGACGTTGTCCTGATAGCTCGTCGCGATGAAAAAGAATCGCGCCTCTTCGATGAGCTTGCGGTCCTGCTCCCAGAACTCGAAGTGGAGGCGATGCTTCTCGAGGCCGTCGGCGACACGGCGGCCGTCGAAGCGGTCCTGCAGCTCACGCATGCCTTCGTGGTAGAAGGGGGCGCGGCCGATCGGGTCGGTCATGGGGGCCTCGGCGCTGACATGCGGCGGCCAGCTATCTTGCATTTGTGCAACTTGCCTCAATACGGCTGGGGCTGCGCGTTAGTGAGTCCACGACCTGGAGCATTCGTCTTACGGCAAAGGCTGTTCTGCCCATCACCTCAAAGCGGATGCGACGATGAGGCCGAGAACAAGCGCGGTCACGGAATATTTGAGCGTGTAGTAGAACTTGCGATTCCACTTCTTGACGCGCTGTCCGGCCAGATGAACCTCGTAGATCCCGCCGAACACCTTGTTCAGCACGCCGACGTTCTCGCCGTCCACGTTCTGGGTCGCTGACGCCTTGACGATGTGATGGCTGACCCAGCGATTGGTCGCGGTCATGAACCCATACTTCATGGGACGTTCGACGTCGCAGAACAGGATGATTCTATTTACATCGGTGGCGTTCTCGGCGCGGTGAATGAAGGTCTCGTCGAACATGAAAGCCTGTCCGTCGCGCCAGACGCATTCCACGCCATCGACCAGGATACGGCATTTGTCCGAATTTGGGGTAACCAGTCCGAGGTGATAGCGCAACGAGCCGGCGAACGGATCGCGATGCGCGCCAAGCTTGCCGCCGGCCGGCAGCATTGCAAACATCGCGCCATGGACGGTTGGAATTGAATTCAGGAGTTCGACCGTCTTCGGGCACAGGGTGCGCGCCGATGGAAGAAAGTCATCGTACCATTTGAGGTAAAACCGCTTCCAGCCGCTCTTGAAGAACGAGTAGAAACCCCAGTCGTTGTTCTTTGCCGCTGCCCGTATGAGGCCTTCGTCGAAGAGCTTCACCGCCTCGTCACGGATGGTCTCCCAATTGTCCCGCAGTTTTGCCAGTTCAGGAAAACGGTCAACCGAGACCACCGGCTCGTTCGGAACCGCCGAGCCCGCGTACATCAGCACGTTGTAAGGGGCGAGGAACGTCGAGTGGTCGCCGAGCTGGCGCGCGATCCGAAGCCGCTCGCGGCCACGGAAATGCACGTAAATAGCGGATAAGGCGAGAAAATAAATGACGACAAGCTGTGGCGCCAGAAGCTGTTTCAGCATTTTCCCTTCCTGTGATCGTGGCCCGCCAACACTTCCCGTAACCGGAGCATCTCGCAGAAGCCAATCCGGAAAGCTTCCAGGCAAGACACGCAAAGGGACAGGAAGCGCACTTTCATTGCCGCAACAATTCAAACCTTATTTCAACATGCTCTAGTCTCGACAGCAAGGCCCCGGACGCGAGTTCGGCGCTCTTTGGCGGCCACTCTTGCCAGAATGGCGGCCTCGCGGAGTTGATCAGCAACGTGCCGGAAATTGTCGCCAAACTATCCGATCAGATCCCTTCACCCCGGCGATCTCATGATGACGGGAACGTCCGCGGGCGTCGCGGCGCTGCCGCCTGGCGACGGAATCGAATGCGGTCGACGGCGTCGCCGCGCTGAAGGTCACGAACCTAGGAAGCGGTCGGCTCGATCAAGATGATCAGTTCGACCATCGGCAAGATTTCCGAGATCACCACCGCGATATCGGCGGCGATCGAGCAACAGGGCGCCGCCACCCAGGAAATTTCCGGCAACATCCAGCGTACCGCTGATGGCACCATGCAGGTCGCCGGCACCATCGCCGAAGTCAGCCATGGCGCCAACCAGACCGGCGCGGCATCGAGCCAGTTATTGTCATCGGCCAGGCAATTGTCGGACTCGACCACCAGCCTGCAGGCCGAAATCGACGGTTTCCTGAAATCGATTGCGGCGGCGGCGTAAATTTCGCGGAGTAACAGCGAGGCGTCGCGGGCCTTCAGGGCCGCGCCATCGCCTGCAGGCCCTTGAACGTCAGGCGTTTGGGATCCTTGACGCCGGCGAGATAAAGCCTGCGGATGAAGGCCGTGACGGCATCGCGATCACAGTCGGTCAGCGCAACCACGGCATCGACGGCGATTCTCTGGGCCTCCATGGGCTTCCTCACGTTGTCCTGAACCTCGACCGCGAGAGCGTAAGGCTGGCCGATTAATACGGCGTTAACCGTCTCCCCACGATCGCCGATTCGCGAAAGCGCGCAAATACGCAGGACAACGCATGGCGACGTTAGGACGCGGCCGCATGAACCAGGCTCGCGGCTCGCACTCCAACGCGCCCGCGCGGTACCGGCGTGTCGATACCTCCGCGAATGCGTCAACCTCTACCGTATCGCAATCGCCACCGCCGCTAGCGCCACCGGCAACGACCAGGCCCAATCTCCCAGCATAAAGACAGCGGAAGCACTCACGACACAGCCCAAGAGAAAGCCGAAGAGGAGATGCAACGATCTCTTCAAGCGGCCGGCATCGACCGGCAGCAAGGCGCGTTGCTTCGAAAGCAGGTCCATCAGCGACAAAACGGTATTGGTCAAATTGCCCGTCATCACCGCTGTCGAAATTGCACCCGGTATCGCCAGGCGAAGGAGTGCGTACTGGCATGCCATTGCGGAGACCGCGATCATCACGGCAATGCCGGCCGTCAATCCGCGCGGATCGGTAGATACCCTGGTGGTGACGCTGAAAAGCATAACCGCGGCGAGCAGCAGAAATTGAACCAAAAGCAATAGCCGCACCAGGCCCGGACCGGTTCGGCGCGAAGCCTGGGCGATCAGCCAGACCACCGCCACGGCCAGCATGAAGACAGGAATGGCCAGCGCCTGCGCCAGGTTAAACGGGCCGCCATGCACCGCCGCAGCGGAGGCCACCACGAGGTTGCCGGTGACGTGGGCGGTGAAGATATGGCCCAGGGTAAAGAAGCCGGTGAGGTCGACCATTCCCGCGATGACACTAAGCAATGGCGGCAGGCGCGCTTCCAGGCGCGACAGCTCTACCGCGTCATCCGCAGGATGAGCCCAGTTTCGGAGCGCGGCGGAGCTTCTAGCGAGCGTTGACATGTTCAGCCGCTCCCATGACTTTTGTTTGCGTTGATCGGTTTCCAAGATAGTCGACGATCATCTTCGGAATGATGAGGCCCAGGCTCATCGCCAAAATGATGATCGAGGCGGTCATTCCGGCGGAGATGGTCCCCGCTATCAGCGACGACGTCGTCTGGTCGCCGCCGGCGATCTGCACAAGCCCGCTCATCATCCTGAAGAGGTAGACGCCCGGCAACATCGACACGACGGAGGCGAAGCCGATGGCCGCAAACGGCATGTGCGAGCGGCGCGAGACTGGAGTGAGTATCAGTCCAACGACGATGCAAGCGACCAGCGCGCCGGCGGCGACGCCGAAACCGAACACGTCGAGTGCAACCCACCGCAGCGCGTGGGCCAGCATGCCCACCGTCACGGGCCACGGCAGCATGTTCAACGGCGTTGAGAAGAAGACGCTGTAGGAAGCGACCGCGACGCCGGCGGCAATGACGTCCAACCACAAGGGGACAGTTCGCCCCGGTGGATCGACCGGAAGGGAGGCGCCAAGAAGCGCCAGGCCAAATAGCAATCCGGTCGAAATCGCGACCACAATAAGACCGGCATAGACCAGCCGGGCGGCGCCAAGATGGATACGGCCACCGATAAGGTCCAGGGCGCTGTTGAGGAAGTGCGGTCCCGGCACCAGGACCATGCATGGGCAGACCGCGACGAGGCGCAGCGACGAGCTCAGATCGTAGCGAACCGCCAGCGCGCCGATAAGGCCGGCGAGGGTCGCTGCGCAGAATGGTTGAATGAAGTCGTTTGCACTGAACCGGGCGAGAGCGCGCCGTAGAATGGCTCCGGCGCCGGCGCTTACGAATATCAGTACCGCGGGAAGAAAATGGCCGACACCAAAGATCACCGACAGCGCCACGGCACCTGCCGCCGCCGCGAGCGCGAAAAGCCATGTCGGAGCCGGCGGCGCCCGCGAGATCACGCCGATCGCCTTCATTGCGGCATCCGGCTTAAGCCGCCCGGACTCGATCTCCTCTATCGCCCGCATCGTCGAGGCTACGCGATCCATATCCACGCCGGCGGGGTCAGCCGGTGCTTCGCAAAATGGAGTGGCCTTGCTATCGGACTGAAGTTGTAGTTCGCCCCAGCGCGCCATGACAACCGCGCGCAGGCCTAGCGCGCGACCGAGACGCTCCGCCGCGGCCACAGTCTGATCCGTGGCTTGTCCGTTGATGAACAGTGCCCGCGCGAAGGTGAGGACGAGATTGCAACGCTCATCGGAGGTCATGGCAGCCTCTCCCGATCAATGGGTCTGACGCCTATGCTCTGGGCGGAGCCGGCCCGAACGCTTCGAGCCGGCTCCGACCTGGTGCGTGCCGCTGTTCAGGCCGCGTGTGCGGCCGATGGCGCGCCCGCCACGTATGGCTTCACCATTTTCTTGGGATCGACGACGCGATCGAACTCGGCCTCCGTAACAAAGCCCAATTTCAAGGCCGCCGCTTTCAACGTCAGATCGTTGTCCATCGCGTAGTGCGCGATCTTCGACGCTTTGTCATAGCCGATGACCGGCGAAAGCGCCGTCACCAGCATCAGCGAACGTTCGACATACTCGTTGATCTTCTTCAGGTTGGGCTTGGTGCCCTCGATCAGGAACTTGCGGAAGTTCACGCAGCCGTCGCTCATGATCGTGTTGGAATGGGTGATGTTGAAGATGATTAGCGGCTTGTAGACGTTCATTTCGAGGTAGCCGCCGGCGCCGCCGAAACCCACGGCGACGTCATTTGCCATCACCTGCACGGCGATCATCGCCAGTGCCTCGCACTGAGTCGGGTTGACCTTGCCCGGCATGATCGAGGAACCCGGTTCGTTCTCCGGAATTTGCAATTCTGCAAATCCGGCGCGTGGACCGCATGACATCAGCCGAATGTCATTCGCGATCTTGTAGAGCGACACCGCGAGCGTCCGCAGCGTCCCGGAGAGCTGGACCTGCGCATCGTGAGCGCCCTGCACGGTGAATTTGTTGGGCGCGGTGACGAAGGGCAGGCCGGTGAGCTTGGCGATCTGCGCAGCCGCCGCTTCTGCAAATCCCGGCGCTGAGTTGATGCCGGTGCCAACGGCCGTACCACCGAGCGCCAATTGGTACACGCCTGACAGGGCTCCTTCGATCCTTTCCAGATTGTCTGACAGCATGCCTGCATAACCGGACCATTCCTGGCCCAGCGTCAGCGGGGTGGCATCCTGCATATGCGTGCGCCCAATCTTGATGATGTCGTCCCACTCCCGCGATTTCGTGGCAATGGCGTCGCGAAGAGCAGTCACCGCCGGAATAAGCCGCTCTTTCACGTTCACGGCCGCGGCGATACACATGGCCGAAGGGAACGAGTCGTTCGACGACTGCGCCATGTTGACGTGGTCGTTCGGATGGACCGGCGCGTGGCTTCCAAGGGGAGTGCCAGCGAGCTGGCAGCAGCGGTTGGAGATCACCTCATTCACGTTCATGTTGAACTGGGTGCCGCTGCCGGTCATCCAGACATGCAGGGGGAACATGTCGTGATGCTGGCCTGCCAGAATCTCGTCGCAAGTTTGAACGATCAGGTTGTAGCGTTGATCGTCAAGCCGCTTGCCGTCGCGGTTCGCGATGGCGGCGGCTTTCTTCAAGGTGGCGTAGGCCGTGATCATTTCGCGCGGAATCAAGTCCTTCCCAATGCTGAAATGTTCCAGCGAACGCTGGGTTTGAGCGCCCCACAGCTTGTCGGCGGATACTTCAACGACGCCGAGGCTGTCAGTTTCTTTTCTCGTACTGTTCATGGGTCTCTCCTTTGCTCTTCGAATGGCTGCCGATAAGGTCAGTCCGAACAACTTGCCAACCGAGCTGAAGCCTATCGGTGGTGAAAAACTCGCAATCCTCTGGCGAGGGCATGCTGACGATTGTTCTGGCTAGGCGGCGCCACGTTTCGGCGTCCGCCCTTCAAGGTGCATAAGGCGTGAAGACCAAGTCATGCCCCTTTCACGCGGCATGGTGGCGCAAGAAACATGTTTCGGTGCTGCGCCCGGGCATGGTCCGGGCGCATCAGCGATGGGAACGATCTCGCCGTTAATAGGTACGGATTCCGAAATCTCGCCGCTGGCGTCGATCAACTTTCTGCGACGTCGACGACCGCTCGGGCGAAGGCCTGCGGAGCTTCCTGGGGCAGATTGTGCCCAATGCCGCCCTCGATGGTCCGGTGCGCGTATTTGCCCGAGAATTTCCCGGCGTAGGAACCGGGCTCCGGGTGTGGTGCGCCGTTGGCGTCGCCTTCAAGCGTAATGGTGGGCACGGTGATGACCGGGCTTTCGGCAAGCCGCTTGTCCAGATCGCCATATTTCGGATCGCCTTCGGCCACGTCGAGCCGCCAGCGATAATTATGAACTACGATGGCAACATGATCGGGGTTGTCGAAGGACGCCGCAGAACGATCGAACGTGGCATCATCGAAATCCCACTTCGGCGACGCGATCTGCCAAATGAGCTTTGCAAAATCGTGCCGGTATTTGTCGTAGCCGGCGCGGCCGCGTTCGGTGGCGAAATAAAACTGATA
>Ga0209131_1002860_pt1 | contig 11607 bp, 11 predicted proteins | sample GraSoi_2013_40cm_FD_185826 | JGI IMG/M metagenome (GOLD analysis project Ga0209131, IMG submission 185826) | Grasslands soil microbial communities from the Angelo Coastal Reserve, California, USA - Sample 9_17_2013_40cm (SPAdes) (version 2) | ecosystem: Environmental > Terrestrial > Soil >...
TGCGCTGGGCCAGCGGCTCATGCACGTGGCGGAGAATCCGGATCCCGAAGACATGAGGCCGCTCGCGGCCAGCGGCGACGCGCACGCCTTGCAGGTAACGAGCATCGCCGAGGTGTACGGAGCTGACGGGATCGTCGATCCGGTGGCCCAGCGTTCAACCTACGCCGCTGCGCTCGCAGACGCAGTGGCCCATGGCCGCGGAGTGCTGGTCGGCCTCGGACAAATGCTGGCCGGCCTCGGACAATTGTGTGAAGTGGGCGTGCACGTGACGATCCGCGGTGAGCCCGCCGCGATCGGCGAGCTGCGGAGGTCACTGGCACGCCCGATCGACCGTCTCGTCCTGCAGGAAGTCTGAGGCCCGTGACCAGGTAACGCGTCAGGACTCGCGGACCATGGACCGGAGGATCTTGACAGTGGCAGCAGGCGTGACAGCCCCGATGCACAGTCGTTCCATTACCGCCAGGTAGCCGTCGACGACGTCTGGTTTGTCCAGGTACTGTGCGCTGTTGAGCTGCTCGAGGAAGACCACGTCCGACAGGTCGTGTTCGGCGAAGCGGAGCAGGCTGAAGGCGCCGCCCGCAGCGGCATGACCTCCCGCCTTGAACGGGATGACCTGGACGGTCACGTTGGGGCGCTGCGACATCTCGATGAGATGCTTCAGCTGCGCCCGCATGGTCGCGGGGCCTCCGATGGGGCGCCGCAGCACAGCCTCGTCGAGCACCACCCACAGACTCGGCGGGTTCGGCCGGGACAGGATGGCCTGGCGAGCCATCCTTAGTTTGACTCGGCGATTGATCTCCTTGGGGTTCGAGTACCCCAGCATGATCACGGCGCGGGCGTAGTCCTCGGTCTGCAGCAGCCCGGGGACGAATTGGACCTCGTACGCGCGGATCTGGCTCGCAGCCTCTTCGAGCCCCACGTAATCCTCGAACCAGCTCGGCAGCACGTCGGCGTAGTCGTGCCACCAGCCAGGAGAGTTCGCGCGGACGGCGAGTTCGCGCAGCTCCTGACGCTGCTTCTCGTCGGTCACGCCGTAATACGTGAGCAGGTCGACGATGTCGCGGTCCTTAAAGCCGACTCGACCGGTCTCCAGTCGACTGATCTTGGAGTGGGAAGCGCGGATGACGTTGCCCGCCTCTTCCAGTGAGAGCCGCTTGGCCTCGCGCAAACTGCGCAGCTGTGCTCCGAGCAGGATGCGAAGCACCGTCGGGCTGCCAGTGCCCACCGGCGGAAGGCTCTGCACCGGGCCCGCTACGGGTCCGGCCGTGGTGACCATTGCATCCCCCTGCGTCGGCCAGCTGAAGTAGGTTGACCCAAAGAGTCTCCCACGCAGGAGGCCATTGCGCCATAAGCGTGGTGTTAACGGGTCTGGAATGATGAAAGTTCCCGGCCAGACCCGCTGTCGGCCATTGTCAGCTAGTCGCCAGACTATGCGCTCAGCCGAAGTCGCCCTCCTTGACCCCCCGCAGGAAAGCGGCCCATTCCGCCTCGGTGAACACCAGCGCCGGGCCGTCAGGGAATCTGGAGTTCCGGACGGCAACGCCGTCGGCCAGCGGAGTCGCCTCCAGGCAGTTACCGCTCGGGTTGCTGTAGCTGCTCTTCCGCCAACCGACTGCGGGCAGGAGTGAGGCCTGCATGCCGTTGAAAGCATGATCCACGTGTCGTCCCTTCGCCGTCGATGCCCAGCCTGAGTACGCATGTCTCCAGGGGCTTAGGAGGTGCTCCACAGGCTAAATTGTGCATCAGCACGTGCATGTGCACGTTCCAACGACATCATAGCGGGACGAACGGCCCTGAACAGAGCCGACCCCATGTGCGATGGCACTTGCAAGTGCACACCGATTAATGGCATCGTAACGGACGAGCAGGCCCGAATGGACTCGGCCCAAACTCGCTTGAGTTCTGACTCATGCATAAGGGACACGACACAGTGACTTCCGCGCAGGCACGGGACTTGACTTATGGCAGCCGTGAGCTGCGGCCAATTGGCAACCTGCATCGGCAGGCCAGGGTGCGGGAGCGCACAATGGCCGTGCAGGACGCGGCTGACTATGCTGATCTGCTCAACCTGTCCGAGGTCGGGCAAAGCAAGCTCCTGCTGATTCCTGAGCCTGAGTCGGTCAAGGCGGCGCGTGACTTTACGGCGGCGACGCTCCACGGCTGGAAGCTCGATGCCCTCGTCGAGGAAGCGGTGATCGTCACCTCAGAGCTGGTAACTAATGCGATCAGGCATGGGACGTGCTCGTCCGGGCTGGACGTCGACGTCGCGAGCGTGATGCTGGCCTGGCAGCGGCATGACGGCCGGATTATCTGCGTGGTCAGCGACGGCAGCAGCATGCCGCCCGTGCTCGAGCAAGCTGACACGAGCTCAGAATCTGGCCGCGGGCTCCAGGTCGTGCACGCGCTCGCCGCGGCGTGGGGCTGGGTCATGCTCGGCGCGTGCGAGAAGGCCGTCTGGGCGGCATTCCAGCTGCCCTAACCTCCGCCGCTTACTCGCTGAGCGCTCGGCCGCGCTGCTTCGGCTGCCGCCGCTCGATCGTCCATTCTCTGACTATAGTCAGAGAATGGACGAGGCGATGATCGGCCAGGTACGGAGGTTCAACCGGACAGTCACCCAGCACGTCGGCGCGCTGAACGACGAATTCCTGGCCAGGCGTCGGCCGCTCGGGCAGGCGCGGGTGCTCTGGGAGATCGGGTCAGACGGGAGCGACCTGCGCCAACTCCGTTCGCGTCTGGACTTGGACTCGGGTTATCTCAGCAGGCTGCTCCGCTCGCTGGCCGACGACGGGCTGGCCGTCGTCGAGCCGAGCGAAGCCGACGGCCGGGTGCGGACAGCCCGCCTGACCGCGACCGGGGTGGCCGAGCGGGCGGAGCTTGACCAGCGCTCAGACGAGGCCGCCCGCAGCATTCTTCGGCCGCTCAGCGGCCGGCAGCGATCACGGCTCGTCGCCGCGATGACCGAGGTCGAGCGGTTGCTGACCGCATCAGCGATCCGGGTGAACCCGGCCGATCCGCGGGATCAGGCCGCTCGCGCCGCGATGGCGGCTTACTTCGGCGAGCTGTCGCGCAGGTTCGATGTCGGATTCGATCCGGCCCGCAGCATCTCCGCCGACGATATGGAGCTCAGTCCGCCTGCCGGCCTGCTGCTTCTCGCGACACTGCGTGCCAGCCCGGTGGGTATCGGGGCACTGAAGTTCCACGACTACGGCCCGGCTGAGGTCAAGCGGATGTGGGTGGCTCCCGCCGTGCGCGGCATGGGGCTCGGGCGCCGGCTCCTGGCCGATCTGGAGGCCCGGGCCGCTGAGCGCGGTGTCGTGACATTGCGCCTGGAGACCAACCGGGCGCTGGACGAGGCGATCTCCCTATACCGGTCGGCGGGCTACCGCGAGGTCCCCGCGTTTAACGATGAGGCCTACGCCGACCACTGGTTTGAGAAGAGCATCCTACTTTGCCCGTAGGCTGCGGGACAGAATGGCGCGGCTAGCGCCGCGGCGCAGGAGGTGCGGGTGAGCGGGGCAGACGACCGTACGGGGCAAGCCGCCGAACGGGGCGCAGGCGAGGCCGTCGGCTGGATGCCGGAAATCGAGGAAATCAGGCGCCGGCGTGAGTTCGCCCAAACCATGGGCGGTCCGGAGAAGGTGCAACGCCAGCTCGCCTCGGGCCGGCTGACTGTGCGCGACCGCATCGCCCGGCTCACCGACCCGGGCAGCTTCGCCGAGATCGGGGCCCTGACCGGATTCGGCGACTACGACGGCGACGGGCACCTCATCGCAGTCATGCCTGCCAACTTCGTCACCGGAACGGCGAGCATCGGCGGCCGGAGGGTGATGATCGGCGCCGACGACTTCACCGTCCGCGGCGGATCAGGCGACGCCGCGATCCACGCCAAGCAGATCTACTCCGAGCAGTACGCCGCCGACCTGCGGCTGCCTGTCGTGCGGCTGCTCGACGGGGCAAGCGGCGGCGGCAGCGTCAAGATGACTCTCGACGCCGGCTCCAGCTATGTCCCCGTCAACCCGGCCTGGGACGCGGTCGTCGGCAATCTCTCGCTTGTTCCCGTCGTGGCGGCCTGCCTCGGCCCGGTGGTGGGGCTGGGCGCCGCTCGCCTCGTCATGTCGCATCTGGCCGTCATGGTCACTGGCATCGGCCAGCTGTTCACGGCCGGGCCGCCCGTCGTCCGCAGCGGCACGGGGGAGGAGCTGACCAAAGAGGAACTCGGCGGAGCGGCCGTCCACCACCGCAACGGCACGATCGAGCGGTTCGCCGCATCTGAGGATGCTGCCTTCGCGATTATCCGCGATTTCCTGTCCTACCTCCCGGCCAGCGTCAACGAGACGCCGCCGGTCACAGCCTGCCAGGATCCGGCAGCGCGGCGCGAGGAATCGCTGGTCTGGGCCGTTCCGCGCGACTCCCGCCAGCCCTACCGGATCGGGTCTGTCCTTGAGGCGATCTTCGACCGCGGATCGGTGTTCAGGTACGCGGAGTATGGCGGCTCTACCGGTACCTTCCTGGCCCGGCTCGACGGCCATCCGGTCGGCGTGATCGCGACCGACCCGTACCGGGGCACCACCATGTCGCTGGAGGGAGCGCTCGCCATCACTCGCCTCGTCGACCTGTGCGAGACGTTCCACCTGCCGTTGGTCAGCCTCACCGATCAGGGCGGGATCACCATCGGCAGGGTCGCTGAGGAGCGCGGCACGATCCGGCACGCCGCACGTGCCATCGCCGCCGTCTACCAGGCCAGAGTCCCGCAGGCAGAGTTGATCGTGCGCCGCGTCTACGGCGTCGCCGGCGCGGGAATGGTCAACCGGCACCGGGTCGCGCGGAGCTGGGCATGGCCGTCCGGAGACTGGGGCTCGCTTCCCGTCCAGGGCGGCGTAGAGGCCGCCTTCCGCGCGCAGCTGGAGGCGGCTGCCGACGCTCACGCCGAGATCGAGCGGATACGACGCACCCTCGCCGCCGTTACCTCGCCATTCCGCACCGCAGAGCGCTTTGGCGTGCAGGACCTGATCGATCCGCGCGACAGCCGCCGGTTGCTCTGCGCATGGGTTCGCGACGCCTACCGGGTGCTGCCCGAGCTCACCGGCCGTCCGTCGTTCGGCACCCGTCCCTAACCGGCGCGTGCCAGAATCCGCCGCGCTTGCTAGCGTGCGGGCGTGGGCATCTCCTTCACTGAAGCAACGCTCAAGCTGCTCGACGGCAGGAATTACGCGGTTCTCGCGACGGTGAATCCCGACGGCAGCCCGCAGACCTCGGCGATGTGGGTCGGCCGTGACGGCGATGACCTGCTGTTCTCGACAGTCGAGGGGCGGGTCAAGCACCGGAACATGCTGCACGACCCTCGGGTGAGCGTGACGGTGCTGGATTCCGCCGACCCGGAGAATTACGTCGAGCTCCGGGGGCCGGTGTCGATGTCACCGGACATCGGCCGCAAGGTCGATACGCAACTGTCCTGGAAGTACGACGGCAAGGATCCCGATCCCGACCGGCCTGGCGCGGTGCGCGTCGTGGTCAGGATGACCGTGGAGAAGGCGACCGGCCACGCCGCCGCAGCCATCATGGCTGCTGGAAGTTCTTCGTCGTCCAGATCTTCTCCCGCAGGTACTGCCTGACCTTCCCGATGTAGCGCTGGGCTGGCGCGGTATGCCAGCGCCCGGCGAACCAGCGCCCGATACATCCGCGGCGTCACCCGCGCGATCGGTACGGCCCCGGTCAACGGTGTTCAGCCAGGTCTCGTAGCCGACGAAGCAGGCACGCTAGATCGCGTAGGCGGTATCGGCGTTCATGGCAGTGGACTTGGCGATCCCCGGCCAGCTGATCTTCTCGTACGGATACCTGTTCTGCAGGATGCCCCAGCTCTGCGGGCACAGGCCCGGCCGGCCGTCGACGCCGGGCCCGTAACCGGGCGGGCAGCCGCTGCTTGCCCAGTCGCCCTTGGTGGTCTGCCGTCACCAGCGTCGCCGGCGAAGAAATGCTTCCCGACCTGGTGTACGGTCGCGGCGTTGACCCACCTGTTCACGCGCTTGTTCTCAGCCGCCGGCCTGGCCAGCACCCAGCTGGCACACTGCGCCGCTGAGGGTAGTTTCGTACCAGGCTTGAGAGCGTAGAAGTAAGCAGGCGCGGCCGTGCGAGCCGCGGTCGCCAGGCGGGCAGCGGTCCGCAGCGGTCCAGGGCGGCCGGCGAGGGGCGGTATCATCGCAGCCGCCGGTCCGGCGAGGAGCAGGCCGCAGGTCACGGCCGCGGCAACGTGGTGAATCCTGGCGGAGGGTACCTGCGTAGACCGACGCGGCGTGCAGGGCGATCGGCGGAATGCGTTTGATGAGCTTTTGCTCAGGTAGGTCAGCAACGAAGAACGACAAATAAGTCACGAAGGGTAGGCAATGCTGGCGGCCTTGCTGCTAGCCGGGATAGTGGCGGCGCCGCTCGGCTCGGTGCTGCTGTTCCTGCCGGCGAAACGTCGGATCAGAGCGGCCGGAGCCTGGCCGGCGATCCGCCGCGTCGTGCTCTCGGTCGTGGGCACGGCGCTGCTTGCCGCAGCGGTGGCCGGCGTGCTGAAGCTGCTCAGGGTTTCGGAGCACAATTTCGTTGTCGGCGTCGCCAGCGTCGTGATCGCCAGCCTGATCTGGCTTCCGGTGACCAGGCGATGGAACGCCAGGGCACACCTGTGCTGGGCCTCCAGCATCTTCCTGTTCGTGACGTACCTGGCGTTCGCGCTGGAATGGACGTTCACGAGCCACCTCGGCGTGGCCAGCACGATCGGCGCCCTGCTGCTGTGGGTGTTCGAGCTACTCGCCGCGATCATGGCGTGCGCCTACCTGTGGGAGATCTGCGACGCGCTCGGTACCGAGCATTGGACCAGGCGCGTGACGCCTCAGGTCAGGTTCAACGTCCCGAGCTCCGAGCTGCCGATGGTCAGCTTGCATGTGCCGGCTCACAACGAGCCGCCGGACATGGTGATCGACACCCTCAGGTCGCTGCTGCGGATCGACTACCCGCGATACGAGATCATCCTGATCGACGACAACACCGACGATGAGGCGCTGTGGCGGCCCGTTCAGGCCTGGTGCCGCCGGCACGAGGTTAAGTTCGCGCACCTGGAGGACTGGCCAGGCTACAAGTCAGGCGCGCTGAACTACGCGCTCCGCGAGATGACCGACGAGCGGGCCGAGATTATCGGCGTCGTCGACTCCGACTACCAGATCGAGCCGGCCTTCCTGCGCCGCTGCGCGCCGGCTTTCGCCGAGCCGTGGGTCGGCTTCGTGCAGTCGCCACAGGACTACCGCGGCTGGGCGCACGCCCCCTATTACCGGCGGCTCTACTACTCCTACAAGTACTTCTTCGCCGTCTCGCAGCCCTCGCGCAACGAGCGCGACGGCGCGATCTTCGCTGGCACCATGGGGCTGATCCGCAGGGTCGCGCTCGAGCAACTCGGCGGCTGGGATGAGTGGTGCATCACCGAGGACGCCGAGCTCTCGCTGCGCCTGCTCCGGGCGGGCTTCTCCGGGTTGCACGTGGACCAGTCCTTCGGCCGCGGCATCATGCCGCTGACGTTCGAGGCGCTCAAGGGCCAGCGGTACCGGTGGTGCTTCGGCGGCATCCAAATCCTGCGAATGCACTGGCGATCGCTGATTCCCGGCCGCAAGACCAGGGAGAATCACCTCACTACCGCTCAGCGCTGGGCCTACCTGTCGGGCGCTGTCCAGTGGTACGGCGACTTCCTCGGCCTCGCGTTCCTGGTGTTCCTGCTCGCCGGCGCGGCCAACGAGGCGCTCGGCGGCGGGGCGCTCTTCCGCAAGCTCACGCTCTTCCTCGTCGCGACCGTCCCCGTGCTGGTCGCGCTGGGGCTCGTGCGGGCCGTGGCGCTGCTGCGCCGCGGCACCGGCGCATCGTGGCGCGACGCGATCGGCGCCTTCTTTATCTGGCAGTCCACGTCACTTGTGGTGGCGCGGGCGTCGGTGCTCGGCCTGTTCGCGCGCAAGGCCGCCTTCCTGCGCACTCCCAAGACCAGCGAGCGGGCCAGGTGGTGGGAGGCGCTGCGGGCGAATTGGGCGGAGTCGCTGCTCGCCCTGCTCGGCCTGACCGGCATCGTGGCGGCGCTGAGCAAGCCCACGCAGCTCAGCGGCCTGCTACTGGCCGCGTTGCTGATCTTTCCTACGCTGGGCATGGCCGCCGCCCCCTTCAACAGCTGGGCCGCCCGCCGGGCCGCCCTGCCCGCCGCCCTCAGGGCGCGCCGGACCACCGAGTACCGCCGCGACCGCCGGTCGTTCGCCGCCGGAGCGGCGGTGGGCGGCCTGGTAACGGTCGCTGCGGTTGTTGTCGCCGCCGTCGCCCTGCTGCTGGCGCCGAGCCACCACGTGCAGGGGCCGACACTCGTGGGCCCGGCCAATGGACAAACCAGCCACCCGGCCAGCCCCACGAAGTCACACAGCCCGCCGTCGGCCACGCCGTCGCCGTCGACGTCGACCCCGAGTCCGACTCCCACGCCAAGCTCGTCCACGCCGAGCCCGACGCCCACGCCGTCGCCGAGCACGTCGCCGTCCTCAGCGCCGAGCGGCGCACCATCGGTGAGCGGGTCGGTTCCGGCGAAGCCAGGCCCGTCGTCGAGTGGTCCTCCGTAGCGCTGATGGCTGCTCCCAACACGAAACCCCTGACCTGGGCGTTCGTGCCGATCCCGGCTGGCGTCAGGCTCATCTCATGCGGGCGCCACCGAGGACCAGTCGGCGAACCCGGTCGGGTCGTGCCTGCCCATGCTGGCGTGCTCGAACATCCCCCATCCTTCCTCCCCGTCCATGACCGCCCTGGCGAGGTGGTCGGTGACGCCCCATGGGATCCGGGCGGCCACAGCCGGATCGGTGAGGTCGTAGGCGCTGCTGCTGCTCCAGTTCCGCCCCATCCAGCGGCCGTGCGTCCAGTCAGGGTCGCCGTTGTATCCGGCGCCGACGTGCAGCGGGAGGGAAGTCAGGGTTTCGATTTCTACGCAAACCGGCTTGCCGGTGCCGTCCATCAGGTGAATCGTCGCCGCGGTCGGATGCCTGGTACCCGGCGCGTAGCTGATGTCGGCCCGCGGCCAGCCAAGCTGCTCCACCCGGCCGTCGGGCCAGACGCGCTTGGCATTGCTCAGCGTCCGGTAGCCGTCCGGGTTCTCCTGCAGGATCACGATCAGGGCGCAGCTCTCGAAACGCAGTGGGAGGTACAGCCACCAGAACCCGGCCAGGGACTCCGCGGCGCGTCCTGGCGGCTCGCCCTCGCCGACGGGCCTGATTCCCCAGGACCGGTCCCTGGCGCCCGACCAGCGGTCGTCGGTGACAGTGAACTCGCGCTCGGCGACGCGGAGCCGGCCGGTCCAGCTGCCGAGCTGGCAAAACCTGGACGAGTCAACGATCGGCCGGTCGCCCGACAACAGCAGGTGCGGTTCCTCTTGCACGGCAGGGAATGACCCGGTCCAGTGCAGATCGAAGTCCAGGCTGTCGTCGGGGGACTGGCACCTCAGGTGCAGCCTGCGCAGCGGCTCGACTACGTCGATCCGGAAGCCGCCCACATGCTGGTCGAGGCTACGCTCGGCCAGCGCATCGGAGAAGCGTACGCTCCACTGCCGGTTCCCGACCCTCGCTGTCGCGTAGGCGTCGATGACGCCCAGGTTCGGGTAGACGCCGAGCCCGGTCACCACGAACACCTCGCCGGTGCGGTCATGGGCGTTGAAGTAGCAGCGGTCGTAGAAGTTCCTGTCACTGCTCGCCACCCGGTTCATCGGAACCGGTGCCTGGTGGATCGGGTACTCGTCGAGCGGTATTGGCCCCGTGGTTAGCGACACAGCGTCAGTCCCATCGGTAGGTGCCGGCGAGCAACTTGTCCAGGCTCGCCCTGTGCATCACGTAGTCGTCGATGTCATCGGGGACCTGGTCCTCGCCGAAATGGATCATGCGGCGCTTCACCCTGGCCATGACGATCGCATGCCGCAGCGCCGCGTACGTCAGGTAGAAGTCCATGTCGCGCAGCTGGTAGCCGCTGAACTCGGCGTAGTGCCCCTCGACCTGCGAGCGGCGCAGGAAGTCGGGGAGTCCAGGCAGCTCGAAGAACTCGGCGATGTCCTGGAAGAAGCGATGCAGGAAGATGAACCAGGCGACGTCGAGCTCGCGCGGCCCGAGCGCGGCCATCTCCCAGTCCAGGACGGCCACGGGCGTGAAGCCGTCGTAGATGACGTTCCCGATCCTGGCGTCACCCCAGGACAGCACGTCAGGGCCGGTCTCGGCCGGCCAATGCCGTTCCAGCCAGTCCAGGCTCCGCTCGATGATCGGAATTTCGACGCCGTCGTCGGCCAGTGCCCAGCGGTAGTAGTCGTATTGCTGGTCGACATGCCAGCGCAGGCTGTCCCTGCCGGACGGCGGCCTGAGCCATCCGAACGCGCCGCCGGGATCGGTGATGGCGTGCAGGTCGGCCAGGATCTTGACGCTGGCGCGCTCGAGCTGCGCCCGCTCCCGCGGCGATGCATCGAGCAGCCAGCCGCCGAAGACGTACGGCGGGTTGTCGAGCGGCACCCTGCCGTCCACCTGGTCCATCAGGAAGAACGCGGTCCCGAGCGGCGCGCCGTCTGGCTGGTTCCAGCGCAGCCGGGGCAGCGGTACCTCGCAGCGCTTGCTCACCTGCTCGATCAGCCGGTACTGGCCGGGCAGGTCGTAGCGCGGAAAGACGGGAACCGCGCTCATCTCTGGCGCCATCCGGGCGACGTACGCTCCGCGGCATGGCGTCCCCTCGCTGGACCAGGCCGCCTCGAACAGCAGCGACGTGCTCGACAGCCCGCCGCTTGCTGGCATCCGCGCGCCGGTCAGCTCCGGCGGCTCAGAGGCGCCCACCCGCTCAGCCAGCCAGCCGCGTAGCGCCGTTGCTAGCGAGTCGGCGTCCCGCATGCTGACGGTCATCTTGACCCGCTCGCCCGGCGCCCGCTCGACCGCTGCCTGCTCGACCGCCGGGTCCTCAGCCGGTGCAGCCATGCCATCCTCCTCGCAGCGGAGGCTTCAGCGAACTGAAACGTGTTCTAGCGGAAACTAGCGAGCCGCGGCGCTTCGGTCAATGCTTAGCTGCCAGGCTCGGGCTAGGTTGGGCGCCATGTACTTGACGCCGACCGAGGAGGACCGGCTGGCGGTGTTTACCGCGGCCCAGCTGGCCCGACGATCGCTGGCCGATGGGGCCAGGCTGAACGCGCCCGAGGCAACGGCGCTCATCTGCGACGAGATGCACCGGGCGGCTCGCCGCGGCGCGTCGGCCGACGGCGTGCTCGCCGCTGGGCGGGGCGCGCTGCGAAGCGAAGAACTGATGGCCGGCGTCGACGCACTACTGCCGGAGATCCGGCTCGAGGTCCTGCTGGATGACGGCATGCGGCTGATCGTGCTCCGCGACCCGTGGGGCGGGCCGTGACTGGCTTCGCCGGCGAGGTCCGTAGCCGCGCGGAGGTCGGTAGCCCTGGCGAAGTCCGCAGCCCCGGTCGGGACATCGCGCTCGCGGCCGGCCTGGCGCGGCGCCGGATCACGGTGACCAGCCGGTCGCTCAGGCCGATCAGGGTCTCTTCGCACTACCCGTTCTGGCGGGTCAATCCGCGGCTCGAGTTCGACC
>Ga0209131_1002862_pt1 | contig 11606 bp, 14 predicted proteins | sample GraSoi_2013_40cm_FD_185826 | JGI IMG/M metagenome (GOLD analysis project Ga0209131, IMG submission 185826) | Grasslands soil microbial communities from the Angelo Coastal Reserve, California, USA - Sample 9_17_2013_40cm (SPAdes) (version 2) | ecosystem: Environmental > Terrestrial > Soil >...
CGACCACCGTGCCGAACACGTCGAAGACCAGGGCCTTGACGCCATTCGTTCCGGTTGCGGCTGTGCTCTGTGCCCGCGCGCTGGAAAGCACCAGAAATGGAGAACCGGCAAGCGCGCCGGCGGTTGTCAGTGCTGCGCCGCGGAGCACGCTGCGTCGACTCGCGTCCCTCATCATTGATCCTCCTCTAGCCCATCGCACGATAGCATTTTCCTGAATGATCCTCGACCTCGAAGCCGTCCCTTAACGCTGGCTGATTGACCGATGGCGCGTACGCCGATATGCCGTGGGACATCGTCGCGATTCAAAACTTCGGGTCCCAACCACTCGCAACCCAGGAATGGCTATTGAGCACCGTATCGACTGCATCCGGCGGCCCGGGCGCGCCACAAGCCTTTGCCGCCCTGCGCCATCCAGGCTTTCGCGCCTACCTCATCGGCAATGCGCTGGCAATGATGGCCGACAGCATCGAGCATGTGATCACCTATTGGACCGCGTTCCAGAAATTCCACTCCGCCGCGCTTGGCGGCTTTGCCGTCATCTCGCATTGGCTGCCGTTTCTGTTGTTCTCGACCTTCGCCGGCGCTCTCGCCGACCGCTTCGATCCGCGCCGCCTCGTGCAGATCGGCATGGGTCTTTTCATGTTCTGCTCGGTCGCCTGGTCGGTGCTCATCCTCACCGACTCCCTGCAGATGTGGCACGCGGCCGTTCTGCTGCTCATCCATGGCTGCGCGGGGGTGTTCTGGGGCCCGCCCGGCCAAGTGCTGATTCACGATATTGTCGGCCCCCCGCAACTGTCGAGCGCCGTCCGCCTGATGGCCACCTCGCGTTATGTCGGGTTGCTTGCGGGACCTGCGGTGGGCGCGGCGTTCCTCTTGATATTCGGGTCGCCTCACGGGTTGCTGATCAACGCCTTCTTCTATCTGCCTCTGATTCTATGGCTGTGGAAAGCGCCGTATGGGCCGCGTTTCCGCGCCGCCGCGGCTGCGGTACGCGGTCCGGCCGTGCGCGGATTGGCAGATATCATCGCCACGATCCGGGCGATTTCCGGCGAACGCACGATCGTCTCGATGATTCTCCTGTCGGGCACGGCATCGCTGATTGTTGCCAACGCCTATCAGGCGCAGATGCCGGCGTTCGGTCACGACCTTGGCCATGGCGATGCCGGAGCGTCCTATAGCGCGCTCCTCGCGGCCGATGCGGCGGGCGCGCTGACCGGGGGAGTCGTTCTGGAAGCGCGCGGTCTGCAACCCAACCCGCGCACCGCGTTCGCCTTCGCGATGATCTGGTGTTGCGCGATCGCCGGCTTCGCGCTTTCCACCTCTTATCCGCTTGCGTTGGCGCTTCTGTTCGTGGCCGGGTTTCTCGAACTGTCGTTCAACTCGATGGCGCAAAGCCTGGTGCAACTTCACGCGCCCCCGCCCATTCGCGGCCGTGTGATCGGGCTTTACAGCATGGCCGGTCTTGGCTTGCGCGCCTTCAGCGGCGTCACCGTCGGGATCATGGGTAGCCTGATCGGCATCCATTGGTCGCTATCGCTCAGCGCCCTTACTTTGCTCGCAATCATCGCGTCCCTGTTCATATTTGTCGCGCCCCCGGGATCGCGTGTAACCGCGCCAGGCGCCGAATAGGGGTTTCGACTTTCGGACAATCAAAGCCGAGGTGAAGAATTGTCGATCGACCTCATCTTGGCCATCGCGCATCATCTGCTGATCTTCACCATCGCAGCGATCCTGGCCGTTGAGGTCGCCCTGATTCGACCGGGGATCGATTCCGCTCAGATCAAACGCGTCGCGCGATTGGATTTCGGTTATGGCATTGCCGCGGGCCTTCTTGTCGTGATCGGATTCTCGCGTGTGTATTACGGCATCAAAGGTCCCGCGTTCTATCTGCAGAATCCGGTCTTCTGGGCCAAGATCGCGGCTTTCGCCCTGGTTGGTCTGCTGTCGATCCTTCCCACCTTGCGCTTGCTGGGATGGCGCCGAATGGCCGAACGAGAGCTTGCATTTTCTCCTTCCGCGACGGAAATGACGACCGTGCGGCGTTTCCTGGCGATCGAAGCTGGCGTGTTCGTCTTGATCCCGATTCTTGCCGCCGCAATGGCGCGTGGCTATGGCCTGAGTTAGTGGTGCCTGCGCTCGTGGTGAGTTTTTCAGGATTATTCCTCCGCCTTTCTGGGCTATATCCTATTATGGTAGGCAATTGCCTACCGCCTTGAGGTATCCACCAAGACTCGCCGCACTCGTCGGCGTATCCCGCGGATCGTCTACAGCCCTCCGGAACACCGAAAGATTCGGTTTACCCTGCGACGATCCGCAAAACTCCCACATGAACGCCGAGGATAGATTCGGGCAATAGGAGTCGGCGAAATGGGGAGGTGAGGGCCGATCCTTGCGGAACGGGACATTCGTGGATTATTTCGCGCGTCCACCCTCACTTGCCGCCGCCCCCCATGGGTATGCAACCGCCGTGACAGGAACAAGCATGGAACCGCGGTACCATCCCGGGGAAATGATCTATGTCCACCCGGGCAGGCTGGTCACGGTGGGCTCCTATGTGTTGGTGCAGTTGAGGGCCAAGACTGGGGGCGAGCTGCCCTTGGCGCTGATTAAGCGTTTGGCAAAAGAGACGAGGGCCAAAATCGTGCTCGAGCAATTCAATCCGGCAGAGCTGTTCGCCGTCGCGCTCAAAGACATCGTCTCCATGCACCGCATCATCGGCAGCGGCCAATAATCGCGGGCGTGAGCGCCGAGAGCCTTGTTGTTTTCCCGTGGAATCAGATTCATCCCGCATCCGTCGATTCCCCGTGATGCTTGGCAAGCGGTTGGGAAACCGGATAGTTTTTCGTGGGGGCTCTTATATTTGTCGGGAGCCGACGAAATGGCCGCGCTTCTGGGCCTTATTCTTTTTTGGATTGGGCGCGTAGCTGCAATGGGCGCGGCAGGACTTGCGGTCTACATCGCCTTCGAACCGGCTGTGGCCGGCCCCTATGGCCGCGCACTGGGGATTTTCGTCATCTGCATCTTCGGGGCTGCTGCCTGGCTGATAGCAAGCGCGGCAAGATACATCCTGCGCGGCGACTGATCTGGGCGCAGCCCAACGCTGGTTTGTGTCCTTTGTCGGCTATATGACTGTCACAATCCTCGAAATCCGCTAGAGGCAGCGCCGTCCTTTGAGGTCAGGGGGATGTGAATGTCCCAACACAACAAGCACCCGCTTGCAGACAAGCTCGTCAAATTCCGAGAAATGGCTGCCGGCGCCCGTGAGTCCGCGCAGCGCGCGACCACGGAGGAAATGCGCCGGGATTATGAGGCGCTTGCCGAATCCTGGGACATACTGATTAGGGAAATCGAGGGCGCCTGAACCGCTTTGCGCTCCGCTTATGCTTTCACTTTTTCACGATTCGTGGAAATGCGATGCCGCCGGTCGGCGCCTTCGCGTTATCTATCCATGGTGATATGGCACGCCTCTATTCGGTGCATCATTTGCTTGCGTCCGGCGGTGACCGCGATGACCAAGCTGGACGGTGCTGTCGTGCCCTATTGTGCGGAACATTTCCGCCGTAAGCAGCAGACCTTGCCCGAGGTTTTTCGAGAGATTCGAAACACGCGCGAGGTTGCAAGGCCTTCTTAAAGCGATTGCTGAGCGGCGAGCTCGCTAAGCTTGACGCCGCGACGCGAAAATAATCCCAAGCCCCGCCAGCACCGCGATAATTCCGGCAATCGTCGGTATCGGCACATTATGTTGTTCCGTCGAGTTCACCTGCAGCGGACCAATATCCACGACCCTCTTGGTCTCGTTGAACGTCACGTTCTGAACCACGAGCCCGAAGACGCCTAGAACGACCAGAAGCACCCCGACCCACATCAGATTTCGCATGTCACTTCCTCCACAACCGGCCGGCCTTCGACGGGCAGGCTGACTGGAAACGAAACGCCATGTCCAAGGTTCCGGACTGCAACTTAGCTGTTAGGTGCGAGTTATTGACGGCGAACGAAATCACCGGTCCGTCGCGGTATTTTCTTGGCCAGACGGACGAAGACGGATGCCGATTTGCCCAAACGCATTTCCATAGGGAGGATAGATCGTTGCGCCCCACTGCCCAGACTGTCACATCCGAAAATGATTACAGCGCAAACCGCCTGCTGGTCGCCCTCGGGCGCAGAGACCGGGCTCTGATAGAGCCCTATCTCGTGCTGAAATTCGTGGGGCGGGGCCAGGTGCTCTTCGAGCCCGGCGAGGACGTGGAGATCACGTATTTCCCCTGCCGCGGCACGATGGGCTCATGGCTTGTGGTTTCCGCCGACGGACGAGAGGTGGAAGCCGCGACGATCGGACGTGAAGGCGCCATCGGCGGTATCGTCAGCGCGGGTCACAAACCGGCCTTCGGTCGCGCTGTCATCCAGATCGGTGGGCCTTCCTTCTCCGTTCCGACAGCGCGTCTGGAAGACGCCAAGCGCCGTTCGCATGTTTTTCATGACCTCTTCTCCCGCTACGCCGATGCGTTGCTCGCGCAAATGATGCAGTCGGTGGCCTGTAACGCGCTGCATTCGATCGAAGCACGGTGTTCGCGATGGCTGCTGTCGGCGCATGATCGTGTGGGACAGAGCGCGATTCCCCTCACCCAGGAAGCGCTTGCGGAGATGCTCGGCGTTCAGCGCACAACCGTGACCGCCGTGGCAAGGGCGCTCCAGGCGCGCGGCTTGATCCGCTATGCGAGGGGCCGCGTGGAAATCCTGAACCGGCGAGGCATCGAAGAGGCCGCGTGCGAATGTTACTCAGCCGTTGAAGGACATTTCGAGCGATTGCTGCCCGAGGCTGCCGACGAGAATTCGGACGCTTCATAGGATTTCACCTATTGGCATAGGGATTGGTCCTATCATCGGCGGGATGGCCGGCGATCGACGCCGCAACGCTCTGGCCTCAGCGCGGAACGACATCGGCTCGTCGCGCGTACCTAAAATGGCCAGTATTGGAGCAGACCATGAAAAACCTAGCAATCGCACTCAGCGCCGTAGCCGTGGCCGCCCTTCTTTCCGGTTGTGCGTACCGGACCTACGACACCTATGGCTACCGTTACGGTTACACGCAGCGCTACGCTTATGCCGAACCGCTCGATTACTATTATGTCGGCGGTCACCGTCTGAGCTGCCGGTATGATTATGATTCGCGATTCTGTCCTTGAGGGCAGTTTGCAATCGCAGGCCAGATGGCGCCGCTAAGACCGCGGCGCCATCTCCGCTTCTTTGGGAAGAATCTCTGCATTCTCGGCGCTTTCGAGCTTATCCAGAACGGCGCCGGCCGCGACGTCCTGTTTGAGCTCTTCGACTTCGCGATCCAACGACGTCGTCACTCCGAGTTTTTGCGCGATTTCCGACACGAGCGCGATCAATCTGGTCAATTCGTGCTCGGTCAGAAGAGTCATTTGCACGTCGAGGTCTGCGCGCTTGTCTGCGGCCGCGGACATTCGGTTTTGCGTGATCAGCACAAAGGTGGAGAGGAAGATTGCTTCCAGCGACGCTGTCGTCGCCAATAAGGTCAAGGTCGGATCGAAGCGAGGGATATAAGGCAGTCCCCACACATTCGCGACGATCCAGAAACTGAAGATCACAACATGAACATAGACAAAGACCATGCTCCCGGTGAATCGGGTGATGGCAGCGACAAACCGCTCCTCGCCTGTCGCGGCGGCGGCCTCGCCTCGCCGCCGTTCCATCAGTGCCTCGATATTGCGTTCCAGCACCCAATTGAGGCCAGGCGCGGAGGGCTCCGCGTTGGAATCCCAGCCCTTTTGAGGCATGAATTGATCATTGTCCGCGGGCAATTGCATCCCTGTCGAGAGTGACAATTGGGTACGCAACGGGAGGGCAACGAGTTCCGCGCGAAGCGTGAGCGAGGCCAAGATAGCTAAGGCTTCACGGCCCGATCCGCGAATTGGCTCGTGACGTAGTCGGCCGCCTTGACCCGCGAGAAATCCGGGGCGCGGGGGTGTGCCGGATAGAGCGCAGCATCGCGTTCAATGCCTTCCAGCGAGATTTTCGGCGTGCGCGGTACGGCGGGACCATAGACCGCAACGAATGCTTCGACTCTGCGCAGGTCGCCACCCGCGGCACCCGAAGCAAGAAGCGCATCGACCGTCCCCTTGGCATCGGAATGGATCAGAAGCTGCCCGCGATAGATCGCGCGCGCGACCGCCGCCATCATCTCGGGCTTGGTTCGTGCGAGGTCGCGCGTCGTCGCGAGGGCGTGAATCTGGCCGTCGGCCAGCACGGGCACTTCGCCGCCGGAGGTGGCGACAAGCAACACCGCGTCATATTGCACGAGAGCCGTTTCGAGGTAGGGGGTGTGTGCGAAGAGCACGTCGACCCCGCCCTCGGCGAAAGCCTTTACCTGATCGGGACCGGCAATCGTGACAAGCTGGACCTCCTTATCCGCGTTCATGCCGGCCGACGCGAAGAGGGCGCGCAATCGAGGCGCCACCTCGCCGGCAAGTCCGATCTTTACGCCCTTGATGGCCTGCAAGCGTTCGCGCAAGCCCGCGTGGGCCGAAAGCTTGCGCGCATCCGCGAGGGATTTGCGCACGAGAAGATTGATCGGCTCATTGGCAAGCAGGCTGGCGAACAAGAGAATGGGTTTGTCTTCGGCCATCATGCCCAAGAACATCGGCGGCGGCAGAAGCGCCACATCGGCTTGGCCCTGAAACAATAGCTGCCCTGCGCTGCGCGGCGTCGCGTCGACGAGGATTTTCGGCTCCAAACCTTCTTGCTGGAGATAGCCCGCGCCCAACGCCACCCAAAGCGTGAAGAATTGCAGATTCTTGTCGCCCGGCACTTCGATGCGGACCGGCAAGCGCGCCGATGCCGCCCAAGCGCCATCGCAGGCGACGAGACCCATCGCGAGAAACGCGAATTGCGCAATCAGTCGTCGCAACATCGGTGGCCGTCGTTTCGATCCCATGCTCGCCAAAATATCAGAACGTCCGCTTGACTCGTTATATCCGATTAGATATCGCGTCATACGTTATATCTGCACAGACATAACGCGCGCCAGCCATATTTTTCGGGGGAATGAGTGGGGAAGAAATACCGCGCCGCTTTGATGGCGGCGGCTTCGATGCTGGTTCAATCTTCAGCACACAGCCAGGGCGCGACCGTTTCCGGCCCGAATAACGGCATCTTCAACCTCGGCCAGATCGAGCAGGTCAGAGTCACCGCGTCCCCGATGGCCGCGACCATCAGCGAGAGCACCGTGTCCGCAGAGGAGGCGTTCAAGTTCAACGCGCTCACGGTGGACCGCGCGCTCGATCTGGTGCCCGGTGCCGCCTCGGGCACGACGGGGGGACCGCGCAATGAACGCCTGTTCTTCATCCGCGGCTTCGACCGCTTCCAGTCGCCGCTTTATGTCGACGGCATCCGCGTTTATTTGCCGGCGGACAATCGGCTCGATCTCGGTTTCTTCCTCACCTCGAATCTCGCGCAGATTCAGGTCGAGAAGGGTTACGTGTCCGTATTGTCCGGTCCGGGCGCGGTTGGCGGCGCAATCAATCTCGTCACCCGCAAACCCACGCAGCCCTTCGAATATGAAGCACGCGCCGGAATCGCGCTGGGCGGCAACGGCGATTACAACGGCTACAACAGCTCGGGTCTCGTGGGCGGGGCCACCGACAAATATTATTGGCAAGCGAGCGGCGCGGTCACCAAAACCGACCAGTTCTACCTATCGGACAAATTCACCCCAACGGCGAGCGAAGACGGCGGCAAACGCGACCATTCGGATGCGCGCAATTACAATTTGAATCTGAAGGTGGGTTCGACGCCCAATTCCACCGACGAATATTCGCTCTCCTATACCGGTCAATGGGGCAAGAAGGATGCGACTCTCTCGGTCATCGATCCGGTATCTACGCAAAGGGATTGGCGCTGGCCCTATTTTGATTTGCAGAGCCTCTATTTCCTCTCGAACACCAAGCTCGGCGGCACCGCTTATGTAGAAACCAAGCTCTACTACAACAGTTTCCGCAACGGCCTCTATTCTTTCGACAATGCGAATTACAACACGCAGACCACCGCCAAGGCATTCCAGTCGTTTTATTCCGATTACGCCTATGGCGGCAGCCTCGAAGCCGGCAACAATTTCGGGAATCGCGATATCCTGAAGGGCGCCCTCTTCTACCGTCGCGACAATCATATCGAGTGGCAGACGATTTTCGTGCCGCAATTCACCGAGCCGCGCCAGCAAGACCTCGAAGATACCTATTCGGTTGCTCTGGAAAACCGCTTTCACATCACCGAGCAGATCGATTTCGTGGCAGGCGCGAGCTATGACTGGCGCCATCTCATCGTGGCGCAGGATTTCGTCGATCCCACAACCAAGGTTGCAGGCAGCTTTGTCAATTTCCCGCTGGCGGACGGCCATGCCGGGAACGCGCAAGCCGCGCTGATCTACAATTACAGCGACACCGGGCATGTCTATGCCAATGTTTCGGACCGCGCGCGTTTCCCAACGATATTCGAGCGCTTCAGCACGCGGTTCGGCAGCACGCTTTCCAACCCGAGCCTCAAGGCGGAGCGGGCCGTCAATTACGAAATCGGCGGCGGCGAAACGCTGTTCAATACGCGCGTCGACGGCGCCGTCTTCTACAGCAATTTCACCGATGGCCTCGAGAACGTGCCGATTCAATTCTGCGATACGACATCAACGACCGCGAAGAATTGCACCGGCATCGGAGGTCTTCCGGGCACGCTGACCAACGTGAACCAGACGCAGAACGTCGGCGACGGCAAATTTTACGGTTTCGAATTTTCTGCCGACAGCCGCATTCTGGACGATGTTCAGGCCGGCGTGCGGTTCACCTATATCAACCGCAACCTCGACGCCCAAAATCCGATCAATCCGCCGCTGGCGCCGAGCTTTCATCTCACCGGGCTGCCCTACAGCCAGACCTTCGCCTATGTGACCTGGGACGCGCTGCCGAATTTGAGCATCACGCCCAACGCCCAGATCGCCAGCGACCGCTGGACCAACACCACGAGCGGCGCCTCCTATTTCAAGACGGGCTCGTTCTTCCTGCTGAACTTCGAAGCCGATTACGCCTTCACCGACAATGTCGACTTTCAGGTGGGCGCCCGGAATCTGCTCGATTCGAACTACCAGCTTGTCGCGGGATTCCCGTCGGAGGGACGCAGCTTCTTCATCAATCTGCGGCTGAAGTCGTAGCCTTGATTCAGCCCGGCTCCATGCCGGTTTTCTTGATCACCGGAGCCGCGGCCGGCGCGCTCAAGAATTTCATCAGCGCCTTGGCGGCATCGGGCGCGACGGCGGATTTGTGCAGACCAGCGGCGAAGACGGTCACCTCCTGCACCTCGGGCGGCAATGGCCCGAGATAATCGATGCCTTTGATGCGCACCAGCTCGCTCACCTGCTGAAATCCGATCTCGGCCCCTCCTCGCGCGACGACTTCGCCGACCGGCGTATCGCTGGGCGCGATGACGATCTTGGATTTCACCGCATCGCCGATGCCCCATTGCTGGATCAGCCGCGCAATGTGCGCGCCGCTCGGCCCGGTGGAATAGGAGATGGATTTCGCCGCGAGCAGCGCCCGCTTCAACGCATCCGCGGAACTTATGTCGATTCTGGGAGCACCGCTGCGTATGGCGACCCCGACTCCGGATTTTGCGACATCGGTGCGGCTGCCGGCGACGAGCTTGCCTTGTTTCAGCAGATCATCGATCTGAGCGACGGGAAGAATAACGACGTCGGCCGTCTCGCCGTTGGCGACCCGTTTTGCCACCTCGTTGACGCCGCCCCATTGCGTCATCACGTGATGCCCGCTCGCTTTTTCGAACGCGGGCACCAGCTCGTTATAGGCTTCGCGGAATCCCGGCGAGCCGATCACTTTGATCTCGGCGGCGTTGGCGATTCCGGCCAGCATGACGAGGCTGGCGGTCAATGCAGAAAGCACCCGCTTCTTTTTCATGTTGATCTTCCTCGTGTCTTCTCCCCTCTCCCCTTGTGGGAGAGGGCGGTTCGCATTTGCGAACCGGGTGAGCGACTGTGTTGATGCCCCTCGCACCCTCTCCCACAAGGGGAGAGGGAAGAAATGTCTATTGCGCTCGTGGTCTCTCCCACAAGGGGAGAGGGAAGTCGTGCCTCTCTCCCACAAGGGGAGCGGGGTTTGTTTTACCGCCATGCGGAGTAGACCTGCTTGCTTACCAGGAAGGCAGGGTTCACGCCCTGACGCGGCGAGAATTTCTGCACGCGGCCCGAATCCACTTCGGCGACGTAGAAATTTCCTTCCTGATCGACGGAGAAGCCGTGCACGCCCCAGAAGCCGCCGGCGAAATCGCCGCCCGTGCCCCAGGAATAAAGGAAGTGGCCTTCCAGATCATATTTCAGCATCTTGGATGTGCCCCGATCATAGGCCCACAAATTGCGATCGGCGCCAATATAGAACAGGTGAATGTCGGAAGGGTCTTCGCCGAAACTCCAGTCGTAGAGGAATTTGCCGTTCTCGTCGAAGACTTGCGCACGATGATTGCCGCGGTCATTGACGAAGACGCGATGCGTCATCGGATCGACCGCGATGCCGTGCACATTGTTCATGTAGCCGGGGCGCTTCTCATTGGGGATCGTACCCTTCTGGCCCCACGCCATCAGGAACTTGCCGTCCTTGTCGAATTTCGCGACGCGCGTGCCGTTATAGCCGTCGGCGACGAACATGGTGCTGTCGGGAAGCCAGGCGAGATAGGTGGGACGATTGAAGTGCGTACCGTCGGCCCCCTCTACGGTCGGCGTGCATATGGTCGTCGACCACCCAGACATGTTTCTCCGGGTCATAGGGATTGACGGCGACGAAATGCGGGCGCTTCAGGATTTTGTCCCATTGCGTCCAGCGCTCGATGATGTTGCCGTTGTGGTCCACCACGGTGATGCAATTTTCCCATTTCGCATCCACGCCCAGCGTCCCCTTCCACAGCTTCATGCCGTCTTTGGGATCCTGGCCGGTGCCGCCGGCGCCGGGGAGCGCCGAAACGGTCGCATCGCGGAATGGTAGCCGGCCGATGGGGAATTGGATGCTCGGACCGAATTCGGGGAGGAGCTTGGTCGCGGGCCGTTTGATGTTCGGGAGCTCACCCCGGAAGATGAGATAGATGCGGTCCGGGCTTTCGGCATAGATGCTCTGGCCCGCGCCCCAGGTCCAATTTTCATTGCCGGGAACGGTGCTGATGTCCTTGGGCCAACCCTTCACGACATTGTAGGGGCCGAACATATCCTGGCCGCCGACGATGCCGGGAATCGCGGCAAAGCCGACACCAGCCCGAGGCTGCGCCTCGATGGCCGATGTCGTGTGGGCGATTTCAAATCCGGCGACGCAGCCGATGACCGCCGCGCCAAATGCCAAAGCTTGTTTACGCATGTGTGCTCTCCCGGGGAATTCGTGCCGGAGAGGTATCACAAAGCGGGGGAAACGGCGACGGGTAGATGCGTCCCTATTCCACGGGCCGCAATGTCTCGCGCCACATGGGCTTGCTCTTGGCTTCCGCCCGCTCGCCGAAAAGCGGCACGCTGCGAATGGCGACAGCCGAAATCAGCACCGGAAGCGCAAGAA
>Ga0209131_1002864_pt1 | contig 11599 bp, 9 predicted proteins | sample GraSoi_2013_40cm_FD_185826 | JGI IMG/M metagenome (GOLD analysis project Ga0209131, IMG submission 185826) | Grasslands soil microbial communities from the Angelo Coastal Reserve, California, USA - Sample 9_17_2013_40cm (SPAdes) (version 2) | ecosystem: Environmental > Terrestrial > Soil >...
GCGAATGTTCTTCTCCGGACCCCGCTTCCATTGCGGCCGCCAGCTCGTGCCTTCCCAGCCGCCCAGGCGTTCCGCGCCGAAGATGCCGTCGAGCTGTTCCATGGTGATCTTGTCGAGCGGGTTGTCCTTGTGCACGACGACGCCGAACCCGGGATTCCACCCGGGGACGTCGAACGACCCGGTCGCGATTTCGACCTCCCTCGGCGGCCGGTCCTTGTAGCGTTCGAAGAGCTGCCGCTGCGCGAAGGTGACCTTCACGCCGATGCCGAGGTCGCTCACGCCGAAGACGAGCGCGGGCACGGCCGCGCCCGTGGTCTTCATGTTCCACTCGATCTTCGCGTCGGGGTGATACTTGCGGAACGCCTCCTCCCAGTAGCCGCCCACCTTCCCGTCGGTGATGTAGTTGCTGCCCCAGACGCGCAGCGTCCCCTTCACCTTCTGCTTCGGCTGGTACGCGGGCAGGCCTGAGAGGTCGAACTGCTTCGTGTACGCGACCTTGGCGCCGCGCGGGCCCATCATCTTCGCGCGCGCCTCCTGCATGTCGAGGCCCTCGGTGGACGCGCCCTTCTCGAGCGCCTTCGTCTGGGCGAGCGAAGGCAGCGCGGCACATGCCAGCAGTGCCAGGCCGATCGTCGTGATCAGGTTTCTATCGATCATGGAAATTCCTCTCGTCACTTGAGTTTCTTCAATTCCTCGCGCACGACTTGCGCCGTGAGCGGGAGATACTTGCCGTCCTTCTGCACCAGCTCCTGGCCCTCGCGGGAGAGCACGAAGCGGATGAACTCGCGCGCCTTCGGGTCCATCTCCTCGCCCGGCTTCACGCTTACCCAGAACGACTGGTCTCCCCACAGCGGGTAGGTGCGGTTCTGCAACGAGTCGATGCTGTACTCGACGTACGGCCCCTTCTCGTCCTGCGCCACCGCGAGGATCTTGATGTCCTTGGGGAAGCCGTCGTGATAGCGCGCATATCCGATCGCGCCCGGATCCTTGCGCACCTGGTCGAAGATCTGGTCCGCCTCGAGGTACACGGTGCCGTTGGGCCGGCGGAAGTTCGCGTACGCGCGCAGGTCACCGTTCCACTTGTCGCTCGCCTGCAGCACCTTGTTGGAAAACTCGATGGCCGACGCGTAGCGCAGGCTGTAGCCGTGCGGCGTGATGTGCCGTTTCGTCCATTCGCCCGTGAGGCCCATTTGGCCCCAGTTGCGGATGTCCAGCTCCGGCCCGCGGCGGAACTCGGGATGCCAGTTGCTGCCGATCCATCCGCCCTCGCGCACCGAGCCGAAGATGCCGTCCAGCTGCTTCATGGTGATCTTCGTGATCGGGTTGTCCTTGTTCGCGATGATGACGATGTTGTTCTGCCAGCCGACGTAGTTGTACGAGCCGGTGAAAACCGAGAATCCGAGAGGCTCGGAACCCTTGAGGCGCACATGCCCGAGGTAGTCGTAGAAGCTGGGCTCGTGGTTGACGCCGATGTCCGCGCGGTCGAAATAGAGGCACGGGATGGCGATCGCCGCGGTCGGCGTGTAGTACTCGACCTTGATGCCTGGCTGGAGCTTCTCGAACGCTTCCTTCCAGTAGCCGCCGAGCGGCGCGTCGTTCACGTAGTTGTTGCCGCAAACGCGCAGGGTCCCGGCGGGCTTGTCTTGCGCGACGTACTGCGGCAGCCCCGAGAGGTCGAACTTCTTCGTGTACGCCTGCGAGGCGGCGCGCGCGGACATGCGCGCCTTGCGCTCCTCGGCCGAGCCGACGGGATACTTCTTCGACTCGTCGGTGGGATGCGATTGCGACGACTGCCCGAGCGCTGCGCCGGCAAACAGCGACGCCAGAACCAATACGGCGATTCTCATTCTAGTTCTCCAGTTTCTTGAACTCTCGCGCCGCCTCGGGCGCGAGGATGGGAAGGTAGCCGCCGCCTTCGCGCAGCACGGCTTCCTGCGCGTCGTAGCTCAGGATGTAGTGCAGGAATTCGCGCACCTGCGGTGCCATCGGCTTGCCAGGCGCGCGATCGACGAACATCGTGATGATGCGGGTGAGCGGATAGCTGTGATCCATCACGGTTGCCTCGGAGGGCATGACGAAGTCGTCGCCGTCCTCCCTGGCGATCGGCACGGGCCGCACGTCGGCGTTGCCGTAGAGCGCGCCGGAAAACGCGACGCCATACTTGTCCTTGCCCATCGCATCGAGCGCACGCTGCCCGCCGTCGGTGGCGCCGCCGAGCGAGCCCGGCAGGTCGGCGAAGTCGCGGATCTCCGGATCCCAGCGGTGGCCGTTCAGGAACACCGCTTCCTCGATGTAGTCGGCGAAGCCGCGCGAAAGCGAGAAGCCGTAGCGATGGATGGGCTTGTCCGCCCATTCGCCCTTGAGCCCCAGGTCGCCCCAGGTCGCAACCTTCGCGCCGCCGCGTTTGCGATCGACGCTGTAGATCGCGTCGAGCTGCTTCATCGTGAGGCCCTTTACCGGATTGTCCTTGTGCACGAACACCACGATCGAGTAGCCGCGGTTGCGCGTCTTGTAGCTGCCCGTGACGACATCGATGCCCGTGGGCGCGTAGCCCTTCACTTCCTTGAAGGCGGTGACCTCGAAGGGCCAGATCTCGCGGCCCATCAGCGCCATGTCGCCCGCGCCGGTGTAGAGCGCGCCGATGGCGGACGCCGTGCCATGCAGCCGGTTCTCGAACTTCACATCGGGGTGGAAGCGGTTGAACCCCTTCTCCCATTCCTTGACCAGCGCCTCGATGAAGTCGAAGCGCCCCGCGAGCGCGCCGTGCCCCCAGATCGAGATGCGTCCCGAGACCTTCTCCGCCGGCGCCTTGTAGGGCGAAGGAATGTTCGCGTCGGTGGCGGCTTGCGCCGCGAAGGCCGCCAGCGACAGCAGCGTGGCCATGACGAGCGATTTCATTTCAGTCGATCACCTTGAGCTGCTTCTGCACCGCCGCGGCGGTGAGCGGAACGTAGGCGCCTTCGCGCGCCACCGCCGCCTGGCCATCGTCGGACAGGACGTAGCGCAGGAACTCGCGCACGCGCGGATCGAGTGCCTTTCCGGTCGGGCGATCCACCGCGACGATGACGGCACGGGCCAGCGGATAGGTGCGATCCGCGGCGCTCTCGGCGCCGGGCTTCACGAACGCGGTACCGGCCTTCGCGAGCGGCAGTGCGCGCACGCCGCTGATCGCCGCCGCCATCGGCGCATAGGCGATCGCCGCGGGATCGCGCGCCACCGCGTCAATGGCCTTCGCGTCGTCGGCCATTTCCTTCATGTCCACGTTCCACTTGAGGCTGTCATCGAGCACGACCCTGCGGAAGAAAAGCGCGGGAATGGTGGTGACCGGGGGTGCCAGCACACGGATCGGACGCGCGGCCCATTCCCCGGTGAGGCCCACGTCGCCCCACGTGCGCGCGTTGGCGGGACCGCGCTTGTGCTCGGAGCCGAAGATCGCGTCCAGCTGCGCCACGGTGAGGCCCGCGATCGGGTTGTCGGGATGCACGAACACGCCGAGCCCCGCCGCGGGACGGCTCGCCTTGAATCCGGCGTTGGCGATCTCCACCGTCGTCGGGCGGTAGAGCTTCACCCATTGGAACGCCATGTTGTCGGTGGGAAGCCGCAGCTCGCGGCCGACGAACGCGATGTCGGCGACGTCGCAATAGACTCCCGCCATCGTGGATTCGGGACCGTGAAGCGAGGCCACGACGCGCGCCTCGCGATGGTGCTTGCGGAAGCCCTCTTCCCAGAGCTTCACCAGGTCACTGTCCTCCGGGCTGCCCCAGATGCGGATGTCGCCGCGGACCTGCTGCTGAGGCTGGTACGGCGCAGCGATCGCGCACTGCGCGATCACCGCCAACGCCAACAGCGCGATTCGCATGTCAGTCGAGTCTCTTCAGCTGCTGGCGGATGTAATCCGCGGGAATGTTCGTGTACGGGCCGTTCCTCTGGATGATTTCCTGGCCCTCGCGCGACAGCACGTAGCGCAGGAATTCGCGCACCTTCGGATCCATCGCGCGTCCCGGCGGCTTGTCCACGTAGATGTAGGCATCGCGGGCGAGCGGATAGCTGCGGTTGGCGACGTTGTCCTTGGTCATCGCCACCGCGGGGCCGCCGTCGCGCGAGATCGCGAGCACCTTCAAGTTGGCATAGCCCGGGCACTTGGTGCCGTCGGGATTCACGCACGTCCCCTGCACATGCATGAGCGCGCCCCAGCCGATCGCGTACTTGTCCTGCGACACGCGCTCGTACATGCGCTGGCTCTTCACCGCTTCGCCGCCGGCATCGTTGGTGGCTTCTTTCCACTCCACGTATTCCATGAAGTTCGGGTTCCACTTGATCGACCAATGCAGGACCATGCGCTGGAAGCTGGTGGCGAAGCCGGGCGCCACGTAGCCGTGCGTCATGATCTCGCGGTTCGCGAAGTCGCCCTTGAGTCCCAGCTGGCCCCACTTGCGGATGTTCTTCTCCGGACCGCGCGCGTACTTCGCGGTGAAGAGCAGATTGTTGTCGGCGTTGGCGCCGATCTCCCAGCCTCCGCTACGCTCCGAGCCGAAGATGCCGTCGAGCTGGTCCACGGACAGCTCGTTGATCGGGTTGTCCTTGTTTACGAAGACCGCCCATGCGAACAGCACGCCGCGCATGTTATAGCCGCCGGTGGCGATCGAGACCTCGGTGGGCACATAGCCTTTCGCGTTGAAGAACGGCATCTGGTCGGGGATCTTCGCGTCGTCGCCCATGGGCGCGACATCCGAAACGCCGGAGAAGAGCAGGCCCAGCGCGCCCTCGCTGCTCGTCATGTAGTTGGTCGAGATCTTCGCGGCGGGTTGCACCCTGGCGAAACCTTCGGCGAGCTTGTCGACGATGCCCTTCAGCTCGCTTCCCCCGATGCGCAGGTGGCCGACGACGTCGAACTCCTTCTTGTAGGGAGGAACGGCATTGAGATCCGGGGCCTGTGCGTAGGTCCCGAGCGCGGCGAACGCCAGCGCCGCCGAAGCGAGCTTGAGAGTGGTCTTCATCAGTCGAGTTTCCTTCGTTGTTCGCCCACGACGGCTGCCGTGAGCGGAAGATAGCTGCCGTTGCGCGCCACGGTCTCCTGGCCCTCGCGGGACAGGATGTAGCGCAGGAATTCGCGGAGCTTCGGCTCGACGGGCGTTCCCGGCTTGCGATTGAGATAGATATAGATGCTGCGCACCATGGGATAGCTGCGGTCCTGGAACGTTTCCATGCTGGGCATCACGGCGCGGTCACTTCCGCGCGGCACCACCGCGATCACTTTCACGCCGTCGATGCCCTTCGCCTGCGGCATCACCGTCCACGCCATGCCGTAGCGGTTGCGCGCGAGCTCGTTCTTCATCATCGATTGCAGGCCGAGGCGCTGCGCGAACTTGTCCTCGTCGGCGATCATCTTGCTGCCGGTCTCGACGTATTCGCGATAGTTGGGATTCCACTTATCGCCGTTGCCCATCACCTTCCACTGGAAGAAGCGCGTCGTGCCCGAAGGCGCGTGCCCGTAGGTCTGGATCGGCTTGTCGGCCCACTCGCCCTTGAGACCCAGCTGGCCCCAGGTGCGGATGTCCTTCTCCGGGCCGCGTCCGTCCGACGGCGTCCATTTGAAGCCGCGCATCCCCGCGGTTCTCTCGGCGCCGAAGATGCCGTCGAGCTGGTCCATGGAAACTTGGGTAATGGGATTGTCCCGGTGCACAAAGATCACCGGGCCGTTGGACTTGCCCTCGACGTCGAAGGCTCCCGAGGCGACGGTGATGTCGGTGGGGTGATAGCCGTACACCTCGAAGAACGACAACGCCTCGGTGATGGCGGGCTCGCCGCCGTCGGGCGCCAGGTCGGTCACGCCCGTCACGAGCGCGGGTATTGCCGCATCGCTCGTGGGCAGGTTGTCGACGAAGGTGATGCCGGGATGGATCTTGCGAAAATCGTCCTCCCAGAGCTTGAGGACGCCGCCCAGGCCGAAGCCGTAGTTGCGGATGATTCCCGAAACCTGCTGCCCGGCCTGGTACGCGGGAAGTTCCGCCGCGCGAAAATCCGCGACGCTGGCCTGCGACGCGGCCGCGAGGCCGAGCGCCAGGAGAAGGGGTCTTATGTTGTGCACGGTAGCGAGAGGTTAGGGCCGCAACCTCAAGCGAACCTGAAGCGATTCTGAACGCGCTTTCAGGCTACTCCAGTTTCTTGAGCTGCTCCCGCGCCATTTCCCCGGTGAGCGGCATGTAGCGGCCCTCACGCTGCACCTCCTCCTGGCCCTCCTGGCTCAGGATGAAATGCAGGAACTCGTCGACCTTGGGATCGACCGCCTTGCCGGGCTCGCGATTGATGTAGAAGTAGTACTCGGCGTAGAGCGGATAGGAGTGATCGCGGATCGTTTCGAGCGAGCGCTTCACATAGGGGCCGCCGTCCCATCCCTGGATCGCCAGCTCCTTCAGGTCCGGGCTCATCGAAAGCGGCGACACGTAGAAGAGCGCGTACTTGTCCCGCGCGATCGCATCGCGCGCCTGGGTGCTCCACGGAACGATCTTGCCCTTGTCGTCGATGTAGTTCGCGAACGCCTGGTAGCCCTCGTTCCACTGGTCGCTGCCGCGCGTGATCTTGTCCGAAAGCTGCACAGTGTTGTTGCCGCGCAGCGTCTGCCCGCCCGGATGGATCGGCTTGTCGGCCCATTCGCCGGTGAGGCCGAGCTGGCCCCAGGTGCGGATGTTCTCCTCCGGACCGCGCTTGTACGGATAGTCGGTGCGCCAGACGCTGCCTTCATAGCCACCGTTGCGCTGGCCGCCGAACACGCCGTCGAGCTGCTTCATGCTGATCCGCTCGAGCGGGTTGTCCTTGTGCACGACGATGGTGAACGCCGGCATCCAGCCGTACACGTCGTAGGAGCCTGTCACCGCGGTGATCTCGGTGATCGGGTGCTTGTACACCTGCTCGAACGTGAGGAGATCCATGAGGATCGCCTTGCGGCTCATCGCGATATCGGAGGCCTTGGCGGAAAGCGACGGAATGCCGATGCCGGTGGTAGGCAGGTTGTACTCGATCTCGATTCCGGGCTGGAATTTCTTGAAGGCCGTCTGCCAGTACTCGCCGAGGTAGCCGTCCTTGATGTAGTTGTTGCCCCAGATGCGCAGCTTCCCCTTGAGCTGGCGCTTCGGCTTGTAGTGCGGCAAGTCGGAGAGGTCCCACTTCTTGGTGTAGCCGCCCGCGACCGCGTGATCCTTGCGGAACGAGGTGACGTCCTGCGTCCAGATGCTCTTGTTGGAGTTCGCGCTTCCGGTCTTGCCGTCTTCGGCATGGGTGGCGAACGCGGCGAGCGCCAATGCGCCCCCTGTGATGGCGAGAATGGGGATGATCTTCATGGGGTCTGCGTAGTGAACCTTCTCAAGCGCCAAGGCCGCGTTTCACTTGATGTCCTTCATCGCTTTCTTCACGAAGCGATTGTCGTAGAGCGCTTCGGGGCGCACCTTCGACTTGTCGCCGGTCGCGCGCCATTGGCCTTCCACGCTCTTGTCGAAAGCCGAGTTCAGGTTGATCTCGGCGACCAGATTCACCGCCGCCGGCGAGAACGAGTAGTCGTCCTTCGCGAAAGTGGAAAGCGTATCGCGGATGAGCCGCACTTCCGCCTGGCGGTCCTTGCCGGTGAAATAGCCGGGCGGCAGCTTCGCGGCGATCTCTTCGGCGGAGTGCGAATTGATGAAGCGCATCGCGCGCACCATTGCATTCACCAGGTGCTGCACGGTATCCGGATGCGCCTCGATGTATCGCGGCGACATGAGCAGCGTCTGCGCGGGGAACGCCGCGCCGAGCACTTTCGCGGTAGAGTCCTTGCTGTTCAGATCGTAGAGCACCGAGACCATTCTCGTGTCGATGAGCGCGGAGGTCACGGGCTCCTGGAACGTCATTACGTCGACCGTTGCGTCCTTGAGCCCCTGGATCACCGCTTCCTGGCGGCCTTCCTTGCCGAGCATCACCGGCGTGTAGCTGCGCGCGGGCAATCCGGCCTTCGCGGCGAGATAGTTGGTGATGACGCTCTTTGTGCCGTAACCCGCGCCTTCGGCGATCCGGCGGCCCTTGAAATCGGCCACGCTCCGCACCTCGCCCTTCACGCGATTGGCGACCATCACCGTCATCCCGGGCGCGTCGTTGAAAACCATCACCGCCTTGACCCAGAAGCCGTGCCGCGCGCCGAAGACCGCGTGGTTGAACCAGTGATACGAGGCGTCGATCTGCCCCTTCATCAACGGCTCCTGCATCAGGTAGTCCTCGCCGGCGATCTTCTCGAGGTCGACCGGAACAATCTCGATGCCTTCCTGCGCCAGGTAGCCGAGGCTGGCCGCGAGGCGAAGGGTGATCGGATCTTCGTCGATGGTCATGCGGACTTGCGCGACTTTATCGGCGGCGGATGCGGTGAGTGCGACGGCCGCGACCAGGCTCGCAATGAGGGCTCTGCTCATCAATCGTCCTTCAGCAATTTTCGCTCGGGCGGAACGCCCTCGAAATCGAGCTTCTTCAGCTGCTCGTCGATGACGGAACGTGTGAGCGGCAGGTAGACGCCTTCGGCCGCGACCGCCTGCTGCCCCTGCGGGCTCAGGACGTAGCGCAGGAACTCGCGCACCTTCGGGTCGACGCGCGGGTTGGCGATCTCGGTCTTCTCGTTGTCGATGGTGTAGTAGATGTACACCGGACGCGCCAGGGGATAGCTTCGGTTCGCGACACTCTCACGCGTGGGCGGCACGAAGGGGCCGGCGCTCGTATCCGCGAGTGCCAGGGGCTTGACGCCGGTCGACCGGTAAGCGAGCGCGGCATAGGCGATGCCATAGCGATCGCCGCCGAGGTCCGCGATCATCCGCGCGCGATCCGCGTATTCGCGCAGGTCCTCGTTGAAGATGGCGCCGCCGCCCATCACCTTCTGCTGGAAGTAGGTGATCGTGCCGGCGCCAAGGTTGGGCGGGCCGTAGACGCGGATCGGCTTGTCGGCCCACTCGCCCGCCAAGCCGAGCTGGCCCCAGGTGCGGATGTTCTGGTCCTTCGTGTGGGCCGCACTCTCGTCCCAGGTGAGTGCCTTCCAGCCGCCGCCGCGCTCGGCGCCGAAGATGCCGTCGAGCTGCTTCACGGTGAGCTTCGCGAGCGGGTTGTCCTTGTGCACGAAGACGGTATAGGCGGGCGACTTGTGCGGCCTCGCGAAGCTGCCGGTCGCGACCTCGATTCCGACCGGGTACACCCATGCGCGCTCGTACACGCCGTAGCGCTCGTAGGGGTTGATCGGCCGCCCCATGAGTGCCATGTCGGCGGTGCGCATCTCCAGGCCGTACATGCCCGAGTCGGTGCCCTTCAACCACTGCTCGAAGCGCACGCCGGGATGGAACTTGCGGAACCCGCTCTCCCAGCGCTTCATGAGCGCCGCCATCTCGTCGTTGCCGCTCACGCGAATCGTTCCCGAGAGTTTCCGCGCGGCCACGTAGTCCTGCGCGACCGACGGCATCGCGCACACGAACAGGACCGCTGCGATGAGGTTCTTCATCAGTCGAGCTTCCTCAGCTCGGCCCGCGCCTGCTCGGCGCCGAGCGGAATGAAGATGCGGCTGTCGGCGACGATCTGCTGACCCTCGCGCGAGAGCACGAAGCGCACGAACTCCTTGTCGCGCGTGGGAATGGCCTCGCCCGGCTTGCGGTTGAGGTACAGGTACGCGCCGTTGTGCATCGGATAGCTGCCGTCGAAAAAGGTCTGCGCGCTCGGCGTGACGTAGGGCCCGGCGGCGGTGCGCGCGAGCGGCAGCACCTTCACGTCGGATTTCGCCTTGTCGATCACGCGCTGGAACATGAAGCCGATCGACAATGGATCGTCCTGCACGCCTTCGATGATCTCCTGGTCGCGCGTCTTGCCGTGCGCCTTGAGACCGATGTCGGCGCGCGGGCCCTCGATCAGCGCTGGATTCCACTTCTTGCCGCCGTGGCAGGCCTCGCGCTCGATCAGGTCCGCCCAGTTGCTCAACGTCACATCGGAGCCATGAGGGTGGATCGGCTTGTCGGTCCATTCACCGGTGAGGCCGAGCTGGCCCCAGGTGCGGATGTTCCTGTCGGCGCCGCGCGCCGCGGCGGTAGACCATTTCGCGCCATCCCACGCGCCGGTGCGCTGCGCGCAGAAGATGCCGTCGATCTGCTCGAGGGTGAGGCGCGCGAGGGGGTTGGTCTTGTGCACGACGAACATGAGGCCGGGCGTGGAGCCCTGCGGATCGTCGTAGGAGCCGCTGGCGAAGCGGATCTCGAGCGGTTCATATCCAAACGTCCTGTTGAACGCCATGACACTCGTGTGCCACGTGCGGTGGCCCATGAGGCCGATGTCTGCCTTGCCGGTCAGCAGTCCGGCGAACGCCTGCGAGGTGTTGATGAGGTACGCGTTGAGGCGCACGTGGCCCTGCTTCGCGCGAAAAGCACTCGCCCACTGGCCTACGAGCGACTCGAGCGGCGTGCCGTAGATGCGCACCACGCCGAGCGCCATCTCCTCGGGCTGGTACGCAGGCAGCGCGGCGAGGTCGTATTGCGCCGGCTTGAATTCGGCCGCGGAAGCGCCGAGGGCGGCCGCAAGCGTTAGCACGGCCGCCGCCGTGTTGAACCGCGGCATCTTAGAGATCGACCCTCACGTTGAACTTGAAGCTGCGGTCCATGCCGATGCCGTACGTTCCGGTCTGCACCGAGTTCCAGTAGCGCAGGTTGGCGAGGTTGTCGCCGTTCACCTGGAAGGCCACACGCTTGCCCTCGATGCGGGTCACGTAGCCGATGCCCACCGAGTACAGCGCGTAACCGGGGATCGTCGCCTGCTGCTGGTTGTTCACGTAACGGTACGAGATCCCGCTGGCGCCGGCCGTGAGCGTAAGCCCCGCGATCCATGGCGTCTTGTACGAGATCGACACGTTGCCGAGCTTGCTCGGCGTGTTCTCGGGCCAGAAGCCGTCGAACGTCGGGTCCGGTGACTTCTGCTTGGCCCTGAGGTACTGCCCCGCCGCGGTGAACGTGAAGCGCCGCAGGAATTCGTAGCTGAAGGTGGCCTCGATGCCCTTGTAGTCGATGTCGCCGCTGTTGCCGAAGATCCGCGTCACCGGATCGGTCACGGCGTTGGCGCGCGTGATCTGGAAGTACGAGCCGGAGAGCGACATGCCCTTGATGTGCGAATCGCGGATGCCGAATTCCTTCTGCGTCGAGACCGCCGAGGGAAGGATCTCGTTGGCGTTGACCGCCGTGGCCGGGGCCGTGCCGCCGGCTTCCAGCCCCTCCATGTAGCTCGCGAACAGCGTGAGGCTGGGGATCACGTCGTAGAGCGCGCCGTACGCGGGCGAATTGACCTTGGACGACGTCTGCTTGCCGCCGGTGGACTCGTCGTCCTTGGTGTGGCGCAAGCCGAGCAGCAGCTTCCACTTCTTGCCGAGCGAGATCGTGTCGTAACCGTAGACCCCGACGTCGTAGCTGCTCTGCAGCGGCAGGACGGTCTCGGCCCGCGTAAAGACGGGCGGCGGCAGCACGATGGGATTGAAGATGTTCTGGAAGATGCTCTGGCCGGCATAACAGCGCGATGCTGCAACTGTGGTGCTGCTCACGCACTGGTTCTGGCCCAGCGAGATCGCGTC
>Ga0209131_1002865_pt1 | contig 11596 bp, 10 predicted proteins | sample GraSoi_2013_40cm_FD_185826 | JGI IMG/M metagenome (GOLD analysis project Ga0209131, IMG submission 185826) | Grasslands soil microbial communities from the Angelo Coastal Reserve, California, USA - Sample 9_17_2013_40cm (SPAdes) (version 2) | ecosystem: Environmental > Terrestrial > Soil >...
AAATCGACGTCGATATCCGGCGGCTCGCGCCGCTCGCGGCTGATGAAGCGCTCGACCAGCAGGTTCATGCGCGCCGGGTCGACCTCGGTGATGCCGAGTGCGTAGCAGACCGCGGAGTTCGCCGCCGAACCGCGCCCCTGGCAGAGAATGCCGCGCTGGCGCGCGAAGTCGACCACGTCATGCACGGTGAGAAAGAAGTGCTCGTACTCCAGGTCTGCGATCAGCCGCAGCTCTTTTTCCAGCAGCACCGCCACCGCTGGCGGCACGCCCTGCGGCCAGCGCGCACCAGCGCCCGCCTCGGTCAGGGCACGCAGGTGCGCGCTGGCGCTCGAACCTGCCGGCACGAGCTCGGCCGGGTATTGATAGTGCAGCTGGCCGAGATCGAACTGGCAGCGCTCGGCGATGGCGGCGCTGGCGGCCAGCAGTTCCGGGGGGTACAGGCGCGCGAGCGTCCGCAGCGGGCGCAGATGCCGCTCGCCATTGGGAAACAGCCGCGTGCCGGCGTTCTCGAGCGTGCATCCGTGGCGGATCGCCGTCACCAGGTCCTGCAACCGGCGGCGATGGCGCCGATGCATGTGCACGTCGCCCGCCGCCACCGCGGGCAGGGCGCAACGCCGCGCCAATTCGAGCGCGTCCGCCAGCCGCACGCGATCGCCGGCGCCGCGATGCAGTTCCACGGCCAGCCAGGCACGCTCCGCAAAGCGCTCACGCAGCCACTGCCCGGCGGCGAGCGTTCGCTCCGGGGCGACTGTGCCGTCCAGCGCGGGCAGCCACAGCGCCAGGCAGTGATCGAGACCGGACTCGAGGTCCGAGCGCGTGAGCGCGTAGCGGCCCTTGGCGGCGCGGCGGCGTGAGCGGGTGATGAGCCGGCAAAGCTCCGAGTAGGCGCGCTGGTCCGGTGCCAGCAGCACCAGCTGCAGGCCCTCGCTGCATCGAAACTCCGCGCCCACGATCAGTTGCAGGCGGTGGCCTGCAGGCAGGGCCTGCGCGGCCTCATGGGCCCGCACCACGCCGGCCATCGAACACTCATCGGTCAGCGCGAGCGCGCGATAGCCGAGCTCATGGGCGCGCGTCACCAGCTCGGCCGGATGCGAGGCGCCGCGCAGGAAGCTGAAGTTGCTGACGCAATGCAGTTCGGCATACGCGATCATGCCCACAGCCCATGCACGCACCACGCGCCGTTCCGCAGGTCATGAAACACCCATAACTGCGCGCCATCCGCGCCGCGGGCCAGGTAGTAATCGCGTGCGATATCGGCGCCATCCCACCAGCCGCTTTCAATGCGCTCCGGTCCGGCGAGCAGTTCCTGCGGCCTGTCGATGTGCAAAGGCTCCGGCAGCAGCCAGCAGGGGCGCACGGGCGCCGCTGCTCCCTCCGGCGCTGCGGCCGGCGCCGTGATCGATGCGGCGCTCAGGCGCCAGGCGCGCTCGGGACGGTGATCGGCGGCACCGCGCAGGGTCTGCACCGCGGACTCACCGAGGCGCGCGGCGAGCCGGTCGATCACCTGCTGGAGCTGCTCGGTGTGCTGTGCGGCGCGCGAAAACAGGTCGCTTTGCAGCACCTGGGGCTGCAGGAGCTCGTGGGCTTCGATGGCGAGTCCGTGGACCGCGGCGTCCAGGGTGCTCGCGGCGAGCCGCTCACGGGCCAGGGCCAGCAGCTGCGCGGCATCGCGGCCGGGGCGGGCGAGACCGATCTCAAGGCGCGTGGCGGCACGGCGGTGATGTTCGAGACACAGCGTATAGCGCTGCACGGCCCGATCGCGCGAGCGCAGGAATCCCTGCAGTCCCGCGAGCAGGCGTTGCAGCGGAAACAGGAGCGCGGTGGTGTCGGTGACCGGGTCCGCGAACTCACAGCGGCTGGCGAAACGCTGAGGCGGCCGTACCATGCGCAGGGGTTCGCGCGCTTCGCCGCACAGGCGCTGCAGGTACAGGCTGGCGCCGGGACCGAAGCGCTGCGCGATCGCGGCGGTGGGCAGCGCCAGCAATTCACCGATGCACTGCAGGCCGGCGTCCTGCAAGGCCGCGAGCGACTCGTCCGGCAGCGCCAGCAGCGTCAGCGGGAGCGGTGCGAGCTGTTGCCGCAGCTGGGTGCGCGTGGTCGCGACGGTGGCCAGCCCGGCACGCGCCAGGAGCGCCGCGCCCGCGGGCGTGGGCGCAGTGCCCAGCCGATGGGTGTAGCCGAGCGGGGCGAGATCGGCGGCGATGCGTTCACGCAAGGCGGCGTGACCGCCGAAGAGCCGGCTGCTCGCGCCGATCTCGATCCAGAGCGCGGGGCCGTGCCCGGCGCTATCAGCCGGGTCGATGCTGACCTGGCTGCTCCATTGCAGTGCCCACAGCGCCAGCAGCTCGAGCGCAGCCCGTTCAGCCTGCGGGCGGCCGCCGGCCGACGCTTCAGGCGCAAGCCGCGGCAGCAGGATGCACAACCAGAGCATGCGCGCGTCCGCCGCGGGCCTTCTGGATCTCGATGCGCAGCCCGGCATCCAGGGCCTGTAGCCGCAGTCGCAGCGCGGCGGGCGAGGGCTGTTGCGCCGCGGCCGGCGGACGATAAAGCAGGCCGCAGCTGCCGCCCGCTTCGGCCGCGAGCTGGAGGCGGCGTATGCGCCGCTCATCGAGCGCCGCAGGCCAGGCGAGTACCGCGCCGACGGCCGGGCAGCGCAACGCCTGCTCGGTGGCCCACAGGCGGGTCTGCGCATCGCGCGCCTGCACGAGCAGCAGGTGCTCGAGCGCGAGGCCATGGCGGGCGAGAGCGGGCGGGTAGGGCAGGCAGGGCGGTGCGATCCAGACGATGCACCGGCCCGCACTACTGAGCCGCGCGAGCGCCGGCAGGAGCAGCGAGAGCTCACCGATCCCCTGCGCATCCGGCATCAGCTCGGTGATCGCCCCTACCGGCCAGCCGCCGCCGGGCAACACGGCATCGAGTTGCGCGAAGCCCGTCGGCAACGCGATCGGCCCTGCCTCCTCGTCGGTTTGGCTGCTCCGGCACAGGCGCTCGAGCTGCAGGCGCAACTCGTCACGGCCCGGATGCGGCGCGCAGCGCAGCAGCTGCGCCGTCATGATTGACGTACCCGGGGCATCCCGCTGCGCACGAGTCCCACGATGAGGCCTTCGATCACGCACTGCTGCCGCCGCAGATCCACCTCGATGGGTTTGAAAGCCGCGTTGGCCGGTTCGAGCCGCAACAGGTGGCCGTTGCGGCGGTAATATTTCACGGTCGCTTCATCCCCCAGGCGCGCGACGACGATCTGGCCGTTGCTGACCTGCGCGGTGCGATGTACGGCGAGGATGTCGCGATCGTGGATGTCGGCATCGAGCATGCTCTGGCCATGCACGCGCAGCAGGAAATCGGCGCGCGGACGGAACAGCGCAGGATCGAGCAGCAGTTCGTCCTCGACGTTTCCGAGCGCCAGCGTCGGTACGCCCGCCGCAACCCGGCCATAGAGCGCGAGCCGGCGCGTGAGCGCGAAGGCCGGTTGCAGCAGACGGATGCCGCGGGCGATGCCGGGTTCGAGGGCGATGAGCCCCTTGCCCGCGAGCGCGCGCAGGTGCTGATCGATGCCCTGGCGATTGCGCAGCCCCATCGCGCCGGCCAGATCGGCGCGGGTCGGCGGCCGTCCGTGACGGCGCAGGAACTGCTCGATCAGTTCCAGCATCTGACGCTGGCGTGGGCTGGGCTGGGTGCTCGCGGCATTCATGATGGATACCATACAATTGTCTGGTATCGATTGAAAGCCGGCCGATTCTCCGTGCTAGGCTTGCAGCCACGGTTCCTCCGTAAAAACAATGCTTAATACAAAAACTTATATCGCGCTGCTGCTGGCGACCCTCAGTGGGCCCTGCGCAGCCACGGTCTACGAGCTCAGCGATCCCGCCCAGAGCGTCCTGGGCGCTGATCAGAGCATCCAGACAGTCTACGAAGACACGCTCTACGATCTGGCGCGCCGCTACAGCCTGGGCTCAGAGGAACTGATTCGCGTCAACCCACTGCTCGACCCGTGGCTGCCGGGTGCCGGCAAGATCGTGCTGATTCCGGGCCGCCGCATCCTGCCCACCGGTCCGCGTGAAGGCATCGTCGTCAACATCGCCGAACACCGGCTCTACTATTACCCGAAGCCCAAGCGGCATCAGCCGCAGCAGGTGATCAGCTATCCGGTCAGCATCGGCAAGATGGACTGGCGCACGCCGCTGGGCGAGACGCAGGTGATCGCCAAGCAGATGAATCCCTGGTGGATCCCGACCGAGTCCGTACGCGCCGAGCACGCGCAGGACGGGGACATCCTGCCTGAGCGCGTGCCCCCGGGCCCCGACAATCCGCTGGGCGATCGCGCTTTGCGGCTGGCGGTGGGGAAGGGCACCTATCTGATTCACGGCACCAACAACCCGATCGCGGTCGGGCTCGCGGTGACGCACGGGTGCATCCGCATGTATCCGGAAGACATCGAGGCACTATTCGAGCAGGTGCAGGTGGGGACCAAGGTGCGCATCGTCAACGAGCCCGTCAAGGTGGCCTGGGTCGAGGGCGAACTGCTGCTCGAAGCGCATCCGCCGGTGGACGCCGAGGGGCAGAGTTACGAGCCGGACATCGACAAGTTCTCGGACCTGCTGCGCGAAGCGGTGGGTGATACGACCGTGGCCATACACTGGGATTACGCGCGCGAGGTGCTGGCACGCGCCGACGGAGTGCTCGCGACGGTGGGCCTGGCGGCGGACTTGCCGGAGCTCACTGCGCCGGCCACGCCGGGTGAGACACCGGCGGATGCGCCCACCGATACCACGGTGGAGCCTGCGGCAGAGGGCGCCGCCACTCCGCCCTGAGGCTATTTGCCGCCGCTCATCGGTCCAGGTAGGCCCGCCACGGCGCCCAGTAATACTTGCCCCAGCCTTCCGAGACGCCCGCGAAATCACTGTCCGCCACATTGACGTGGGTGAGTTCGATCCGCGCGCCGCCCTTCTCGGGCCAGAAACTAAGCACCAGCGTGGAATCGAGGTCACGGCGGGAAAATTTGGTCGACCGCCAGGACTGCACGATCAGGCGATTGGGGACCAGGTGCAGGACCGTGCCGCTCAGCGCTCCACCGAACGCCTTGAACGGCGCACCCACACGCGGCGCGATGGTGACGGGGCTGCCCGTAAAAGCGGCGTGCTGTTTGGGGTCGAGGTACATGCGGTAGAGCTTCGCGGCAGATGCCGGGAGGTGAACGGCCATCGTGACGGTCCGGGGCATGGGTGCGCTCCTCATTTTCTTTCAGACGCAAAGAATTGATCCAGGTCGGCACTGGCCGCGTTGTCCGCAAATCCGCCGAAGGTCCCGTGTTCCGCGAGCGTTTTTGCCGCGCGAATCAGCCCGCCCCAGGCGGCACGAGCGAGCGCGCCGCCGACGCTGACGCGCCGCACCCCGAGCGCAGCGATCGCGGACAACGTCAGATCGCTCGCCCATCCCACGAGCAGGTTCACCGGCTTGGGTGCGAGGCTCGCGACGAGCGCGGCAATGTGATCGCGGCTGCGCAGGCCGGGGGCGTAGAGGCAATCGGCGCCCGCGTTGGCGTAGGCCTTGAGGCGATCAATCGTGGCATCGAGATCCGGCCGTCCGGCAATGAATCCTTCCGAGCGGCCAATCAGCAGGGTATCGCCTCCACTCTTATCGATGGCGCGCCGCGCCGCGCGCATCCTGTCCACGGCGGTGCCGAGATCAAGCAGAGGGTTTTGCGGATCACCGCTCGAATCTTCGATGGACAGGCCCGCAACGCCCGTACCGACCGCGAGCCGGACGCTCTCCGCCACGCCGGCACTGTCCGTCGCGAAGCCGCCTTCGAAATCCGCATTGATCGGAATATCCGTCGCCTCCACCATGGCCGCGAGGTGTTGCAGCATGGCCTCGCGGGAGACGCCGTTGTCGGGCAGGGCCTGTGACCAGGCAAAGCCGGCACTGGTCGTCGCCAGCGCCTTGAAACCGAGGCTCTGCAAATATCGGGCACTGCCGGGGTCCCAGGGATTGGGCAACAGAAAGCAGCCGGACTCGTGCAGTCGCTGAAAGGTGCGTCGCTTGTCCGTGACGCTGGGACGTACTGGGATCATCCATCGCTCCCCGCTGAGTGTGTGCCCAATGGTGCGCCCGTTAGGGGCGCGCGCGCCACACGCTGGCCAGCCAGGGCTGCTGCTCGCGCGGCAGTCCGGCGGGGCGGTAGTAGTGCTCCAGCTCCAGAAATCCCGCCGCGGCGAGGTAGCGGCGCCAGGACTCAAGATCGTGGTAAGCCCCATACCGTCCGCGCGTCCAACCCTCCTGGTTGTCGCCATGGGGGTTGGAGCAAAACAGCACACCGTCGGGTCTCAACGCGGTGTGCAGTTGACGCAAGACGCGTGGTAGCGCCTGAGTCGGCACATGAAACAGCGAGGCGTTGGCGAAAATGCCGTCGAAATAGGCTGCCGGCAGATCCAGCTGCAGAAAGTCCTGCTCCCACACCTGACAACCGGAGTCGCTGCGCGCCATCGCAGCAAGACTGGCGGCGCCTTCCAGGCCGATCGCGACATGCCCCAGCGCTGAGAAAGAACTGAGATCTCGCCCCGGTCCACAGCCGAAATCCAGAATCGTAAACGGAGGGTCGCCCTCGAGGTGCCGCAACAGGGCGGCGATATTCTGGCTGACGTCGTGATGCTGTGTGCCGGCGCGGAACTCCTGCGCATGTTTCTCGTAGTGCGTGAGCGTTCGGGTCGCAATCTCGGCCAGTTCTTGTGGATATGAGGAAGCGCGCCGGGTCACGTGCGGATGATATGAGTGCTCTGTGGTATCCCCAAGGAGAGCTCGGTAGGGCTCATACGAAGGGCCGTGACGCAGGCCGCCTCCCTCCTCGTGTCTGTTTCTGGCTGCCACCCGGTACATGTCACGCGTCACATGTCACCGCTGCCCCAGAAAGTGCCGGGCCGATGCCCGGATCGTTTGTCCGGAAATCCAGGGGACCGATCCTGCGGTTTGGTCGCCTAGTTTTCAACCCATTGATATTGATATCATTTTTTCACCCGGATGGTTTGCCCCGGGGCGTCCCTCGAGACGGCGGCGTCATCGGGGGCGCAGTCTCTCGATGGTCGGCCGCCATAAGACGAGTTACGCAGGGCACCTTCTGGCTCCCGTCCTGTCGGAGTTGAATAGCGCCAAGAATCAGCTATAGTTCGCTCCCGAGCGAGGTCGCGATACGGTTTAACTTCTTGATCCGCATGAATATTTCTTATAAATGCTATGTCAGAGCGCGATAGCGAGAATTTCGAAATAGACGAAGAATTCGTCGCCGAGGCTGAAGACAGCACCGACTACGACGGGCTGCTGGCGCGCGTCGACAAACGCGTGCGCTCCCAAGGCAAGAAGGGCAAGGCGGCCTGGAGCAAGCTCGAAGAGGTGCTGGCAGATCGCAAGCTCGAAAAGGACCTGCGCGAACTCTTCCACGACGAATAGCTTCCGGCAGCGGCGGCGCAGTCAGCCGACCCTGTCTGCTGGATTTCCATTTTCGAAAGCAGCGGACACCCGATGAACGCAAGGCCTGCGGCCGAATGGATCGTGCTCAAGTTCGGCGGCACGAGCGTTTCGTCGTTGGCGAACTGGCGCAACATCGCCAAGGTAGTTCGCGAGCGCGGCAGGCAGAACGCGCACGTGCTGGTGGTTCATTCAGCCGTCAGCGGCATCACCGATCGCCTGGAAAAGCTCCTCTCCGCGGCGCTGGCCGGCGAGCAGGCGGCCGTGCTGGATGCGATTGAAGAGCGCCACCGGCAGTTGGCCGCAGAACTGGGCGTCGGCGCATCGGCGGCGCTCGAACTGATCTTTGCAGAACTGCGGCAGGTCATCGCCAGCATCATCCTCATGGGCGAGGTGAGCGACCGCACCCGCGCGCGTGTGATGGCCAGTGGCGAACTCATGGCCACCGAGATCGGCGCGCGTTTCCTGCGCGCCGAGGGGATTGACTGCCGCTGGTGGGATGCCCGGCAGGGGCTGCGATCCGAGCCGCGCGCCAACGCCACGGCGGCGGCCCATTTTCTGTCCGCGACCTGTGACTTTTCCGCCGACGAGTCCCTGCGCGAGCAGCTCGAGTCGCTCGCGCCGGTGGTGCTCACGCAGGGGTTCATCGCCAGCAATGCCACCGGCGACACGGTGCTGCTGGGCCGTGGCGGCTCCGACACCTCGGGAGCCTACCTGGCGGCCCGACTGCGCGCCTCGCGCCTCGAGATCTGGACCGACGTGGCCGGCATGTTCAGCGCCAATCCGCGCTCGACCCCCGCGGCGCGGCTGCTGCGCGCACTGCATTACGACGAAGCGCAGGAAATCGCGAGCAGTGGCGCCAAGGTGCTGCACCCGCGCTGCATTCTGCCGGCCCGGCAGGCGCAGATTCCGATCTGGATCTACGACACCCAGTCGCCGCACCTCGAAGGCACACATATCAGTGGCAGTGGCGGTGATGGCGCCGCGCAGGTCAAGGCGGTCTGCATCAAGAAAGGCATTACGCTGGTGTCGCTGGAGACTCCTGGCATGTGGCATGAGGTCGGGTTCCTGGCGAATGCCTTCCAGATCTTCAAGCGCCACGGCATGTCGGTGGATCAGGTATCGACCTCCGAGACCAGCATTACTGTTTCACTGGACCCCGCTGCCAATACGCTCGATCGCGCCGCGCTCGATACGCTGGTGGCGGAACTCGGAGCGCTGTGCCGCGTGCAGGTGCTCGGTCCCTGCGCCTCGGTGAGCCTGGTCGGGCGCAATATCCGCGGCATCCTCCATCAGCTCGGCGCGGCCTTCGAGCTGTTCGCGGACCAGCGCATCTACATGGTGAGTCAGGCCGCCAATGACCTGAACTTCATCTTCGTGGTGGACGAGGAGCAGGGCGATCGGCTGGTGCAGGAACTGCACGACCTGTTGATCCGTCCGGTGAGCGGCGATACCGTGCTGGGCCCGACCTGGGCGGAGCTCTATGGCAGGAAGAAGGCCAGCAACGGCAGCGCGGCGCCGTGGTGGCAGGGGCGGCGCGCTGAATTGCTGCGCGTCGCGGCCGCACACGACAGCGCCTTTGTCTACGATCCGGAGCAGGTGCGCATCGCAGCGCGGGCACTCCGCGCGCTGAAATCGGTGGAGCGGGTGTACTACGCGATGAAGGCCAATCCGCACCCCGCGCTGCTGCGCATCGTTGCGGAGGAAGGGCTCGGTATTGAATGCGTCTCGCGCGGTGAGATCGAACAGGTCTGCACGACGCTCCCCGCGCTGGATCGCGGGCAGCTGCTGTTCACCCCCAACTTTGCCGCGCGCGATGAATACGCCTGGGCCCTTGCCCAGGGTGTCGCCGTGACGATCGACAATCTGTACGTGCTGCAGGCCTGGCCCGAGCTCTTCCGTGGCCATGAAATCCTCGTGCGCGTCGATACCGGCACGGGCAGAGGCCATCATCAGCACGTGCGCACCGCCGGCGTGCACTCCAAGTTCGGCATTCCGCTCGCCGAGCTGGATGTCGTGGCGCAGCTGGCCACCGCCGCGGGTTGCAACATCGTCGGCCTGCACGCCCATCCCGGGAGCGGGGTGCTCGAGGTGACGAGCTGGGCTGAGACCGCGGCGCTGCTGCTGCAGGCGGCACGGCGCTTTCCGCAGCTGCGGGCGATCAATGTCGGCGGGGGATTGGGCGTGCCGGACCGGAGCGAGCAGGCGGGCCTCGACCTCGAAAGCCTGGACGTGGCGCTCGGCGCCGTGCGCCAGGAGCGACGCGACGTCGAGGTCTGGCTGGAGCCGGGCCGCTTTGTCGTGGCGGGCGCGGGCGTGTTGCTGGTGCGCGTGACGCAGACCAAGACCAAGGCGGATACGCGCTACGTGGGTGTTTCGACCGGCATGAATTCCCTGATTCGACCGGCCCTGTATGGCGCCTGGCATGAAATCGTGAACCTCACCCGTCTTGAGGAGCCGGCGACGGATCTGGTCAACATCGTCGGGCCGATCTGCGAATCCGCCGATGTGCTGGGCCACGATCGCCTGCTGCCCAGGACCGTCGAAGGCGACGTACTGCTCATTGCCAACGCTGGCGCCTATGGGCATGCCATGAGCTCGAGCTACAACCTGCGCGCGCCCGCCGTCGAACTGGTGCTGTAATCCCGCGCGCGCGACGGTGCTTGACGCTTGCAAAGCCGGCCCCATAGACTGGCCGCACTCATCGAGACCGGCTGAGGGATTGGGCCCTTCGACGCCGGGGCAACCGCCGAGAGCTTCGGAATGGTGCCAACTCCTGCGGCCTTTGGGCCGGCAGATGAGCGTGATTAGCGCCGCCGGTTCCTTCAGCAGGGAATCCGCAGGCGCTGGCGCCAGCCGGGCGCCGACGCTCCTTTGTTTCCTGAGTGCCGATGAGTGTGGCATGGCAAACGGGAGCGACTTAAGTGAACTCGGCACAACACAGTCTCAGAGCCGTTGGCGAAGCGGGGTTCCTGCGCGAGGGGATCCTGGACCTGCCGGCGCCATTTCCACTGCATCACGGTGGCGAGCTGGCCGCGCCGCGACTGGCGTGGCGACTGGCCGGCGATCCCCGCCTGCCGATGGTCCTGGCGATCGGCGGAATCTCCGCGCACCGGAAGGTCTTTGACGAAAGGCAGCCACGGGCGGGGTGGTGGCATGAAGTGGCCGGTCCGGGCCGGGCGCTCGACAGCACACGCTGCTGCATCTTAGGGATTGATTACCTGGGCGGGAGCGGTGAATCGAAGGACCTGACCGGACGTGCCGAGCTGCCCAGCATCTCGAGTTACGATCAGGCGCGGGCGCTGCATGGCCTGCTGGACCATCTGGGTGTCGCACGACTGCGCGCGATTCTCGGTGCCTCCTACGGCGGCATGGTGGCACTGGCCTTTGGCGAGCGTTATCCCGCACGCGTGGCGCGGCTCCTGGTCATCAGTGCCTCCGATCGCGCGCACCCGATGGCGACGGCCTGGCGCTGCGTGCAGCGCCGCACGGTGCGATTCGCGATGCAGCAGGGCAGGGCCTGTGAAGGGCTGGAGCTGGCGCGTGCGCTGGCCATGACGACCTACCGGAGCCCGGAGGAATTTTCCGCGCGCTTCGATGCGCCGCCGGTCCGCACCGACGCGCAGTTCGTGTTTCCGGTCGAGGAGTACCTGTTCGCGCGCGGGCGCGATTTTGCCGCCAGGGTCCAGGCCGAGGAATTCCTGTGCCTGTCGGAGTCGATTGACCTGCACCGGGTCGATGCCACGCGCATCACCGTGCCGACCACGGTCATTGCGGTTCGCGATGACCTGCTCGTGCCACTCGAGGATATGCGGGCGCTCGCGACGCGCCTTCCCGATGCGCGACTGCACGAGATTTCCTCGCCCCACGGGCATGACGCCTTCCTGAAGGAAGGCGGCCAGTTGCGGCCGACCTTCGCCTGCATTTACGGAGAATGCTGAGTGAGTTCCAGCAAGGACAAGCCTCCTGAGGTCCAGACGCGTGCGGTGCGGGCGGGACTGGAAAGCGACGCGGTGACCGGTGCGGTCGTGCCGCCGATTCACCTCAGTGCCAATTTTGCCTTTCGCGGCTACGGCGACAAACGGGCCTACGACTACACCCGTTCGGGCAATCCCACCCGCGATCTGTTGAGCGCGGC
>Ga0209131_1002869_pt1 | contig 11588 bp, 9 predicted proteins | sample GraSoi_2013_40cm_FD_185826 | JGI IMG/M metagenome (GOLD analysis project Ga0209131, IMG submission 185826) | Grasslands soil microbial communities from the Angelo Coastal Reserve, California, USA - Sample 9_17_2013_40cm (SPAdes) (version 2) | ecosystem: Environmental > Terrestrial > Soil >...
ACGCGGTGGAAGAGCACGCGGTTCTGGATGGTGATCTGCTCGCCCTTGTCGGCGCGCCCGGCGGAAGTCTGCGGATAGCCGCAGCACAGGTAGCCCGGCGGCAGCACGCACTGGCTGCCGACGTGGTAGAGGAGCGCCTGGGTGGCGAGGCCCACCTGCCCGAAGAGCCGCTCCGAGCCGCAGCCCGGAAAATAGAACACCGCGTCGGACTCGTCGGTCACCTTCGCCGGATCGCGGATGATCGGCACCATCGCCGCATCCTCGACGTCGAGGAGCGCGCGCGCGGTTTTCTTCGGCAGGCCGCCCGGCATCGGCTTGTTGATGAAGTGGATCACCTGCGAGACGAGCTTCGGCTTGCCCACGGTCTCGGGCGGGTGGCGGACCTGGCGCTGCACGAACGGCATGCGGCCCCACAACTTGTTGGCGAGGCGCTGCGCGCGGAAACCGAAATCGATCATCACCGCCTTGATGAGTTTGATCCGGGTCGGGTCCTGCGCGTTGAGGAACTGCATCGCCGCCCACGTCCCAAGGTTGGGCCGGCGCTTGCGCAGCTTGGCGAGCAGGTTCCTCATCGCGATCGACACGTCGCCGAAGTCGATGTCGACGGGGCACGGTGACTCGCATTTGTGGCACACCGTGCAATGGTCGGCGACGTCCCCGTACTCGTCGAAGTGGCGGATGGACACACCGCGGCGCGTCTGCTCCTCGTAGAGGAACGCCTCGGTGAGCAGGCCCAGGGCGAGGATCTTGTTGCGCGGGCTGTAGAGGAGGTTCGCGCGCGGCACGTGGGTGGTGCACACCGGCTTGCACTTCCCGCAGCGCAGGCAGTCCTTCACGGAATCGGCGATGGCGCCGATGTCGTTCTGCTCGAGGATGAGCGACTCGTGGCCGATCAGCGCGAACGACGGCGTATAGGCGTTGGCGAGGTCGGCGCCCGCGAGGAGCTTGCCGCGGTTGAAGCGGCCCTCGGGATCGACGCGCTGCTTGTAGTCGGCGAAAGGCTTGAGCTCCTCCGGCGTGAGGTACTCGATCTTCGTGATGCCGATGCCGTGCTCGCCGGAAATGACTCCGCCCAGGTCGCGCGCGAACTGCATGATCCGCGCGACCGCCGCGTTGGCCTGGCGCAGCATTTCGTAATTGTCGGAGTTGACCGGAATGTTGGTGTGGACGTTGCCGTCGCCCGCGTGCATGTGCAGCGCCACGAAGACGCGAGCGCGCAGCACCTCGGCGTGCACCGCCTCGATCGCCGCCAGCGCCGGCTCGAAATCGCGGCCGGCGAAGATCCGGCGCAGCGGCTCGAGCAGCTCCTTCTTCCACGAGATGCGAAGCTCGTGCAGCTGCACGCGCGAGAAGAGCGTGGCCTCGGGATCGTTGCCGATCGCCGCGGAATCCTGTCCCAGGCCCTCGAGGTCGGTGCGCACCTCGCGCGCGAGGCGGTCGAGGTTCGCGAGGATGTAGGCCCAGCGGCGCGCGGTGCGTTCGAGGAGCTCGAGGGCCTGCGCCGGCCGGTCGCCGAAGAGCTCGGCGCGGTCGACCTTGGCCTCGGCGTGCACCGGCAGATCTCCCGCGAAGAGCTCGGCGAGCCGCGAGACGAGTGCGAGCTTGTTCGCGATCGAGAACTCGATGTTGATGCGCTCGATGCCGTCGGTGTAGTCGCCGAGGCGCTCGAGCGGGATCACCACGTCCTCGTTGATCTTGAAGGCGTTGGTGTGCTTGGAGATCGCGGCGGTGCGCGCGCGGTCGAGCCAGAAGCGCTTGCGCTGCTCCGCGGTGACGGCGATGAAACCCTCGCCGTCACGGGCATTGGCAATGCGCACCACGTGCGAGGCCGCCTGCTGCACCGCGTCCTCGTCGTCGCTCACGATGTCGCCCAGCAGGATCATGCGCGGGCGCCCGCGGCTCTTCGCCTTGGTCGCGTAGCCGACGGCTTTCACATAGCGCTCGTCCAGGTGCTCGAGCCCGGCGAGGATCGCCTTGGGATGCTTGTCGATGTAGTTCTTGATCTCGACGATCGCGGGCACGGCGCGCTGCAGGTCGCCGAAGAATTCCAGGCACACCGTGCGCACGTGCTTGGGCATGCGGTGCAGGATGAACGTGGCCGAAGTGATGAGCCCGTCGCAGCCTTCCTTCTGCACGCCGGGCAGCCCGGCGAGCCACTTGTCGGTGACGTCCTTGCCGAGCCCTTCCTTGCGCAGCCGCTTGCCTTCGACTTCGAGCAGCTCCTCGCTCTTCTGCGTCTTGCCGTCGGCCTCGAAGCGGCGGATGCGGAAGCGCGCGAGCGGGGCGTCGTGAATGCGCCCGCGGTTGTGCTCCAGGCGCTCGACCTCGATCCAGCCGGCGTCGGGCGTAACCATGCGCCAGCTGGCGAGATTGTCGAGCGCGGTTCCCCACAGCACGGCCTTCTTGCCGCCGGCGTTCATCGCGACGTTGCCGCCGATGCACGAGGCGTCGGCGGAAGTCGGATCGACCGCGAACACCAGGCCCGCCTCCTCGGCCGCCTCCATGACGCGCTTGGTGACGACTCCCGCGCCGCAGCGGATCACCGCGCATGGCTGGGCAAGCCCCGGCAACACGCGCTCCTCGATCGCGCCGACCGTATCGAGCTTCTCGGTGTTCACCACGGCGGAGAGCCGGTCGAGCGGGATCGCACCTCCCGTGTAGCCGGTCCCGCCGCCGCGGGGAATGATGGTGAGGCCCAGGTCGATCAACGCCTTCACGACCGCGGCGCACTCTTCCTCGGTGTCGGGATTCACGACGACGAACGGATACTCGACTCTCCAGTCGGTCGCGTCGGTGACGTGCGAGACGCGCGCCATGCCGTCGAACTGGATGTTGTCCTTGCGCGTGATCGCGGAGAGCCGGCGCGTCACCTTGCGGCGCAGGCTGCGCGCCTCGGCGAACTGGTTCTCGAAGGCGTCGACCGCGGAGCGCGCGCAGGCGAGGAGATCGGCCACGCGGTCGGGCTGCGTCTTGTCGACGCGGCGCTTGTCGATCTCGCCCAGGCGGTGGCGCATCGCCTCGACGAGCATGTTGAGCCGGCGCGGGCTGTCGTGGAGGTCGTCCTGCAGGTACGGGTTGCGGTTCACGACCCAGATGTCGCCCAGCACCTCGTAGAGCATGCGCGCCGAGCGCCCGGTGACGCGCTGCTCGCGCAGCTCCTCGAGCGCGCTCCACGCCGCCTCTCCCAATAGCCGGATGACGATCTCGCGATCGGAGAACGACGTGTAGTTGTACGGGATTTCGCGTAACCGGGCGGTCATGGGCTTTCGATCCCGCGGAAACGCAACAAGTTGCGACGGGTGGGACAATATTATCGCAGTGCAGCAAAGGCCCCGCGCGCGGCGCGCGGGGCCAACTGCGGTGGTCGTCTGTAGTACGCTTGACGATCCCATGAGCGCCATTCCCCAGCGACTGCGAATCGCCACGCGCGAGAGCCGCCTCGCGCTGCACCAGGCCACCCTGGTCGCCGATGCCATCCGGGCGCGGTATCCCGCGATCGCGATCGAGCTGGTCGCGATGACCACGCGCGGCGACCGGGTCCAGGACCGCCCCCTGAGGCAAGTGGGCGGCAAGGGGCTTTTCGTGAAGGAGCTCGAGGTCGCGCTCGAGGAGGATCGCGCCGACATCGCCGTGCACTCGCTGAAGGACGTGCCGATGGAGGTTGCCGAAGCCTTCGCGATCGCGACATTCGGCGCGCGCGCGGATCCTTTCGACGCTTTCGTCTCGAACCGGCACGCTTCGCTCGCCGCCTTGGCCAGTGGCGCGGTGGTGGGAACATCGAGCTTGCGGCGCGAATGCCAGCTGCGGCACCACTATCCGAAGCTCGAGCTGCGATCGCTGCGCGGCAACGTCGACACGCGCCTGGCGAAGCTCGACGCGCGCGACTACGACGCCATCATCCTCGCCGCCGCCGGACTGAAGCGGCTCGGCCTCGAGGCACGCATCCGCTCGATCCTGCCCGAAGCCGAATCGATCCCGGCGATCGCGCAGGGGATCCTCGCCGTCGAGCATCGCGCCGATCGACCCGACCTCGCGCGGCTTCTTGGTGAATTCGCCGATCCGGCGACTGCGGCGGCCGCGCGCGCGGAACGCTCGCTGGGGCTCGTCGTCGAGGGCAGCTGCGAGGTTCCGGTGGGCGGCCTTGCCCGCGTGCGCGCCGACACGCTGGCACTCGAAGCTTTCATCGGGATGCCTGACGGCAGCCATCTCGTTCGCGACCGTGCGAGCGGCCCGGTCTCCGAGGCCGAGCACATCGGGCGCACGCTCGGCGAAAAGCTGCTCGCGGCGGGGGGCCGCGAGATCCTGGACACGCTGGCGCGCCACGGAGCGACGGCATGAGCGCGGCACCCCGTCTCGAAGGCCTCGGCGTGGTGTTGACGCGCCCGCGCGCGGCCGCCGACGCCCTTGCCGAACCGCTCAGGAGCGAGGGCGCGCGCGTCTTCATTTTCCCCGCGCTCGCGATCGAGGATCTCAAGCTCACCGCGCCGCTCGAACGATTGCTGGCCGACCTGGCGCGCTTCGACCTCGCCATCTTCGTGAGCGCGAACGCCGTGGAAAAGGCGCTCGCCATGGTGCGGCGCATCGCGCCCTGGCCGCCGCGCCTGCCGGTGGCCGCGATCGGCGAGGCGACCGCGCAAGCGCTGCGCGGCGCGGGCTTCACGGCGGTGGTCTCGCCCGCCGAGCGTCACGACAGCGACGCGCTGCTGGCATTGCCGCAGCTGGAGCGCTCGCGCGTCGAGGGGAAGAGCATCGTCGTGTTTCGCGGCGAGGGCGGCAAGGAGCGGTTGAAGGAGGCCCTCGAGGCGCGCGGCGCGCAGGTCGAGTACGCCGAATGCTACCGGCGCGTGCGCCCCGACAGCGACGCCGGGCCGCTGATGGAAGCGTGGGCGCGCGGCGAAGTGCACGCCGTGAGCGTATTGAGCACGCAGACGCTGGAGAATTTCGTGTCGATGATCGGCCCCGAAAAAGCCGCCGCCCTCGGGGCGCTGACGCTCGTCGTGCCGCACGAGGCGATCGGAGCGGCGCGCGACGCCGGGCGTTTCGCTCGCTTCGTGGTCGCGGGCCACGGCGCGCAGGGCCTCATCGAGGCGCTCGCCGGTCTTCGGGTCCTGACATGAACGATCCTCTACCCTCGAACCCTCCCATTCGTTCGCCCGCTCCCGCGGGCGACATGAGGGCGCGCGTGATCGCGGCCGTCGCGCTCGTCGCCGTGCTCTTCGTCGGTTGGCTCGCGTGGGATGCGCGCCAGAGCGTGCGCTCCATGGAATCGAGCGCCGGCGGCAGGCTCGCCGAATTGGGCGCGGCCTCGGCCCAGACGCGGACCACGCTCGCGCAGTCCCAGGCGGCGCTCAAGGACGCGCAGGCGCGAATCGCCGAGCTGGAGGCGCGCGTGGCCGACACGCAGGAGCAGCGCGTGGCGCTGGAAGAGATGTATCGCGAGCTCTCGCGCAGCGCCGACGACCGGGTGTTGTCCGAGGTCGAGCAGATGCTCGTGCTCGCGAGCCAGCAGCTGCAGCTCGCCGGAAACGTGCGCGGCGCGCTCGCCGCGCTGCAGGCCGCGGACCAACGGCTCGCCCGCGCCGAGAAGCTCGCCGCCACGCCGCTGCGCCGCGCCATCACGGCGGACATGGACAAGCTCAAGGCCGTCCCGCAAGTCGACACCGTCGGCATCGCGGTGAAGCTCGATGGGCTCATCGCGCAATCGGAAAGCCTGCCGCTCGTCCTCGCCGAGACGCTTCCGGTCGCGCGCCTGGCGGCTCGCGCGCGCTATGCCGAAGAGCCGGGCCCGCTGGCGCGCGCGGCGCGTGACTTCTGGGAGGAGATGAAAGGCCTGGTGCGAATCCGCGAGCTGGACACGCCCGATGCCGCGCTGATCACGCCGGCGCAAAGCTACTTCCTGCGCGAGAACCTGCGGCTGCGCCTGCTCTCGGCGCGGGTGGGGCTGCTGGCGCGCGACGAGGCGTCGTTCCGCGAGGACCTGAAGACGGCCCAGGCGTGGATCGCGAAGTATTTCGACGCGCGCGCCAAGCCCACCGCGGCCGCACTCGCCACGCTGAAGCAGGTGGCCGAGTCGCCGGTCGCCATCGCCGCGCCCGACATCAACGCGAGCCTCGCCGCGGTGCGCACCGCGCGCGCCGCGCGCGAAAAGCGCTAGGCCATGCGATTCGCGATCTGGTCCGTGATCCTCGCCGCCGTCGCCGTGGGCGTGGCTCTCTTCGCGCGCCACTCGACCGGCTACGTGGTGATCGTCGCGGCGCCATATCGCGTCGAGCTCTCGTTGAACCTGCTCATCTTCCTGATCCTCGCGGGATACATCGCCTTCTACGCGCTGGCGCGCATGATCGCCACGCTCGCCGCCATTCCGGAGCGCGTGCGTGTGTATCGCGAGGAACGCCAGCGCTCGCGGCTGCGCCAGGCGCTGAACGACGCCCTCCTCGCCTTTTTCCAGGGGCGCTACGCCTCGGCGGAGAAGAGCGCGGCCGCGGCACTCACCGGCGACGAGACCAAGGGCGTGGCGGCGATCATCGCCGCGCGCAGCGCTCATGAGCTCGGCCGCTTCAGCGAGCGCGAACAATTCCTCGACCACGCCAAGGGCTCGGCCCCCGACGTGGACCAGGCGCGCCTCACCACCCTCGCCGACCTCCTCGTCTCGCAGCAGCGCTACGGGGAGGCGCTCGCGGTGCTGAACGACCTTTCGGCGCGCGATGCGCGCAACCTGCGCCTGCTGCGCCTGAAGCTGCAGGCCGAGCAGGCGATGCGCAACTGGGATGAGGTCCTCGCCACCGTCGCCTCGCTGGCGAAGCTGGGCGGGCTCGGCCCCGCCGAAGCGGCGAGCGCGCGGCGCGCGGCGCACCTGGGAAACCTCAATCGCAAGGCACAGGATGCGGGGGCGCTTGCCGCCTACTGGAAGCAGCTGCCGTCGGACATGAGAATCGACTCCGCGGTCGCGGCGACGGCGGCGCGTTATCACCTGGCGCTCGGCGGCAACGCCGAGGCGCAGGCGATCCTCGAGCAGGCGCTCGAGCGCGAGTGGAGTGCGAGCCTGATCGCCCTCTACGGCGAGGCCGCGGGCGCCGACGCGCTGCCGCAGATCGAGCGCGCCGAAAAGTGGCTGCGCGAGCACGCGCGCGATCCGGCCCTGCTGCTGGCGCTCGGCAAGCTGTGCATGCACCAGGGCCTGTGGGGCAAGGCGCAGAGCTACCTCGAGGCGAGCCTGGCACTCGAGCCCACGCACGACGGACACATGACGCTCGCCGCGTTGATGGAACAGATCGGCAAGCCCCAGGAAGCGGTTCTGCACTTCCGCCGCAGCGCCGAGCTGGCGGGCTGAAGCTCCACGAAGGAAAACAATCATGCGCGTCTATTCGCCCCTCACCCTCAGCCTGCTCGAGACCGGCGCCCGCGTGGCCGAGCCGATGACGCCCGGCCGCGTGACGCTCGACGATCCGGCGTTCTCCGTGATGACCGACCTGCGCGAAGTCGCCGCGGCCACCACGCGTCCCGAGGAGACCATCGACGCGGCGCACGCGCAGATGATCCGCCGCGGCGTTCGCCTCCTCTTCGTGCTCGAGCCCGGAGGAGCGGTGGGCGGCGTCATCACCGCCACGGACCTACTCGGCGAGAAGCCGGTGCGATTCATGCAATCGCGCGGCGTGTCCCACGCGGAAATCCTCGTCGAGGACATCATGACGCCCGCATCGATGCTCGAGGCGCTGTCGCTTCTCGACGCGGCACAGATGCGCGTCGGTCACATCGTCGCCACGTTGAAGGCCGTCGGCCGCAAGCACCTCATGGTGTCGGAGGAAGGGGGCCGGCGAATCCGCGGCCTCTTCTCCGCTTCGCAGGTGGCGCGCCAGCTCGGCATGGAGCTGCAGACGTTCGAAGTGGCGCGAACCTTCGCCGACATCGAGGCGGCGCTCGTCCGATAGCGGCGGCGACCGTGGCCGATCGCTATCGCGAGGTCTACGAGGGTTTTCGCTGGCGGGTCCCGCCCGATTTCAACATCGCCGAATACGCCTGCCGGCGCTGGGCGCGCGGCGGCGAGCGCCCGGCGATCCATTGGGAGGACGAGTCGGGCGAGACGCAGTCGTGGAGCTATGCGCAGCTGGCGCGGGCGTCCAACCGCTTGTCCAACGCGCTCGCCGCGTTGGGCATCGGCCGCGGGGACCGCGTTGCCCTCATCCTGCCGCAGCGCCCCGAGACCGTGGTCGTCTACCTCGCCTGCTTCCAGATGGGTGCCGTCGCGGTGCCGCTGTCGTTCCTGTTCGGGCCCGATGCGCTCGAGTACCGGCTCGCGAACAGCGCGGCCAAGGTCGCGGTGGTCGATGCGCAGACGCTCGTCAACCTCGAGGCCGTGCGCTCCCGGCTTCCCGACCTGAGGCACGTGATCGGCGCGGCGGGCGCGAAAGGGCCGGCATTGCTCGATTGGGACGCCACGCTCGCGAAGGCGTCGCCGCGCTTCGAGCCGGCGCCGACGCGCGCGAGCGATCCCGCGGCGATCATCTACACGAGCGGCACCACCGGAGCGCCGAAGGGCGCGCTCCTGCCGCATTGCGCCCTCCTCGGCAACCTGCCGGGCTTCGAGTGCTCGCACGACGGCTTCCCGCAGGAAGGCGATCTCTTCTGGTCGCCCGCCGATTGGGCCTGGACGGGCGGGCTGTGGGACGCGCTCATGCCGACGCTCTACCACGGCAAGGCGATCCTCGGTTACCGCGGCCGCTTCGATCCCGAGCGCGCCTTCCATCTGCTGGAGAAGTACGCGATTCGCAATTCGTTCCTCTTCCCCACCGCGCTCAAGATGATGATGAAGGCGTTCCCGAAGCCGCGCGAGAAGTACCGGCTCAACCTGCGCTCGCTCATGAGCGGCGGCGAAGCGGTGGGGCCGGCGGTGTTCCACTGGGTGCGCGAAGAGCTGGGCCTCACCGTGAACGAGATCTTCGGCCAGACGGAAATGAACTACATCGTCGGCAACTCGCACACGCTCTGGCCGGTGAAGCCGGGCTCGATGGGCCGGCCGTATCCGGGGCATCGCATCGCGGTGATCGACGCGGCCGGGAAGGCCCTCGGCAAGGGCGAAGTCGGCGACGTTGCGGTCCATCGCACCTGGATCGACGGCACGCCCGATCCCGTCTTCTTCCTCGGCTACTGGGCGAATCCGCGCGCCACGGAAGAAAAGTACAGCGGCGATTGGTGCCGCACCGGAGATGAGGCCGCGTGGGACGACGAGGGCTACCTCTGGTATCACGGGCGCGCCGACGACATGATCAAGAGCGCGGGCTATCGCATCGGGCCCGCGGAGATTGAGAATTGCCTGGTGAAGCACGTTGCGGTCGCGAATTCGGCGGTGGTGCCGATTCCCGACGAGACGCGCGGGTCCGTGATCAAGGCGTTCGTGCTGCTCGCTCCGGGGCACGAGCCTTCGGACACGCTGAAGGAATCGATCCGCGAGCACGTGAAGAAGCACCTGGCACCGTACCAGCAGCCGCGCGAGATCGAGTTCGTGCGCGAGCTGCCGATGACCACGACCGGGAAGGTGCAGAGGCGCGTGCTTCGCGATCGCGAAGCCGCGCGCGCTACTTCTTCGGATCTACCGAAGGCGTGAACGCGTCGCAGAAGAATTCGTCTTCGGGCAGTCCTCTTTCCTCGACGAAGGTCTTGCGCGCGATGTCGGTCATCGCGGCGGCGCCGCACGCGTAGACCTGGTAGCCGGAGAGGTCCGGGAAATCATCGAGCACCGCCTGGTGGACGAAACCGGTGCGGCCCCGCCAGGCGTCTTCGGGCAGCGGATCCGAGAGCACCGGGATGTAGGTGAAGTTCGGATGCTCCTGCTGCCAGCGGATCGGGAGCTCGGGCATGTACAGGTCCTTCAGCGAGCGCACGCCCCAATAGAGGACCATCGGGCGGTCGATTCCGTGGTGGAACGCGTGCTCGATCAGCGCCTTCACCGGCGCGAAGCCGGTGCCGCCCGCGACGAACAGCAGCGGCTTGTCGGAATCCTCGCGCAAGTAGAACGTGCCCAACGGTCCCTCAAAGCGCAGGATCGCGCGCTCCTTCATGGCGTCGAACACGTAGTTCGAGAATGCGCCGCCGGGCGTCTTGCGCACGTGCAGCTCGAGGAACTGGTCGTCGTGCGGCGCGTTGCCCATCGAGAAGCTGCGCCGCTTGCCGTCCTTCATGAGGATGTCGATGTATTGGCCGGCGAGGAACTGCAGGCGCTCGCCGGTGGGCAGCTTGAGGTACAGCACCGCCACGTCTTCCGCGGGTTTTTCCACCTTCTCCACGCGGGCGGGAAGGGTGCGGATGGCGAGGTCCTTCGCGCCCGAGAGCTCGCGCACCTCGAAGACGACGTCGGTGAGGGGCCGCGTGCAGCAGGTGAGCGCCTTGCCCGCCGCCTTCTCGTTCGGATGCAGCGCGCGTTCCTGGTAGTCGCCGTACGCGAGCTCTCCGGAGCGCAGCACGCCCTTGCATGCGCCGCACGCGCCGTTGCGGCATCCATAGGGCAGGCCGATTCCCTGCCGCAAGGCGCTTTCCAGGATGGTCTCGCCGGCAGCGACGGTGAACGAGTGCCCGCTGGGTTCGAGCCGAACCTCGTGGCCGGGCGCTGGGGATTCAGGCAATGGAAGGCTTTCGTAGGGGCGGCGGGAAACGGATCGCCCGGATCCTGCGCACCCGAAGGGGCGACGCGGATTCTACCAAACGGGATGCGCGGGGCTCTTCAGCGCGAGCGGCGGAACTCGCCCTCGACCAGCGTGCCGGTGCGCTCGCGCCGGATGGCCGGGTCCGCGACCACGCGCGGGATCGGAAGCAACAGCAAGGTGAGCGCGATCAGGTCGGAGACCACACCGGGAAAGATGAGCAGCAGTCCCGCGAGCACGGTGCGGGCGCTGTCGGTGAGCGCCACGATCGAGAATTGGCCCTGCGCAATGCCCGCCGCGAGGCGTGCCACGAGCGCGAAGCGCGCCTCCTTGATGAGCGCCATCCCCGCGCACGCCGCGAGGACGACCCATGCAAGGACCCACCAACCCAACGTCTCGCTCAGCCGCACGAGGACCACGGCTTCGAGCAAGGGGAAACCCAGTAAAATCGCAATCAGCAAGAGTCGCATCGCCTGCACCATCTTCCATCGTTGAAACTCGCCGCCGGCACGGGGGAGCGCCCACTTGGCCGTCATCGCGGTCCTGACAAACCTACCCGACTCCGAGTCCGCTTTCAATCTGGCTCGCGAGCTCGTTCACTTGAGGCTCGCCGCGTGCGTAAACGTTCTCGCTCCGGTGACTTCCTTTTACCGGTGGGAGGGCCGGGAAGAGGAAGCGAGCGAAGTCCCGCTCCTCATCAAGACCACCCGCGAGCGCTATGCCGAGCTTGAAGCGGCAATCCGCCAGCGCCATCCCTACTCGCTTCCCGAGATCGTCGCCTGGCCGGTCGAGCGCGGCCTCCCGGAATACCTGAGCTGGGTGGAGCAGGAAACATGCTAACCCGATGAGCGCCCGCGCGGTGTTCGGTGCGGTAGGGATTCTTGCCCTGCTTGCGGGACTGGCCCTCTGGCTTGGCGCCCGCCCGCCCCTGCCGGTCGAGACGGCGGTGACCCC
>Ga0209131_1002871_pt1 | contig 11586 bp, 7 predicted proteins | sample GraSoi_2013_40cm_FD_185826 | JGI IMG/M metagenome (GOLD analysis project Ga0209131, IMG submission 185826) | Grasslands soil microbial communities from the Angelo Coastal Reserve, California, USA - Sample 9_17_2013_40cm (SPAdes) (version 2) | ecosystem: Environmental > Terrestrial > Soil >...
GATCGATGTCGGCCCTATCCTGCGAGAATGCCTCTGGTCGAAGCTGGAGTGCGCAGTCCTCACTTCGGCTACGCTCGCGGTTGGCGGGGGATTCGAATACATCCGGCAGCGGCTCGGGCTGGAGCATGCGCGAGAGTCGGTGCTGCCTTCGCACTTCGACTACGAAAATCAGGCTTTATTTTATGTACCGCCTGATCTGCCCGATGCGCGGACGCCGCAGTTTGCTGCGCTGGCGGCAGAGCGTATTCGCAAGCTGCTGGAGATTACTCGCGGACGCGCCTTCGTACTTTTCACCAGCTACGCGCAGATGAATGATGTGTACCAGCGCATGCTGGGGGAACTAGCGTTTCCCATGCTGCGGCAGGGCGATGCGCCGAAGAGCGCGCTGCTCGAGGAGTTCCGGCTGACTCCGAATGCGGTGCTGTTTGCCACTTCGTCGTTCTGGCAGGGCGTGGACGTGCAGGGTGAGCAGTTGAGTTGCGTGATCATCGACCGCCTGCCGTTTGCCGTGCCCAGCGATCCGGTTGTGGCCGCGCGGGTGAAGGCAATTGACGCCGATGGCGGCAACGCGTTTTTTCAGTATCAGGTGCCTGCAGCGGTGATCACGCTCAAACAAGGCTTTGGACGCCTGATTCGCTCGCTGCACGATCGCGGACTGCTGGTGCTGCTCGACAATCGCATTCTGAAAAAGCAGTACGGGCGCGTATTTATCGAGAGCCTGCCGAACTACAAGAAGACGACCGATCTGCGGGTAGTGGAGGAGTTCTTTGGGGTGGGAACCTAGGCGCGGGGACGAATCGAATTCCCTCTAGGTATTTCCTTTCTGTGCGCCACGGGCGATGGCGGCGTTCATCTCCTCAATCGATACTGGCTTCTTCCGCCTTCCTCGAAAGAACCCGTTCAGTTCCCGCACCGAACAAGTGCCTGCCACGATGGCAAACTCCCCTTTGTCATTCTTCACAGGTGAAGGGCGATCTTTAGCTCTCTTTTTCAACGTCAATTGTCCCTCACGAACAGACTACCAGCGAACTTCGCTTGTCGATCTTAAACTTGATTAACAATATGCGTTAGCTTTTCCGGTTGCCAGGGACTGCATTCATTTCACACATACTCCCGCTCCGCCCGCCGAATCTCCCGATACCTCTCAAACACTTTCTTATCGCTTTCCAGCCCCAGCGCCGAGCGGATCGAGCTTCCACGGAAAGTGTGGGCCAGCATCTTCCACCCAGTCGTCAGAACGAATCGCGGATCATGCTTCAGCGCCTCCGGGATGTGGTGAACCTTCATCCAGCGCTCCGCCCTCCAGCGCATGAATTCCACCTCTTCAGCCGGCAGGTGCTCGGTGCGCACCACCGCGGTGGTGCCGTCGTATTCCTCGAGCCGCTCATTCATAATTAAGCCTTGATCGCGGAAGTCTTTCGTCATGGGCGTACGCGGGTACGGCGTTGGATGCTGGATGTAGGGCCAATCCACGTAACGGCGGGCAAATTCGAGGTTGGCTTCAATGGACTCGCGCGTGTCGCCAGGACTGCCAACGATCAATCCTCCGACCACTAGCATTTGGTTGCGATGGATGTAGTCAATGGCCTTGAGGGTGGCATTGCCGGTGTTTTGGCCGTTCGTGCGTTCAGTGTTCTTGGCTGAGGCCTTCAGAAATTCCAGGTCGTTCTCGAGGATGTTCTCAATGCCGAGGAACACGTAGCGGAATCCGGCCCGCCGCATCAGCGGAGCAAGAGTTTCCCCGTGATTCGCGATGGCGGAGGTCATGCCCTGCACGAAGTAGTCAATCGTGTGCAGCCCGGCTCCAATGATTGCCTCACACAGAGCCTCGAAGCGCTTCACATTCAGCGTAATGTTGTCATCGACCAGGAAAATGGTTCGTGTCCCGTGATCGCGGGCGTCGCGAATGTCGGCCAACACTCGGTCGAAAGAATAAGTATGGAAGTTGCGGCCGCGCATCTCGATGATCGAACAGAAACTGCAATCGAAAGTACAACCGCGAGAGGTTTCAATTACGTCCACCTGGCGTCCCAGGAACGTGTATCCCTTGAGCACGCGCGAATCCCGGTTCGGCGGACGGATCTCACTGTCCTCGAGCCGGTGGGGCGGCCGCGCGGGATTATGCACCCAACTCTCGCCGTTCCGATAAGAAAGGCCGCTGATCCGCTCGAAGCCGGAGCCCTGCTCCAGTGCGCGCAACAATTCGCGGAGGGTGACTTCCCCTTCGCTGCGCACCAGATAGTCGACGCCCATATCTTCGTAAGCTTCGGGGGCAAGGCTGGGATCGTATCCACCCACCACAATCTTCACGCCCGGCCGCAGCGCGCGCACTAGGTCGATGATGCGACCGGCGGTGCGGCGCTGAAACGTCATGATGGAGAGTCCAACGACTTCCGGATCGAGTTCGCGGACAAGCCGGGTAACGGTTTCACGCACTTCGCGGTGAACGAGAATCAAATCAGCCACAGCTACGCGATGATGCGGATCGACATTTCCGGCAAGGGATGTAAGCGCACCGTTGGGCATGCGGATGGCGACCGGTGGCATGTGTTCGAAAGAATCCGGCATGGACAACAAGAGGACGTTCATCAGAACCTGTCCTTACTGCCTGGCTGTGATCCAGCAGGCGCGGGTTGAACCAGCGGCGGAGAAAGGTAACGGCTGCAATTGTACCGCAGCTCGCGAACAGTCAACGTTGCGTTTAGAAACGAGGGCAGTCAAGCTGCATCGGGTCCATGCGCGTTACAATAGATGTTTGCGATGAATGCGATCCGGCCTGTCCTCACGCAGAGCCGCTGAGGGATACATGTTTGAAGTGACGGTTGACGATACTTTTGCGGCCGGACATTACCTGCGCAACTATAAGGGCAAGTGCGAGAATCCGCACGGGCACAATTACAAAATCCGGGTAACGCTGGCCGGCGCCGAGTTGGACAAAGCTGGCCTGCTGCTCGATTTCAAAGACTTGCGCGAGGTGATGAAGCACGTGATTGACCGGCTCGATCACCAGATGATCAACGACATCGAGCCGTTTACCGTCATCAATCCTTCGGCGGAGAACCTGGCTAAGTATTTTTATGACGAATCGAACACGCGCTTGAAGAGCGTGACCGACGGCCGCGTGCGGGTGAAAGACGTAACAGTTTTCGAGACCGACACAACGACCGCAAAGTACAGCGAATAGCAGTGGCCGGAAGCAGTGGCCAGTGGTCAGTGATCAGTGGCCAGCAATAAGATTTGATCGTCGCGAATTACGGCTAGTTGCTGCTTTCTGGCCACTGACCACTGGCTACTGGCCACTGCCCACTGCTCCCATGCAGATAACTGAAATCTACAAGTCGCTGCAAGGCGAGTCGACCCATGCTGGGTTGCCGTGCGTGTTTGTGCGGCTGACCGGATGTAATCTTCGCTGCTCCTGGTGCGACAGTGAGTACACGTTCCAGGGTGGACACAAGATGACTTCCGAAGAGGTCCGGGACGAAGTGAGGCGGCTCAGTCCTAACGGCGGGTTGGTGGAGATCACCGGCGGCGAGCCTATGCTGCAGGAGCGGGAACTGCTGCCGCTGATGCGGCAATTGCTGGAAGCCGGGTATCGTCTGCTGCTCGAGACCAGTGGTGAGCGGCCACTGGAGCGGGTTCCTGCGGAAGTCATCAAGATTGTGGACGTGAAGTGTCCGGATTCAGGCGAGGGCGATACATTCCACACCGAAAATCTTGAGACCCTGACGCCGCACGATGAGGTCAAATTTGTGCTGAGCGGACGCGCGGATTATGAGTTTGCCCGGGACTTCACGCACCGGCATCATCTGGCGAAGCGCGTGAACGCCGTGCTATTCTCGCCTGCTTTTCGCAAGGACGCTACCGGGGCGCGGGACAGTTCCCACTGTTTGTTAGACCCGCAAGAATTAGCCGAATGGATGCTGGCCGACGATGTTCCCGCGCGCCTGGGCTTGCAGTTGCACAAGTTCGTCTGGGACCCGGCATTAAAGGGCGTTTAATTCCAATAGCATGATGCATTCAGCCAAGCACGCGGTGGTTCTGCTTAGCGGAGGCATGGATTCCTGCGTGTGCGCGGCGCTGGCAGTCCGCGACTACAATACTGCGGCGGTGCACATCAGTTATGGGCAGCGCACCGAAGCCCGTGAGCGGCAATCCTTCCTGGCCATTTGCCAGCGCCTGAACATTCAGGACAAACTTATCGTCCGCAATGAGGCTCTGCGCGCCATCGGAGGTTCGGCGCTTACGGACGAAAAAATCACCGTGCCCACGGCGGACTCTGCGGGTCACGCTCTGGGCCACGACATCCCTGTCACGTACGTGCCCTTTCGCAATGCACACTTCCTGGCTGTCGCGGTAAGCTGGGCCGAGGTGCTGGGAGCGGAGAAGGTCTTTATCGGCGCCGTAGAGCAAGACAGTTCCGGCTATCCCGATTGCCGTCCGGCGTATTATGAAGCGTTCAACCACGTGATCAAGGCGGGGACGAAAGAAGGAAACATCGAGATCGTCACCCCGCTGATCCGCCTGCGCAAGGCCGAAATTGTGCGCCGAGGCCTTGAATTGGGCGCGCCATTCGATTTAACTTGGTCATGCTACAGTCGTCAGGACCAGGCGTGCGGCGTCTGTGACAGCTGCGCGTTGCGGTTGCGGGCCTTTGAGGACGCGGAAGCCAGGGATCCGATTCCCTATGTGCAGAAAGAGATTGTTGAATTGTGATTGTTGATGGTTGATTGAAAACTATGCCGCCAAGACGGCTCTTCAATCAACCATCAAGAATCATCATTCAAGAACTGAAATTGCGCCGGGAGGCCACGATGAAAAAGCATTTCGCAGTGTTTGTTTTCGTTCTCTTGCTGCTGGGACTGTGTGTGCCTCCAGGTTTTGCCCAGGCCGCGGGAACCGTCAAGGGCGTGTGCAAGGATTCGGAGGGTAAACCGATTGCGGATGCGGTGGTTGTGTGGGCCAACCAGGACAATGGCCAGAAATACACGCTTAAAACCAACAAGAAAGGCGAGTATTTCTCGCTCGGCATTGCGCCCGGCACTTACACCGTTACTCTTTACAGGAGTGCCGACGACGTCAAAGCCAACAAAGAAGTCCTGCATTTTGGCAAGGTCCCGGTCTCACTCGACGAAAAAGAGCTGAACTTTGACATGAAAAAAGAGGCGGAAGAACAGGCGAAGGGCACGGGCCTGACTCCGGAACAAATCAAGCAAATGCAGGAGTCACAGGAGAAGGCCAAGAAGGAAAACAACACGGTTAAGGCCCTTAACGAAAAGATCGGTACCGCCAGTGCTGCCATGAAGAATGGAGACTTCGATACCGCGATCAGTACCTTAACGGAAGCCACGCAGATGGACGCGACGCGCGACATCCTCTGGGCGCAATTGGCCGATGCCTATCGCGGTTCGGCAGCCAAGCAGACCGACACGGCGGAGAAGAAGAAGCGCCTTGAGGAAGCCTCCACCGATTACGGGAAGGCAATCGATATCAAGCAGAAGGCCGTCGATGCAGGCGCAAAGAAACCCGAGGATGCCAAGCAACTGGCCGCGTATTACAACAACCTCGGAGAAGCTGCCGCCAAGTCCGGCAAGGTCGCCGACGCCGTGAAGGCTTACAACCAGGCAGCCCAGGTGAATCCAGAGGGCGCAGCCGGGTATTACTACAACGCGGGCGCGGTGTTGACCAATGCGGGTAAGGTGGATGATGCCATCGCAGCTTTTGACAAATGTATTGCTGCCGATCCCACCAGGGCGGACGCCTATTACCAGAAAGGCGTGAACCTCATCGGCAAGGCTACCTTGCAAGGCGACAAAATGGTGGCGCCGGCGGGTACGGCTGAAGCATTCAATAAATACCTTGAGCTTCAGCCCGCCGGACCCTACGCCGACGTGGCCAAACAGATGCTCGCCAGCATCGGGGCTTCCGTCGAAACCGGCTTCGGAACGAAGAAGAAGGCCGCGGTTAAGAAGTAATCCGTCGGCGACTATACTGTGAGGCTCGGCTTCCAGCCGCGCCTCACAGCCCAACCAGATCAACAATTTCTTAGCCGCAGAAACGGGACTTCCGCCCTTCCCTTTTTTCCCACCCTCCACGTTACCAAGGACTATGTCCTAACTGTCCTTACGTTTCGCCACCCTGCCGCGGTAAAGTAGAGGTATCAGCTAAGCTTTTTGGCACGACTCTCCCGTCTGTGGCGCTCTCAATTCCCTAAGAATTAAGAACAGGTTTGTACGAGGACGGAATGGCATCACCTGGCACTGCGGCAATTTCAGTTTCTTTGGAAGGCTATTCCGGCAACGGCAAAGTGGCTACGCCCGCTTTGCTGGGAGCGATGCTGCGTGCCTCCGAAAAAATCAGCGACCTGATCTTTTCTCCGGGACGGTTACCGCAGGTGCAGGTTTACGGCCAGCTGATTTCAGTACAGGTGCCGGGGCTGGCGACGCTTACACCCGACGATACCCGTCACATCGCCGCCGATCTGATCGGGGACAACAAACAGGCGGTCGCCACCCTGCGCGAGCACGGGTCGTGCGACCTCTCCTACGGACTCCCAGGTGTGGCCCGGTTTCGCGTAAACATCTTTATCCAGCGCGGTAGTTGCGCAGTCGTCATGCGGGTAATTCCCACCGCGATTCCTGATTTCGCTTCGCTCCGTCTGCCTTCGCACCTCGCCGATGTAGCCAGGCTCCGCGATGGCATCGTCCTGGTCACCGGGCCTGCCGGATCGGGTAAGTCCTCCACCCTGGCAGTGCTGCTCGACTGCATCAATCGCGAGAAAAATTATCACATCATCACCATTGAAGATCCCATCGAGTTCCTGCACAACCACAAAAGTTCCACCGTCCATCAGCGCGAACTGCATAGCGATACGCCAAGCTTTGCGCACGCCTTGCGCTCCGCGCTGCGGCAGGCCCCCAAGGTTATTCTGGTGGGCGAAATGCGCGACCGCGAAACCATTGAGATCGTCCTCGAAGCGGCTGAGACCGGTCACCTGGTGCTTTCCAGCCTGAATACCATGGACGCTCCCAAGACTGTCGAGCGGATCGTCAGTTCGTTTTCGCCTGGCGAACAGCAATTGGCGCGGGACCGCTTCGCAAAATCATTCCGCTACATCATTTGCCAGCGGCTCCTGCCCAAGCCCGATCGCAGCGGCCGCGTCCCGGTCGCCGAAATCCTCAAAGCCAATCCGCGCACCCGCGAGTGCATCGAAAAAGGCGAACGCGACGGCAAGACCTTGCTTGACGCCATGAAGGCAGGCTCTTCCGAAGGCATGCAGCATTTCGATGGCGAGATCGCCCAACTGGTCCGCGACCGCATCGTTGACCTGGAAACCGGTCTCTCCTTCGCCAGCAATCCCACCGTACTCGGCCAGGAACTAGCCCGCTAGCCAAGGCAGATGGAGAACGGGCGAGACTCGTATCAGGGCATGGCTTTCAGCCGTGCCGCAGAAGCTCCCCACTCAACACGGCTTTAGCCGCTGGGGTTTCAATCGGAAGCACGAAGGACGCCTGCCCGACTCGCCGTCGCTAGTTGTCGGGAATTCTCAGGGAAAATCCACATCCAACGCGTAGATGTCTTGCGTACTCACGTCGCGGACAAAAAGCCGGGAGTCGTCTGGGCCTGTGCCGCCCCACGTACCCCAGGGGCCCAAATAGCGGCGCAGGCTGTTGAGGCTGAACAGTTCCTCGGGATGGCTTTCTCCGAGTTTAACGCGGTGGCACTTGGGATTGTCGGTGGCTAAGTTGTCGTAGTAAATATAGCGGCTGTCCGCCGACCACGAGGGATAGCTCACGTTATTGGCTTCGGTAAGCCACTCCGACCACTTTTGGGCGCGGAAATCATAAAGCATGAGTTTCTTCGATCCCTCGACACTCGAGGCCGCTAGATACCGGCCATCGGGGGACCAGCGCGGGGAAAACAAGCCCGTGGAACCGGGAAGGGTTGAAGCCTGGCGGGTCTTCATATCCACCAGCTGAATGTTAACGGTTCCGGTATTCGTATTGGAAATGCGTCCGAAGGCAAGCTGAGTGCTGTCCGGCGACCAGGTAGCGTCGATCTCACTAATATTTTCCGGCAAGAGTTCCTCGGGCGAGCCCGCTTGCGCGGAAATCAGAAAAATCTTCCACGGCTTTCCGGCTTGACCGGAAATGTATGCGACTTGGGTTCCATCCGGAGACCAAACGGGAAGCGAAGCAGTCATGGGCGAATAGGTAAGTTGCAGGCGCTCGCTGCCATCCACACGACTGCGCCACAAGGTGTTGCCGGGAACGGTAACGTAGGCCGCCCACTTGCCATCGCGGGAGAAAGCTACGTCGCTGGCGGAGATACCTCCCAGGAACGGGACAAATTGTTTGGAGCCGGCGTCGTAACGAACGAGTTCTCCGCGCGGCTGACCGCCCTGCACATATAGTTTTCGGCCAGCGAGGTCCGGTAAAGCCGTGGAATACAAGATGGGGCCGGTCGTCAGCTGGGTGGGAGTAGCGGAGGCTTTGCGGAAAACGCTGGTGGAATCGGGGAGAGCGAAGATGTCGTTGCCCTGGCCGACGCCGCTTTCAAAGACGTAGTAGCGGCCATCCCCGGTCCACCGGCCACAGCATTCATTCGGCGGCGTGTGCCATCCCTTGAGCAATTGATGCAGCTTGGATCCGTCGGTGCGGACCTCCCACAATGAGTTCGTGTTGGCCTCGTCCTGCAGCGAAAAGCGAATGCGGCTGCCGTCGGGAGAAAAAGCGACAGCATAGGCGGAACCGGGCGCGGGCGCGGAGACGAGAAGGTGCGCAGCTGTGCCGTCGGCGTTCGCCAGGTACAGATCCGACCCTTTGATGAACACCAGCTGCCGTCCGTCGCGCGACCAACCGCCGGACCTGCCAAAGATATCTCCCACACGGCGGGGAGAACCCGCGGGCAACGGCACAGCCCACAAGGGCGTTACTCTGCTTCCGGTAGGCACCATGTTGCCAACCAGCAGTTGGGAATGGTCGGCAGAGATGTCATAGATATTCATGCTCTTGACCGGTACAGGGATGGCAGAGGTTTCGCCACCAGTGGATGAGACCTGAGCGAGGACCATCCCTTCAGGACGCCACTGGGTGACATAGATGCGCGCGCCATCCGTCAGCATGTTTCCCATGGCGAAGCCGTCATGCGTGATCTGCGTGGTGCCGGTGACTTTCGGCGGACTCACCGGGACGAAAAACCACACGAGCCCAGCCCCTAGCAATAGCGCCGCCGTCGCAACGACTGCCCAGAGCCAACGGCGGCTTCTCGCTGGAACTTGCGTAGTGGGCATGGCTGCGGCTGTCACTCTGCCCGAAGTGCTGTCCCGCTTCAGCCGTTTCAAGTCGGCGCGGATTTCAGCAGCACTCTGATACCGGATTTCACGGTCTTTGTCGAGGGCCTTGACGATAATGTGTTCGAGTCCCGGGGGGAGATCTGGATTGAGCCGTTGCGGCGGCGCAGGATCCTTGTGGAGAATGGAATCGAAGATCGCAGCTGTGGTATCTCCGCGAAACGGCAGCTGTCCCGTACCCATCTCATAGAGAACGGCGCCGAAAGAGAAGACATCGGTGCGCGGGTCGAGGTCCTTGCCCAGTGCCTGCTCCGGGGACATGTAAGCGACCGTGCCCAGAGTGCTGCCCGCACTGGTCAGGTGCGGATTGTCAGCACTGGCGATAGTGGCTCCGTCCGGCGTCGTTGTGGCGTGGGTCTTGGCCAATCCGAAATCGAGGATCTTGGCGTGGCCGCGCTCGGTCACGAAGATGTTCGCAGGCTTGATATCGCGATGGACGATTCCTTTGGCGTGGGCCGCGTCCAGGGCATCGGCAATTTCGATTCCGAGATCGAGCAGGCGCTCCAACTCGATTCGTGGGCCCAGGATCACATCCCGAAGAGTCTTGCCTTCCAGATATTCCATCACCAGGAAGAGGCGGCCCTGGTGCTCACCGATCTCGTAAATGGTGCAGATATTAGGATGATTCAGCGCAGAGGAGGCGCGGGCCTCGCGCCGGAAACGCTCCAGCGCCTGCGCATCGTTGGCCAGGGCATCGGGGAGAAACTTGAGCGCGACGAACCGGCTGAGCTGGACGTCCTCAGCCTGATAAACTACGCCCATCCCGCCGCCGCCAATCTTGCTCAGAACTCGATAATGCGAGACGGTTTGGCCAAGGATGGATTGGGATTCAGACACGGCGACATCTTAGCAGACGGCTTGTTTCTGTTGCCATCCCTGCACGGCAGCCCCACTGGCCACTGCTCACTGCTCACTGCTCCGGCACGGCCGCACCATCGGCGCGCGCGTCCGACGCTCCGAAGTTTACCTTGCTCTTCGAGTCGTGCAAGACAGCCTGGCCTCGTCCCATGGCGGTGGAGTAAGCGTTCCGCACGTCGAGTTGATGCCCCATCGCGGAAAGCTTCTGCCGCACTTCCGTCGCAACTCGCGACTCGATCACGATGTTGCAGCCGCGCTGCGGACTGACGGTGAAGCGGGCGTTCTCCATCGCCTCCTGGATATTCATGCCATAGTCCACAATGTTGGAAACGAATTGCGCGTGCGCCAGCGGCTGATTGGCGCCTCCCATGATTCCGAAGCCAATGTGCTGATCTCCACGCTCCATGAACGCAGGAATGATGGTATGAAACGGTCGCTTGCGCGGGGCAAGCGCATTGGGCGATGTTGCATCCAACGAGAACAGCGCGCCCCGGTCTTGCAACGCGAATCCCATGCCGCGCACGACAACGCCCGATCCAAACGCCTCATAGTTACTTTGAATCAATGAAATAGTATTGCCTTCACGATCGACCACCGAAAGGTAAGTCGTATCACTAAAGGGCGGCGCGCCGGAAGGAACCTCACAATTCGCTCTCGCAGGATCGATCAGCCTGGCGCGTTCACGCGCGTATTCCTTCGTCAGCATTCCCTTCACCGGAATCTTCGCAAATCGCGGATCGGCGTTGTAGCGCCCCAGATCGGCATACGCAAGCTTCATGGCTTCGATCTTCTTATGCAATTCCGCGACGCTGAGCGGTCCGTCGGACGATGCCGGAGTCGTTTCCATAATGTTCAGCATCTCGAGCGCGGCCATCCCTTGTCCGTTGGGAGGAAGTTCGTAGACCGTCCAGTCACGATAGGTAGTCGAAATCGGCTCAACCCATTCTGGAGAGAACTCGGCCAGATCCTCCGCCGCCATCGTTCCGCCCAGGTTCTTCGACGTGCTCAGAATCGCGCGCGCAATTTCACCCCGATAAAATGCATCCGCTCCATTCTCAGCCACCAGTCGCAAAGCTTTCGCCAGATCGCGATTCTGGAAGACTTGACCCACCGCCGGAGGCTTGCCGCCAGGCAGGTAGACTCGCTGGGCCTCCGCATCGTACGCAAGGGTCTCGGCAGCGTCTTTCCAGTAGGACGCAATGATCTCAGGAACGGGATAGCCCTCGTCAGCATAGAGAATCGCTGATTGAAAGAGATCTTTCCACGCCATCTTTCCAAAACGTTGATGCAGCGCTTGCCAGCCCGCAACCGCTCCCGGCACAGTGACGGAGTCAATACCCTCCGAAGGCATTGCGGTCGCGTCTCGTGCCTTCACGTGC
>Ga0209131_1002872_pt1 | contig 11576 bp, 8 predicted proteins | sample GraSoi_2013_40cm_FD_185826 | JGI IMG/M metagenome (GOLD analysis project Ga0209131, IMG submission 185826) | Grasslands soil microbial communities from the Angelo Coastal Reserve, California, USA - Sample 9_17_2013_40cm (SPAdes) (version 2) | ecosystem: Environmental > Terrestrial > Soil >...
TGCCGCGACTCAGCGATCTGCCGGCGCTGCGCGCGTCGATGGGCGGGAAGATGGAGCTCGAGTACGCGGGCGCGGAGAAGACCGAGAACGAGATCGTCGACTCACTCGTGAAGCGCGCGGTGCTCTTGGTGTTCGGCGAGCTGTGTGGCGCCGCGGATCTGGATGCGGTCGTGCGCGCTTTCGACGACGGCTGGAAGGTCGAGGTCGGCGACGAGCTGCCGTCCAAGGAATACGCCGACGGGGTCGACAACATCGCCGGCCTGCGAAAAGCGGTGGAGCTCCTGGGCTGCGCGGCGAGCCCGGCGCGCATCGCGGCGGGGGTCGAGCTGGTGCTCGAGGGGCTGCATCTCTCGAACAAGCTGAACCGCGAGATCTCGGGCCGCCGCCTCACGTACGGCTGACGATGGCGCGGGTGCGCTACAGCCGATGGGACGGCACGCAGCGCGCGTTCTCGCTCGCCGCGGAGCAGGCCCTCGACGAGCTCGCGCGCCACCTGATGGAAGGGATGGGCGTCGAGGAAGCGCTGTCCTGGATGCGCTACCAGGGCTTCGAGCTCGCGGGAATGGACTTCCGAGTCATGGGCGTGGAGGAGCTCTTGCAGGAGCTCCGCCGCCAGGCGCGCGAGCAGATGGCCGGTCAGAACATGGACCAGGCCTTCGACGAGCGCTGGGAGACCTTGCGCGACATCCTCGAGCGCGAGGAGGGCGCGCAGGCGTCGCAGAACGGCGTCGAGTCACAGCGCTGGACGGACTTCAAGGCGAAGAAAGACTCACTCCCGCGCCGCCTGTCCGACGCGCTCAAGCGCTTCGCCGATCACGAGTGGGCCGACGCGGACGCGGAGGCCGACTTCCGCGAGCTCGAGGCGGAGCTCGACCAGATCCGCGCGCTCGAGGAGTTCCACGCGCGCAACCGGCAGATGCTGCGCGGCGCCAACTCGCTCTCGTTCGACGAGGCGCTCGAGCTGATGCGCGAGATCGAGCGGCTCGGCCGACTCGCGCGCAACTTGCTCGAAGGGCGCTTCGACGAAGTCTCGCTCGACGAGCTGCGCGAGCTCGCGGGAGAGCAGGGCGTCGAGTCGATCCTGATCCTGCGCGACATGCGCCGGAACCTCGAGGCGGGGGGCTTCATCCGCTCGGGCGAGGGCGGCCTGGAGCTTACGCCGCGCGCGATCCGCCGCATCGGCGAGCTCGCGCTCGAGGACATCTACGGCTCGCTGAAACACGGCGGGCCGGGCGCGCACGCGACGCTGCACCGCGGCGGCGGGCCGATCACAATCGAGCGCTCGAAGCCGTACGTGTTCGGCGAGCCCGCGCACCTCGACGCCGTCGCCACCGTGCGCAACGCGCTGCTGCGCGACCCGAAACACCTGAGCGTGCCGCTGCGCATCGAGCCCGGCGACCTCGAGGTGTTGGACACCGACCAACAGACGGACACCACCACGGTGCTGCTGCTCGACATGAGCTGGTCGATGTCCTGGTCGGGGCGCTGGCCGGCGGCCAAGCGCGTCGCGATCGCCATGGATCAGCTGATCCGCACGCGCTACCCGCGCGACCGCTTCTTCATCGTCGGCTTCTACACGCGCGCCCGCGAGCTCACGATCCCCGAGCTGCCGGAGCTGGTCTGGAACATGGAAGACCCGTTCACGAATCTGCAGGACGGGCTCCGCGTCGCCCAGCGACTCATCGACCGCAATCCCTCGGAGAACAAACAGATCATCGTGATCACCGACGGGCAGCCGACGGCCTACTTCGTGGGCGACGAGCTGCGCGTCGAGTGGCCCAGCGGCGTCGGCGGCACGAGCCCGCGCGCGAACAAGGAGACACTCGGCGAGGTGAATCGAGTGACTCGCAAGGGCATCACGATCAACACCTTCATGCTCGACGATTCGCCCGAGCTGATGCGCTTCGTGGAAGGCATGACCCGGATCAACAAGGGCCGCGCCTTCTACACCACCCCGGGTCAGATCGGCGAGTACGTGATGGTCGACTACCTGTCGCGCAAGCGCCGCAAAATACGCTAGGAAGGGCGCCGTGCCGGTCATAGAAGGGGTCGCGCTGCGCGAAGGCGGCCTCGGGGCTGCGCTCGGCGCGGAGCGCATCGTGCTCGAGATCGGCTTCGGGCGCGGCGAGCTCCTGCTCGACCTGGCCGAGGCGGCCCCGAAGCGCGCGTTTCTCGGCGTCGAGGTCTCGCGCAAGCGCGTCGAGAAAGTCGCGCGGCGCGCGGAGAAGCGCGAGCTCGAGAACGTCTTCCTGCTGCACGCGCCAGCGGAGTTCGCGCTCGAGCGCGCGCTGCCACCGGGCTGTGTGGAGGAGTGCTGGATCAACTGCCCCGATCCCTGGCCCAAGAAGCGGCACTGGCGCCGGCGGCTCGTGCAGGCGCCTCTGGTCGGGCTGCTCGCGCTGGCGCTCGCGCCCGACGCGCTGCTGCACGTCTCGACCGATCACCTCGGCTACCGCGACTGGATCGCGGAGGTGCTCGCGGGGCAGAGCGCGTTCGCGAACCTGCACGCGCCGGCGCCCTGGTCCGACTCACCGCCCGCCCGGCGCGAGACGGCCTATGAGTCCACGTTTCGCGCCGAAGGTCGCGCGATCGCGTACTTCGACTATCGTAGGCGGCAGTGAAAGCGCTGCTCGGCCACACCCCCGACGAGCTGCGCGCCGCATTCGCGAGCGCCGGTGTGCCCGGGTTCCGCGCCGCGCAGGTCTCGAGCTGGCTCTACCAGCGGCGCGTGCGCGACTTCGGGGCGATGGCGAATCTGCCCGCGCGGCTGCGCGCGGAGCTCGCCGCAGACTGGCGCACGCACTCGCTCGAGCGGATCGCGGTGCACGCCGCCGCCGACGGCACGCGCAAGCTGGTGCTCGGCACGATCGACGGCGCGCGCATCGAGGCGGTCCTGATTCCCGAGGCGCGCCGCTACACGCTCTGCGTGTCCTCGCAGGTCGGCTGCAGCCTCGACTGCGCCTTCTGCGCGACGGGGCGCATGGGCCTGGGGCGCAACTTGCACGCCGACGAGATCGTCGATCAGGCGCTGCACGCCGCGGAGCTGCTCGACGCCGACGGCCGCGCGCTCACGCACGTGGTGTTCATGGGTATGGGCGAGCCGCTCCTGAACCTGAAGCACGTGGTGCAGGCGATTCGCGTGCTCACACACGCCGACGCGTTCGCGCTCGCGCCGCGACGCATCACTGTGTCGACCGCCGGCGTCGCGCCGAAGATCGCCGAGCTGGGCAAGGCCGTGGGGGTGCGGCTGGCGATCTCGCTGCACGCCGCCCGCGACGAGCTGCGCGACGTGCTGGTGCCGCTGAACCGGCGCTTCGCGATCGCCGAGCTGATGGACGCCTGCGGCGCATTTCCGACGCCGAAGCGCGAGCGCATCTCGTTCGAATACACGCTGATCGCGGGCGTGAACGACTCGGTCGCCGACGCGCGCGCGCTCGCTGCGCTGGCCCGCAAGGCGCGCGCCAAGGTCAACCTGATCCCCCTGAACGAGCATCCCGGCACCTCCCACAGGAGGCCGAGCGAGGCGCGCATGGACGCGTTCCTCGGGGCGCTCGTCGCGGAGCGAGTGACCGCGACGCTGCGCCGCTCGCGCGGGGACGACATCTTCGCCGCCTGCGGCCAGCTGGGCGCAAAGTCCCATTCCAATTGACTGCGCTCGCCTGCGGCTCGCTGCGCGCGCCCTTCCGATGGTCGCGTGGGCACCCTACCCACGCTCCGGCACTTGCCCGGCCGGCTCAGGACGGCCTTGGCCGGCCGATCCTCTCTAGTGACACTTACGCCAACGCGAGGCCGAGCGAGGGCCGTCCCGAGCGAGGTCGCAAGCATCGAAGATGCGCGCAGCGAGCCGCAGGCGAGCGTAGCCGATAAGGTTTTGATGCTCTACGCGATCGGCGACATTCACGGCATGCGCGACGAGCTGGTCCGGCTGCTGTCACGCATGCCCCTCCAGAAGGGCGACCGGCTGCTCTTCATCGGCGACTATGTCGACCGCGGCCCGAACCCCAAGGGCGTCGTCGACGAGCTGATCGAGCTCCAGAAGTCGTACGATTGCATCTTTCTCATGGGCAATCACGAGGCGATGTTTCTCTCGTTTCTAGGCTGGGAAGGCTCGAGTTACTTCGGCTCCGAGGCGTTCCTGCACAACGGCGGCGAGACCACGCTCGCGAGCTACGGCTACTTCAACTCGGACAACGACTTCGCGCTCGAGCCGGCGCACGAGCGCTTCTTCAAGAACCTGCAGCTCTGGCACCTCGAGGGCGAGTACGCGTTCGTGCACGCGGGCCTGGCGAAATCCTCGCTGGCTCTCTCGGACGCGAAGTATGCGCTCTCGCGCGAGAGCGCCCGCGACATCCTGTGGCAGCGCGAGACCGCCGATCTCCCGCACAGCCTGGGAGTCACCGTCATCTACGGCCACACCCCGCTGCCCGATTTCGGTGTAAGGTGGAACCTCCCCTACTCGATCGGGATCGACACCGGCGCCGTCTACGGGGGCCCGCTGACGGCGATCCGGCTCCCGGACGAGACGGTATTTCAGTCGTAGATGAATCTGACAGCAGATCATGAATTGATTCGAGACTCGGTGCGCCGGCTCGCGGAGGCGGAGCTCGCGCCGATCGCGGCGCGCATCGACGCCGAGGACTGGTTCCCGCGCGATTTCTTCCTGCGCCTGGGGGAGATCGGCGCGCTCGGCGTGCTGGTGCCCGAGGAGTACGGCGGGAGCGGCGGCGACTACATCGGCGCCGCGTTGATCATGGAGGAGCTGGCGCGCGTCTCCGGCTCCGTGTCGCTCTCGTTCGGCGCGCACGCGGTGCTGTGCGTGGGTGCGATCGCGCGCGACTGTTCGGCCGAGCAGAAGCAGCGCGTGCTCCCGCGGCTGTGCTCGGGTGAAGCGATCGGCGCCTGGGCCCTCACCGAGCCGGGCTCGGGCTCCGACGCGCTCGGCATGCGCACTCGCGCGGTGCGCGACGGCGGCGAGTACGTTCTCGACGGCGGGAAGACGTTCATCACCAACGGCTCGGAGGCGGAGACACTGGTCGTGTACGCGCGCACCGGTCCCGCGGCGCTGGGCGCGCACGGCATCTCGGTGTTTCTCGTCGATGGAAAGACGCCGGGGTTCGAGTGCAGCCGCAAGCTCGAAAAGATGGGCATGCGGGGCAGCCCCACGGCGGAGCTGCGCTTCGACGCGATGCGCGTCTCGGCCGCGGATCGCATCGGCGAGGAGAACCGCGGCGTCTCGATGATGATGCGCGGGCTCGACGTCGAGCGCGCGACCCTGGCCGGCATCTCCGTCGGTCTCGGGCAGGCGGCGCTCGACCACTCCGTGAAGTGGGCGCGCGAGCGCGAGCAGTTCGGCCGGCCGATCGCCGAGTTCCAGATGGTGCAGAAGCTGCTCGCCGACATGTACGTCGACGTCGCGGCGGCGCGCCTGCTCGTGTACGAGGCGGCACATCTCTGTGTCACCCAGGCCAGCGGCTGCGCGAAGCTCGCCTCGGCCGCGAAGCTGTTCTCGTCCGAGATCGCGACGCGCGCGGGCCTCGCCGCCGTGCAGATCTTCGGCGGCTACGGCTACACGCGCGACTATCCGGTGGAACGCATCGCCCGCGATGCGAAGCTGATGGAGATCGGCGCCGGCACCTCCGAGATCCAGCGCACGATCATCGCCCGCGAACTGCTCAGGGACCGATGAGACAAGCAGCGAGCCGCAGGCGAGCGTAGATCAATCTGACGCGCCGCCCGTGCGTCGCCGGCGCCTCCTCACCCGGCGGGTACGCCTGAGGTTCGTCGGCATCCGGCGAGCGCTCGGGCTGCATCTCTCGGATCCCGTGGCGCCGCCCGGCGGCGTCCGTCGCCGCTTCGGGGGTCCCCCCGAGTACGGGACCCCCCTCAGCCGGCTCCGGCCCCCGCCGGGCTGCCGCACATTGGGTGAGTGAGTGAGTGACTGAGCTTGGTCACTCCGCGTCTTCCCGACCCCGCTGCTGAACAACGCGACGGCCGAGCGAGGGCCGTCCCGAGCGAGGCGCGCAAGCGGCGGAGCGTGGGTAGGGTGCCCACGCGATCATCGGGAGGGCGCGCGCAGCGAGCCGAAGGCGAGCGAAGTAAATCGGACTAGAGCTTCTCCACTACCGGGATCTGCAGCTTCACGCCCGGGACAAGCTTCGCGAAGTCGATGTCTGGATTGTAGCGGTGAATCAGCCATGTGGGCACGCCGTAGAGCTTGTGCGAGAGCACCCACAGCGTATCCCCCGAGCGCAAGCTGTGCTCGACGGTGCCGGTCACCCGGAAGGCGCCGAAGAAGTCCTCCTCGATCGCCTTGTGATACTCGAGGCGTCGCTCGAGGAACTTCTCCGAGGGCACCTTGGTGAAGTCGAGGCGCAGGGTCTGGCCGACGTGGATCGCCTGGCGCGGCTTCAAGCGGTTCAGGTTGCGCAGCCGCTGCGGCGAGACCTCGAGCCAATCGGCGAAGTGACCGAGTGTCTCGTCGTCGTCGACGATCACCCGCTCGCGGTCGACGCGCTGGAACGGTGAGCCGGCGGGCGCGCCGGCCGCGGTGACTTCCTCGGCGTGCGTGACCGCCGGCTCGGCGAGGGCGAGCTGTAGCGGCTTGGACGCCATGGGCGCCGTTGGCGGCAGCACCGGCTCGGGCGCCGCGAGGTCCTCGGAGGAGAACGGTGCATCGCTCTCGACGCCGCTGTCGGCCTCCGTATCGGGCTCGGCCTCGGTCTCGGCCGCGACGGAAGTCGGCGGCGATCCCGGAATCTCGAGCGCGGCGATCGGCTCCGATTCGGGTTCGACCGGCGGCGCGCCGCCCTCCGGCTCCAGCGGCGCGGCCTCGAGTGACTTCGGCGACGCGATCGCTAGCTCGCTCGCCGGTGGAGTGACCGGGCTCGCGGGCTCGGGCTTGGCATCCATCTCCGCCGCCGGCGCGACCGTCTCCGCCTGCGCCGTGCGCACCATCTCGACCGGCGGCTCGACGCGCTTGGGCGCACTCGCGCCGCGCTCGGGGAGCTGCAACACCTGACCCGGATAGATCCGCTGGCGCGGGCCGAGATCGTTCTGGGCCACCAAGGTCGGCACGCCCGTGCGGTGCTGCGAGGCGATCGCGGAGAGCGTGTCCCCACGCCGAACGGTGTAGTAGCGGCTCTCGTGCTGCTCGGGGTGGCGCATCTCCGCGGGCACCGCCGCGAGCCACGCGGACGCGTCGCCGGTCACCGTGCCCGCGGGCAGGCGCAGCGCGTAGCCGCGTGGCACGCGCTTGCCCGAGCGGAATACGGGCGGGCGCAGGGCCGGATTCAGATCGGCGATCTGCTGCGCCGAGACGCCGAGCTTCTCCTGCAGGTCCGTGACGTCGGCGTAGAAGGGCAGGGCGACCACGTCGACGCGGTGCGGCTGGTCGCGGCGCACCGGGCCGAAGTACGACTCGTACGACTGCAGCACTTTGCGCGCGGCGAGAAACTGCGCGTAGAAGTTGCGCGACGCGAAGCCGAAGCTGCGGCTGTCGTAACGCAGCACGATCTCGTCGATGCGATCGGTGCCGAGGTTCCGCACGGCGCGCGCCATGCCGCCCGCGCCGTGGTTGTACGCGGTCAGGGCCAGCGGCCAGCTGCCGAGGATCGCGTGGTTCTCGCGCAGCAGGCGCGCGGCCGCGCGCGTGGCCGTGATCGGGTCGAGTCTCTCGTCGACGACGTAGTCGACCTTCATGAAGCGCCGCCCGGTGCCGCGCATGAACTGCCAGACACCCGCGGCGCCGTACTTCGAGTACGCGCGGACGTTGAACGACGACTCGACGTGCGGCAGGAGCGCCAGATCGTCGGGCATGCCGAGGGCGCGAAACACGTCGCGCATCTCGTCCTCGTACGCGCCCGAGCGGACCAGGCCCTCGCGGAACTTGTCGCGCTGTCCGAGCTGGAAGCGGATCTCCGACTTCGCCTCGCGGTAGTCACTGGGCCGGGGATCGCGTCCGAGCGCGGAGCCGAACAGCCGGACGATCTGCTGCTCGTGCTCGTCGCGCGGCGCGCCGCCGTCCGCCAGATGCTCGAGCACCTCGCGCCACTCGGCCTTGTGCCGGTCGACGATCCGCTCGCGCGTGCGCCGGTTGGTCTCGCCCTCGAAGCGCAGGTGCTCGTACACGACGTCGAGCAGGCGCGCGTCGTGCAGGAAGCCGCCGTCCGTCGTCGCCTCGGTGTACACGCGCACCCAGAAGCCGACGGCCGGCGCGAGTGCGGCCGGCTCTGGAAACGGCTCCGCGCGTTGCGCCGGGGCGGGCGACGCGAGCGCGACGCAGAGCGCGAACGCAACTGACCCCGTCCGCTGCCCGAATCCGCTCAAGAAGAACCCCCGCCGAGAGCTTATCGCCGAGCGCCGCCGCGCCCTTGAGGCGGCGGAGGATAAGGGAGTGATACGCTGCGCGCGATGGGACCTCTACAGGGAATTCGCGTGCTGGAGTTCGCGGGGATCGGGCCGGGTCCGTTCTGCGCGATGTTGCTCGCCGACATGGGCGCCGACGTCGTGCGCATCGACCGCGCGTCGAGCTCCGCCCAACAGCGGCCCGCGGCTGCCGGCCGCGGGGGGGCGCCGGCGGACCCGCTGCTGCGCGGGCGCCGCAGTCTCGGCGTCGATCTGAAGCAGCCCGAGGCGATCGAAGCCGTGCTCCGGCTCGTGGCGGGCGCGGACGCGCTGATCGAGGGCTTCCGTCCCGGGGTGATGGAGCGGCTCGGCCTTGGCCCCGACGTGTGTCTCGCGCGCAACCCGAAGCTCGTGTACGGGCGCATGACGGGCTGGGGCCAGGACGGTCCGCTCGCGCAGGCCGCGGGTCACGACATCAACTACATCGCGCTGGCGGGAGCGCTCGAGGGCATCGGCCGCGCGGGCGAGCCGCCGCTTCCGCCGCTCAACCTCGTCGGTGACTTCGGCGGCGGCGGCATGCTGCTCGCGTTCGGCGTGCTGGCCGCGCTGCTGGAGCAGAAGCGCTCGGGCAAGGGACAGGTGGTCGACGCCGCGATGGTCGACGGCGCGGCGCTGCTCATGTCGATGTTCTGGGGCATGAAGCACGTGGGCATGTGGAGCGAGACACGCGGCACGAACCTGCTCGACACCGGCGCGCACTTCTACGAGGTGTACGAGTGCAGCGACGGGAAATTCATCTCGCTTGGCTCGATCGAGCCGCAGTTCTACGCGGAGCTCGTGAAGCTCGCGGGCCTCGAGGTGAAGGAGTATCCGCAGCTCGACCGCGCGAACTGGCCCGACATGAAGCGGCGCCTCGCCGCGGTGTTCAAGCGCAAGACGCGCGCGGAGTGGTGCCAGATCATGGAGGGCAGCGACGTGTGCTTCGCGCCCGTTCTCGCGCTGAGCGAGGCGCCGTCGCACCCGCACAACGTCGCGCGCAAGACGTTCATCGACGTCGCCGGAGTGACTCAGCCCGCGCCAGCGCCGCGCTTCAGCCGCACCGCGCCCGAAGTCTCTCGGCCGCCCGCGCGCACCGGTGAGCACGGCGAGGAAGTGCTCGCGAGCTTCGGCTTCCAGGCGGACGAGATCCGCCGCCTGCGCGAGAGCAGGGCGATCGCCTGAACCAGGCCGGGCGGCGCATGCCCGAACCGCTCGTGCTGCATGCGTTCCGCCATGGCGCGGGCCTGCAGTGCGAGCTGCGCCTGTGGCTCGAGGCGCGCGATCCGAGCGGCGCCGACCCGGCGGCGCGCGCGGAGCACGAGGCGGCGGGGCGGGCGCGCGCGGAGCTCCGCGAGCTGGCGGCGGAGCTGTTGCCCGTCGCGCAGCGCGACGTGCGGTTCGCGGCGCCCGGGCTGGCGGCGCGCGCCGACTTTCTCGTGCGCGACGCGGACGGCCGTCTCGGGCTGCGCGCGGTGCGCGCGGCGCTGCGTCCGAGCGAGGCGCACCTGGACGACCTCGCGTTCGCGAAGTTCGCCGCCTCGGCCGCCGGGGTCGAGCTGGGGTCGGTCGCGCTCCTGCACCTCGACCCGGGCTTCGTGCGCGGCCCTGGGCCGATCGACCCGCGGGCGCTCCTGCGACACAGAGATGTGTCGGGCGAGGTCGCCTTTCTGGCCCGCGATCTCGGGGCGCGCGTCGCCGCGCAGATGCGCGTGCTGGCCTCCGCCGATCCGCCCGCGGTGGAGCCATCGCCGCACTGCCGCCGGCCGCAGCCTTGCCCCTTCTGGAAGCGCTGCACGCGCGCGCGCCCGGCCGATTGGATCGGCCACCTCCCGGGGCTGCGCATCGAGACACACGCCGCTCTTCTCGAAGCGGCGATCGCGCGCATCGGCGACGTGCCCGAGGATTTCCCGCTCGCGCCGCCGCAGCGAAACGCGCAGCGCAGCCTGGCGAGCGGGCGCGCGCTCGCGACGTCCGACCTCGGGCCCGCGCTCGCGGAGCTCGGGCCGGCGCCGGACTTTCTCGACTTCGAGGCGATCGTCGCGGAGATCCCGGTCTTCGAAGGCACGCGAGCGTTCGAGCCGGTGCCGTTCCAGTGGTCGGCGCACCTCGCGGCCGGCGCGGGGCCGCTCGAGCACGCCGGGTATCTCGCCGACGGCTCGGCCGATCCGCGGCGCGGGTTCGCGGAGAGCCTGATCGCGTGCTTCGCGGGGCGCGGGGCGCGGATCGCGGTCTACTCGAGCTTCGAGTCCGAGGTGCTCGCGCTCCAGGCGCGGGCCTTACCCGACCTCGCGGATGAGCTCGAGCGCGTGCGCGCGCGCCTGTTCGATCTCCTGCCCGTGGTACGCCGTTCGGTGTACCACCCCGGCTTTCTCGGCTCGTTCTCGCTCAAGCGAGTGGCGCCCGTGCTCGCCCCCGGCTTCCGCTTCGACGACTTGTCCGGAATTGCCGATGGCGGCGCGGCGGCGCGGGGCTGGCTCGCGCTGACCCGCGGTGAGCTGGACGCGGCGCGCGGCGCCGAGGTACTGGCCGAGCTCCGCGCCTACTGCGCGCGCGACTCACTGGCGCTCGCGGAGCTCCTGCGCGCGCTGCGCGAGCTGGCGAGTCACTCTTCCCCATAGCGGACGGTCGAGCGCAGCCAGCGCATGCGCGCCGCGCGCACGTCCGCCTTGCCGTCCGGCAGCTCGACAGCGAACGGAGCGCTGCCGCCCGCGCCGACGCGCGCGACGGAGAAAGAGACCTCGCGCTTGCCGACGCCGAGGCGGAACTCGGCCTGCGACTGATCGACGCTCGTCGCGTTCACGATCCGCCCGCGCACGCGCAGCCCGCCGCTCGAGTCGGTGACCGAGGTCGGTCCGACGAAGAAGCCGCTGCCGAGTGACTGCAGGGTCGGGTTGGTGAGGTCGACGGTGACCGAGCCGCCCTCGCCCGCGCCGCGCGCCGCGAGCGCGTCGGCTTCGGCGAGGGCCGCGGGAGCAGCCGGTCCGGCCGGCTCGCGCGTGGCCCTCATGGGCGGCGGCGCAGGCGCAGCCTCGGGGGCAGCGGGTGGAGAAGCCGGTGCTGCGCCAGCTTGCGCAGGGGTCGGGCCCGGGGCGGCCTTCTCGGTGAAGGTCGCGACGGTCGCGCCGCGCCGCAGCTCGAGCGAGGCGACGGCCTTCCCCGCGAACAGCGACGACGACGTGCCGCCGTCGGGCGAG
>Ga0209131_1002874_pt1 | contig 11566 bp, 9 predicted proteins | sample GraSoi_2013_40cm_FD_185826 | JGI IMG/M metagenome (GOLD analysis project Ga0209131, IMG submission 185826) | Grasslands soil microbial communities from the Angelo Coastal Reserve, California, USA - Sample 9_17_2013_40cm (SPAdes) (version 2) | ecosystem: Environmental > Terrestrial > Soil >...
CCACGTCGATCAAATGGTTTTCCATCAAGGAGCGCAGATGAGCGCCCATCACATCATTGACGAGCTGACCGGAAACCGGCGGCATCAGCACCAGGAATGCCAACGACGCGGCGAGCGCCGTCGCGGCAACGCCGCTCGCGGCCCCCAACCAGAATTGCTTGCCGCGTAGAACCAGGCTTTCCAACGTCCAAAGATTGCCGGCTTCACGATCGAGCGCTCTGGCAACCTGCGCTTTCAACTTCGGGCTCGCACGATGATAGGTCGCCTGTTGACGCAAGGCGCCACAGAGCGCTTCCAACGAGCGAAGCAGCGCCGCGCATTCCGAGCAAGCCTCCAGATGCCGTTCAATTTCGGCGGCAGCGCTCGCATCCAGTTCGCCATCGAAATAGGCCTGCACGCGCAAGGCTTCAGGGCATGCCATGGCGCACTCCTTCCACATCGCTCATCCATCTTTCTTTCAGCAGAGCCCGTGCACGCGCCAGCCGTGACATCACGGTCCCGATGGGTGCTCCCGTCACATGCGCGATATCGCGGTATGAGAGGTCTTCCATCTCGCGCAGTATGAGAACCTCACGGAATTCCTGCGGCAATGTCGCGACGACTTGGTCGAGCTTGCGTCTCTGGTCGGCGCGAATTGCCTCAAACTCGGGATCAGGTGTCTCGTCGGTAAGGGCGCCATCGTCATTCGCGGCGCTCGTTTCCGGTAAAGGCACGTGCATCCGCCGCCGGGTTTGGGCTGCCGCGGTAAAAAAGCAATTGCGCACGATCGCGAGCAGCCAAGGCTTCGCGTCGCCTCCGCGAAATCCATCGAAGCCCCGATAGGCGCGCAATATCGCCTCTTGAACGATGTCGTCGGCATCCGCGGACGAACGCGCCAGCCAGCGCGCCAGATTGTGAGCTGCGTCGAGATGGGGCAGGGCTTGCGCCTCGAATCGACGGCGCTTGTCATCCATGCGAGAGACCGGTCGTTATCGTCATCAGCCCTTTGAAGCCACACCTAGGTGACCGGCCAAGGGAGCATTTTATTCCCGAAGGAAGATAGTCACGCCTCCGTAAGGTAACGTTCCAGGTCTGTTCTATCGCACAGCGGCGCGTTGCCGGTCGAATGTCGCCCAGACGCCATCGTGCCCGTCCCAGCTTCCGCGGCTTGCGCCTTTGGAATATTCGGTCGCCCGCTGCTCGAAGAAATTGGCATGCTCCACGCCATTGAGAATCTCGACCAGCCAGGGCAGGGGGTGGGGCCGCAATTGCCGGTAGCCGCTGTCCTCTTGCGCGAAATAACCGAATACGGGCGTCAGCTTCAGCTGAGTCAGGCGCCAATCGGCGACATAGCGGACATAGGCCCGAATCTGCTCAGGACGCATGCCTTCGACATCGCCGAGGGAAAAGGCGAGCTCGACGAAGCGCTCTTCGAGGCCGACCATCGTCTTTGCGACGTCGATGATGTCGTCGCGCACGACGCGGGTCACGGCGCCGGTCTCGTGATGCCATTGGTGGAAGAGGCGAATGATGCCTTCGCAATGCAGGCTCTCGTCGCGGACCGACCAGCTGACGATCTGTCCCATGCCGTTCATCTTGTTGTGCCGCGGAAAATTCAGCAGCATGGCGAAGCTGGCGAAGAGGGACATCCCTTCCGTGAAAGCGCCGAACATCGCCAGGGTGCGCGCGACATCGCTGACCGTCGAGACGCCGAAGCTGTGCATGTAATCGGCTTTGGCGCGCATCTCGGAATATTCGCGAAAAGCAGCGAATTCACAGCGCGGCATGCCTAAGGTCTTGAGCAGCAGCGCATAGGCGTCGATGTGCACCGTTTCCATGTTGGTGAACGCCGCCATCATCATTTGTATCTCGAGCGGCTGGAAGATCGGGATGTATCGCTTGAGGTAGTTGTCGCCGACCTCGATGTCGGACTGCGTGAAGAAGCGAAATATCTGCGTCAGGAGGTTGCGCTCCGGCGCCGTTATCCGGTCATCCAGTGGGTCTGCTGCTGTCGTTTCCAGAATTCATAGGCCCAGGGATAGCGCTCGACGTCATACGTGCCCGTCGCATCCAGGAGACCGACTTTGCCCTTTCCGATGAGTGTCCGTGGGTCGCAGCCGGCGAGAATCACTGACATGCGAGGCACTCCTCGTAATCGGTGCGAGCCGCCGGCATGGACTTGGGTTGCTCGATTTGCGCGTCGCCCGCAAACCCGGCGCGGCTGATGGATTTGGAGCGGCAATAATAGAGGCTCTTGATGCCGCGCTTCCACGCGCTCCAATGCAACATGTGCAGATCCCATTTGTCGATGTCTGCCGGCAGATAAAGGTTGAGCGATTGGCTTTGGCAGATATAGGGGGCGCGGTCGGCCGCGAGCTCGACGATCCAGCGTTGGTCGATTTCAAATGCCGTACGGAATGTCGCCTTCTCATTGTCGTTCAGGATGTCCAAATGTTGGACAGAGCCTTCATGGCCGACAATGGATTGCCAGATTTCCGGAGTGTCGGCGTGTTTTTGCGCCAGCACTTTCGCAAGATGCGGATTGCGGACGACGAAAGCGCCCGACAGGGTCTTGTGATTGTAGATGTTCGCCGGAATGGGTTCGATGCAGGCGCTGGTGCCGCCGCAAATGATGCTGATGGACGCAGTGGGGGCGATGGCCAATTTGTGGGAAAAACGCGATTTCATCCCTCGTTCGCGGGCATCCGGGCAGGCGCCGCGTTCTTCTGCCAACGTCACGGAGGCCGCGTCCGCTTCCCGGCGTATCTTGCGAAACATCCTGAGGTTCCATGCTTTGGCCATGGCGCTCTCGAAGGCGATGCCGCGGGACTGCAGGAACGAGTGGAAGCCCATCACGCCCAGACCAACCGAACGTTCGCGCAGCGCCGAATAGCGGGCTCGTTCCATGCTGTCGGGCGCGTCTTCTATGAAGCGCGTCAGAACATTGTCCAGCATTCGCAGGACGTCCTCGACCAACCCCGATTCATTACACCATTCATCCCAGGTTTCGATGTTGAGCGATGACAGACAGCACACCGCGGTGCGCTCTTCGCCCCGGTGGTCTTCCCCCGTCGTCAAGGTGATCTCGCTGCAAAGATTGGACGTGGAAACCGAGAGGCCGAGTTCGCGCTGATGCTTGGGCATGGCGCGGTTCACCGCATCGATGAACAACAGATAGGGTTCGCCTGTTTGCAGTCGATTTTCCAGGATGCGCTGCCATAATTGGCGTGCATCGATCTCGCGAATGATCTCGTGGGTTTTGGGACTGCGTAAAGCGAACGGCTTTCCCTCGCCCACCGCCTGCATGAAAGCATCCGTCACATTGATGCCGTGATGGAGATTGAGCCCCTTGCGATTGAAGTCCCCGGACGATTTGCGGATCTCCAGGAACTCTTCGATTTCCGGATGATGGATATCGAGATAGACGGCGGCCGAGCCGCGGCGCAACGAGCCCTGGCTGATCGCGAGCGTCAGCCCATCCATGACATGGATAAAGGGAATGATGCCGGATGTTTCGCCCGCGCCCTTCACCGGCTCGCCGATCGAACGCACATGACCCCAATAGGTGCCAATCCCGCCGCCATTGGAGGCGAGCCAGACATTTTCATTCCAGGTTGCGACGATTCCTTCCAACGAATCGGGCACCGCGTTCAGGAAGCATGAAATGGGAAAACCCCGTGTCGTGCCGCCATTGGAAAGAATGGGCGTGGCGGGCATGAACCAGAGGCGCGACATGGCGTCATACAAGCGTTGCGCGTGCGCAATGTCGTCCGCGTAGGCGCAAGAAACGCGCGCGAACATGTCCTGAAAACTCTCGCCGGGCAGCAGATAGCGATCTTCGAGAGTTGCCTTGCCGAATGCGGTCAGCAGGGCGTCCCGGCTTCGGTCCAAAACCAGATCGGCTGGCCGCGGCGGCGCCGCCAAAGGGGAAGGGGCCGGCGCGCGCCGTTCGATCTTCGGAGGAGATATCTTCTCCAAGATCGGGACGAGATGACCGTTACGGTCGAAGTCGAAAGCCAGCGACATCGCGCAACCTCATTTGTAGGGGCAGGAGGTGCGACGCATGCCGGGAACGAAAAGCCGGATGGCTATTCAGACCAGGAAGCGACCACCGGGACACCCCGCCCGCCGACGTTCAAAAACCCATCCACGGCAGGTCTCCTGGCTCACGGGTCCTCGCTTTCACCAGGCCTTCCCAGCGCTCTCGCCAGTGGCCATCAGCGTGAAAGCTCGCCGCTTACAGTTGCGGGGGCAGCCTCGGCTTTGGCGGCTTTGGGCGCCTCACCGAGTTCCCTCTTAGCCCCAGATGTATGACCCTGGGGAACCGTAGACACGATATCTAGTACCCAAAGACCGGCACACGTCAATACGCAAATTCTGCAATTGGATGACCTATCAACCACATCGCGTCCGCCCTTTGGCGAACCAACGCCGATTGACTTGGCGATGGAAACTGCTCCAGATGAAAGAGTCGTGGTTTTCCGGATTCCATTGTCCGGAACTAAGAGGGAATCCGGTAAGGCGGTGTGACCGCCGAATCCGGAGCTGCCCCCGCAACTGTAAGCGGCGAGCCGATGTCATCCGTGTCACTGATGCCCAAAGGCATTGGGAAGACCGACAAAGGCAATGACCCGCAAGCCAGTAGACCTGCCTCGACATTGTGAAGTCCTCGGGCGGGGTGTCCCGGTGGGTCGCGTGCAGGACCATTCGGTTCGAATCTCACGCATGCGTCCGATCGTTCCCGCCCCTTGCAAAAGGGGTTTGGAAAATGTCTGCAAAGTCACTTCCTGTCGCCACGCTCGGCTTTCCGCGTATCGGTCCACGGCGTGAGCTCAAATTTGCCGTTGAAAATTATTGGTCCGGAAAGACCAGCGCAGCGGCGCTTCATGCCGAGGCGAAACGCATAAGAGAAATGAACTGGTCGAATCAGCGTCGATTGGGCGTTTCGCACATTCCGAGCAACGATTTTTCGCTTTACGACCACGTGCTCGATACCAGCGTCATGGTCGGCGTCGTTCCCCGCATTTACGGCCGGTCCGGCGGAGAGATCCCGTTGGAAACCTATTTTGCGATGGCTCGTGGCACGAAAGATCGCGAGGCGAAGGCCGGTCTGCCTGCGCTCGAAATGACCAAATGGTTCGACACCAATTATCACTACATGGTGCCGGAATTCTCCGTCGGTCAAAATTTTGTTCTCGGCTCGACCAAACCCATCGATGAATTTCTGGAAGCGAAGGCCCTGGGCATCCACACGCGCCCGGTCCTTCTTGGCCCGATCACCTATCTCCTGCTTGGCAAGAGCAAGCAGGCGGACTTCCATCCGCTATCGCTATTGCCGAGCCTGTTGCCCGTCTACGGGCAAGTCCTTCGCGGTCTCGCGCAGACGGGCGCGGACTGGGTGCAGATCGATGAGCCGGCGCTTGCGCTCGATCTCGATGACGAGACACGGAGTGCGTATGACGATGTCTATCGCTTCCTGTCTTCCTCCGCCGATTTGAAGATTCTGCTTTGCCCCTATTTCGGGACGCTGGGCGACAATCTCGATACCGCATTGCGTCTCCCCGTCGCCGGGTTGCATTGCGATCTGATACGGGCGCCCGATGAGATCGAGGAAATCGTCGAAAGGGCGCCGGGCAATCTCATCCTCTCTCTCGGTATCGTGGACGGCCGCAATGTCTGGCGGACAGACCTCGACAGAGCGGTGCGTCGTGTGGAGTCGGTACTGCGCCGGCGAGGAGAGGGGAAAATCATCCTGGCGCCATCCTGCTCGCTTCTGCACGTTCCCATCGACGTCGCGTTGGAAGACGAACTCGATCCCGAGCTGAAGAGCTGGCTCTCGTTCGCCGTGCAAGATCGAGGAGCTGGTGACCATCGGCCGCGCGGTGGAAGGAGAGCGGCAGCCGGTGGAAACTCGCCTGACCGAGTCGGCCAAAGCGGCTGCCGCAAGAGCCGCCTCATCGCGCGTCCATGATCCCGCTATGCGCGGCCGTCTTGCCGCAATCACGCCGGAAATGACCCGGCGCCATTCTGCCCATGCGATGCGCAAAACCGCGCAGCAGGAGCGATTTGCCCTTCCGCTCTACCCGACGACCACCATCGGGTCATTTCCGCAAACGGCGAATATCCGCAACGCGCGAGCTTCCTATCAAAAGGGCGCCATCAGTGAAGCGCAGTACGACTCGTTTCTGAAAAAGGAAACAGAGGCCGCCATACGCTGGCAGGAGGAGATCGGCATCGATGTGTTGGTGCATGGCGAATATGAGCGCAACGACATGGTGCAATATTTCGGCGAACAGCTGGCCGGCTATGCCTTCACGAAACATGGGTGGGTGCAAAGTTATGGTTCGCGCTGCGTGCGCCCGCCGGTCATTTTCGGTGATGTGTCGCGGCCTCATCCGATGACCATTGCCTGGGCGCGATACGCTCAATCCCTTACGGACAGACCGATGAAGGGGATGCTCACGGGCCCGGTTACGATGCTGCAATGGTCTTTTGTACGCGACGACCTCCCGCGCGAGACGGTCTGCGAACAGATCGCGCTGGCGATCCGCGATGAGGTGCAGGACCTTGAAGCAGCGGGGATCAAAATCATCCAAATCGACGAGCCGGCGATTCGCGAAGGCCTCCCCTTGCGGAAGCGAGACTGGGATTCGTACCTCGCTTGGGCGGTCCGGTGTTTTCGGATCGCGTCATCCGGCGTGGCTGACGACACGCAAATCCACACCCATATGTGTTATTCGGAGTTCAACGACATCATCGCGGCGATCGGGGCAATGGACGCCGATGTCATTTCCATCGAGACCGCGCGGTCGAAAATGGAGCTCCTCGACGCGTTCACGACATACCGCTACCCCAACGAGATCGGACCGGGCGTCTACGACATTCACGCGCCGCGCGTTCCGACCGTCGATGAAATCAAGCAGCTGTTGGCGGTGGCGAAAAAACGGCTTGCGGCCGATCAGATCTGGGTCAATCCCGATTGCGGCTTGAAAACACGCTCATGGGAAGACGTGAAACCGGCATTGGAGAATATGGTAGCAGCCGCGCGTCAATGCCGGTTGAGCGACGCATGATGCGCCAAGCGCCGATGATCAGAGCTTGGCATTGGGTGAAGCGGGACCTTGCAGGAACTGCACGAGCAATTTGCTCACCTGTTCGGGCTGTTCCTGCTGCACCCAATGCCCGGCTCCGTCCAAGAGATGAAAGCCGACCATGCGTGTGCAGGCGCTGTTCTGCATCTTGTCCACGGCGCCCGGAGTTTGATAGACGCCCCAATCGCTCTTGCCGGCGATATACATTGACGGGACATCGATGGTGCGGCCCGAGAAGGTGTGCATCTCGGCAATGCTCTTGGGGTCGGCGCCGCGGCGCACACGATAGCCTTGCAGCGCGCCGGTGAAGCCGGTCCTGCCATATTCGGTGGCATAGACTTCGACTTCGGGTTCGGTCAGCCATTTGCAGGCCGCGATCTCGGCCGCTGACGGCATCATGGGTGCAACCGTCGCCGCCATGCCCTTGTCGCGCTCCATCACGTAGTAGTTGGGGATCTGCGCCATCTCCTGGGCGGTGCGCGCCTTCAACGGATGGGGCTTGTTCCCTTTATAATCGGCGCTCTTGTAGAAATAATAGGCGCGGAAGAACGCGTGCAGGCCTTGCGGAGCATGCAGCATGTCGTCATTGGCGCCGCGTGTCCGCGGTGGGTTGAGCTTGGCGAGCTCTGCGTCCAACTCGTCATCGCTCGGTGCGGGACGCGGCGGCGTGGCGCCGTTGGCGGTGTCGAAGGGCAGTGACGGCGCGCCTTCGAATGGCGAACTCATGATCACGAGCGAACGGAAGATGTCGGGCCGGATGAGCGCGGACCAGGATGCGACGGGCGCCCCGGCATCGTGCCCCACCACCATCGCGACCGAGCGGTGGCCGAGAGCATAGACCAGCCCGATCGCGTCTCTCACCATGTTGAGGATGCGGAAGGGATCGGGATCGGCGTCATAGGAATCATCCCAGCCGGTGGTGCGGCCGTAACCGCGCTGATCCGGAGCGATGACGTGATAGCCCGCCGTCGCCAGGGGCAGCATCACTTTGCGCCAGCTATAGGCAAGCTCCGGGAAGCCATGCATCAGCAGCACGGCGGGCCGTCCCGCGGCCTCATAGCCGGCTTCCAATATATGCACGGTCAAGCCGTTGCCGTTGTTGACGGCACGCGAACGAATGCCGGACGGAACCGTGGAATTGCCGTAAGGCGGAAGTTTCGCAATGTCGGTGCGGACGATCGCGGCACGCGCTGGGTTTTGCGCGAAAGCGAATCCGGCCGCGCCTGCGGCCGCAGCCGTCAAGAGAACGCGCCGCGACAGATTGGGAACGGTGGCGTCGGTCCTGCGCTCGATGTCGAAATTCGCCTCTGTCTGCTCCGACATGCCCAATCTCCTCGATCGAATACGGCGCTCGCCGCTCAGAAGTCCGGTTTGTCCGCGGTGGGAATCGGCTCGACCGCAAGACCGAAATAGCTCGAATTGTTCTCGGCGCAGACATTTTCGATCATCGGACCCTGTTCGACGCGGCGGTAGCGCTGCATCCCGCGCCATGGCGTGATGAAGGCGTCCGGGTCTTCCACGGTCGCGATGGCTTCCAGCGCCTTTCCGTCTTCGATGATGCGGTAGCGTTCGACGACGTGAAGCTTCTCGGTGTGCGGCGTGCGGAATTGGTCGACGAAGGTTTTCGTGTTCAATCCGATCGTATCGACGACCAGCGTGTCGCCATTCTCGTAATGGCCGATGGATTCGCCGAACCAGGACGGCTTCACATTCGCTGAATGTCTATCCGTCAGATAGATGTGGCGAGCCATGTGGTCTTCCTGCCAGATCAGCACCACCTCTTTGGGGGTCTGGAGGAAATAGACCGGCGTCACCGGATAGAGCAGCCAACCGGGAACGCCGATGGGCCAGCATCTCTCCTTGGGAGTGAACACGGCTTCCCCGGCAAGCACCCGCTGATTGACCTTTCGCAGCTCCTCCCTTGCCCAAGGCTGGAGAATGGGGCTGTTGAGATCGGCGACGTGAAACGTCGGCTGCTTGCCCGCTCTCACGGCGAACTGGTTGTCGATATAGGGATGGTCCTTGTCGGAGACGACGGGGCCCGGTCCGCTTGGCGGCGGCAAAAAATCATCACCGATGGGTTCGTCGCTCATCGGCACGCCGGCGATCCAGCCGGTCTTGCTGTCCATGCCAAAATTGGGAACGGGTGCGTTCTCGGCGGCGAGCACCGGCCATAGTGCCACGGCAGCGCACGCGAACGTCGCCGCAGCGCCGCACGCCACAATCCATTTCTGCATCCCATTGTTTGATGAAATCTTGGCCATATCTGCTCCACCTCGTGCTGGCAAAACGATAGCATCGGAAGGCCACGCGCCGAAGACCCCCGAGCGCACCGTCATCCGCAAACTAAAGTGAACTCCCACGAAAGAGGGCCGGATTGACTCGCTCGAAGCGAAGCTCTCAGCGGTCTTGCGGCGGCGGAGGCGGCGGGGTGGGCGCGTTCAAAGTCCAGGCCGCAATCTGCGCGATGGCCGGAGCAGCGGCCTGGTCGAAGGCCATGACCACGCTGTCGAGATTGTTCGCAGAGGCCTGGGCCTCTTGGCTCGCATTCAAGGTCGCCACGATCTCGCGCTGGGGCATGCGCGCAAGCTTTGCCTGGATCGAGACCATGATCTTGGGCGCGCCGTCGGGCGTGTCGTAATGCGCTTCGAAATTGCGCACTTCCGCCTGCAGCAGATAGTCGGTCTCTAGCCCCCCGGTGTCCCGGCCTACCGAAACGATGCGGCCGCTGGCATCGAATGTCTCAATAAGCAGTTTCTGCAGGATCAGCGGCAGGCGGTCGTCCCAGGCCGCGTTGGCGTAATAATCCATGGTGGTGGCGGAGCGCGAGAGCGCGATGCGTGTCGTGTCCAGGCTCGCCGTTGCCTCCGGTATGCCCACGGCAAGGCGCCATGACACGGCTGCGCCCATCGGGGGCATGATTTGAGGGCGAAGCAGATAGAGCTGCGGCGTCTGGGGCTTGGGAATCAATTGCAGCGATCCGCAAGCCGACAGCATCAAGGCGCTGCCGCCCAGAATCATTTGCCGCCGATCCATGATGAAAGAATTCTCGAACATCATTTCGGTGTGTATCCCTGGCGCTGATCGCCGAAAAGAAGCTTTGTCGGCTCGCGTTCCAGATCGTTCGAAAGCCGCGTGACGCTGGCGACGAGGGCGCGTGTCTGAGCCATAAGCAGAGTGAATTGCGTGACGGCCTGGCCATTGACGACCTTGTCCGCGTCATCGGAGAGACGTCCGACCTTTTGCACCGTGAGGTTTGCCGTATCCGACGCCGTCTGGATCGAATCCGCCGCGCGGTCGATGGATTGAAGCGAGCGGTCGGCCGTGTTGATGGCGCGGTCCGCGCTCAGCAAAGTCCGATTGAGCGTTTCCGTGCTGGTCCTCAGGTTTGCCAACGTCTTCCCCAGATCCTCCGCATGACTATCGATCTCGGCGGTGGTCGCATTCAAATGCTCCAGCGTGTCGGCAAGGGCCTTGCGGTTCTGGTCATTGAAAAGGTCGCCGAAACGTTCTCCGGCCAGTTTCAATTCCTGAACCATCTCGGGCCCCGATTGCGCCAAGAGCTGCAGCGTCGACGGCTTGGACGGAATCACCGGATAGGGTTGGCCCGGCTCGGCTTGCAGCAAAGCCGAGGTCGCCGTTCCGCCCTCGATTTCGACATAGGTCGCCCCGGTGAGCCCCTGGCTTTCGAGTGTCGCCACCGAATCTACGTGGATCTTCGCCTTGGGATCGATCTGCAACGTGACGATGACGCGCTTGGGATCGGCATCGTCGATCGCCACGTCATAGACATGGCCGATGTCGATGCCGTTGTAGCGCACGACGGTGCCCTTGCCCAAACCCGTCACGGCTCCGGTGAAATAGGTGCGAAAATAGGCGTACTCCTCGCGGAATTGCGAGCCCGCGACCCACAAGACGGCGATGAAAAGTCCGACGACGCAGATCAATACGAAGGCGCCGACGATCACGTAATTGGCCCGTGTTTCCATGAGCTTATTTCCCTTCTTTCAGGTTCAGCATGCAAGTGCGGCGCGTCCGCGCGCGCCGTTGAAATATTCCTGGATCCAAGGATTGGGATCCTTCACCAGCGTTTCGATCGTGCCGATCTTCACTTTCTTATCGACGAGCACGGCGATGCGGTCGGTGGTCGACCTCAGCGAGTTGAGATCGTGAGTCACCATAAAGACGGTGATATTCAAGCTCTTATGCAGATCGCTCAGAAGCTCGTCGAAATGATTGGCGGCGATGGGATCAAGCCCCGATGTGGGCTCATCCAGAAAAAGAAGTTCGGGATCCAGCGCCAACGCCCGCGCCAGAGCGGCGCGCTTTTTCATGCCGCCGGAGAGTTCGGACGGATATTTCAGTCCCGCGTCCGGCGGCAGTCCCACCAGGGACAGCTTCATGGCGGCGATTTCATCCATCAGCGTCTGCGGCAGGTCGGTGTATTCGCGCAAGGGGATCTGAATGTTTTCCGCCACGGTATGGGAGCTGAATAG
>Ga0209131_1002876_pt1 | contig 11564 bp, 12 predicted proteins | sample GraSoi_2013_40cm_FD_185826 | JGI IMG/M metagenome (GOLD analysis project Ga0209131, IMG submission 185826) | Grasslands soil microbial communities from the Angelo Coastal Reserve, California, USA - Sample 9_17_2013_40cm (SPAdes) (version 2) | ecosystem: Environmental > Terrestrial > Soil >...
GCGCCGCGCCGGCGAGGATGCGAATCAGGCGTTGGGCGACCATGTGCTTTTCGCCGGCGCGAAGGCCGCCATCGGGATTGCTTCGTAGCGCACCTCGAGGATCTCGAGCACCTCCTCGCCTCCCGGCGTCTTGAGCGTCACGGTGTCGCCTTCGCGGGCCTTGATGAGCGCGCGCGCCACCGGCGAGATCCAGCTGATGTACTGGCGCGCGGGATCGGTCTCGTCGATGCCGACGATGCACACCCTGCGCTCCTCCTGCGCTGAATTGAGATAGTTGACGGTGGCGCCGAAGAAGACCTGGTCGGTCTCCTCACGCGTCGCCGGGTCGACGATCTCGGCGACCTCGAGGCGCTTGGTGAGATAGCGGATGCGCCGGTCGATCTCGCGCAGGCGCTTCTTGCCGTAGAAGTAGTCCGCGTTCTCCGACCGGTCGCCGAGGCTCGCGGCCCACGAAACGACGCGCGTCACTTCGGGGCGCTCGGTGTTGAGCAGCCACTTCAGCTCGTCGCGCATGCGCTGCCATCCCGCGGGCGTCAGGTAGTTCTTCGCGCCGGCGGGAATGGGGTTTTCCTCGACGCCGTCGAGCTCGTCATCGGGTGCGTCGCTCTCCCGAGTGAAGGCTTTGCTCATATGCCATTGTACAATTCGAAAAAGAGCGGAGCGTTGAGCGAATTGAACGGGCGCCCATCGACGATCGCGTTCGTTTGCCTGCTCGCCGGCGGCTGCGCGATCGCGTGCGCGCCGATCCTGGTGCGCCTCGCGGACACGGGGCCTGTCGCGAGCGCCTTCTGGCGCGCGGCGCTCGCTATGCCCCTGCTGTGGATCTGGGCGCAGTACGAGCGGCATCCCGCCGGCGGCTCGCAAGGCAGGGCCACGTGGGCGCTCGTCGCTGCCGGCCTCTTCTTCGCGGCGGACCTCGGCGTGTGGCATTGGTCGATCGTCTGGACCTCGGTCGCCAACTCCACGCTCCTCGCGAACCTCGCGCCGATCTTCGTGACGCTCGCCGGATGGCTCATCTGGAAGCGGCGCGTGACGCGCTTGTTCCTGATCGGCATGCTCACGGCGATCGCCGGCATGTTCGTTCTGGTCGGGCCGAACTTCGCGGTGGGGGGCACGCGCCTGTGGGGCGACGGGCTCGGGGCGCTCACAGGCATCTTCTACGCCGCTTACATGCTCGCGATCAAGGAAGCGCGCGACTCGCAGGCTTCGACGGCGCGGCTCATGGCCTGGAGCACCACGATCACGGCGGCAGTGCTCCTGCCGGTGGCGCTCCTGTTTCCGCAGCCCTTCTGGCCCGCGACGATCACCGGATGGTATGTCGTGCTCGCGCTCGCCCTGGTCTCGCAGATCCTGGGCCAGGGCCTGATCGCGTATGCCTTCGCGCATCTCCCGGCCTCGCTCTCGTCGGTAAGCCTCCTGATCCAGCCGGTGATGGCCTCGATCTTCGCCTGGGCCCTTTTCGGCGAGGCGATCGGGCTCGTGCAATTCGCGGGAGGCGCGATCGTGCTCGCGGGAATCTGGATCGCGCGCAGGGGAACCTAGGGGGCATCGAGCTCGACCAAGAGCGCGTCGAGGCGCGCTCGCTGCGCGGCCTCGAGCGGCTGTCCGAGCCAGGTCGACGCGAATTCACGGATGCGCGAGAGCGCGGCAACGGCGTGCGTGCCGTTGGCGAGAAAACCCGCGCCGCGCGCGAGCCGCATCAGGTGCAAGCGCTCCTCGAGGCAGGCGATGTCCATCTCGGGCAGGCGCTGCTGCTGCCCGGCGTGCAGCCTGAACTCGCTCAAGGGCGTCGGCTGGTAGAACGCCCAACCGCGCGCCAGCAAGCGCAGCCACAGGGCGAGGTCGGCGAGGCAGTGGAAGCTCCGGCCGCCCCACGTGAAGATCCCTCCCGCTTCCGGCTCGAGATCGCTTCGCCGGAACATCGCCGTGGTCGGCTCGCCGATGAAGTTGAGGCTGTTCACGAGGACGAAATCGCCCAACTCCCGTCCTCCCATCACGCTCGCCACGTGAGCGACCGCGGCCGTAGCGGCGATATGCGGCAGGGGCTTTCCTTCTTCGTCGATCACCACGCGACGGCTCGTCGCGAGCGTGATGCGCGAATCGAGCTGGAACCCCGCCGCGAGGCCGCTCACGCAATGCGGACGAAGGCGATCGTCGTCGTTCAGGAATTTCATGAGCGTGCCGCGCGCGCGCGCCAGACATTCGCTGAAATTGCCTTCGAAGCCGAGACAGCGCGGGTTGCGGAAGTAGCGCAAGCGCGGATCGCGTGCTTCGCCTACCGCGCGTTCGATCGCATCGCCCGGGGAATCGTCGCAGACCACGATCTCGAGCACCGGGTAGGTCTGGGCGAGCGCGCTCGCCAGGGCGGCGGGAAAGAATCGCTCGTTGTAAGCAGGAATCGCGACCGAAACGAGCGGTTCCGCGCTCATGGCGTCGCCCTGGAAGCGCCGGGTTGGCTACGCGCCGAGCGAAGCGCGCACCGATTTCGGCAGCTTCGCGGCGATGAGCTCGTAGGAGCGCCGGATCAGGGCCTTCAGCTCCGCCTCGCCCACCTTGCGCACGTCCTTCACGTACACCCACTTCGCGCGCGCGAGGTACGGCGCCGGAATGAAGCCTTCGCGGTCGGTGAGCTCGAGGAACCGCCCATCGTCGACCTTGAACGAGAGCGTATTGGCATGCTCGCCGGTCGGGCACATCACCGCGAACATCTTGCCGCCGACCGAGTAGCAGAGATCCTGCCCCCATTTGATGTCCGCCGTGGCGCCGGGGAGCGATGCGCAGTGCTTCTTGAGTTTCGCGAGCGTGGCCATCGTGGGTCCCGGATCATTGCCGCGGCCGCGGCGTCCGGGAAGACGATTCCGGCGCCACCACCTGGTAGAAGACCTCGTCCTTCTTGATCATGCCGAGCTCGAGGCGCGCGCGCTCCTCGACCGCTTCGAGCCCCTGCTTCAGGTCGCGCACCTCGGCGTCGAGCGCGTCGTTGCGGGCCTTGAGCTTCGCATTCTGCTCGCGGTTCTGCGTGAGGCTGCGATCGAGCTCCCACACCTTCAGCCAGCTCCCCTTGCCGATCCAGAGCGGATACTGGAGGGCGACGAGCAGCGTGGCGAGAACGATGGCGAGCGGCTTCATCGCAGCTGGTAGAACGCCTCCCTGCCGGCATAGTGCGCGCCTTCGCCGAGCTCTTCCTCGATGCGCAGGAGCTGGTTGTACTTGGCGGTGCGGTCGGAGCGCGAAAGCGAGCCCGTCTTGATCTGCATCGCGTTGGTGCCCACCGCGATGTCCGCGATGGTGGAGTCCTCGGTTTCCCCCGAGCGGTGCGAGATCACCGCGGTGTAACCCGCGCGCTTGGCCATCTCGACCGCTGCGAACGTTTCCGAGAGCGTGCCGATCTGGTTGATCTTGATGAGGATCGAATTGGCCACGCCGCGCTGGATGCCCTCGGCCAGGATGCGCGTATTGGTGACGAAGATGTCGTCGCCCACGAGCTGCACGCTCTTTCCCAGCCGCCGCGTGAGGAGCTCCCAGCCTTCCCAGTCGTTTTCGGCCATGCCGTCCTCGATGGACACGATGGGATATTTGTCGCACCAGGTCGAAAACAGGTCGACGAGCTGGGCCGATGTGTACGAGAGTCTCTCGGCCTCGAAGCGGTACTTGCCGTCCTTGTAGAACTCGCTCGCCGCGCAGTCCATGCCGATCAGCACGTCGGAGCCGGCGAGATAGCCCGCCTCCTCGATCGCGCGCAGGATCAGCTGGATCGCCGCCTCGTTGGTCGCGAGGCTCGGCGCGAAGCCGCCCTCGTCGCCGACCGCGGTCGACATGCCGTCCGCGTCGAGAATCTTCTTCAGCGTCTGGAAGATCTCGCTCCCGCAGCGCAGCGCATCGCGAAAGGTCGGCAGCCCCGCCGGGATGATCATGAACTCCTGCATGTCGAGCGAGTTGTTGGCGTGCGCGCCGCCGTTCACGACGTTCATCTGCGGCACCGGCATGTGGCGCGGGGCGCTGCCGCCGAAGTAGCGGTAGAGCGAAAGACCCGACTCCTCCGCGGCCGCCTTGGCACAGGCCACCGACACGGCGAGGATTGCATTGGCCCCGAGGCGCGACTTGTTCTCGGTGCCGTCGAGCTCGATCAGCACCTTGTCGATGTGCGCCTGCTCGGCGACGTCGAGCCCGAGGATCGCCTCGCAGATCTCGGTGTTGACGTGCTCGACCGCCTTCTGCACGCCCTTGCCGAAGAAGCGCTGCGCATCGCCGTCGCGAAGCTCGATCGCCTCGCGCGAGCCCGTGGAGGCGCCCGAGGGCACGGCCGCCCGCCCCATCGCGCCGGACTCGACCAGCACGTCGGCCTCGACGGTGGGATTGCCGCGCGAATCGAGGATTTCGCGCGCGACGACTTCGACGATGGCGGTCATGGGTTGTCCCTTGTTCTCGTGACCGCAATTCTACCGTTCTTGACCCGCGTCAAGGGAGCGTAAGGAAGCGTAAGGGAGCGTCGCCATCGCCCGACGAAGGCGGGAACCCATCCCACCAGGCAGAAAACCATGTCCGCGATGACCGATCAACGAGCCGACGAGCCGGCCAACCCCGCGAACGACGTCATCTTCCGCGAGATCGCCCAGCTCGCCGCCCAGCTGTGCGGGGCCGCGCATGCCGCGATCACGCTGCACGATCGCCTGCGCCACCGCGCGCTCGCGGTCTTCGGCGGCATCGACCTCGGGGTGCTGCCGCGCGACAGCCGCTTCTGCTGCGAGGTGCTGCATTCGGGGGCGCCCCTCGAAGTGAGCGATGCCGCCTTCGACGTGCGCTTCCACGACGACCCATTGGTGGCCGGTGGTCCGCGCATCCGCTTCTATTCGGGCGTGCCGCTGCTGGAAGGCGACGGCCGCACCATCGGCACGCTGAGCGTCATGCACCCCAATCCGAAGGTGATGACCCCGAGCCAACGCGCGGCCCTGTGGCAGCTCGCCGACGTCGTCATGCGGCTTCTCACCTCGAACGCCGCGCGCGAGGCTGCCGAAGAGGCGCTCTCGTGGCAAGCGACCCACGACGCGCTCACCGAGCTTGCCAACCGCCGCGAGTTCGAAGCGGTCGCCGCGCGCCACCTGGAATCCGCGCGCCGCAACAGCATCCGCCACGCGGTCCTCTTCATCGACCTCGACCAGTTCAAGGTCGTCAACGACACCTGCGGCCATCTCGCCGGCGATGCGCTCCTGAAAAGCCTCGCGCAGGCGCTCGCCGCGAAGACGCGGCGTTCGGACACGCTCGCGCGCCTGGGAGGCGACGAATTCGGCGTGCTCCTCGAAGGCTGCGACCTGTTGCACGCGCAGCGGCTCGCCGCGCAGCTCCTCGCCGCGATTCGCGCGTTCCGCTTCGCGTGGGACGGCCGCACCTTCTCGCTGGGCGCGAGCATCGGGGTCGCCGAGATCACCGCCGAGAGCCGCGACCTCGAAAGCGTTCTCTCCGCGGCCGACACCGCCTGCTACCTCGCCAAGGACAAGGGCCGCAACCAGGTGCAGGTCTACAACTCCGAGGACGAGGAAGTGTCGTCGCGGCACGGCGAGATGAGCTGGGTGTCGCGCATCACGCAGTGCGTCGAGGACAACCGCTTCTTCCTCCACTGCCAGCGCGTCGTTTCCCTCGATCGCGGCGACGCGGGGGGCGACGAGTACCTCGAGCTGCTGCTGCGCATGCGCGACGAGCAGGGCCGCGTCGTGCCGCCCATGGCCTTCATTCCGGCCGCCGAGCGCTATCACCTGATGGGCGCGGTCGACCGCTGGGTGGTGTCGCGGGCGCTGGGATGCCTCGGACGCATCGGCCAGCACCCGCAGGACGGCGCGCGCCGGTTGCCGCGCTTCGGGGTGAACCTTTCGGGAATGAGCCTGGGCGATCCGGCCTTCGAGGACTTCATCCTGCAGGAGTTCGAGAGGACGGGGACGCCGCCGGACGCGATTCTCTTCGAGATCACCGAGACCGCGGCGATTTCCAATCTCTCGCGCGCCGCGCGCTTCATGCGCCGCTTTCGCGACCTGGGCTGCCGCTTCGCGCTCGACGACTTCGGCAGCGGGCTTTCGTCGTTCGCCTACTTGAAGTCGCTGCCGGTCGACTATCTCAAGATCGACGGCTCGTTCGTGCGCGGCATCGTCGAGGACCGCATCGACTACGCGGTCATCGACGCGATCCATCGGCTAGGCCGCGCGGCGGGCGCGCGCACGATCGCCGAATGCGTGGAGAGCCCGGAGATCCTCGAACGCGTGCGCAGCCTCGGAATCGATTGCGGCCAGGGCCATGAGATCCACCGGCCCGAACCCTACTCGGCTCTCGCGGCGCGCATGAATTACCCCACGCCCGGCGACTGCGCGGTCCACGCCGCCTAGGGCAGACCCTAGATCACGTCGCGGACGCCGCCAAACCAGCCGGAGTGGCTGCTGCAGAACTGGTCGGAGCCGGTGAAGCGCCCGTTGAAGCCCGCTTGATGCGGCGCGATCTCGGTCATCGAAAAACTGCCCTGGTTGCCCGCGGTCGAGCCGAACGTGCAGGAGTAGGTGCCGCTCACCGAGCCGAGGCTGCCCGCCTGCGAGTACGTGCCCGAGAACGTGCAACGCGACGAGACGCCCGCGTTGTTGAAGAAGTTCACCGTCATGGTCATCGAGTTGCCGGTCTGCGTGACCTGCAGCGTGTCGAAGATGAGGGTGAGTTGGCTTTGGCCCGAACAGATGCTCGTGGCGGTCAGGCCGCCGAGATAGTTGCCGGTGAGGTTGTTGGCGGCGAAGGCGAAGCGCGTGATGGACTTCGTGACCGTCGTGCCGCCCACGTTGTACTGCAGCGTTCCCGCGGTCGCCGAGCTGAAGGTCAGGGTGATCCCGCCCACAGCCGCCGCCGTGAAGGCGCCGGCGTTGTACGGCACGGTTCCGTAATAGGTGCCGTGCGTGTCGTAGAGCGGGCCGGAGAACGAATTGGTCCCGGTGGCGCGCGTCTCCGAAGCGGAGAAGAATCGCGCCGAACCGTCGGTGTTGTAGACGTAGAGCGTCGCGAAGATGAGTGTGTTCTGGTGGATGATGTTGAGCCCCCAGCCGTTCTCGCTGGCGCCGCCCCACCAGAGGTCGGTGAAGTCGGCCGATGCCGTGGTGGTGGCCGAAGCGGGAAGCGCGACCCCGAGCGCAACAAGGAGACCCGCGGCGATATTCCTGAGAGCTTTGATCATGGCAGCCCGTCTTGAAAAGGATGGAAAAGCCCGACTCACACGAGACCTCATTGGACCGAGAAGAGTTCCTTGCCGTTCTTCCACGCGATGCGCTCGGCCACCTCGCGCGGCAGCTCGCCGAGCCACTGCCGGTAGCCGCCCATGATCTGGGGATAACTCTCCCATCGCTGGTTCACCCAGGTGTCGGAGCCGAGGAGGAAGCGCGTCGGATGGCGGGAGAAAAGCGCCTTCCATCCCGCGGCGAGATGTCCCTCCTCGGCGACATCCATGCGGTACGAAAGCTCTCCCCACATCGCAGGATACCTCGCGAGCAGCTCCTCGACACGGGCGAGCGGCGTGGTAAAGCCGGTGTGCGCCCAGATCACGCGCGCCCTGGGGTTGTGCGCGAAGAGGATTTCGAGCGCCTCCTCGTCGCAGTGGGCATGCAGCACCAGCCCCTTGGCGACCGCGAAGTCGACGATTTCCTTGACCACCTTCGTATCCGCGCTCTTGCCGTAGACGTGGAATTCGCCGATGCCGTGGTAATACCCGCGCTTCTCCTCGTCCACGATCATCCGCAGGATCTCGGGATTGCCGAACCACGTTCCGTAGTCGTCGCGGTTGCGATAGACGCGGATGAAAGGAACGACGGCAACACCGGTCGATGACCCGCGTGCGGCTTCATGCAGCGCGCGCGTGCCGTCGTTGGGGCGGCTATTGGCGAGAATCGTGCGCACGCCGTTCTTGCGAAACAGCTCGAATGCCGCCGAGGGCGAATAGCGCGGCTGCGCGTCGTCGTTGTAGTGCAGGTGCGCATCGAAAATGGGCCCCGACCAGGGCTCGGCCCGCGCGCCGAATGTGATGCCGAGAAGACAGGCCAACAGGATCGATCGGATCATTTTTTGAGGAGTCCTTTGATGGCGTCGACGGCGCCCTCGGCGCCGCCCTTGCGGAGCAGGTCGAAATTGGTGAGCACCTTCTGCGCGATGCGCGAGACCAATGTGCTCGCGACGACCTTCGCCACCTCGCTCGCGCGCAGCCCCTTCTCGCGCTTGCCGAGGTCGCGTAGCTCGATATCGGGAAGATCGAACGTCAATCCATGTCCCTTCAGCGCGGGATTGGTCATCGTCACCTTGGCGCCGCGGATCGTGAGACGTTCGACGATGAAGCGGCGCACGGTTTTCGCGCCATCTGGCTTCGCATCGGAGGCGCCGCCGGAGCTCGCGACGTACGCCTCGATGTTCTTCTGGATCGCGTCGAGGTTGCTGCCCCCCTTGGCGCGCTCGAACGTGATGAGCGGCGCCTCGACCGCGATCTCGCGCACGACGATCACGGAATCGGTGATCGTGGAAGGGTCGACCGCGAGGCGCACCTCACCGAATCTCGCCGTGCGCGGAGCGCCGAAGCCGCGCGGCGTGCCGATTTCCAGGGCCTTCACGCTGCCGGCGCCGGTCTCGGCCGAAAGCCGCACCTCGCCCACCTTGACGCTCGTTCCCAGCACGTCGGGGCCGTAGTGCTCGAGCGCCATCTTGACGATGACGTCGAGCGAGTGATACGCCCAGAAAATCGCCGCCGCGGCAAGCGCCAGCAGGACCGCGACAACGACGAGCGCTTTCTTCACATCCGCGAAAGCGTCTGGAAGGTCGCGCGCAATCCCTGCGCTTCGCCGCCCGCAGGGCGCCCAGCGCGGTTGATGTCGTTCCAGGAATAGACGTCGAAGTGCGCCCACGCGACATCCTCGGGAACGAAGTAGTCGAGGAAGAGGGCCGCGACGATCGCGCCCGCGAATCCGGCCTTGCCGCTGTTGTTGAAATCCGCGATGTCGCTGTCGAAGAGGCGCCGATAGCCTCGCCACAACGGCAGGCGCCACATCGGATCGTCCATTTCGGCCGCCGCCTCGAGGAGCTTCGCCGCGAGCGCCTCGTCATTGCAGAAGAGCGCCGGCAGCTCGGGCCCGAGCGCCACGCGCGCGGCGCCGGTCAGCGTGGCGAAATCGATGAGCGTCCCGGGCTTGCGCTCCACCGCATAGGCGAGCGCGTCGCAGAGGATCACGCGGCCTTCGGCGTCGGTGTTGCCGATCTCCACCGTGAGGCCCTTGCGCGTGCGCACCACGTCGCCGGGGCGATAGGCGTTTCCGGCGATCGCGTTCTCGACGGCGGGAACCAGCATCTGCATGCACACGGGAAGCTTGCGCTGCATCACGAGGCGCGCGAGCGCGATTGCATGCGCCGCGCCGCCCATGTCCTTCTTCATGAGGCGCATGCCCTCGGCGCTCTTGATGTCGTAGCCGCCGGAGTCGAAGCACACGCCTTTGCCCACGATGGCGACGCGCGGGTGCTTGGGATTGCCCCAATTGATCTCGATCAGCCGCGGCGGCCGCGCCGCGGCGCGCCCCACGGCGTGGATCGCGGGAAAGTTCTGCGCGAGCAGCTCGTCGCCGACCCACTCGTCGAACTCGCCGCCGAAGAGCTCGGCCTGCTCGCGCGCGATGTCCGAGAGCTCCTGCGGGCCCATGTCCTCGGTCGGCGTGTTCACGAGGTCGCGCACCAGCCGCACCGCCGCCGCCATCTCGAGCGCTTCCCTCACGCGAGGGCTTGGATCGACCTGCAGGTCGGAGGGCTTGCGCCGGGATTTCTTGTAGCGCGCATATTGGTAACCGCCGAGGTCCCACGCGAAGGCCGCCTGGTCGGGGGCGATGGCTACTGGACCCTTGCCCAGCGCGTAACGTCCGCGCGGGAGCTTGAGCGGCAGCCCCGCGAGCGCCCACGGATCGTCGCCGCTGCGCACGCCGGCGAGCACGCGCGCAATGTCGCCCTTGGCGTCGGGAACGATCGCGAGACTTCCGGGCGCGCCGTCGAATCCCGACGCCTCGGCCCAGCGGCGCTCGCCCGGCGCGAGCGATTCGAGCAGTTTCGGCAGTCGCTTGCGGTCGGTGGCGAGGATCGGCGCGGCCTTTTCGAAGGCCTTCTTGTCGGTGATGACGGTCATGCGGCGCTCTTCGTGGAGAAAGGAGGCATTCTAGACCGTGGGCTTCACTTCACCCGCTTGTACTCGATCTCCCAAAGCGTCTTCCACGACGCGCCGTTGTCGTCGGAGCGCTGCCAGAGCCACGTCAAGCTCTGCGCCTTGATGTCGGTGAAGATCATGCGCTGCTGGAACCTGCGGCCATCGCGCTCGGCGTCGCGGGACAGGATCATGCGATCGCCGTCCATGCCGCCGGTGAAGTCGAGGTAACTCCCGGTGTTGTCGACCCAGGTCTGCTTCCACCGGCGTGCGTTGCGGTCGAACGTGGAGAAGCTCTTTCCGTCGAGCGTCGTGCCGGGAGCGCCAGCGAACTCCTCGAGGATCACGCAGCTACCGAGGATCTTCGTGATGCGGTTGCGCCCCTTGCCGCCGTCGCCGTAGGTGAGGTCCCAGTCGCCCACCCAGAAATCGAATTGCTTCCACTCCGGCGCGTCGCACGTGGGCGCCTGCGGCTGGGCCTGCGCTCCGCGGGCGAAGAGCAGGACGACGAGAAGCGGGATCGCGCGAGGCATGCTTCCATTGTCGCCCGCGCGGCGGGCACCCTTCGTTACGGTCCGTGACCGGAGCGCTCAGTGCTTGTGGGCGAGCGTCGGCGTGCCGAAGAACTCACGCAGCAGGAATTCCTCGAGCTCCTCGCCGTGCTCCGGACGCGCCGACATCACGATGGACTTGTCGAGGCGGTGGGAGCGCCATGTGAAATCGCCGGTGTAGTGCGAACGGATGAGCTCGATCATGCGGCGCACGATCGCGCGTTCGACATCGCCGCCCTGCCCCGCGTCGACCTCGATCACCTCGCGCCAGCGGCGCTGCGTGTCGGGACGCCAGCCGTTGAAGGCGAATTCCGCGGTGCGCGTGCCCTTGGAAAGGATCTGGAAGACGCCACCGGTGCCGTCCTCGCTGCTCGAACTGAGGCCCTGGAGGTTACGGTTGATGGTGGCGAGCGGATCGGACGACCCGGGCGCCGCCGCGCTTCGCGCTTGCTCCTGCCGCGCCATCGCTTCTTCGACTTGCTGGCGGCGTTCGCGCCGCGCGTTGATCATGGCGAGCATGTCGAAGGTCGGCGTGGGCCGCGACTCGCTCTTCTCGACGGGCAGGGTGGGTTGCGACGCGACGCTCGGGGGCGCCACGGCGGCGACCTTCGGCGCGACGATCGGCCGCGGCGGCACCACCGGTGTCACCGTTTCGGGAACGGGAGCCGGCTCGACGCGGGCCACTGGCGCATCGACGATTCGCGCCAAGAACGTGGCCGGGTTCGACGCGGCGGCAGCTGCACGCTCGCCCGAACGGTCGTGGATGGGAATCGCGGCGATCAGCCCGTGCACGAGCAGCGACAGGACGACCGCGATGTCGATTCGATTGATGT
>Ga0209131_1002877_pt1 | contig 11563 bp, 12 predicted proteins | sample GraSoi_2013_40cm_FD_185826 | JGI IMG/M metagenome (GOLD analysis project Ga0209131, IMG submission 185826) | Grasslands soil microbial communities from the Angelo Coastal Reserve, California, USA - Sample 9_17_2013_40cm (SPAdes) (version 2) | ecosystem: Environmental > Terrestrial > Soil >...
TCGGGAAGGGCGTGGGCGGCGGTTTCCCGCTCGCGGGCTTCATGGCGAGCGAAGAGGTGATGGCCGCGGTCCAGCCCGGCGATCACGGCGGCACCTACGCGGGAAATCCGCTCGCCTGCCGCGCAGGCGCCGCGGTACTGAAGGTGATCGAGGACGAGCGGCTGGTGGAGCGCGCCGCGATGCTCGGCAAGGAGACACTCGCGCGGCTCGGCGCGTTCGCCGAGAAGGAACGCGACAAGGTCGAGCTCGTGCGCGGGGTCGGGCTATTGATCGGCGTGGTGCTGCGCGATCCGGCGCTGGCCGCATCCGCGCACGCGGCGCTGCGCGAGCGCGGCGTGCTCGTGAACCTCACCGCCGATCGCGTGCTGCGGCTGTTCCCGGCGCTCAACATCCCGGAGGGCGACCTGGCGCAGGGCCTCGAGGCGCTCGAGGCCTGCGTGGCGGGCCGATCGTGAGCGCGCGGGTCGCGTTCGCGGGGTTCGTGGCCTGCGCGCTGGCGTGTCAGTCCGGGATGCTCGGGGGACACAGAGAAGTGTCGGGGGTCTGGCGGCTCGTCGGCATCAAGAACGACGCCGTCGGCGTGCCTGGGTCGTTCGCGAGCCTCGAGGGTGCGTTCGACGCGGCGAAGCGCACCGGCTTCGTCGAGGTGAAGCTGGGCAGCGCCGAGACGGGCAACCCGGCGCGCGACGAGAACATCCGCGCGCACTTCTTCGAGGCGCTGAAGTTCCCGGTCGCGCGCTTCGAGGTGAGTGGGCTGCCGGCGCCCGAGACCCTGCCCGCGCCTGGCGCGAGCGGGCGCTTCGAGCTCGCGGGCACGCTGGCGCTGCACGGCGCGTCGCTGCCGCTCAAGGTGAGCGCGCGCGTCTGGCGCGACGCGCAGAACCACCTGCACGTACAGGACGCGGCGCCGATCGTGCTGTCCGCGCACGAGCTCGGCATGGACGCGCAGCTCGCCGCGCTGAAGGCGGTCTGTGGCCACGAGTCACTCTCGGGCGCGATCCCGGTCGAGGTCGACCTCGCGTTCGCACCGGTGGCGCTCGACTAGGGCTTCGGCGCTTCCAGCTTCACGCCGTGCCACGGGCAGTAATTCCAGCTCGCTTCGAGCGGCTCGCCGCCCTTCGGACACTTGCGCGAACCTGCGACCGAAGTGAGCGGAGCATGCCAGCGGAACTCGTGCACCGGGCCGGTCTCTGTGAAGCGAAACTCGAGCGCGAGCTCGCCGGGCGTCGTGGCCGAGAGCACCGGGTTCCCCTTCGGGTCGACGTTCGGAAGCGGCAGGAGGCGCAGACCCTCGCCGAGCGGTCCGAGCGACGCGCGCAGCAGATACACGAGCGTCGGGACGAGCTTCGAGACCTCCGGGTTGACCTCGCGCAGCACGTCGAGTGTCTCGCCGCCGCGCGAGAAGCGCGAGCGCTTCACGATCTCGGCGATCGGCGCGAGGATCGGCTTGCGCTTCTCCGACAAGTCGGCGTCGATCGCGGCGACGATCACATAGTCGCGAAACAGCTTCTCGACCTTCGCCTGCACCTCGGGCGGTAGCTCCATCTCCTTCGCGGACTGCACCCAGTACTCCGGCGGCAGCCACCAGAAGTTCGCGACGTGCGTCGAGCCCTCTTCGGCGTTGCGCGCGGTCTCCGCCGCGATCTCGGAGCTGCTCGTCGCGGCCGCGGTGCTGGGCAGCCACGAGACAGTCAGAAGCACGGCGAGCGCGGCAAAGGCTTTCATCGCGGCCCAGGGTAGCGGCCGGCCTCGCGGTAGGCCGCCACGCTCTGGCCCGAGCCGCCGATGCGCTCGAGCTCCGCCGCGGCGCCGCCGCGCCAGGCCCGCACCACCTCGCCCGCGTCCTCCTCGTCGGGCAGCGCCACGTAGGCGAACTCGAGGTGCCGGCGCGCGCCCGGGGGCACGGCGACGGTGACGTCGAGCGCCAGCCCTCGCACCGGCGCGGCCTCGGGCGCGCGCGCGCGTGTGACCGACGAGGCCTCGGCGAGCGCGAATACGTGTCCGCCGAAGCGCCGCTCGCAGGCCGCGTCCGCGAGCCGGTAGTCGCCCACCGACACGTCCCACATCTCGGTGTACTCGAGCGCGAGCGGCTCGTCGGTGCGGTTCTCGAGCAGCACGAGACCGAGCAAGAGCGCCCGCGTCGAGGCCGGCGCGAATACGACGTGCAGCAGCGAGAGACTCGGCGTGCGCAGCGCGCGCCTCACCTGGGCGACACCGAAACGTGTCGCGCTCGGCTCGCGCGTGGAGAGCACGCTGCCCTCGGAGCGCACCAGCACGAGCGCATCGATGCGCCCGCCCGCGAAGATGACTCGGCGAAGGCGCGCGCCGCGGCGTTCGCGACCGGATGACCCTCGGGCGGCGCGTCGCCGACGGTCGGTCCCCAGCTCGCCTCGGCGAGCCCCTCGCCGCTAGACGTACGTGCTGCCCTTCGGTTCGGTCTCGTCGCGCCGGATGATCACGTTCACGAGCGCCGGCTTGCCCGAAGCGAACGCGCGCTCGAGCGCCGGGCGGATGCCCTCGGGTCGCTCGACGAACTCGCCGTGACCGCCGAGCGCCTCGACCACCTTGTCGTAGCGCGTGTAGCTCAGATACGTCCCGACCGCGCGCTCCTTGCCGTAGATGCCGATCTGCGGCCGCAGCATCTGCCCCCAGGCGGCGTCGTTGCCGACGATGCCGACGATCGGCAGGTTGAAGCGCACGGCGGTGTCGTACTCGAAGCCGTTCAAGCCGAACGAGCCGTCGCCGTAGATGATCAGCACCTTCTTCTCGGGGAAGGAAAGCTTCGCGGCCAGCGCGAACGGCATGCCGTTCCCCTCAGCTCGGTCCCGTGCGCCAGCGCTCGCCCGCGCGCTCCGCGCGGCCCTCGCGCTCGAGCTTTTCCAGATGCGCGAGCAGCGAGCGCTCGGCCCAGCCTTCGCGGCCAGCGCGAACGGCATGCCGACGCCGAGCGTGCCGAGCGGGCCCGGATCCATCCAGCAGTTCTCCTTCATCACCGGCACGACCTTCGCTGCTTGCGCGACGATGTCGCCGCCGTCGCCGATCAGGATCGTGTCTTCGTCGATGAAGTCGCGGATCTCGCGGCACATGCGCAGCGGATCGATCGGCACTTCGTCCGAGGCCAACTCACTCTGGAAGCCGGCTTCGATCTTCGTCTCCAGCGCGCGCAGCTCGTCGCGCCAGGCGTGGAAGTCGAGCTTCAGTGACTCCTCTTTCATGATCTGCAGCATCTGCTCGAACGCCACGCCGAGGTTGCCGACGATCGCCGCGTCCGCGGAGCGGTTCTGCCCCACGAGCGTGTTCTCCAGCTCGAGCTGCACGATCTTCGCGTTCGCGGGGATCGCCTTGCCGAAGCGCAGGCGGAAGTCGAGCGGCGAGCCGGCGAGCACGAACACGTCGCACTTTGCCATCGCATCCTTCCGCGAGCGATTCATGAACTGCGGGTCGTCGAAGCGCAGCTGCCCGCGGCCCATGCCGTTCAAGAAGGTGGGCAGCTTCGTCTCTTCGACGAAGCGGCGCATCGCGGGTCCGCCCTGCGACCACTTCACGCTCGTGCCGGCCATCATGATCGGGCGCTTCGCGCCGGCGATCATCTCGAGCGCGGCGACCACGTCGGCGCGGTCCGGCGCCTGGCGCGGCGCGCGGCGGAACCTCGGAAACCAGACCTTGTCGAAGTCACCGGGCCCCATCAGCACGTCCATGGGAATCTCGAGGAATGCCGGGCCGGGAATCCCCGACGTGGCGTGGCGCACCGCGAGCTCGATGTACTCCGGAATGCGCGCCGTGTCGTAGCAGGCGTCGGCCCATTTGGAGATCGGGCGGATCATCGAGACGTGGTCCATCTCCTGGAGCGAGCCGCGGCGCAGATTCGAGAACGGGCCCTGACCGCCGATCACCAGGATCGGGCTGTTCGCGCGCCAGGCGTTCGCGATGCCGGTCACCCCGTCGGTGACTCCCGGCCCCGCGGTCACGATCGCGCAGCCGATCTTCGTCGGATTGAGCCGGCTATAGGCGTCGGCCGCGTGCACCGCGGCCTGCTCGTGGCGCACGTCGATGATGCGGATCCCCTCGTCGAGCGCGCCGTCGTAGATCGGCATGATGTGACCGCCGGAGAGCGTGAAGATGCAGTCGACGCCGGCCATCTTGAGTGCCCGGGCCGCGAGCTTTCCACCGTGCGTGGCCATCGCATTCCTCCTAGAAATCGCCGCGGGAGCATAGCAGGCGGGGAAGGGCTCAGGGCCCACCCTTCAATTCAGGCCAGCGCTTCACCAAGTCAGCGAACTTGAGCCCGACCGCCTCGGCCTCTCGCAGCGCGGCGCGCGCGAGCTGGAGCTGCCCCGCGTCGAGCGCCGACAGGATGCGATTGCGGTGCGCGAGCTCGAGCTCGGCCGAGTCACAGCGCGTGCCGTCGCAGGGCAGGAGGCGCGCGTACTGCTCGACCGCCTCCGTGAAGCTCGCCGTCGAGTGATCGAAGTCGCGGCTCTGCGTCTGCAGCGTGCCGAGGCGAACGAGCGCCTGCGCGAGCAGCCGCGTCGCCTGGGCGTTCTGCGGATACTCGCGCACGACGGCGCGCAGCTGGTCGATGCCCGCGTCGATGCTGCCCCGGTCGATCAGGTCGTAGGCGAGGTCGAGGCGCGTCTCGATCGGCAGCCGCACCGCCGGCGTCTGCGCGCTGACCTCGGGCGCCAGCTCGGTCGCCTCGGCGCGCAGCCGCCCGGCGAGCGCGTCGTCCTTCTCGAACGCCGCGCGCTCGAGCAGGATCGCGGCGAGGCTGCGCTTCACCGTCTCATCCTCGGGCGCCAGCGCGCGCGCGGCGCGCAGATCCTTCTCCGCAGCGGCGAGACCCTTGGCGCCGCCCGGCTTGCGCCGCTTCGCCTCGGCGCGCTGCGTGTAAACGGCGACGAGCTGGCTGCGCAGGCGCACGTTCCAGGGCGTGCGCTCCTCCGCTTGGGCATAGCCGGCGATGGCGGCATCGAGATCGCCGCTCGCGGCCGCCGCCTCGGCGCGCGCGACGATCGGCGCGACGCCCGCTGCAGCGGAATGCCGCGCCAGCGACCGCCAGCAGCGCCACGCAGCGCGCGCGCAGGCGACCGGCAACGGGACTCGCCGCGCGTCTCGGTCCGGTGCTCCACCGCACGGCAACTCCCCGCGAAAGCGCGGCGAGAATACCCGAGAGGCTGGCCGCCGATCAACACCGGGGCCTACACCGATCTACGTACAGTCCACCTCGGGCGACGCCGATACCAGTCTCCGTGGGTGAGACGCAGTCGCAGATCCCGCTGAACTCGGAGAACGACGTCGAGCTGTACACGTCGCCCTGGGTCAGCGGTACGCGGGCGGCCGCCTACTTCGGGCCGATCAGCTCCGAGCTCTTCCTGCAGGACGACCAGGTCGAGGACCGCTCCTCGGCGTGGACCAAGGCGGAGCGCGAGCTGCTCGAGTCGTTGCGCGACAAGGCGCGCCTGCTGGGCGCGAACGCCGTCGTGGGCCTCGAGGTCACGCTCGATCCGTTCGCGCGCGCGAGTGACTCCGACGCGACCGGGCTCCGCCTGCACGCGGTCGGCACGGCCGCCAAGCTGGAGCCATTGTTCTGACGAGGCCCGCCGCGCGCCACCCGGGCTCCGCTCGCCTTGAGCTCGCTGCGCGCTCGCGCTAGCGCGCTCGCTTGCCTTTCTTGGCTCGGACTGTCGGCATTTGCAACCTCCGCGGCAGGCTCGGCGTCTCAGTGGTGCTCGCGTTCGCCGGGCCAAGGAGTCGACGATGAAGGTCCGAGACAGTGTCGCATTGATCACCGGGGCCAACCGTGGGCTCGGGCTCGCTTTCGCGCGCGCGCTCGTCGCGGCCGGCGCACGCAAGGTCTACGCGGGTGCCCGCGACCCGCGCTCGATCGCGCTTTCGGACGTACAGCCTGTAGCGCTCGACGTGACGAACGCCGCGCAGGTGGCCGCGGCAGCGCGGGCCTGCGGAGACGTCACGCTGCTGATCAACAACGCGGGCGTCTCGCGCGGAACCGGAGCGCTCGCGCCGGACGGCGTGGCGGCGGCGCGCGCCGAGCTGGAGACGAACTTCTTCGGGCCGCTCGAGATGAGTCGCGCGTTCGCGCCGATTCTGCGCGCGAACGGCGGCGGGGCCATCGTGAACGTCCTGTCGGTGCTGGCCTGGATCAACACGCCGATCTTCGGGACTTACTGCGCATCGAAGTCAGCGGCCTGGTCACTCACCAACGGCTTGCGCATCGAGCTGCGCGCGCAGCACACGCAGGTGGTCGCCCTGCACGTCGGTCTCATGGACACCGACATGGCCGCGGGCCTCGACGCTCCGAAGACGGCGCCTGCCGAGGTGGTGCGCCAAACACTGGCGGCACTGGAGGCCGGGCGGGAAGAAGTGCTCGCCGACGAGGTGAGTCGCCAGGTGAAGCTCGGCTTGTCCGCGGATCCTGGCATCTATCTCAGCGAGCCCCCGGGGTAGGGCCGCTGAGCGGGACCCGGCCGGGCCAAGCCCGCCCACCCGCTGCTTCGCTCGGCTCCGCCTCGCTGCGCGCTCGCGCTGCCGCGCCCGCTTGCGTTCCTGACGGCGCTAGACCACCCGGTTCGGGATCGCGTCGCCGCGCAGCGCCGCGACGATGTTCTGCGCGGCGATTTCCGCCATGCGCGCGCGGGTCGCCGTGGTGGCGCTGCCGAGGTGCGGCGCGAGGACGACCTGCGGGAGGTCCGCGAGCCCGGGGCTCAGTGCCGGCTCTCGCTCGAAGACGTCGAGGCCGGCGGCGGCGATCCAGCCTTCGCGCAGCGCTCGCACCAGCGCGGCCTCGTCGACGATCGGGCCGCGTGCGGTGTTGACGAGCAGCGCGTGCGGGCGCATGCGGCGCAGCTCGCGCTCGCCGATCAGATGCCGCGTCTCGGGGCTCAGCGGGACGTGCAGCGACACGAAGTCACTCCGCTCGAGTAACTCGTCGAGCGGGACCCCGGCGTTGCGCCCGTGCCAGATCACCTCCATGCGGAAGCCGCGCGCGCGCTCGGCGACGGCTCGCCCGATGCGGCCCCAGCCGACGAGGCCGAGCGTGCGGCCCGTGACGTCGAGCCCGACGCCAAGGTCGGGGCGCCAGCCGACGAAGCCGCCGCCGCGGACGTAGCGGTCGGCCCAGGCCAGGCGCCGAGCCGCGGCGAGCAAGAGCGCGAAGGCGAGGTCGGCCGTGGCGTCGGTCAGCACGTCGGGCGTGTTCGAGACCGCGACGCCGCGGGCGCGCGCGGCGGCGAGGTCGATGTTGTCCGTCCCGACCGCCATGTTGGCCACGATGCGCAGGCGGGGTGCGCGCGCGAAAAACTCCGCGTCGATGCGGTCCGTCAAGAGACACAGAAGTGCGTCGCAGCCATCGACCTCGAGCGGGCCCACGTCGGCGTCGAGCCCGGCGCCGGCGAGCACGCGCAGCGCGGCCTCCGGCACGCCCGTCCGCACGCGCACGCGCGCGCTCACCGCGCTCGTCTCCGAGTCTCTGGCCCGTCCACCCCCGCCATGCTACTCGGAGCGCGTGCCCCCGCTCGACCGTCTCACGGTCACGTTCACGCTCGGCGAGCGCGACGTCCGCCATCTGCGCGGCGTCGCCGAGCGCGCGGCCGCCCGGGCGAGCCAACGCCCCGAGCGAGCCATCGCCAGCGCCGCGCGCGCCCGGGCCGCGGAGCTGCGCAAATTCCATCCGCCGGCCTATGTGCTCGAGCGGGTCGCGGGGCTCGAGGAGCTGATCGAGCTGCTCGAGGACGCCGACTGGGACCCGCCCGAGCGCGTCCGCCAGCGCGTGCGCGCGGCGCTCGCCTACTTCACCGACCCGGACGACCTGATCGCCGACTCGGTGCCCGGGCTCGGCTTCCTCGACGACGCGATCGTGATCGAGCTGCTGCGCATCGAGCTGCGCCACGAGCGCGCCGCCTTTCGCGCGTTCACCCGCTATCGCGACACGGCCCGACGCTGGCGCGCTGCGGGGGACCTCGAGTGGCTCGCCGGCAAGCTCGCGGCGCGGCGGCGCCTGTTGCGCGCCCGGGTCGAGGCGCGCGAGCGCTCGCCGGTTGTGCGTCGGTGGCGGGGTCGGTAAGCTGCGCGCGCGATGAAGAAGAGCACCAAACTCACCCACCGCAACCGGCGCAAGAGCGCGCACCACCGAGCGAAATTGCGCGCCAAGAACCGCCGGGTGCGGCTGCGCCGGAGCCGGGGCGAGTCCACGAATACGTGAGTCGCGAGGTTCGATGAGCGAGTACGCGCGCAGCGGCGTCGACACGAGCGAGGCGGACCGCGCGCTGGCGCGCCTGTTGCTCGAGATCGCGCCGACCGCCGCGTTCGGCGCCGCGAGCGACCTCGGCATCGGTCACTTCGCCGCGGTGATCCGCGTCGGGCCGCTGCACCTCGCGCTCACCACCGACGGCGTCGGCTCGAAGCTGCTCGTCGCTCAGGCGCTCGGGAAGTACGACACGGTCGGAATCGACTGCGTGGCCATGAATGTCAACGACCTCCTGTGCGTGGGCGCGAAGCCGCTCGCGATGCTGGATTACATCGCCGTCGAGCGCTGCGACCCGGAGGTGTTCGGGCAGATCGGGCGCGGCCTGTGCGAGGGCGCGCGCCAGGCGGGCGTCGCCATCGTCGGTGGCGAGACCGCACAGATCCCCGAAATGCTGCGCGGCGCGCGCCCGGGCAGCGGGCTCGACCTCGCCGGCATGGCGCTGGGTCTCGTGCCCGACGGCGCGCTGATCGACGGCTCGAAGGTGCGCCCCGGCGACGCGCTCGTGGGCATCGCGTCGAGCGGCGTGCACTCGAACGGTCTCTCGCTCGCGCGCGACGTGCTCGCGCGCAAGTTCCGCCTCGACGAGGCTGTGAGTGAGCTCGGGACGACCGTGGGCGAGGCGCTGCTCCGCCCGACGCTGATCTACGTCGCCCAGGTCGAGGCGCTGGCGAAGGCGGGCATCGCGCCGCGCGCGCTCGCGCACATCACCGGCGACGGCTTTCTGAACATCCGCCGCATCGAGGCGCCATGCGGCTTCGAGATCGACTTCCTGCCGCCGCCGCCGGCGCTGCTGCGCCTGATCCAGCGGATCGGCGAGCTCGAGCCGGCCGAGCTCTACACCGTGTTCAACATGGGCGTCGGCCTCACGGCCGTCGTCGCGCCGGACGAAGTCGAGCGCGCGATCGCGGCGCTGCGCGCGACGGGCCTCGAGGCGTGGCGCATGGGCCGCGCGGTCGCGGACCCCGAGCGCAAGGTGCGAATCCTGCCCGAGCGCCTGGTCGGACGGTCGAAGCACTTCGCCCGCGAGTCGTGATCACGTTCGCTCTCGAGGCGACGGACCGCGGCTGCGCGGCCCGGGCCGGCCGCCTGGCGACACCGCACGGTGTCGTCGAGACCCCGGTATTCATGCCCGTCGGCACGCATGCCGCGGTGCGCGCGATGACCCCCGAGCAGGTGAAGGCGACGGGCGCGCGCATCCTGCTCGCGAACACCTATCACCTGCTCTTGCGGCCGGGCCCCGAGCTGGTGAAGCGCGCCGGGGGGCTCCACGCGTTCATGGCCTGGGACGGCCCGCTGCTCACCGACTCGGGTGGCTTCCAGGTGTTCAGCTTGAAGCACAAGGAGATCACCCCCGAGGGCGTGCGTTTCAAGAACGAGATCGACGGCTCGGAGGTGCTCTTGACGCCCGAGCGCTCGATCGAGATCCAGCACTCACTCGGCGCCGACATCATCATGGCGTTCGACGAGTGTACGCCGTATCCGGCGAGCCCGGAGCTGGCGAGGCGGGGGGTCGAGAACTCACTCCGCTGGCTCGAGCGCTGCGGCCACGCCCACCGAGGCTCCGACCAGTCGCTGTTCCCGATCGTGCAGGGCTCGGTATATCTCGAGCTCCGCGAGCTGTGCGCGCGCGAGATCGTGAAGTTCGACGCGCCGGGCTACGCGATCGGCGGGGTGTCCGTCGGCGAGGGCATCGAAGAGCTGAAGCGCATCGTGGGCTTCACCGCGCCGCTCCTGCCCGCGGACAAGCCGCGCTACCTGATGGGCGTCGGGCTGCCCGAGGACCTCGTCGAGTCCGTCGAGCGCGGCATGGACATGTTCGATTGCGTGATCCCCACGCGCTACGCGCGCTCGGCGACGTTGTTCACGCGCCGCGGGCGCATCCGGATGAATCACCGCCGCTACCGGCGCGATCTCTACCCGATCGACACGAGCTGTGACTGCTACGCGTGCAAGACGTTCACGCGCGCCTACGTGAATCACTTGTACGCGGCGAACGAGATCCTCGGCGCGATCCTCGGCGCGATCCACAACGTGCGCTTCTACCAGCGGCTGATGGCGGAGATGCGTGGGGCGATCGCGACCGGCAAGTTCATGCAGTGGAAGCGCGCGTTCTACGCGGACTACGGCGAGCCGGCCGCCGCCGAAAACGAGTGAGTCCCGGCCGGGCTCAGCAAGGACCGAGGAAGCGGTTCTCGTCGCTGTAGAAGGCGATGTCGCGGAGATTCATGGGCTCGAGGTCGAGTTGCGTCTCGACCGCGCGCACGATCTCGCGCGCGCTCGGATAGAACAGCTCCTCGAGGCTGCGCGCCGTCGGGCACGGAACGCTCGGCCAGCCCACGCGCGCGACCGGCCGCAAGAGCGCGCCGAAGCAGCGCTCGCTGACGGTCGCGGCGACTTCGGCGCTGAAGCCGCAGAAGGTCCAATCGTTGTCGGCCACGACGCAGCGCTGCGTGCGCTGGACGGAAGCGGTGATGGAGTCGACGTCGAGCGGGACGATGGTGCGGGGGTCGATGACCTCGAGCTCGACGCCGCGCTCGTGCAGGATCTCGGCCGCGCGCAGCGCTTCGACCGCCATCCACGAGGTCGCGACCACCGTAGCGTCGCTGCCCTCGCGCATGATGCGCGCCGAGCCGAGGGGGATGCCCGCGCTCTCGACGTCGGCCTCGCCCGAGACGTCGTTCAGCCAGCGGTGCTCGAGGAAGAGCACGGGGTCGTTGTCGCGGATCGCGGAGACCAAGAGGCCTTTCGCGTCGTTCGGCGACGTCGGCATGACCACCTTCAAGCCGGGCAGGTGCGCGAACACCGAGTGCAGCGCCTTGCTGTGCTGCGCCGACTGGCCTCCGCCCCGTCCGACCAGCGCGCGGATCACGAGCGGCACGCCGGCTTCGCCCCCGGTCATGTAGCGCGTGGTCGTGATCATGTTCGCGATCTGGTTCATGGCGAGCAGGAGGAAGTCGACCCGAACGTGCACGTGCACCGGGCGCAGGCCGTTCAGCGCCGCGCCCAGCGCAACGCCGGTCATGGCGTCCTCCGAGACCGGCGTGCTGAAGCAGCGCTCCGAGCCGAAGCGTTCCGCCAGGCCGAGTGTCGTGCCGTTGATTCCCTCGTGATCTGCGACGTCGAGCCCGAACACGAAGACGCGCTCGTCGCGCGCCATCTCCTGGTGGAGCGCCTCGTTGATCGCGCGCGCGTAGGTCACCGTGTGGGTCACGCGAACACGTCCTGCCAGAGAAGCTCGGGGCCCGGCGGCGGCGCGGCGCGCGCGCTGTCGACGCACGCGGCGATGCGCGTGTCGATCGC
>Ga0209131_1002879_pt1 | contig 11562 bp, 10 predicted proteins | sample GraSoi_2013_40cm_FD_185826 | JGI IMG/M metagenome (GOLD analysis project Ga0209131, IMG submission 185826) | Grasslands soil microbial communities from the Angelo Coastal Reserve, California, USA - Sample 9_17_2013_40cm (SPAdes) (version 2) | ecosystem: Environmental > Terrestrial > Soil >...
TGCGGAGGAGTCGGCGCCCACGGCACGCCCGCGCGGCCGCCCGGCGCGGAGTAGCGATTGCTCGGGGCCAACGGCGCGTTGCTGGTGACCGGAGCGGGTTGCGGCAACTGGGCGAGGACCGCGGCCTGGAGCAGCGCGAGGGCGAAGGCGAGCACGACGAGCCCCGATGTGAGCAGTCCACCCACGGTGCGACCCTTCATACCCACCATCCCGGGGCTTCTGCGACGCTTGCCCACATGCAATTTAAGACGTTCGCCGCCCGAGCGCGATACCCCCCTGGCCGGGAGTCCTTTCCTTGACGGCCGAGCGGCCGGCTCCTACGGTGGGCCGCACGTCTTCCGCGAGGCTCTCCAGCATGTCCAGCCGCGTCGACAGGCCCCAGGTTCCGCATCACGAGCCCGAGCGCCGGCCGCCCGCTGGAAGGCTCGACAAGGCATTCCCGGTGTTCCTGGAGGGCGACCGCGGCATGGCCGCCGGGATCGGGAGGAACATCAGCGATTCCGGGATGTTCGTGGAGACCCGCGAGCCCTTCCCGCTGGGAAGCCGGGTCCGGGTGACCTTCACTTCGCCCAGCGGCGGCGCGGAGATGGTCCTGGAGGGCGAGGTCCGCTACCAGTGCTTCATCAACTTCACCCGCGCCGATGCGGTACGCGCCGGGATGCGCGGGATCGGCCTCAAGTTCGTCACCCCGAAGGGCGCGCAGGCCCCCTCCCGGGGCACGATCCACTGAATGGATTGAGCTGGGGTGGGCAGTCGGGGTGGGAGCTCCCACTTCGAGCCCCCACACCCTGAAGCCTGCGACTCAGCGAATCTTCACCGGCAGGTACTGGACGGCCTGGCCGCTGCGGACGCGGAGCAGCACGGTGTCGCCCTTCTTGAGCTTGGAGATGGCCTTCTTGTAGTCGGCGACGGAGGCGACCGGCTGGCGGTTGATCTCCAGGATCACGTCACCCGGGTCGAGGCCTGCGCTCGCGGCGGGCGAGTCCGGGGCCACGGCGGTGACCACTACTCCCTTGGTGCCCGGATCGACGCGCGCCCGCTGCGCCAGCTCAGGCGTGAGGTCCTGCACGCGCACACCCAGGACGTCGCCGCTCGACTTGTCGGCGTCGCCGCCCTGCCCGCCCGCACGCGCGGTGCTCTCCGTCTCGTCGGGCCGCTCGCCGAGCTTGACCTCGACCTGCCGCTGCTTGCCGTCCCGGATGACCTCCAGCTTCACGGTCTGGCCGGGCGGGATGGCGCCGACGTCGCGGGTGAGCTGGTTCGGGTCGGTGACGGGCTTGCCGTTCAGGGACACGACCACGTCGCCCGGCTTGAGGCCGGCCTTGTCCGCAGGACCGCCCTTCACCACGTCGGCGAGGAGGGCCCCTTGCGTCGACTTGAGCCCCAGCGAGTCCACCATGTCCTGCGTGATGGGCTGCGGCTGCACGCCCAGGAACCCGCGCACGACCCGCCCGTTCTTCTCCAGCTGTGGAAGGATCTGCTTCACCACCGCGATGGGGATGGCGAACCCGATGGTGTTCGCTCCTCCGATGATCGCCGTGTTGACGCCGATCACCTCGCCTTTGAGGTTGAAGAGCGGGCCGCCGGAGTTGCCCGGGTTGATCGAGGCGTCGGTCTGCAGGAAGTCGCTGTACACCGAGGTCGGCCCCAGCGCGCGCTCCTTGGCGCTGATGATCCCGGAGGTGACCGTCGCCTGCAGGCCGAACGGCTCGCCGATGGCGATCACGTAGTCGCCCACCTGCAGCGCGTCGCTGTCGCCCAGCACCGCACCCTTCAGCTCGTTCACGTGCTCGCCCTCGAGCTTGACGAGCGCGATGTCGGATTTGGGATCGTTCCCGATCACCTTGCCGACGTACTCGCGGGCGCCGACGGGCGAGGTCTCGTCGGTGATGACCTTGATGTCGTCCATGGCGCGGAACTTGTTGGAGCCCGGATCCTGGATCTCGACCACGTGGTTGTTGGTCAGCACCAGGCCGTTGCCGATGAGGAAGCCGGAGCCGAGCCCGTGCCGCTCCTGGTCGTCGGGCGTGGGCTGCCCGCCGAAGAAGCGGAAGAAGCGCTCCATCGGGTCCTGCTGATCGCCGCCGTCTTCGCTGTCGTCGCCCGGGTTCTGGTCGAACGGGGCGCGCTGGCGCGGCTGGGGCATCCCGCGCCGCGCGGTGGCGCGGCGCGGCTTGAAGCGGGAGTTGATGTTCACCACCACGGGCCGAAGCTGCTTCACCAGCGGCGCGAGCGACGGGACCGGCGTGAGCTGCCCCGGGGATTGCTGCGCGGCCGGCGGCGCCGCGTCAGCGGCGGCAGGAAACGGGGCGGCGCGCGCGTCGGGCGCGAGCTCCTTCTGGTGCTCGCGGCCGGAGAGCGCGATCGGCAGCGCTACCACGGTGGCCAGCGACCCCAGGGCAAATGCGCACAGCAGGGTGATGCGAGAGCGTTGCATGAACGTGCCTCCAAGCGGGCGGGCGGACGGCCGGTTTTCTAGAACAGCCCCCGCGGCCCGGCATTTCAATCCTGTCCGCAGGCTACAGCCGCGAAGCGGACTGCGCAGCAGGATCTCGGACCCGGAAACCAGATCGTAACGCTAACATGGCAGAATGAGGCCGTCCCGAGAGGGCGCATGGCCCGCGTCCAGCTGTCCGGATTGGCGCTCCCGCCGAGGCTCCAGTGGCGTTCGCGGAGGAGGTCCTCCGGTTCGCGCGGACCCTGCCCAGCTGACCGCCGCTCCGCCGATCAGTGCTGCTGATCGACCTCGGCTTCCTCGTGAGGAACGGGCGGGCGCTCGGCCAGATTTACCGCGTTCCCTTCGCCGTCCCGCACCTCCACGCGCGAAGCCTTGAGCGAATAGAAGAGCAGCCAGCGCTCGGCGTCGGTCAAGCTGCCGGGCGGCAGCGCCTCGTCGATCTCGTCGATCAGCAGGTACCCGCGGCGGATGCCGCGCGCGAAGAGAGCTTTGCGCGCCTTGTGCGAGCGCCCGATCTTCAGAGTCGACATGCGCCTCCCGCCCCCCGGGACCCCCCGTTCTAACACCGCGAAAACACGGCGCTACGTCCCTGCGTGTCGCTCCGCCTGCTCGGCCGCTTCGTGCTCGGCCTCGGCGGTCTGGACGCGCTTGTCCGGCACCAGGGCACCGGCCTCGTTGAGGATGCGGCGCAGCTCGTCCCCCTCGATCACTTCCACCGCCAGGAGGCGCGCGGCCACCTTGCCGAGCGCGTCCCGGTGCGTGCGGACGAGGTCGCGCGCCCGGTTCATCGCCTCGTCGAGCAGCCGGCTGACCTCGGCGTCGATCTTGCGCTGCATGCGCTCGCTGTAGATGCGCTCCGCGATGCCGCCCATCCCGTTCGTTGCACCGAGGAACGGCGAACGGCTGCGCTCGGCGAGCGACACCGGCCCGATCGCGTCGGACATGCCGTACTCGGTGACCATCATCCGCGCGATCTCGGTGGCCTGCTTCAGATCGTTGGAGGCGCCGGTGGAGATGCTCCCCACCATGATCTCCTCCGCCGCGCGGCCGCCCATCAGGCCCGCGAGCTTGTCGTACAGCTCCTCGCGGGACATGAGGTACCGGTCCTCGAGCGGAAGCTGCAGCGTGTAGCCCAGCGCGGCGAGGCCGCGGGGGATGATGGAGATCTTGTGCACCGGCTCCGAGTACCGGCACAGGCTGGAGACCAGCGCGTGCCCGGACTCGTGGTAGGCGACGATCTCCTTCTCCTTCTCGTTCATGCGGCGGTTCTTCTTCTCCAGGCCCGCCACCACGCGCTCGATGGCCTCCATGAAGTCGGCCATCACCACCTTGTCGCGGTCCTTGCGCGCGGCCAGGAGCGCCGCCTCGTTCACCACGTTGGCGAGGTCCGCGCCGGCGAACCCCGGAGTGCGCGTCGCCACCTCGCGCAGATCGACGTCCGCGCCGAGCTTCACCTCGCGGGCGTGGATGCGGAGGATCTGCTCGCGCCCGCGCCGGTCGGGCCGATCGACCAGCACCTGCCGATCGAAGCGGCCGGGACGCATCAGCGCCGGGTCGAGGATCTCGGGCCGGTTGGTGGCGGCGACGACGATCAGCGCCGTGCGCGCGTCGAACCCGTCCATCTCCGCCAGCATCTGGTTGAGCGTCTGCTCGCGCTCGTCGTGGCCGCCGAAGACGCCGGCGTTGCGGCTCTTGCCGATCGCGTCCAGCTCGTCGATGAAGATGATGGACGGCGCTTTGGAGGCCGCCTGCTGGAAGAGGTCGCGCACGCGCGCGGCGCCGACGCCGACGAACATCTCCACGAACTCGGAGCCGGACAGGCTGAAGAACGGCACCCCCGCCTCGCCCGCCACCGCGCGCGCGAGCAGCGTCTTGCCGGTGCCGGGAGGACCGACCAGCAAGACTCCCTTGGGGATGCGTCCACCCAGGCGGCGGAACTTGGCCGGGGTCTTGAGGAACTCGACGATCTCCTTCAGCTCGTCGACCGCCTCGTCGATGCCGGCGACGTCCTTGAAGGTGACGCCGGTGGTCGCCTCCATGTAGATGCGCGCCTTCGTCTTGCCGAAGCTCATCACGCCCGGCGGACCGCCGGGCATCCCGCCGCTCATGCGGCGCGTGAGCCAGCTCACGAAGAGGAGGCCGAGGCCGATGGGCACCGCCAGCATCCAGATCATGTCGGTGGTGGACGACTCGGCCACCGCCTCGTACTCGATGTGCTTGGACTCGAGCAGCGGGATGAGGCTGGTGTCGCCCTGGACGCGGACGGCGAACCAGGGCAGCTCGCCGCGCGAGGCCGAGCCCTCGGCACCCTTCGGGTAGCACTTCACCCAGTCCTGGCTGAGCACCACCTTGGCGCAGCCGTCGCTCTGGATCCGGTCCAGCAGCCGGCTGTAAGGAACGCGCTGGAAGCCGGCGTCCTGGAACAGCGTGCGCAGCAGAAGGAACGCGACCAGCACGAGCAGCACGTAGGCCAGCGGCGAACCGAATCGCGGGCCGGTGCCTCCCTGCTTGTCGATCTTCTTGCCGCGTGGGTTGGGCTTTCCAATCATCCTGTTGCTCCCCTCCGGAGACGTCACTCCCCCGTGGGTGAAGGTAAGACCCGGCCGGGGAGTCGCAAGCAAAACGCTTTTTTTTGCTTGCGGCCCTCGGTCGCGCCCGCGGCGATCGGGACCGCTCGTCTGCATCGAGCTGGGCGGGCGGACGAGGGGGCGTTCCCTTTACGGCCGCCAGCCACCTGGCCAGTCAATGGGTCAGATCGAGCAACTGCGCCACGCTCTTCTCGTCGGCTGCGGGGAATTCGTATTGGTTCAGGTCCTGCGGCGCCACCCAGCGGTGATCGTGCACGCGGTGGTGCGCGATGCTCCCCGCGAGCAGCTTGCAGGTGTAGACGCAGAAGTCGATGTCGTAGTTGGGGTACGAGTGCTGCACGTGGATCACGCGGTCCCGGACCTCCACGTCGATCCCCATCTCCTCCTTCAGCTCGCGCGCCAGCGCCACCTCGTCGGTTTCCCCCTCCTCGACCCGGCCGCCGGGGAATTCCCACAGGAGGGGGAGGGTTGCCGTGGGGCGTCGCTGGGTAATCAGGTACTTGCCGTCCTTTTCCAGCATTGCGGCCACGACGCGGATCTTGGAAGGCATGGCGCGGCACCATAGACCCCGGTCGGGGGTCGGGCAAGGTCGCCGGACAAGCGTTCGCCCGCTCCCTTGCACTCCGGAAGCGGCCCGTTAGCTTTGCTGGGAGGAGGCGAGGGCATGGTCGTCTTGCTGGCAGCGCTGGTCCTCGCGGCGCCGGTCTCCCACGCCAAACCGCGCGCGAAGAAGCCTCCCGCGGAAGCGAAGGCCGCCGCGGCCCGGCCACCGCTGTGCCAGGGCGACTATGCCGACTCGGTGCCCGCCGCCGTCGCCTCTCAGGTGCTCGACGGGGTGCGCGAGCAGTTCGTCTTCTCCATCCGCAACACCGCCACCTACGAGCACGTCTACTACGGCCGCGACGGGAAGCTGCGCCGCGCGTACGTGCGCTCGGTCGTGCACGGCACCGGCTTCGCCTACCGGGTGCGCGACGGCGAGACGCTGATCATCACCAACCAGCACGTGGCCGAGCGGCCCGACGTCACCGACGACGACCACGCCGTCGACGGCGTCCCTCCCGGCAGCAAGAAGGTCCGCGAGCAGCTCAAGATCGTCCGCAACGAGGACGACGATTACGAGCCGGGCCACGTCGCGCTGGCCAAGGTGCTCACCGACGCGCCCGCAGACATCGCCATCGTGAAGGCGCACAAGCTGCTGCCGCTGATGCCCTTCCGCTTCGGCCGCTCCGGCGCGCTGCGGGCCGGGAACCTGGTGCAGGTGCGCGGGTTTCCCCTGGGGGCATTCTCCGCGCTCAGCATGGGCAAGGTCGTGAACCCCTACACTGAAGATACGGAGAAGGGCTGGAGCCACAGCGACTTCGTCATCGACGCCTTGCTCAGCGCCGGGAACAGCGGCAGCCCGGTGTTCGCCGTGTCGTGCCGGACCTCGGAGCCGGAGCTGGTGGGCGTGTTCCACGCCGGGTACACCGAGGCCGCGGCATTGAACGTGGTGGTCGGCATCGATCAGTTGCGCGAGGAGCTCGACAACCTCAAGGTCCCCCGCCGCGACGGCGGCCTGCGCTCCGAGATCACCGCGCAGGACCGCGACCGGGTGGTGAAGGAGCTGTTCGCCGACCAGTCCCACGGGCTGACCTTTCCGTTCGGCGGCCGCGCGGTGCTGGCGCGGCTCGTCGACTCAGGGACGCTGCGCTTCACCGTCCTGGACGAGGACTATCCGATGGTGACGCGAGAGTCGCTCGCGCTCGTCGACCGTTCGCAGAGCGGATTCGGCACGCTGGACACCGTGGTCGTGCTGGTCGACGGAGCGCCGGCGGAGGTGCCGGGCTCGGCCCTGGAGCCCGAGATGCGGGACCACTTCGAGAAGCTCTACGATGCCCTGTGGCACCAGCTGCTCGGAGTGGTCGACTACCGCGCGCGCCTCTCCCGCGGCCGGCAGAGCGCGGACGCCTTCGCCCAGGCGCAGCAGGCCCGCACGCGGCTGCGCAAGAAGGTCCCCGAGCAGAAGGAGCAGATCGGCCTGGCGATGTTCGAGGCCGATCGGGTCGGCACCGTCGCCAAGGCGGTGGCCTCGTCTCCCTCCTCCTCACCGCCCGCTGCCGCCGCCCTCGCCCACCCCGACCAGTAGATCCGGCGTCCCCGCGGCGAGTACTGTGGCCCGATGTTCATCGGGCATTTCGCGGTGGCGTTCGCGGCGAAGAAGGTGGTGCCGCGGACTTCGCTCGCGACGCTGATGGCGGCCGCGCAGCTCCTGGACCTGATCTGGCCGATCCTGGTGCTGCTCGGGATCGAGATGGTGCGCATCGACCCCGGCGCGCCGAGCCCGTTCCTCAGGCTGCGGTTCGTGCATTACCCGTGGACGCACAGCCTGCTCATGGCGATCGTCTGGGGCATCGCCTTTTCCCTCGCTTACCGCGCCCGGACTGGATACGGCCGCGGCGCGGCGGTGCTCGGCGCTCTCGTCGTGTCGCACTGGGTGCTCGACTGGGTCACGCACCGGCCCGACCTGCCGCTCGCCCCGGGATTCGCGCCGCGCGTGGGGCTCGGTCTATGGACCCGGCCCGCGGCGACCATCGCCGTGGAGGGTCTGCTGTTCGTCGCGGGGGTGGCGGTGTACGCGCGCACGACGCGGTCGCGCGACCGGGCGGGAACCTGGGGGTTCTGGGGATTCGTCGCCTTCCTGCTGGTGGCTTACGCCTCGAGCCTCGCCGGCGATCCGCCCTCCCCGCAGGTGGTCGCGGGAACTGCGCTCGTCGGCTGGGCGCTCATCCCGTGGATCGCCTGGTTCGACCGGCATCGCGAGGCCGCGTAGAAGCCCGTCAGCCTGTGATCGCGCGGTACTCGACCATGAGGCAGCGGTCCTGGACCACCAGGATGCCAGCGCGGGCCAGGGCCTCGGCGGTGCGATCGTCGCGGATGCCGCTCTGGAGCCAGACCGCGCGCGGGCGCTTGGCGAGCAGATCGGACAGGTGCTGGGCGACGTCGGACGGCCGGCGGAACACGTCGACGATGTCGACCTCGCCGGGGATCTCGCTGACCTTGCGGTACACCTTCTCGCCCAGGATCTCCTGCACGGCCGGGAAGTAGACCGGGACCGGGACGATCGAAAGTCCCATCTTCTGCAGCGCCGCCGGAACGTAGAATGCGGGCTGCCCGCTCTGGGCCTCGGTCTTGATCCCCAGCACCGCGACACGGCGCGCTGTCTTTAAAAGTTGCGCGATGCGATCCTCGTCGTCCTCGATCAGGTTTCGGCGCCACTCGTCCATGCGGGCATGGTAATCCCGCCCGGCAGGAGGTGCGAATGCCGCACGCCGTCCGCGCTCCCCGAGGCTCCAGCTTGTCGTGCAAGGGCTGGGTGCAGGAAGCCGCGCTGCGCATGCTGCAGAACAACCTGGACCCCGACGTCGCGGAGAGGCCGGACGAGCTGATCGTCTATGGCGGCAGCGGCAAGGCCGCCCGCGACTGGCCGTCGTACGAGCGGATCTGCGCCTCCCTCCGGACGCTGGGCGGGGAGGAGACGCTGCTGGTGCAGAGCGGCAAGCCGGTCGGGGTCCTGCGCACCCATCCCGACGCGCCGCGGGTGCTGATCGCCAATTCCAACCTGGTTCCGAAGTGGGCCACCTGGGAGAAGTTCCGCGAGCTGGAACGGGCCGGGCTCACCATGTACGGCCAGATGACCGCCGGGTCCTGGATCTACATCGGGACCCAGGGAATCCTGCAGGGCACCTACGAGACCTTCGTGGCTGCCGGCCGTCGGCATTTCGGCAGCGAGGATCTCTCCGGACGGCTGGTGGTCAGCTCCGGGCTCGGGGGCATGGGAGGCGCGCAGCCGCTCGCGGCCGCCATGGCCGGCGCGGTGTTCCTCGGATTCGAGGTGGACCCAGGGCGCCTGCGCCGCAGGCTTTCGCAGCGCTATCTCGACGAGGAAGCGCCATCGCTGGAAGCGGCGCTGCGCAGGGCCGGGCAGGCGCGGGACCGCGGCGAGGCCGTGTCGATCGGGGTGGTCATGAACGCCGCCGAGGCGCTCCCCGAGCTGGTGCGGCGCGGGGTGGTTCCCGACCTGGTCACCGACCAGACCTCCGCGCACGATCCGCTGAACGGGTACGTCCCGGCCGGCCTCACGGTGAAGGAGGCCGCCGAGCTGCGCGCGCGCGACGAAAAAGAGTACGTCCGCCGCGCGCGGGCCAGCATGGCGGAGCACGTGCGGGCGATGCTGGAGCTGCGCCGGCGCGGGGCCCACGTCTTCGACTACGGGAACAACCTGCGGGCCGAGGCGCAAGAAGGTGGCGCTGCCGACGCATTCGCGTACCCTGGATTCGTGCCTGCCTACATCCGGCCGCTGTTCTGCGAGGGGGCGGGCCCTTTCCGCTGGGTCGCGCTCTCCGGCGATCCGGCCGACATCCACGCCACCGACGATGCCCTGATGGCGGAGTTTCCCGACAAGCCCGCCCTGCAACGCTGGCTGCGGCTGGCGCGCGAGCGGGTCCAGTTCCAGGGGCTGCCGGCGCGGATCTGCTGGCTCGGCTACGGCGAGCGCGCCCGGGCCGGCCTGCTCTTCAACGAGCTGGTGCGCAGCGGGCGGGTGAAGGCGCCGCTGGTGATCGGGCGCGACCACCTCGACTGCGGATCGGTCGCCTCGCCCAACCGCGAGACCGAGGCGATGAAGGACGGCTCCGACGCGATCGCCGACTGGCCGATCCTCAATGCGCTGGTGAACGCGGTGAACGGCGCCTCCTGGGTGTCGTTCCACCACGGCGGAGGGGTGGGCATCGGCTACTCGCTCCACGCCGGGCAGGTGATCGTGGCGGACGGGACGGACGCCGCGGCGCGGCGGCTGGAGCGGGTGCTGACCAGCGATCCAGCGATGGGCATCCTGCGCCACGCCGACGCCGGTTACGAGGAGGCGATCCAGGTGGCTCGCGAACGCGGCGTGCAGATTCCGGGGCTGACGCGATGATCTCGCTTTCGATCCGCCACGCGCGGCTCGCGACCATGGAGGGCGCGCAGGCGGCGCCCGGGGAGGGACCGCTCGCCCTGGTGGAAGACGGGGCGGTCGCGGTGGACGGCGAGCGCATCGCGTTCGCGGGGCCCGACCACGAGCTGGCGGAGAAGATCGCCCGCGGCGAGCTGCAGGCCGACCGCCGGGCGGTCGAGATCGACGCGGCGGGTGCGCTGGTCACCCCCGGGTTCGTCGACCCGCACACCCATCTGCTGTTCGCCGGCGACCGCTCGGCGGAGTTCGCGCAGCGGCTCTCCGGCGCGACGTACTCGGAGATCGCGCAGACCGGCGGGGGGATCATCTCCACCGTGCTGTCGACCCGGGCGGCCTCGGACGAGCAGCTGGTGGAGGGCGCGAGGCAGCGGCTCGCGCGCCTGACCCGAGGTGGGGTCACCACCGTCGAGGTAAAGAGCGGGTACGGCGCCTCCATCGAGCAGGAGCTGCGGCTCTTGCGCCTCATCCGGCATGCGGGCCAGGCGGCGAGCTGCGACGTGGTCCCCACGTTGCTCGGCCTGCACACGGTCCCGCCGGAGATGGACCGGCACGCCTGGGTCAAGGTGGTGGCCACCGAGCTCACCTCGGAGGCCGCCAAGCAGGGCCTCGCCCACGGCTGCGACGCGTTCTGTGACAAGGGCGCGTTCACCACCGACGAGTGCCGCACGGCGCTGGAAGCGGGCGTGCGCGCCGGGTTGGTCGCGCACCTGCACGCGGATCAGCTGACCAATACGGCCGGGGCCGCGCTCGCCGCGGTGATCGGATGCTCCAGCGCCGACCACCTCGAGCGCACCGGGGCGGCCGGCGTGGAGGCGATGGGCCGCGCAGGCACCACCGCGGTGCTGCTCCCGCTCGCCGCGTGGTTCTTGCGCGACTCGAAACCGGCGCAGGCGGCGCCCTTCCTGGCCGCAGGCGTGCCGGTCGCGCTAGGGTCGAACCTGAACCCGGGCAGCCAGCGCATGGAAGGGTTCTCGCTGCTGCTGGCCGCGGGGTGCCTGTTCAGCGGGCTCTCCCCGGCCCAGGCGCTGTGGGCCTGCACCGTGGGCGCTTCCCGCGCGCTGCACATGGACGACCGCGGCCGCCTGGCCCCGGGGCTGCGCGCCGACCTGGTGCTCCACGCCACCCGCGACCCGGCCCACCTGCCCTACCACGCAGGCGTCGACCATGCCCGCCTGGTCCTCCGCCGCGGCCAGATCGTCCTCGACCTCCGCACCGACCCCCCACTCAACTGCGGCTAACGCCGCTCTCCAAGCCATCGAGCCAAGAAAACTTACCGCGGAGACGCTGAGGGCGCGGAGGTTGTTTTTTCTCGATGAACGATCGGGCGGCAAACGCCCGATCCGAGCGCCAGCAGATCCTCCGCGCTCTCCGCGCCTCCGCGGTGATCTTTTGGACGCGTTCCGGCGTCAGTCGAGGGGTTCGCCGTCGTACATGGAGTCGATCTGAGGCTTGTACTTCTGGGTGGCGGCCTTGCGCTTCACCTTGAGGGTGGGAGTCAGCTCGCCGGACTCGAGCGAGAAGTCGCG
>Ga0209131_1002880_pt1 | contig 11558 bp, 13 predicted proteins | sample GraSoi_2013_40cm_FD_185826 | JGI IMG/M metagenome (GOLD analysis project Ga0209131, IMG submission 185826) | Grasslands soil microbial communities from the Angelo Coastal Reserve, California, USA - Sample 9_17_2013_40cm (SPAdes) (version 2) | ecosystem: Environmental > Terrestrial > Soil >...
TGTTCCTCGCAACGCCAAACAAAATAATTACAGCACACAGAGCGCGGATCCAAACTGCGGGCAGGAACACCCGCGGCAGGTGTCGCCCGCACAGTTCGAAGAGCACATAGGAAGCGGTTCCATACATCAGAAACGGCAATAGCAGAATGGTCAGCGGATTCAGCGCCCAGGCGGCCCGTAGATTCCCGTGCAATAGCTGGTGCATCGCCCGCAGCGAGCCGCAGCCCGGACAATACCATCCGGTCAGATACCTCAACGGGCAAGGCGGAAAGATCCCGGAGGTACCCGGATCAAAAAAATGCAGCGTCAACAGCGCTGTCGCAGCCACCGCCAGCATCCCGGCGAGCAGCAGATTGTTTCGAGGATACGGCATCGGCCAGGCCAGCTCTAACGGTTCAAGTTACTCAGCGTTCCGAGTGCCACCAGGATTCCCCAGATTACTCCGACGGCAAGTCCCGCGCTCGCGGAAATCCAGCACCACATCTTCGCATTCTTGGAAGCAAGTTGTGCGCCGGCGATGTCCCCGGCCTGCAGTTTGCCGTTGACCTGGGCGGCATAGACGATCGCAGGAATGCCCGCGGGCAGACAGCATAGAACTGTGGTCAGAATTGCGAAGACTAAGTAGTTCTGCACGTACGGGCCGGGGGGTTGGGCCATGGGAGCCTGTACCGGGACATGTTGCGCAGGGATTGGAGCCCCTGCCTGTAAACTCCTGCCGCATTGCGCGCAAATCACTGCGTTGTCTGAATTATTAGCCCCGCATTGAGAACAGAACATTCGTTTCCTCCGGTCGGATAGTCGTCGGGCTCATTCCAAGGGCGAGCCGCCCAAAGGGCAGTCTTCCGCATCGGCGTTGCTATCGGCCTTGATCACAGTCGACTCATCGGAACAGAACACTCGCGTCCCCGTTTGGTTATGCTTCACAGGGTACGCAAGCACTTGGTACTTCATGTTGGGTCCGTTCCCAGCGTTGGAGGCACACTTCTGGAGTCGGAAGACATATCCGTTCTTCTGTCCGCTCAATAATTCCGCATTATTCAATCCCGCGTCAGCCAACTCCGAGAGCGTGCACGTATACCCTGCGTCACCGTGGGATCCGGCGTACCCGACTTCAGCAATGAGCAAGGTTCGAACCGATGCCACAGCCGACGCTTCATTGGCCGCCATTCTCGCTCGCAGCAGATTGGGAATGGCAATCGCGGCAATGATGAGGATGACGGGAATTGCCGCCACTCCCACATAGCCGAGGACCAGTCCTGCCATGGCGATACCATCGCCCTTGAGCCGGCCTGCGCTTTTGCGGATCTCCGAAAGAGAAAGATGCCCAAAGATGATCGCCAGAATCGACATGGGAAACACGAAAAGGAAAAGCCCGCAGATTAGACTGACAATTGCCTTTCCGCTGGTTTCTGGCGGTGCAGCAAGCGCAGAGTTCTTCACCACGGGTGCCGTCGCCGCCGACGCGGGAACTTCCTTCCCGCAGACTCTGCAGAACTTCTCACCCGCTGCCACATTGTTTCCACAGCCGGAACAGAACACGAGGCATGACCTCCTGGGTCTTGGAACGCGGCAAATCCGCTTGCCGAAATTTTCAAAGAACAGTACTCCTCGGGTCGCGCCGCGTCAATCAGTAAGAGGGATTCGCCCGGTTTGCCTCGCCGCACCGCGTTCTGATAAGGTGCGCGGCAGCGGCTTGTATCACAAGTATGGTTTTAAGAATGCCGATCGCTTGCCCAGAGTGCGCTGCAGAGATGCCCGATACCGCCGCCTTTTGTCCCGGGTGCGGCCGCCCTATGCGCCATCCCGAGCGAGCGCGAGGCAACGTGGGCGTGCTGCCTGAGACCTTGGCCGGCGCGCTCGCTTACTTCTTTTTGCCTGCGATTGTGTTTCTTCTAGTCGAGCCATACAGCAAGAACCGCTTCGTGCGATTTCATTCTTTTCAGTGCCTTGGAGTCTATCTGGCCGGGGTGGCAATCGTGGCACTCCTCCGCATTGCAGGCGTCATGTTGTTTTTCGTACCGGTGCTGGGCCCTCTGCTTGTCTGGCTGATCTCCATGGTGGTCGGCCTTGCATGCTTCGTGGTCTGGGTCGTGCTCATCGTGAAGGCTTTTCAGGGCGAGATGTTCAGACTCCCCCTAGTGGGCCAGTTTGCGGAACGGCACACCTCCGGCACGTAGGATCGCGTTCGTCCGTCCAACTTGTTGATTGCTTCCGAGTGGCCTTTCTGGTACTTTGCCGCAGAGTCGCTCGCGAACCAAACTCACGAGACTAGACGCGAAATCCGGAGTTTCAACTGAAGGGGCGGAGGAAAATCCAATGGCGTTTTGCAGTATGTGTGGTGCACAGATTGCCGATGGCGCGACCACTTGTGCAGCGTGCAGCGGACGAGCCGTCGTTACGCCCGCCGTCGCTTCCTCGGGACTGACCGATAACGTTGCCGGAATGCTGGCCTATTTCACCATCATCCCAGCCATCATCTTTCTCGTCCTGGAGCCTTACAACAGGAGCCGGTTCGTCCGCTTCCACGCGTGGCAGTCTATCTTTTTCAACGTGGGCTGGTGGATTCTGTGGTTTGGGCTGCACATCGTCGCGCATATCCCATTCCTCGGCTTTCTCACGCTGCTGGTCTGGCCGCTGATCGGGATTGGCGGTCTGATTATCTGGATCCTACTGGTGGTCAAGGCGAACCAGGGACAAATGTTCAAATTGCCGGTGATCGGTGACCTGGCCCAGCAACAGGCCGGCTAAGCGCCGGTAGCTGGCCGGGAAAAAACGAGAAGCAGCTCCGCACACTCCGCGGCTCTTCTCACCCGACTCCGCGCGCCGGGCTTTGGATGAGACTTCGAAAACTCCGCCCTTGACTTTCTTCCTCTAAGCTGTCATTCCTATTAGCTTTTACCCTGCGCTCGAAGTTCACCAGGACGTGGCTTTTTAAGCGGCGGGAATTCTTGCACCACCGGGGCATTCATTGAAAGTAAGAGTCTTCTACCACGACAAGTGTTTCGATGGAGCTTGCTCCGCCGCACTGTTCTCCCGCTTCTATCGCGAGCGCATTCGCGAAGACGCCGACTTCTTCTTCTCCGGCCTCCTGCACCGCGCGGGAGCGCTTTTTGACGAATCCCATTTCGACGGCGACGAAAACGCAATTGTCGATTTCAAATATTCCAGTTCGCCCAAAATTACATGGTGGTTCGACCATCACGAGAGTGCGTTTCTCTCACCCGCCGACGCTGCCCACTTCGAACGCGACCAGAGTAATCGGAAGTTCTACGATCCGGACTTCAAGTCCTGCACCAGTTTCATTGCCATGATCGCGCAGCAGCGGTTTGGCTTCGACCCCACTCCCGTGGCCGACCTCGTCCATTGGACGGACATCATCGATGGCGCTCTTTATCCCGATGCCAAGACAGCGGTTGAGATGCAGGCACCTGCCATGAAACTAACCATGGTCATCGAGTCCGCGCCGGACAAGTTCGTCCCCAACTTGATTCCGCTTCTCGCTGCGAAGTCTCTCGATGCCATTCTGGAAGAGCCCTTCGTGGCTCCGCTCCTGCCTCCCTTGCTCCGCCGCCACGAACTCTCCATCGAAATTCTCAAGCAGCGTACGGAGTGCGTCGACGGTACGATTTTCTTTGATGTTACCGACCACGATCTCGAGGGCTACAACAAGTTCGTTCCCTACTACCTCCATCCCGAATCGATTTACAGCGTGGGACTCAGCAAGAGCAGCTTTCGAGTGAAGGTCTCCGTGGGATCGAACCCCTGGGCTCCGGAGGAGCCAGTCGTTAATCTGGCAAAGATTTGTGAGCGTTACGGAGGCGGCGGACACGCTCGTGTCGGAGCGATTTCCTTCAACGTGAACCAACACGCCGCGGCCATCCGGGCTTCTCGCGAGATCGTAAACGAACTTCGCGCTGCAGTGCGCTCCCGAAAAAGCTGACCACCATTAGTACAAAATCGCTCTCGTTACGGACGATGGGAAGCAGAGAACGATGCAGTCCCCGTGGTACTCTGAGAGTTCCTCGCGCGCTGCATGCTCTCGCCGGCAACGAAAATCGACTTACACCGCGCCCAGAGAAACCTGCTGCGGGCGGTTGCATCGTTTGAGATCATCAAGGGCATCTTCGTCCTGTTGATTGGCCTTAGCGCGATTCTGCTCGTCCATAAAGATGCATGGGTGATTGCCGAGAGCGTGCTGGCTTTGTTACACATCAGCACCGACCGCCACTCGGCGCAACTCTTTCTTGATTTTGCCGACAACCTCACCGACGCCCGCTTGTGGGCGGCTGCGCGACTGGCATTTATTTATTCCGCCTTGCGCTTTGCCGAGGGTTACGGACTGTGGAAGCAGCGTACCTGGGCGGAGTGGCTCGCATTCGGATCGGGAACCCTGCTCATCCCTCTGGAGATTCGGGCACTGCTGCGCGGCATTACTTTTTTTCGCTCGGCGGTGTTTTTGATTAATATTGGAATCGTTCTGTACATGTTTTTCTTATTGCGCGAAGGACGCCGGCAACGGCGCGAGCTGCGGTCGAATGCACCTGAAACACTTGACCAGAGCGGAGACCGGAGCGACGAGTAGGGTGCAAAGACCCTGGCAGTGCGCCCTTGTCAACGCGGCTACGGTATGTAAGGGCTGATGGGATCGTCTCCCCGGCACAGAGCCCAGCAAGTCAGTATGCCAATCGCAGCAAGCCCCGCTCCCTTGGCCCAAACGCTATTCAGGATCGCTCCCTTGGCATTGACCACTTCGGCAGGTTTGGCCGCGGCACCGCATCGTTCCTCGCGAGTGGCTTCCTCACCCTGACGGAGGGTCACATCCGAGAATCCTGCAGCTTTCGAGCGCCGGGCAGCCACGCCCTGGTAGTGGATCCTGACATCGTTCTCATGGGCCAGCACGTGTATTTTCCCATCTACGTCGATGACGTCGTAACGCGTCCAGTCTTGCGTGAGGGGAATGACGGTCATGCAGTTCACGCGAACGCTCATTGAGCGCGAGGTGTTCACTTGCAGACTGCCATGGTCGAGGACGAGCTGCTCTCCCTCGAACTGTACGATGGTGTCTGGTTGGACGGTGGCCGTAGATCCGTCAGCGTCGATTTTCGCCTTGTTTTCCTTCTGGGTCTGCACCACATCGTGGGGAAATATCGCTGAGGAATTGGGCGCCGGATTCCCATTCAGCCAGACTCCTCCGTCGCTATGGAGCATCGCTCCACCGGTAGCCTGGGCTATCAACGATGCCGGCAGGACGAGCATCATCACGCCGCAAACGAAATTACGCCATTCAGGTAACAGGCTCCGCCTCCCGCACTAACTGCTTACGCAAGCTTAACTTGCGGTACACTCATCGCCTATTGCCTTGCTTGATGACCAGCATTTGCGGACACCTCCACTGCTGCCTGAGGCGTGCTGGAGGTACTGAGAACTGAGGGAGAACGGCTCTCCTACACGCGGGCGAAATCGATGAAGCCGCGCTGCGGGTCGGTGCGGATCAGCTTGACGCGCAGCCGATCTCCGACGTCGGCTCCCTGTTGGCCTTGCGCTAGCAACCCTTCGACATGGGGCTGCAGCACTCGGACAAAGGTTCCCTTGGGAGTGGCGCCGGTGACGACGGCGTCGAAGATGGCGCCGATGCGGGACTGCAAGGCGACAGCAGCCAGCCGTTTGGACATTTCACGCTCGACTTTGCGCGCGGCGTCTTCCTTTTCGGTGCAGTTGGCGGCGATGGCGGAGAGTTCGTTATCCGAGTAAGGATTGGGCTGGCCAGCGAGCGTTGCTTTGACAAGTCTTTGGGTGACGACGTCAGCGAAGCGGCGGTTGGGAGCGGTGGAGTGCGTGTAATCCTGAACTGCGAGACCGAAGTGACCGGTCGCAGGATCGCCAGGGCGCTCGAGAACGTATTCTCCGGGGCCAATCAGCTTAATCACAGCGAGGGAAAGATCGGCAAAATGGTCCGGATCGGCGGTCTTGCGCTTGACCAGAAAATCGTTGAGCGCCTTGGAATCGGGGTTCGGTGGAAGCTTCTCGCTATAGGTCGCGGCCAGCTGAACGATGCGATCCCATCGCTCGGGCTGCTTCACAATGCGGCGCAACGACGAAACTTTTTCAAGCAGGCGCGCCACCACGCCGTTGGCGGCGATCATGAAGTCTTCAATCAACTCCGTGGCGTGGTTTTTCTGCTGCTTCACCACGTCGACCACGTGGTCGTTCAACACTAGCGGATGGAGTTCGTCAGTCTGGAGATTGAGCGCACCGTTTTCATAGCGGCGATTCTTCAGTTTTTGCGCCACTTCATCCTGCAGCCGCAGTTGGGCCTGCAGACCGGCGGATGCAGCCACTTTCGGCGGCGCCGTTGCCGAGCCTTCCAGCCACGCCCCCACGGAGTTGTATTGGAGTTGCGCCTGGTTGCGAACCAGCGCGCGGTAAACGTCGCTCGACGCTAAGTGGCCGTCGGCGTCGACTACAAATTCGATGACCACGCTCAGGCGGTCCTGATTTTCCAGCAGGGAAGTCTTTCCCGTGGAAAGCTCTTCCGGGAGCATGGGGAAGTTTCGGATTCCGGCATATACCGTCGTGGTCTCCCGCGCGGCATGCTGATCGATGGCGCTCTGCTTAGGGACGAAGGCGTCGAGGTCGGCGATGCCGACCATAATTTTTACGCTGCCATTTGACAATCGTTCGGCAACTTCGATCTGATCGAGGTCGCGCGACGTATCATTGTCGATCGACGACCATAACTGATTGCGCAGATCGCGCACGCTTGCCGAGGCCACGATTGCAGGAGGATTCGCCCGCAGTTGTACGAGTTGCTGCTGGACCGCGGGTGGGAAGTCGGGTTCAAAACCGTGTTGCCGCATGACATCTTTGGCCACGGCCTGCAGATCGATATGAGATGGATTAGCCGTCACTCTGTCACGACCGCCTTTACGAGATTGCGTGGGCGGTCTACGTTGTATCCTTTTTTTGTTGCTACATGGTAGGCGAACAGTTGCAGCGGAATCACTTCGACGATGGGCAGCAACAGTTCGGGCGCCGCCGGAACAAAAAATACATCATCGGCAATCTTGGCTACTTCCGGATCTCCTTCGGTCGCTACGGTCACCAGTCTGCCGCGCCTGGACTTGACCTCTTTCATGACTTCGAGCGTGCGCCGGTAGCGCAGCACCGAATCCGGATCATGGTGGTCGCAGGTGGCCAGCACCACGACTGGAAGGTGCTCGTCGACCAGCGCGTTGGGGCCGTGCTTGAGTTCACCGGCAGGGTAGCCTTCGGCGTGCGCGTAGGAAATCTCCTTAAGCTTGAGTGCTCCTTCGCGCGCAATTGCGTAATGGACGCCGCGTCCGAGATAGAGGAACTTTTCCGCCTGATGGTGATTTTGTCCGAATTGTTCGGCGAGTTCGTCCCAGGCTTTGAGATTACTCTCGATCGCGTCGGGGAGACGCTGTAGCCGCTGCAGATAGGAGCGCGTGACCTCCGAGGTCATGCGGCCGCGTTTCCGCGCCAGGAACAGCGCCATCAGATAGAGGACCGTAACCTGTGTTGTGAAACTCTTGGTTGCGGGCACGGCGAGTTCGGGGCCGGCTCCGGTGATCAAGGCTGCGCTCGCTTCGCGGGGGATGGTGGCTTCCGCCACGTTGGAAACTGCGATGGTCTTAACACCGCGGGTCAGCGCCTCGCGTTGTGCGGCAATCGTGTCCGCGGTTTCACCGGATTGCGTCACGACCATCACGATCGGGTCTACGGCGGCGTGCGTGGAGCGATAACAGTATTCACTGGCGTACTCTACGTCCACGGCAACGCCGGAAAGATCTTCGATCATGATTTCGCCGGCCAACCCTGCGTGGCGGCTCGATCCGCTGGCCGCGATGATCAGTTTCTCGAACGTCAGCAGCGCACTCTCAATGGCGCGCAGTTCGCCCGGGAAAAGAATGTCATCCTTCAGATGCTGTTCGATGGTTTTAGCGATAGCCTGGGGCTGTTCGTAGATCTCCCGCCGCATGGCATGACGAAAATGATCGGCCGCGGAGGTGGAACTGAGGTTGGTTGGATTCATGGATGGCTGCGGCTGAGAGTAAATCATTTACCGACCCGGAGCAAACCCGTGTCAACGTCTTGAGGGACCGCCGCTCACCTGCTAAGATTCGCTGCATTTCGCTTCGGAGGAAATCATGCGAGCTTATTTCGTCATCGCTTGTGTTGCGGGGCTGGCGTCTCTTGCGCTAGCGCAACAATCCAAGGCGCCGGCGAAGACTGCCGAGAGCCAGTTGTCCTCTGCCGAGTCGAAGCTAAAGGGAATGTTCGAAGCGAAGATCAAAGTGGAGTGGGAAGCGCTGAAGCACAAAGACAAAAAAGCGTACGCTGACCTGTTAAGCGAGGACTATGAGGGTGTCGAGGTCGATGGCAGGGGCGAGCGCAACAAGATTCAAGCGGTGAACGAACTGGCAGAGACGAATGTTTATAACTACACGGTGTGGGGGTTCAAGGTAATTCCGCTGGGACCGGGAGCAGCTTTGGTCATCTACGAAGTCACCATGGAGTTCCCGCCCAAAGCTCAAGTACGCTACTCACGGATATACATCAGCGCACTCTGGGAGAAGCGCTCGGGGCAATGGAAGGAGGTGCACTACCAGGAAACAAACGTAAAATGACGCGGACGGACATCGTCGTCACTGAGGCGCCGACGTGGCCACTGGCCGCATAGAGCTACGGAAACCAGCGTGAGATAATGAGCTTACATCGCGGCCCCGTAGCTCAGTTGGATAGAGCAGCGGTTTCCTAAACCGTTGGTCGGCGGTTCGACTCCGCCCGGGGCCCCCAATGCTTTCGGTCACCTGCGTGGTTACTATCGATTGCTCACGCTCCACTTGTGCGAAACGGGTTGCACCGTGCGTTGTGCTATAATGAATTCCAGCGCTACTGCCACGGTTTGCTCGTGACGCGGTGATCCTGTTGGATCAGATTCATCTCCGCTTTTCCTGCCCGCCGTTTATTCAGCGTAAATCAAAATAACAAGAGCGGCATGGGAACTCACGACACGTGTCTGATATCAAGCCCCTCCAGAAAGAACAATTACGAATGACAAGCTTTACGGAACTACCGCTATCTTCTGCTTTGCAGCAGAGGCTGGCGACGGCTCAATTTATTATCCCTACGCCGATTCAGGCGCAGGCCATTCCTTCCGCCCTTGAGGGCAAAGACGTGCTGGCTACGGCGCAGACCGGTACCGGCAAGACGCTGGCATTTCTGATCCCGATCATCGAGATGCTGCAGCGCGAACCGTCACAGAAAGCCCGTGTACTGGTGTTGCTGCCTACGCGCGAACTGGCGATTCAGGTTAACGAAGAGTACGAAAAACTACGGGGAAGGGAACTATCTAAAGCGGCGCTGGTAATCGGCGGCGTGTCGGAGAAGACGCAGATTCAGGCGGTGCGCAGCGGGTCGAGCCTGGTTATCGCAACGCCGGGGCGCTTACAGGATTTCATTACGCGCAAGCTGATTGATTTACGCGAAGTCAAGATCCTGGTACTTGACGAAGCCGATCGCATGCTGGACATGGGCTTTCTGCCGGCGATCCGGCGCATTCTCGCGATTTTGCCGCAACGCCGGCAGACGCTTTGTTTCTCGGCTACGCTCGAGCAATCCGTGGCCGGATTGGTGAACGATGCCATGCGCGATCCCGTACGCGTAGCCGTTGGTTCGGTGCTTAAGCCGGTGGAAAGCGTCCGATTGCAGGCCTACGAAGTGCGTCCAGCAGAGAAACCGGATGTGCTGCGGCAGTTGCTCTACGGCGAGAAAGGGCAGACACTGATCTTTGCCCGCACCAAGCGTGGCACGGAGCGTCTGGCCAAGGAACTGGTCCGCGAAGGCTTTTCCGCAGCGATGATTCACGGAGACCGATCGCAGTCGCAGCGCAATGGAGCTCTCAGTGGATTTCAGCAGGGACGCTTTCAGGTGCTGGTGGCCACCGACGTGGCCGCTCGCGGCTTGCACATTGATGATGTAGCACATGTGATCAACTACGACCTGCCCAAGATGGCGGAGGACTTCATCCATCGCGTGGGACGGACAGGGCGTGCCGGATCGGAAGGGCTGGCTACCAGTTTAGTGGCCGGTGGTGAGGTCATCGAACTGCGGCATATCGAGCGCGCGTTGAAGCTGAAAATCGAACGCAAGCAGGTGGATTGGGCGAATGCGGGGAGGTCGGAGCACGTAGTCCAAAATACATTGGCCAGCCGGACTCTGACCAGGTTGCCCGGCGAGGTGTTCGCTTAAGCGGGATAGCGAATCGGTGAAGAAATAAAAGGGGCGCGTCTCTAAGACGCGCCCCAACTTCTTGAATGGAATTTTATTTTCGTCTTCAGGCCGAACTTTAAGGTTCGGTTTTTTCCGGTTCCCGTTCGCGGGGAATGCTGGAAATGTCGCGGTCATCGTCTCCCATTTGAAACAGCGCGGCTTGCTCGGCGGCATGCCTTTGCAATTCGTCCAAGTCCAGTTCGCTCGAATCGCTCGGCGCTCCTGACGGTTCATCTTTGCGCTGGATGCGGCGTTCGGCCTTGTCGCGCTGTTTCTGCTGGCGCGTGTGTTCTTTCTGGCGTTTGGTGAAGCTTGATCGTCCTCGTCCTGGCATTCCAATCTCCAATCGTCAATTTTGGCATAGCGGCTGGCGCTTTGCTCGGTCAGGTTCAAAAGCGTGGCGAACAGTCGGCCCCGCGAATTATTAGTCCCGCCTTGATCTCATCGGAACTCTCCCGCGTGGTTGGCCGTGCTGCTACCAGCGTGGTTCGCGAGGCTGGCGGGCGTGACCCTGATAGTCGTCGCGACTACCACCACCCCCAAAACGCTTTCCACCGCCTGCGCCACCGCGAGGCGCATCCGTCTTTGGCTTCGCCTCATTGATCTTAAGAGCGCGGCCGGCCAGTTCCGTTCCATTTAATGCCGCGACCGCCTTGTCGGCTTCCGCCGGATTGGTCATCTCGACAAAGGCGAAACCGCGGGCGCGGCCGGTTTCGCGGTCGGTGACGATGCTGACGCGCTCGACCGCTCCATGCGCTTCAAACAAGCCGCGAAGCTCTGGTTCCGTAGTGCTGTGGGGTAAGTTGCCGACGTAAAGATTCTTCATAGGAGCTCTTCTCTCTCTGTTTGTATTGCGGTTACTGCTGTTGCAAATAAGGGTTGAGGGATGCGGGGTTCGGGCACGGAGTGCTGTTCGATCGCTTCTGCCCAGCGGGAAGGCCTGGGTGTTTCGCGAATCGCCCGCGAACGCGCCTCGCTGACGGCGCGGACGCTGGAAATTTTTCGGCAAGCTTCTAGGATTCCCCAACGCTGTGATGGGCTTCCCGAAGTCTGGGCCAGCAGCGCCGCGACCATCTCCTTGTGTAGGGCATCCGCGTCCGGTTCCGCTGGAGCTTGGTCGGAGTGCGGCGCAGCCGCGAGGTAGTCGGGCCCGCCCACGAAGAAAGCGATCCTCTGCGGAGGAGTGGCGCTGCGCAGTTCGGTGCAGAATGTGTCCCGGCTGTCGATTTCTCCGGCCACGCTGATGAGCACCAGATTGTACAAAT
>Ga0209131_1002882_pt1 | contig 11555 bp, 10 predicted proteins | sample GraSoi_2013_40cm_FD_185826 | JGI IMG/M metagenome (GOLD analysis project Ga0209131, IMG submission 185826) | Grasslands soil microbial communities from the Angelo Coastal Reserve, California, USA - Sample 9_17_2013_40cm (SPAdes) (version 2) | ecosystem: Environmental > Terrestrial > Soil >...
TTTCCGAGCCGGCGCAGCTCGTCGCGGTACAGGGTCGCGAGCGGCAGAATCGGCCCCGTGGAGATGTAGGCGTCGCCGAGCCGCGCCGCGCGGCGCACCGCGGGCTCGGAGAAGCCGCCGACCCAGAGCTTCATCTTCTGCTGCACGGGCAGCGGCGTCAGCTCGACGTCCGTGTAGCGATAGAAGCGCGCATCCCGCGTCGTGACTCGCTCGCCCGCGAACAGCCGGCGCAGGATCGGCAGCGCCTCGTTCATGCGCGCGGCGCGTTCGCTTGCAGGGATGCCGAAGCCGGTGAACTCACCCTTGCGATAGCCGCCGGCGACGCCGAGCTGGAAGCGCCCGTTCGACATCACGTCGACCGTGGCCGCGTCCTCGGCAACCCGCAGCGGATCGTGGAGCGGCAGGAGCAGCACGCTCGTGCCGATCTGGATCCGCTTCGTTCGCGCGGCGATCGCGCAGGCCAACGGCAGCATCGACGGCGTGTAGCCGTCGGCGATGAAGTGGTGCTCGGAGAGCCACACGTCGTCCCAGCCGAGCGCCTCCGCGCGCTCGATCTGCGCCACGATTCCCTCGTACAGCTTCGCCGGGTCCTGCCGCCACTGCGGCGGGTTGCGGAAGTCGTACCAGAGACCGAAGCGAGTCATCGGGGGTACCGATTCACGAGTCACTCCCTCCGAGCTATTCCTGCAGGCGCTTGATCAGGCGGAGCAGCCGCGACCGCTCGAGGACGACCGTCATCATGATGCACCCACCCAGCAGCGCCAGCGTGCCGACGAACATGCGCACCTGCAGCACCATGATGCCCGCCGAGAACTGCATGTTGCGCGACAGCGCGCGCAGGAGCCGCGCTTCGGAGGGCGTCTGCGCCTCCGCCTTCTCGACGCGCAGCTGGCCGCGCTGGAAGACGAACGCCAGGTCGGCGATCGGACGGTCCCAGCCGGGGCTGTAGCGCGGATCCGCGTGCTGGTCGTAGCGGGCGATCGCCCAGGTGAGATAGCCGGCGCCCAGCAGTGCGATCACCGCGCCCGCGATCGCGATCGGGCGCTGGCGGCGGACCACGGACGAGAGGTACGAGGACTCGCGGCCTTCGAGTGCACCCATCGCTAACGCCCCCCGCGCCAGCCGAAGCGCGCGAGATCGACCTTCTCGCGGGCGTCGAAGCGAATCCCCTCGCGCTCGAGCAGCCGGCGCTGGATGCGCTCGACCCCATCGAACCCGCGCTGCGAGATTCGACCCTGCGCGTTGATGACCCGCTGCCACGGCACTTCGTGTCCCTTCTCGGGGAGCGCGTGCAGCGCGTAACCCACCAGGCGCGCTGCGCCTCCAAGACCTGCAACGCGTGCGACTTGTCCGTACGTCGCCACGCGGCCCGCTGGAATCCGGCGCACGACGGTCCAAATCCGCTCGTACGACGTCGACTTCCCGCGCGGGCCCACCCGAGATTTCGGCACGTGGGTATGCTCTCATAAGCTCGAACGCCGGCCACCCCAGGCGGCCCCTAGGAGGCTCGATGAGCCAGCTCACCGAGCGCGCCGTGCTCGACGCGCTCCGCCCGATCCAAGACCCGGATTTCAAGCGCTCGATCGTCGATCTCGGGTTCGTGAAGAACCTGCGTATCGAGGGCGGCAAGGTCGCGTTCACGATCGAGCTGACCACGCCCGCGTGCCCGGTGAAGGAGCGCTTCGAGGGCGAGGCGCGCGCCGCGGTCGAGAAGCTGCCCGGCGTGACGTCGGTCGACGTCGCGATGACCTCGCAGACCCGCGGCTCGACGCACGCCTCGCGCCCCGAGGGGCTCGAGGACGTGAAGAACGTCGTCGCGGTCGCGAGCGGCAAGGGCGGCGTGGGGAAGTCGACGGTCGCCGTGAATCTCGCGCTTGCGCTGGCCGAGAAGGGCGCGAAGGTGGGACTCCTCGACTGCGACGTCTACGGGCCGTCTATCCCGCTCATGCTGCACATCTCGGGTCGGCCCCAGGTCACGCCCGACAAGAAGATCCACCCGCTCATGAGCTTCGGCTTGAAGCTGATGTCGATCGGCTTCCTGGCGGGCGAGAACGCGCCCGTGATCTGGCGCGGGCCGATGGTGCACGGGGTGATCAAGCAGTTCCTCTCCGACGTGAAGTGGGGCGAGCTCGACTATCTGCTGCTCGACCTGCCGCCGGGGACCGGCGACGCGGCGCTGACCATCTGTCAGACGGCGCCGCTCGCGGGCGCGGTCATCGTGACGACGCCACAAGAGGTCGCGCTGATCGACGCGCGCAAGGGCCTGCAGATGTTCCGGCGCGTGAACGTGCCGGTGCTCGGCATCGTCGAGAACATGAGCTTCTTCACCTGCGACGGCTGCGGGAAGCGCCATGAACTGTTCGGGGAAGGGGGCGCGGAGCGGGCCGCCCAGGAGCTCGACACCGTCGTGCTCGGCCACGTGCCGCTGCAGCCCGACGTCGTGGCCGCCGGCGACTCCGGCAAGCCCACGATCGTCGGCGCGCCGGACTCCCCCGCGGCGCTCGAGTTCCGCGCGATCGCGGGCCTGATCGCGCGCAAGCTCTCGATGCTGAACGCCGAAACGCCGCCCGTGATCGGCGCCAACATCGAGTGGGTGAACACGCCCTGATGCGGGTGCGGAACTGGGGCGAGTCCGCCTGGTCGTTCTCGAGCGAGAAGCTCTCGAAGGTCCCGCTGTTCGAGTCGGAGCGCTTCTTCCTCGACCTGTACTGTCTCGAGCCGGGTCAGAGCCAGAAGCCGCACGCGCACGCCGGCTGTGACAAAGTGTATCTCGTGGTCGAGGGCCGCGGCCGGTTCCGCATCGGCGAGGTCGAGCGCGAGCTCGGCGCCGGCGAAGCGGTGATGGCCGGCTCGGGCGAGGTGCACGGCATCGAGAACGAATCGGGCGCCCGGCTGGTCGTGCTGACCCTGATGGCGCCGCCGCCGGGCAAGAGCGCGTAGGCCGACACATGTCGGTGTCGCGGGCGCTGTGGCTGGCGCTGTGGATCCTGCCCAGCGCCGCCGCCGGGCAGACGATCACGAAGCTGCCGATGCTGCAGAGCTACCACGGGACCGAGCTGCGCGTGCAGTGGGAGAGCGACGCGAACCCGGCGGGGTCGCAGAACCGGCTCGAGTGGGGAGCGTCGAGCCCGGTGGAGAACCTGGTCACCGCGTCCACGACCCAGCTCGCGCCCGACCGATTTCTGCACCGTGCGCTGGCGACGGGCCTCGCGCCAGAGACCCGTTACGTGTACCGCGTGCGCAGCGCGACCGCGCTCTCGCCGACGTACTCGATCCGCACCGCGCCGCTGCCGGAGACGCCCTTCCGCATGGCCTGGATCGCGGACAACCAGAACCAGCTGGGGACGCCGTTCCTGTCGGTGCTCACGAAGCTCGCGGCGCACGCGCCGGACGTGATCGGTCACGCGGGCGACACGGTGCAGAACGGCGACCTGCCCGCGGAGTGGCAGTCACAGTGGTTCGATCCGTTGGCCGCCGCGCCGGGGAGCCTGGGTCAGCGGACGCCTGTGCTCGTGGCGCGCGGCAATCACGACTGGGAGTTCCCCGACTCATTCGCGTATCACTGGCTGCCGGGCAACGGCATGTGGTACGCGGAGACGATCGGCCGCACCCGCCTGATCTTCCTCGACTCGAACCTGAACTGGTTGGAGCAGGAAGACTTTCTGCGCGCCGAGCTCAGCTCCGCCGCCTCGCGCGACGCCGACTTCCGCATCGTCGCGTTCCACAAACCGCCCTACACCAATCTGTGGGACCCGAGTGGCCCCTACCGCGGCGAAGCCTATGTCCGCGACGTCTGGACGCCGATTTTCGAGCAGGGCAACGTGGATCTCGTGGTGAACGGGCACGCGCACGCCTACGAGCGCGGGTTCCTGAACGGCATCGCGTACACGATCGTCGGCGGCGCGGGCGGCTTGCTCGACACGGTGCCGCAGTCGCCGCCCTGGGCGTTCATCCAGGTCGCCCTGTCGGTGCACCACTACGCGATCATGGACGTCGACGGTCCGATCTTGCACTGGACGGTGTACGACCTGCAGGATCACGTGATCGACTCATTCGAGCTCCGCAGCCCCGCGACGGGAATTCCGGTGTTTCCGACGGCGCGCGCGCGCTGACGTGGCGGCCGCGCTGACGATCGCGGGCTCGGATCCGACCGGCGGCGCCGGCCTCCAGCTCGACCTCCAGGTCTTCGCGCTGCACGGCGTGCACGGCATGGCCGTGCCGACCGCGCTCACCGTGCAGACCACGAAGGGCGTGCGGCGAACGAGCCCGGTGTTTCCCAGCGTGGTCGCGGAGCAGATCTCGGCGCTCCTCGACGACGTGCGGCCGCAAGCCCTGAAGCTCGGCATGCTCGCGACCGACGACATCGTGCTCGCGGTCGCGAACGCGCTCGATCGCCACTCGGTTCCGCGCGTCGTCGACCCCGTGTTTCGCGCCAGCGATGGCTCGTTCCTGCTCGAGCAGCGCGCGCTCGGCAATCTCGTCGAGCGACTGATCCGCGGCGCGGTGCTGGTCACGCCGAATCTCCCCGAGGCCGAGGCGCTGACGGGCGAGACCGACCCGGAACGCGCGGCCCGCGCCTTTCTCGAGCTCGGCGCAGACGCCGCGCTCGTCAAGGGGGGGCACTCCAACGCGCCCACCTCGGACGACTATCTCGCGACCCGCTCCGGCACGAGTCTCTGGCTGCGCGGTGCCCGCAGCGACGTCGGCCCCGTCCATGGCACCGGCTGCGCGCTCTCCGCCGCGATCACCGCGCGCCTCGCCCGCGGCGAGTCACTCGAGCCCGCGGCGCGCGCCGCGAAGGCCTACGTCGCCCGCGCGATCGCCGCCTCGCAGGCCCTGGGCAAGGGCGCGCGCCTGCTCGGGCTAGGGGTCGCGAGCGGCTGAGCGGTCGCGGCGCTCGAGCGCTGCGAGGAGCGGGGGAAGCAGGAGCAGCACGGCCGGCACCGTGGCGACGAGGCCGGAGAGGATGGCGATCGCCAGCGGCTGCAGCATCGCCGAGCCGCGGCCGATGCCGAGCGCGAGCGGCAGCAGCGCCAGAGCCGCCGCGAGCCCGGTCATGAGGATCGGCCGCAGCCGCGTGCGGCCGGCCTCGAACAGCGCCGCGTCGCCGCCCAGGCTGGCGCGCGAATCACTCCACTGAGACAGGAAGAAGATGGCGGTCTCCGCGGTGATTCCCACCACCATCGTGAGTCCCATGAGGGAGGCCACGTTCAGCTCCGAGCCGGTGAGCCACAGGCCGATGAACACGGCCGAACCGGCGACGGCCCCGACCGCGGCGACGGCGAGCAGCGCTCGCGGGCTCTCGAAGATGAACAGCAGCACGAGCGCGACCAGCAGCGTGGCCGCCGCCAGCACCGCGGCCATGCTGCGGAAGGAGCGCTGCTGCTCGGCGTAGAGGCCGCCGTACTCGACGTAGGTTCCCGCCGGCAGCTGGAGCTTCGCGACCTCGCGCATCACGTCCTGCATGGCCGAGCCGAGATCGCGCCCCGAGATCCGCGCGGTGACGGCGACCATCGTCTTCAAGTTCTCGCGCGTGATCTGCGGCTCGCCCGTGACTCGCTCGAGCTTGGCGATGCGCTCGAGCGACGCGGTCGTCCCGTCGGCGCTGCGCAGTCGCAGCCTGCCGATGCGCTCGACGCTGCCGCGCGCGTCGGGGACGGTCCAGACGCGGACGCCGACCATCTTCTCGGTCCGCTGCAACTGCGTCGCGACGTCCCCCTCGAGGGCGATGCGCGCCAGACGCGTCGCCTGCTCGGGATCGAGACCGAGCGCTTGGGCGCGAAGTCTGTCGACCCCGATGCGCACGGCGTCGCCGGCGAGCACGACGCCGCTCTTCGTGTCGACGACCCCGGGAACCGTTCGCAGCCGGCCGGCGACCACCTCGGCCAGCGCGCGAAGCTGCGCCACGTCCGAGGCGAACAGCTTCACCTCGATGGGTTGCGGCACCGCGGTCAGGTCTCCGATCAGATCCTCGACCAGCTGGGGCAGCTCGACCTCGAGGCCCGGGACCTCGCGCTCGACGCGCTCGCGCACGGCGTCGATGACGTCCTCGATTCCAGGCCGCGGCGGCGGCTTGAGCCGCACGAAGAAATCGCCCTCGTTCGCTTCAGTGAGGAAGCCTCCGAGCGCGAGGCCGGTGCGGCGCGAGTAGGTCGCGACCTCCGGCGTGTCCCCGAGAATGCGCTCGACCTCGCGGAGCCGGCGATCCGTCTCGGAGAGCGAGGTCCCGGCCGGCGCGCGATAGTCGAGCGCGAAGCCGCCCTCGTCGAGCTGCGGCAGGAAGGTGCCGAGCCGCTGGAACGCGATGGCGCCGAGGACCAGCGTGACCGCGATCGCGACTCCGGCAGCGCGAGGCTTCGCGACGAGTCGCCGCAGCGCCGCCTCGTACCAGCCGAGGAGACGCGCGAAGCGCGGTCCCACGTCGTCGCGCTCCGCTTCCTGTCTGCGCACGAGCATGTGAATCAGGATGGGTACGACCAGGAGCGCGATCCCGTAGGACACGGCCAGCGCGAGCGCCATGGTCAGTGCGAGCGGTCGGAAGAACCCGCCAGTCACTCCCGACAGATAGGCGAGCGGGACGAAGATGACCGTGGTGACGACGGACGAGCCGGTCAGCGGGCCGAGCATCTCGCGCGCCGAGACGAAGATCGCGCGGCGATCGCCGGCAGCGCCGACGCGCAGGCGGCGCATCGCGTGCTCGATCACGACGATGGCGTCGTCGATCACCAAGCCGACCGATGCCGCGATCCCGCCCAGGGTCATGATGTTGATCGTCATCCCCAGCGCGCCGAGCAACAGCAACGTGATCGCGAGCACGGCCGGCGCCGCGAGCGCCACGACCAGCGTCACCCGCCAGCTGCCGAGAAACGCGGCAAGCACGGCGATCGCGAGGCCGGCGCCGAAGAGGATCGCGTCGCGCACCGCGCCGACCGACCCCTCGATGAACTCGCTCTGATCGTACCAGGTGGCGATGTGGACATCGGGCGGCAGACCGACCTGGTATTCGCGCAGTCGTGCCGCGACGTCGCGCGCGATCTGCACGGTGTTGCCGTCGGGCTGTTGGTACACGTTCAGCAGCACGGCCTCGACGCCGGCCGCAGTGACTCGTGTCCACTCCGGCGCCGTGCCCGCGCGGATCTCGGCGACGTCCTCGAGCTGCACCAGCCCGCGCTCGTCGGAGCGCAGGATCACGTCGCCCAGAGAGCTCGCGTCGCTGACCTGGGTGTCGGCGAGCAACAGGTACAGGCGCTCGTCCTGCTCGAGCCGACCCACCGCTTCGACGACGTTCGCGGCCGAGATCGAGCGGACCACGTCTTCCAGGGTCAGGCCCAGCGCCTCGAGACGCGCCGGGTCGAGCAACACCTGGAACTCCGCGGAGCGGCCGCCCTGGACGCCGACCCGAGAGACGCCCACGACGGTGGACAGGCGCGGGGCGAGCTCGTAGAGCGCGCGATCGCGCAGCTCGACGAGCGAGCGGTTCGACGTCGATGCGAGTGACAGGCCGAGCACCGGGAACACGAACGGATCCATGCGCCGGGTCTCGAACGAGGTTCCGGTGGGCAGCGCGCCGGCGACGTGCGAGATCGCGGAGTCGACCTGGAGCGTCGCCGCGATCATCTCCGTGCCCCAGGCGAAGTCGATCGAGATGTCGCACGAGCCGCGCGAGGTCGTCGAGCGCACGTTGCGGACCCCGGGTACTCCGCGCACCGACTCCTCGATCGGGCGCGTGACTTCGATGATCATTCGGTCGGCGGGCCGATCGCCGGAATCGACGGACACGACGACGCGCGGAAAGCTCGTCGACGGGAACAGTCCGACGGGCAGCGAGGACAGCGAGGCGAGACCGCCGAACGCGAGTACGGCGGCAGTCGCCACGACGCTGGTGCGATGTGACTCGAGCCAGGAAGCCAGGCTCATTCGGGCTCCGGCTGGCCCGGAGTGCGCACGCGCATGCCCTCTTCCAGGATCGTGCGCCCGGCGGTCACGACGTGCTCGCCCGCGTGCAGTCCGCTGCGCGCCTCGGCCATCGAGTCGGTCGCGAGCCCGACCTCGACGGCACGCCAGCGCGCGCGTCCGTCCTCGACGACGAACGCACCGGTGCGACCCTCGCGCTCGAGCAGCGCATCGTTCGAAACCAGCACGGCGTTCTCCGCGCGGCGAGTCACCGCCGAGGCGCGCACCTTCGCGCCAGCGACCATCCACGGCGGCGGCTGATCCACGCGCAGCAAGAGCTCGACGAGCTGCGTCGCCGGGTTCACGCCTTGATGCAAGTGGGAGATCCGTCCGTGCGCCGGCTGCGAGCGGTCGTCTCCGAAGAGCGGCTCGAGTCGCACCTCCGCGGACTCACCCAGGTGCGGCATGTCCTCGGGCTCGAAGCCCACGCGCGCGACGACCGCGCCGGCCGGCGCGATCGTGAGCGCCGCCTGACCCGCCTGCACGAGCGACCCAGGCGTCGCCATGACTTCGACCACCACGCTGTCCTCGGTGGCGCGCAGCTCCCCGTGCGGCACGCTCCCGCCGCCGAGCGACTCGAGCGCCGCTCGACTCGCGGCCACGTTCTTCGCCGCGGCGTCGAGATCGGCGTTGGTCGCTAGCTGCGACGCGAGCAGGCGCTGCATGCGCGCGAGCTCGCGCTCGGCGAACTCGAGGTCGATGCGCGCGCGCCGCGCGTCGAGCGAGGCGGGCGGCGTCGCGCCGATCTCCACCAGGAGATCGCCCTTGGAGACGGGCTGGCCCGCGACCACGGCGACGCGCACGAGCTGCCCGGCGCGCGCGAACGGGACGACGCGCGTGCGATCCGGATCGAATTCGACCGTGCCGAAGGCGGTGATCGTCTCCTCGATCGCACCGACGGAGACCTCGGTGGTCTCGACGGGCGCCGTCGGCTGCGGGTCCGGCTCGCTCGACCCGCTTCCGCACCCCGCGAGGAGGCCGAGCAGCGCCGCGAGCGCGAGCGCGCGAGTCACGAGCGCTGCTCCGAGAGCGCGAGCCGCCCGCCGCAGGCGAGCTCGAGCCCGATCGCAGTCTCCGCCTGCGCCTGCGCGAGTGATTCCTGGGTGAGTCGCAGCTCGAAGAGGGCGCTGCGCACCGCCTGATACGCGACACGGTCGACGTCGCCGCGGTTGGCGGCGGCGCGCTCCGAGGCCTCGAGCCGCGTGAGCTCGGGGAGCGAGCGCTCGACCTCGGAGAGGTGGCGGCGGCCGATCTCGAGCGCGCGTTCGAGGGCGTCGAGCTCGCTGCGCGCCTCGATCACGCGCGCTTCGAACTCGCGCGCAAGACGCTCCCGCGTGGCCTCGGCGAGGGCGATGCGCCCCTGCGCGTGATCGAAGACCGGCAGGCTCGCGCTGACGAAGCCGCCGAGAAACCGGATCTGACTCTCGTTGCGTTGCTGCGAGAGACCGACGGTGACCGCCGGCAGCTGCTCGAGCACGGCTCGGCGGAGCTGCGCTTCCTGCGCATCGTAGCCCGCGCGCAGCGCCTCGAGATCGAGTCGCCGCGTGAGACACTCCCCGCTCGCCGCGCGCAGCTCGACGAGCGTCGCAGTCACCTCGGGCGACTCTCGAATCGACACGTCGAGCGCGGTCTCCGGAGGCATGCCGAGGCGCAAGAGCAGCGTGCTCTCCGAGGTCGCTTCCGCGCTCTCGAGGTCGCGGCGCACCTGGCGCGCGGCCTCGAGCGCGGCCCGCTGCACGCCCAGGGTGAGCAGGCTCGTATCGCCGCGCTCGAGCGCGCGCTCCAGGTTGCCGGTGGTCTCCTCGAGGAACTCGACCTCGGCCCGGGCCACCTCGAGGCGCCGCCGCAGGCGCCCGACCCGCACGGCCTCCAGGCGCGCGGCCTGCGCGACCTGCCACTCCTGCCAAGCGAGCCCGAGATCGACCGAGGCGGCGTTCGCGCGCGCGGCGTCGACGCGCGCCGAGCGAGTCACGAGTGACTGAGTGTCGATCGAGAGGCTCAAGCCGTACGACAGAACGAGGCTCTCCGAGTCGGGCCCGCTGGTGGGCTGCGCGGCGTCTGCGCCGAACACGGGATTCGGGAACAGTCCCGCTTCCCTGAGCTCGGCCGCCGCCTCCGCGCGCGCGGCGCGGGCCGCGCGCAGCTCCGGATTGTTGGCCGCCGCGAAGAGCGCCGCTTCCTCGGGGTCGAGGCCGTCGCTCCAGTCGATTTCGCGATCCGCGAGCAGGGGATTGTGCAGCACGAGCAGCGCGTCGCGAAGTGACTCGGCGGAGGGGGGCGCCGCGGCGATCCCGGAGGCCGGGCGCAGCGGTGCCGGCCCGGTGAAGGAGCACCCCACCGACAGAAGGACCACGGCGACGGCGGAGCGCCCGATCTCGCGCATGCGGCGACTACGTGTCGGCGTCCGCCGCGAGCGCCACAAGGGGATTTACGCGGAATGACGGACTCCTCATACGGCCCTAGGAGATTCTCGGCGCTCGAGCGGCCTCAGCGGCCAAGGGTGAACCCCGCTTCCTTCTGCAGCCGCTCCATGAACGACTCGCCGTAGGCTTCCTCCGGCGCCTCGCGCACCAGCCGGTCGAGGATCTGGGCGTCCTTCCCCACGAGGATACGCCAGCGCTCGTCGCGCACGCCGTCGAGAATCACTTTCGCGGCCTCCGCGGCGGTCATCGGCGCCGCGTCGCGGAAGTTCTCGGCGACCATCGTGAGCGCCTGGCGGACCTGGTCGTTCGTGGCGCCGGCGACCGGGAAGCCCGCGCGCTCCATGCGCGCGCGCGCGTCGGCGAGCTGATCGTCGCTCATCTCCTTCGGGTCGCGCCCGAGGATCTTGCCCGAGTTGATCACGATCGACGTGCCGATGTGACCCGGCATGACGAGCGACACTTTGATGTGTGGCGCGTTGAGCTTGAAGTCGTTGATCAGCGCCTCGGTGAAGCCCTTGACCGCGAACTTCGCCGCGCTGTAGGCGGTGTGCGCGGAGTTCGGCCCGAGCGACGCCCAGAACCCGTTCACCGAGCTCGTGTTCGTGAGGTGCGCTTCGCGGCTGGCGAGCAGGAGCGGCAGGAACGCGCGCGTGGTGTTGTACACCCCGCCCCAGCAGACGTCGAAGGTCTTGTCCCACTCTTCGCGGTCGTCGCGCACGAAGCTGCCGCCGCCGCCGATTCCGGCGTTGTTGAACAGGAGATCGACGTGGTCGGCCTGGTGCGCCGCGACGACCTCGTCGCGGAACGCGACGACCTGGCGCTCGAGAGAAACGTCGGCCAGGTGCGTCGTGACTCGCACCTTCGAGCCGCGGCTCGCGCACAGCGCCTGGGTCTGCGCCATGTTCTCTTCCGAGACGTCGCACATCGCGACGTGCGCGCCGGCGTCCGCGAGCTGCCGGGCGAGCTCCCGCCCCATTCCCGTTCCGCCGCCGGTGACGACGGCGATCTTGCCTGCGAAGCTCTTCATGGCGCGAGTCTACCGCGCTGGCCGCGGGCGTTGCTGGCGGCCGTCACTTGAATGCTGCGCCGCCAGACCGATAGGCTGCCGCCAACCCACCAGAAGGAGACCGCCATGGCCGAGGCCGCCCCACAGTCCGAGCTCATGAAGAAGCTCATGGA
>Ga0209131_1002884_pt1 | contig 11551 bp, 8 predicted proteins | sample GraSoi_2013_40cm_FD_185826 | JGI IMG/M metagenome (GOLD analysis project Ga0209131, IMG submission 185826) | Grasslands soil microbial communities from the Angelo Coastal Reserve, California, USA - Sample 9_17_2013_40cm (SPAdes) (version 2) | ecosystem: Environmental > Terrestrial > Soil >...
CATGGAGGCCATGGGCGGATTGGCCGTAAATATTGTTATGGACGGAATCAACGCGGCTTTAGAAAAGCGCGATTGGAACGCGGTGAATCAGAAAATGAATCCGGAGCTGGTAATTCGAGATTCCACGCGCGCGGTTTTGCTCGCCGCTAAGGGTGATTGAAGAATCGCGGCATGTTCATTTGCTCGATTTGTTGTGTCTCCACCACAACACCAGGCCGACGATAAGTCCTAGCCCGCCCGTGCCGAGAATAAAGGGCCGCGCGATCGGAATGGCGAGCCAACACAAAATGACCAGGCCGATCGAGACAATGGCGCCGACCGGCGTGCCGGGTACCGTCAATCCGCCGAACCTGCCGACGTAACTTGGTTTGCCAGACGAAGTCTTAGGCGGCATGAAAACTCACATTCCGGGCGGGGCCGCTCTCTCACTTCGAGTCCGCTGTCTCACTTGGGTTCGCTCTCTCACTTGGATTCGTTCTTTCATTCAATAATACGCAGATCGCGGCCGGTCATATCGCTTGGTTGAGGCTGGCCCAGCGCGCCAAGCATGGTTGGGGCAATGTCTCGCAGCGCGCCATTCGGCTGGAGACGAAGATGGTCATTGTCCGTGACCAGCACGAAAGGAACGGGGTTAGTCGTGTGGTAGGTGTGCGCCCCGCCCGTCTTGGGGTCGATCATGGTTTCCGCGTTGCCGTGGTCGGCCGTGATGATCCAAGCGCCACCGCGCGGCTGCAAAGTTTGATAGATGCGCGCGAGGCCCGCGTCCACTGCTTCGACGGCTTTGATGGCGGCTTCAAGCTTGCCCGAATGGCCAACCATATCCGCATTCGCGTAATTCATGATGATGGCGTCAAACTCGCCTTTTTCAATGGCTTTCACGACCGTATCGGTGATTCCTGCGGCGGACATTTCCGGTTTGAGGTCGTAGGTAGCGACTTTCGGTGAGGGCACCAGGATGCGCTCTTCGCCGCCGAAGGGCTTTTCCACGCCGCCATTGAAAAAGTAAGTGACGTGCGCATATTTCTCGGTTTCCGCGCAACGCAGATTTTTGTATCCAACATCCGCAAAGACTTGCGCAAGGATGTGCTCAAGCTTCTCCGGGCCGATTACGTACTTCAGCCACGGCCAGTTTTTGTCGTACTGCGTCATGGCCACGTACAACAAATTCTTCGGCCGCTTGGGATCCGCAAATTTGTCGAAGTCGGGCGCGGCAAGCGCGTAAGTCATCTGGCGCGCGCGGTCGGCGCGGAAGTTAAAGAAAATGACCGCGTCATCGTCGCGAATCGGTCCTATTGCCGGCGCCGACGGACCGCTGCCTTTCGTGACGACGATGGGCTTCACGAATTCATCGGTGACGTCTTGTTCATAGCTGCGCTGCAGCGCGGCCACGGGATCATCGGTGCGGGTTTCCGCTTCGCCGTGCACCACGGCTCGATAGGCCAGCTCGATGCGCTCCCAGCGATTATCCCGGTCCATCGCGTAGTAGCGGCCCACCAAAGTGGCAATCTGCCCGACGCCAAGCTCACGGATTTTTTGTTGCAACTGCCGGACGAAGTCGCGCCCGCTGTGCGGCGGCGTGTCGCGCCCATCCATAAAACAGTGGATGAAAACGTTTTCAACCTTTTGCTGCTTGGCCATCTCCAGCAGCGCGAAGAGATGGTTGATGTGCGAGTGTACGCCGCCGTCGCTAAGCAGTCCCATCAAGTGCAACTGCCGCTGGCGGCCGCGTTCCATCGCCTGCTGGAAAAGCGGCACGTCTTGCAGTTGCTTGTTGGCGATGAGCAGATCGATGCGCGTGATGTCCATGTGTACGATGCGGCCTGCACCAATGTTAAGGTGGCCGACCTCGCTGTTTCCCATTTGCCCTTCCGGCAGGCCGACATACGGGCCGGAAGTGTGAATCAGCGTATTGGGAAATTTTTTGAGCAGCGCGTCATAAGTGGGTTTGCGCGCGAGGGCGATAGCATTGCCATTCGTTTCAGCGCGGTAACCCCAGCCGTCAAGCACAGTTAGAACAATCGGTTTCGGTCGTTTGGTCATAGCTGGTCAGGATACATGGAGCGGAAAGTTCTTGCTATCCGCGGAGGAGGGCCACCCCACCCCGGCAATTTGCCAAAAGAGGCTGCAAGCTGCTGAAAACAAACGACGGGGGTGCGAAAAAGAGAGGCAAGAGGGCAACAGAGGCCGCAAACTGCTGAGAATCGAATTTGCTTGCCTCTGCAGGCAGGTCACAGAGGCACGGAGGGAACAGAGGAATTCTTTGGGCAGAGGGGGCACACCCCCGGCAATTTGTATGGATGTGAATACAAAGCACTTACGAAAAAAGCAACTCACAAGTGCATGGAAACAAATGGTTTCCAAATCGATCAAGTGGAAGGGGCAATTTGCAAGTTTATGAAAACAAAGGAGGGGCACAAAGAAGGTGCACCGTGGGTCGGAGTGCAGGGATGAGAGAGGCTGGGGCGCGAATATCACGAATTACAGTAGCACGAAACGGAGTTACTGTCAAGTAAAATCTGTAGATCTTATCGAATGAGTATTTTAGCGGGGCTTGGGCGACAACAGGCTGCGAGAGTGCGCCGACTGACAGCGACGCTGTTCGGGAAGGGTGGCGCTTCAAGTTAGCTCTAAACCCGCACCCTTGTACGGTGTGGCGGGAAAAAGACCGTCAACTCTTCGCTCAGTTCTTTGCAGCGGCGGGAGGAGTGCTGTTCTTTTCCTGCGCTCCGGGCAGATCTTCACGAAGCTCTAGCTCAACCCATTCCCCGGAAGACGTCTTGTCGGCGCTGGGTTTGTACCTAACGACCGCCCGCAGTCCGTCGAGATGATGGCAGAGAGTGAAATGATCGCTGCCGAACCATAGCGTGTCCGAATATCCAACCATGCGGCCTCCTGCGGCGCTGTTAAAGGTCCGTGTGCCGTCCGCATTCTGGATCACAACCGCGGTGCCTTCCTTAGCCCCACAGGTTACCGAAACCAGGGTTCCCTGTGAGGTCTGAGTGCCATTGAGGGCATCTGCGAGCACAGTTGCTTCCAGCGGGGGTTTGTCAGCCGGTAGAGCACTCGATAATTCGATCGCTTCATCGTGATCGGGGCCGCGCCAGCGTTCCGCAACAAAGGTGGCCTGCTTCGCCGCTTCGTCATTACGTCCAAGCGCGAGAAGGATTCTTCCAACCAACAAATGATAGCCGGCACGTGAGGGCTCAAGGTCTGCTGCCTTGCGCGCCAGGTTGAGCGCATTACTGTAGTTACCCTGGCGCGCCATAGTCACCGCCAATTCGACGAAAGCCGGGGCGAACCGCGGGTTCACCTTCAGCACGTCGTACATCTTTGCGCGCAGCGTCGATTGATCGGCAAGTGCATCCGATTTTCGAAGCGGAGACAGCATAGTGGCGTAGTAAAGGGACAGATAGCGTTGGGGCTCCGCGGCGTATGCTTTTTCGAATTCGGCCTTCGCCGCTCCGTCCTTGCCCTCTGCGAAGTCCAGAAATCCCAAGGTCTCGTGCGCCAGCGCTAACCCGGAATCTTCGTGCAGGGCTTGCTCGATCGCGGCACGAGCTTCCTCGTGGTCATGCGAGAACAAGCGGTAAGTTCCGAGTTCCGCCTCGGTTTCCCCCAGGCTCATCAGTCGCGATGGAAAATCCTTTTCGCTGATCTGCGCAGGATTTTCCATCAAGTACGTACTAAACGTGAATTTTCTGGCGTATTCCAAGAGACCGTGCTCTACGTCCTTGAAGTTGCCAAAGGCGTCCTGAAACGCCTTCTTCTGGTCTTCCCCTTGAATCAGCGCGGTGTAAAATTTGTTGAGCTTCTTTCCTTGTTCCATCCCCGGACCAAAAATCAGGTAATGCACCAAGGCCCACGCTTCGGAATAGAACATATCGATCCGCTCATCATCCTTCCGGTACTTGCGCCACGGATTCTCGCTGATGAGTTCGTCCAGCTTGATCAGCGCGGAGTTTTGCAGCCGATAGACTCGCGGGCTCGGAGCACCCACGTACATTTTGGTCTGCTCGAACCGCGTGTTCCCGTAAAACTCCGCCACCCCTTCGTCAAGCCAGGTCGGCAGCCAACGAAAGTTAGCGTGCAACAACGTGTGCACGTACTCGTGATAGACAACGTTGTTCCGCCCGGGAACGTCCTGGTCGAGACGTATGACGGCATACTGCCTTTCCCAGCCGTGCTGGAAAAGGCCCGCGGGCTTGGGACCGCCGCCCTTCCAGAAATTAGGCGCCATGGCTTTCATCGCGGATTCATCGCGGGGCGCAAAGATGAGAAGGGGTGCGCCCGTGTCGAGGCGCATTTTGCTGAAACTTAGAGCAAAGACCTCGCGCATCTGCTCAAACTCCCGCGCAACGCGCCGCCCTTCATTTGCGCTGCCGTTCGTAAGAACGCGAAAGTTGGGGCTGCGCACTTCGATCCAGGGCTTTTCTCCGGCGTGGCTCGAGCGTGGAGTGCCGCCTAGCAGAAGCAGCGTGAGAAGAAAAAGGGAGCGTGGCACGATGGACCCCCTAAAGGCGAAAGCAAGGCGACGTAGATTAATATCTGGGCACGTGAAAAGCAATGGCATGCAGAGGCCAAGGAGCAAGCAGTAGTAAGGAGAGGCACGCAGCGAGCGAGCAATTGAAAACTGGCGTGGGCGTGCCGTGCCGCTAGAAGTGCCTTGACCCGCACTTACTGGTCCGGTACACTCGCAGTGTAGAGGAGTTCGCCTAAAATTTAAAGCGGTAGCTCCGCCGTTTTTCACGCTAACGCCAGCATCCTGCTGGCGTTTTTGCTTTGTGGCCCTTTTTCTTTGTGGACGGTGTTGCTCTCGTCCCCGACAGTCTTCGGGAAAGTAGATTTCAGTCGAGCCGTAACTAGCTTTAGAATCAACACTTGTAAAAGTGTATCAAAACAAAGGACTTTAACCTCCTTTAAAATCAACACTTGTGAAAAAACAGGGGGAGGGGGGAGGGATCGGCGCCTAGCTGTCCCTCACTAGGCCGCCCGTGCCGGGTGCTTCGCGTACAACCTTTGGCTCACGAAAAGTGTCTCTTGTTCAATTTTACTATGCAAAGTCGCGCAGTGCTGCGAGCAGGCGGTCGACTTCTTCGGTCGTGTTGTAGTGGACGAGTCCGATGCGGAGGAAGCCGCCTTGTTTTTCGACGCCGAGGCGCTCGCTTAGGTTTAGCGCGTAATAGTTGCCATCCCACGTGAAAATGCCGCGTTCGCCCAGGAATTTCGCGATTTCGGTTGGATGGTGATCGCCGATGCGGATAGAAACGGTCGAGCAGCGCTCGTGGAAACGATTCTTGTCGGTGATGCCAAAGAAGCGCACCTTGGGAATCGCGAGCAGTCCGTCGATCAGGCGCGCCAGCAGCGAGGTCTCGTGCTGGTGCGTGGCGCGGTAGGCGGCCAGCAAGCCGCTGCGCCGATCTGTGGCGGACGGATCGTGGCGGCGGCCAAGGTCGGCGAGGTAATCGACCGCGGCGCCGATGCCGGCGATCAGCTCCTGCACTTGCGTGCCGGTCTCCCAGCGATCTGGAAGCGCATCGGTCGCCGGCCGCACCTTATATGGCCGGAATTGCAGCAGGCGCTCGCGCTTGCCGTACAAACTGCCCATGTGCGGGCCAAAGAATTTGTAGGGTGAGCAGACCAGGAAATCGCAATCGAGCGCGCGGACATCAATAGAGCCGTGCGGCGCGTAGTGAACGGCGTCTATGAACATGAGCGCGCCCGCGTCATGGGCGAGTTTGGTGATTTGCGCGACGGGATTGATCGTGCCCACGGCATTCGAGGCGTAGCCGACAGCGACGAGCTTTGTTCGTGAATTGATCTTGCGCTTTAAATCGTCGAGGTCGAGCGTGCAGTCCGCTTCGCGGATATCCACTTGTCGAATAACCACGCCCTTTTCTTCGAGCGCGCGCCATGGCGCGACGTTGGCATCGTGATCCAGTGTGGTGACTACGATTTCATCTCCGCCCGTGAGCTCCCGCCCAATCGCACGAGACAGCGCGAACGTGATCGTGGTCATGTTCTGGCCGAACACCACTTCATCCGCGTCGCAGTTGAAGAAATCGCTCATCGCCGCTCGCGCTGACGCGATCATCGCGTCATTGGCGCGGCTCGTGGCGAATGCGCCGCACGTATTCGCGTTGGATGCAGTGAAATAGTTCTGTACGGCGTCCATCACCTGTTTCGGTACTTGGGTGCCCGCCGGGCCGTCAAGAAATGCGGCGGGCTGGCCATTCACTTGTAATTTCAGCGAAGGAAATTGCGCTCGTACCCAGGCGGAGTCGAGCGGCTTGCTCCCTGTTTCCTGCAAAGCGGGTGTGCTCATTTTAGTCTCACGATTGTGAATCTATCTGACGATTGTGCAGCCAAATTGTCCGGCCAGCTAGTTTCTCATAACGCGCACCCCCGCTGAAATGCCGCTGAGCGTGTTACGATAAATTTCTGTTCTTCACTCATGCCGCGCTAGCGCCGGCTATCTTTTTTTGGGGTGACCTTACCGGTCAACTCAGCGCTACGTTTCTCAAGAGGTGCATCGTGCCCGAAAGTTTCACCCCAACGGAGCGCACGCGTGTGGTTCGAGAGCCGCATCGCGGAGCCTACGATCGAGAAACAATTTACAAAATTCTAGATGAAGGAATTGTGTGTCACGTTGGATTTTCGTCAGCGGATCAGCCGTTTGTGATTCCCACGCTGTACGCGCGTGTCGGCGACGCGATTTATTTTCACGGGTCGGCGGCGAGCCGCATGCTGCGCGGTGCATCCACCGGAATTTCCGTGTGCATCACAGTCACGCTGACGGATGGTCTGGTGCTGGCGCGATCCGTGTTCAATCACTCGATGAATTATCGCTCGGTGGTGGCGCTCGGCAAGGCGACTCTGGTGGAAGCCATTGGCGAAAAAGTTGAAGCACTCCGTGCCTTCACCGAGAAGATTTTGCCAGGGCGCTGGGAAGACGCGCGGCAACCGAATGAAAAAGAACTAAAGGCCACCAGCATTTTGAAGGTCCCTTTGACAGAAGTTTCCGCGAAAATTCGCTCAGGTCCGGTGCAGGACGACGAAGAAGATTACGCGCTGCCAGTGTGGGCCGGCATTGTACCGCTGAGTTTGCAAGCCGAGCCGCCCATTCGCGACGAGCGCTGCCATCCGGCGATTCCGACGCCTGTCTACGCCGCAAACTACAAGCGGTGAGACCCGCGGTAGAACGCAGTTAAACCAGCGACAGTCCGCGTCGCTAGCCGCAAACGGCGCGAAGAAAATCCGCAAGCAAGCCGTACCCGGTCGCTTCGATCCCCGGGTTGTGCTCCACGAGAGATAATCCAAAAACATCCAGGTCGAAACGGACGGCAGAGCTCGTGCCTTCCAAGTTTGCAAGCGGATCGGAAGCCAGAAGCAGCTCCGGCTGCACGCTGCAGTCCACGCCATCGCCGCGGCGTTCCGCACGGCACACCAGCTTGTAACGCATGCCCGACGCGCGCACGGATCGAATTTTTTCCTCGCCGAGTTCGCGAATGCCGGTGCGCCGAACTTGCTCCAGCCGCACCGGCGCCTTCATTAACACGATCGCAAGCGCCGCAACCTTAACTGCAGCATCCCAACCGTCCAAGTCCGCGCTCGGATCGCTTTCCGCCACGCCCATCGCCTGCGCCCGCCTGACGCCCTCCTCAAAGGTCCGCCCCTTCTCAATTTCCGTGAGCACAACATTTGTGGTCGAATTCAGCACGCCAGAAAAGCCACGCAACTCCGTTGCCGGCAGACCCAGCGGGAACATGGAGAAAATCGGCACGCCATCCATAACCGTCGCTTCATACAAAAATTTCTTCCCCTTCTCTCGGGCCAAGGCGGTCAGTTCGCCCAGCGCATGCACGATCGGCCCTTTGTTGACGCTGATGGCATGAGCCCCCAGTTCCAACGCAGCTTTGATGTGGTCGATAGCAGGTTGCCCCGTGTGCACATCCAGCGAGCTCGCCTCAAACAGCACATCCGCCTTCGCATGTTCCAGCCACTCGCGCACATTTCGGACTGGTGAGGGGTGGTGTTGCGGCGGCCAGCGCCCATTCAAAATGGCCAGCGGATGTAAGCCGTCCGGATCGGCAAGCCATCCGTTCCGGCGCGTTGCCACGCCCGTGAGCCTCCAGCGCACGTCATAGCGGCGGCGAATTTCCGTCTCTTTCGAGATCAGTAGGCGCAAAAATGCTCTGCCCACATTTCCAAAGCCTACTATGGCGAGGTTATACGACGGAATGTGCGTTCCTCCGCGACAGCTCAGGCAGCAAAATTTCAGACATACGAATAGTACGCCGCAACTCCGTAGCTTATTTTACCGCGGCGAGATTGTTGGCGGCCGATGCGATCAGGGCGGCCTCGTCGCGCAAAACGCCGGCGACCACCACGATAGCTTCATCCGCCTGCTTCCACTGCTTCTGCTCGATGGCTTCACGGACGGCGGGCATCGTTTTGACGGCGTAGCCGGTGTAGAAACCTGGCGCGTAGACCTGGTGCTTGAACCAGGGCCGATTCGGGAGGCCTTGGGAGTTGGTGAGCTTGCGCTCGCTCTCGATCAGTAGGTGGTTTACTCCGGCGAGCGAAGCGGAAGCGAGCCGCGCGCCGCCATTCGCGTTGGCTTGCTCGAATGCTTTGCGGTATTCGGCCGCGCTGCGCGCCACTTCCTCGGACGCGTTTTCTAGCGGGGCGAAATTTAAATGCGGCGGCACAGCCTCGGCAGGGGGGGCGACGAGCGGGTGGCGCGGATCGTCGGTGGCCTTGAATACGCCCTCCTCTATTTCGCGGTTGCGCTCGCGAATGTCATCTTGCATCTTCTGCGACAGCGCTTTCAGTTCTTTCACGTACGTCTGAACGGTGTCCGCGAAGTCGCCGAATTCAAACGGCAACAGCTCAGCATCGGCGAGGCGCATCACGGCAGTGCCGCCTGTTTGTGCCAGCGCGCGGCCGTAAACAAAATCGGTGTCGCTGAAATGCGTATACCAATAAAAATCATCGTAGATGGAGTGGTAGATACCGCCGCCATCTTCCCCGCCGAATCCGATGTTGAGGGAAGCCACGCCATCGTGCTGTAGAAACGCGGTGTAGTCTGACCCCGAACCCAGTGCCGGAATGCGCAGGTCCACGCGTTCGCGAATTTCCTTCCGCTGCTCGGCCGATTTCGCTCCCGCGATTTCGTGCAGGCGGCTGCGCTTCCAAACGGAAAGCTGCGTCTCCGGATCGGAAACGTCGCGCGCAACATCATTGCTGAATTTTTCAAGCGTATGCGAGCCTTCGATGCCCAGATAACCCCGGCCGTTACTGTCCGAGTTGACGTAAGCGACGGCATGCGCGCGCAGCTCGTCGTAATGCTCCTCGGCAAATTCCGTGGAACCCAGCAAGCCCGGCTCTTCTCCGTCCCACAGGCACAAAATAATTGTGCGCTTCGGTTTCCATCCTGCCTTAACGAGTTCGCCGAATGAGCGCGCTTCTTCGAGCACCGCGACGGCTCCCGACACGGGATCTTCCGCGCCATTCACCCACGCATCGTGATGGTTACCGCGAATCACCCACTCGTCCGGAAACGCCGACCCCGGAATTTTCGCGATCACGTCATATACCGGCTTGATGTCCCAATTCGATTTCACCTTCAAGTGAACCTTCGCGGGCCCTGGTCCAACGTGATAGGTAACGCCCAAGCCGCCGCGCCAACCCTCGGGCGCCACGCGTCCGGTCAACGCGGCGAGCAGCGGCTGCGCGTCGCCGTAGGAAATTGGGAGCACGGGAATTTTCGTAATCGTCGGCGCATCTTTTATCTCCAGTCGCTTGGCATTTTTCGTAGCGCCGACTCCCGGCGTCAGCGGATCGCCGGGATAAACCGGCATGTCCGCAACGCTGCCGCGCTGCACGCCATCTTTCGGACGCCACGCGCCGCTCGGGAATGTATCCCCCTGCACGAAGCCGTCTTCGTGCGGGTCGGAATAGATGATGCAACCCACCGCCCCGTGCTCGGCGGCAACTTTGGGCTTGATACCGCGCCAGGAATGAAAATAGCGCGCGATCACGATGGCGCCTTTTACGGAAACGCCCATGCGTTCCAGTTGCTCGTAATCTTCCGGCACGCCGTAGTTCACATAGACCAGGGGCGCGGTGAAATCGCCGTCAATCGAATACGCGTTGTAAGTGGGCAACTGTTCGTTTTGCTGGTTCGATGTGGGATCCTGCGGAACCGGCGGCTCCTGCAGCTTGGCCACAAATTTCGGGCCTCCATCGACTAGCTCGACCACGCGTTCTTTCGGCGTGGGGAATAGCACATCGAACTGCTCGATGTGCGCATCCAAGCCAAACTCCTTGAACTTCGCCAAAATCCATTCGGTGTTTTCCTTGTCATACGCGGAGCCGACGTTATGCGGACGGGCGGAGAGATGCTGCATGTAGGAGCGCAGATTTTCCGGGCTGGGAATCGCGCGGAGCTTCTCTTCCCATTGGCGCTCGTCGCGAGAAGAGTCCGCCGAATAGCCATATAAGGTTTGCTCATCAGCGGTGACGCGCGTTCCAAGCGGCGCAAGCGACGCAGCCGCAAACACAACTCCAGCGATGATGCTCCTGCGATTCATTCACCCTCCTCACAGACGGACAGGGTCCGTATTCTGCCTCAAATCGGTTGTGATTTTAAAATTAACTGTGAGTGTCGCAGAGCGCTGCGCGAGGATTTCTATTTCGAGTAGTGTTAATCTGCGTTTCAGATGAGCGGCTTGGACATCAGAATGTAATGCGAGGGAGCCTTCGTGGCTAAATCTGCGGGAAATGGCTCGCTCCGAACGACCTCGTATCCGAGACGCCGGTAGAAAGGCAGCAACTGCTCGGCGCGGGCGCTGATGACGCGCAAATCCATGACGCGAGCACCTGATCCGCGCGCAAAATTCTCCGCAACGGTTACCAGCTGCCGGCCAATTCCCGTTCCTTGCCGCGCCGGCTGCACGGAAAGGAGACCCAGATAGCTGCGGTCGTCGCGGGTCTCAATGTAAACGCACCCGACCACTCCGCTGGAATCTTCTGCTATCAGAAATGTGCCGCCGCTCATATACGCTCGCACGCCCAAGTCATCCACGCGATCGCCGGCAAAGACCACCTGCTCGACAACGAAAGCCGCGTTGATCAGGCGCGTGAGTTCTTCGACGTCGCCGTCGGAAGCCTGGCGAATGCGGATATTTCCCGAGCGTGAAGCCGTGCTTGTATGGGGGATCATGGACGATGGCTATTCATTCTGCCGAGTGGGGAACGCTACCGCAAGCTGGTTCCCAGGACAGTACGACTGGACCTTCGCCCTCAGATTCTATTTGAGCCGATAGTCAGCGGGCCGTTTAATCTTCGACGAAGTGGCAGGAGTGCGTCTTCAGCACAAGCCAAACCTTTTTTCCTGTGGCGAGTTCCAATGCTCGTTCTGCGCCCGGCGTCACATGAACGGTGAAGAAGACGCCGCAGTCCACACGCGCAACCACCAACGTGCCACGGTGCTCCAACGAGGCGATTTTTCCTTCGAGGACATTGCGCGCGCTTAACGCTCTCGGCGGTT
>Ga0209131_1002885_pt1 | contig 11551 bp, 15 predicted proteins | sample GraSoi_2013_40cm_FD_185826 | JGI IMG/M metagenome (GOLD analysis project Ga0209131, IMG submission 185826) | Grasslands soil microbial communities from the Angelo Coastal Reserve, California, USA - Sample 9_17_2013_40cm (SPAdes) (version 2) | ecosystem: Environmental > Terrestrial > Soil >...
CTTTTCGGGCCACAACCGCTACCCGGGAGTCACTCGGGACGTGCCCGCTCCACCAGCTTGGCCACCCGCCAGGCCTTGGTCTTGGAGAGCGGCTTGCACTCCTCGATCAGGACCCGGTCGCCCATCTTCGCGTCGTTGTTGTCGTTGTGGGCGTGGTACTTCTTGGTGCGCTTCACGACCTTGCCGATGGTCGGATGCATGACCTGGCGCGCGACGAGCACGGTCACCGTCTTGTCCATCTTGTCGCTCACCACGGTGCCGGTGAGGGTGCGTTGGTTCTTCGCCGGCTGGTTCTTCTGGGCGTCGGTCATTTCTTGTCGCCTTTCCGCTTCTGGCTCATGAACGTGTGCACGCGCGCGATCTGGCGGCGCACCCGCTCCACTTCGCTGTTCTTCGAGAGGCTCTGCGTAGCGAGCTGCATGCGCATGCCGAATTGCGCGCGGCGCAGCCCCAACAGCTCCTTCTCCAGGTCCTCGACGCTCTTCGAGCGCAGGTCGTCGTTCTTGGTCATCTCGCTATCTCCTTAACCCAGCGCACGCTGCACGAAGGTCGTGCGGATCGGAAGCTTGGCCGCCGCGAGGGTGAAAGCCTCGCGCGCCGTGACTTCGTCCACTCCGTCCATCTCGTAGAGCACCTTGCCGGGCACGATCTCCGCCACGAAGTACTCGGGCGAGCCCTTGCCGTTGCCCATGCGCACCTCCGCCGGCTTCTTCGAGATCGGCTTGTCGGGGAAGATGCGGATCCACACGCGCCCGCCACGCTTGATGTGGCGCGTCATGGCGCGGCGCGCCGCCTCGATCTGGCGCGCCGTGAGGCGTCCGCGGGTCGTGGCCTTCAGTCCGTATTCGCCGAACGAGACCTTGGCGCCGCGGGTGGCAACCCCCTTGTTGCGGCCCTTCTGCTCCTTGCGGTATTTCCTTCTAGCTGGCTGCAGCATTTCTCGCTCCCGGTTTGCCCCTGGGCTTCTTCTCGCGCTCGACCACTTCAGGCGGCGGGGCCGCGGGCTGCTCGCCCTTGCCCAGCACCTCGCCCTTGAAGACCAGCACCTGAACGCCGATCGTCCCGTACGTGGTCTTGGCTTCCGAGAATCCGTACTCGATGTCGGCGCGCAGGGTGTGAAGCGGCACGCGGCCTTCGCGATACCACTCCGTGCGCGCGATCTCCGCGCCGTTCAGGCGTCCGGAGCTGGTGATCTTGATGCCCTGCGCGCCCAGGCGCATGGCGTTCTGCATGGCGCGCTTCATGGCGCGGCGGAACATCACGCGCTTCTCGAGCTGGCCCGTGATCGAGTCGGCGATGAGCTGCGCGTCGAGCTCGGGCTTCCTGATCTCCTCGATGTTCACGTGCACCGGCACGCCCATCAGCTTCTGCAGAGCGTTCCTGAGACCCTCGATGTCCTCGCCCTTCTTGCCGATGACGACGCCCGGGCGCGCGGAGTAGATGGTGATGCGCGCGTTCTTCGACGGGCGCTCGATCACGATCTTGCCGACCGCGGCGTGCGAGAGCTTCTTCTCGAGGTATTCGCGCACGCGAATGTCCTCGAGGAGCATCCCCGGGAAATTCCGGGTGTTCGCGAACCACTTCGAGGACCAGTTGCGGTTGACCGAGAGTCGAAACCCGATCGGATTGATCTTCTGTCCCATGGCTAGTCCTTTTTCCCGTCGCCGACCGTGAGGAACACGTGGCAGGTGGGCTTCACGATGCGGTTGCCGCGGCCCTTGGCGCGCGCCTGGAAGCGCTTGAGCACCGGGCCCTTCTCCACGTAGATGCTGGTGATCTTCAGCTCGTCGATGTCGGCGCCGTTGTTGTGCTCGGCGTTGGCGATCGCGCTCTCGAGGACCTTCTTGATGATCTTCGCGCCCTTCTTCGGCGTGAAGGCGAGGATGTTGAGCGCGCTGCCGATGGGCTGGCCGCGGACGAGGTCGGCGACGAGCCGGCCCTTCTGCGCCGAGAGCCTCACGCCATAGAGTTTCGCTGCGACGTTCATGTCGTCTCCTTACTTCTTCGGCGCCGGTGCGGCGGCGGGGGCGGGGGCCGGGGCCGGAGTGCCGCCCCCGGCGGGGGCCTGCACCTTGCGATCGGCCGAATGGCCCTTGAAGGTCCGCGTGAGCGCGAACTCGCCCAGCTTGTGGCCGACCATGTTCTCGGACACATACACGGGGATGTGCTGCTTGCCGTTATGGACCGCGATGGTGAGGCCGACGAAATCCGGAAGGATGGTCGAGCGGCGCGACCAGGTCTTGATCGGGCGCTTGTCCTTCGCGGCCGAGGCGGCCTCGACCTTCTTCATGAGGTGCCCGTCAACGAACGGGCCTTTCTTGATTGAGCGTGCCATGTGGGGTCCTTACGCCTTCTTGTGGCGGCTGCGCACGATCATCGACTGCGTGCGCTTGTTGGAGCGGGTCTTCTTGCCCTTGGCGGGCTGTCCCCACGGCGACACCGGATGGCGGTTGCCGCGCGTGCGGCCGCCGAGCGGGTGGTCGACCGGGTTCATGGTCTCGCCGCGCACCGTGGGGCGGATGCCGCGCCAGCGGTTCGCGCCGGCCTTGCCGATCTGGCGCAGGTTGTGTTCCTCGTTGCCCACCTCGCCGATCGTCGCGCGGCAGTTCACGTGCACGCGGCGGATCTCGCCCGAGCGCATGCGAAGCTGCGCGTACTCGCCTTCACGGGCGAGGAGCTGCACGCCCGCGCCCGCGGCACGCGCGATCTGCGCGCCCTTGCCGGGCATCATCTCGACGCAGTGCACCGTGGTTCCCACCGGGATGTTGCGAAGCGGCAGCGCGTTGCCCGACTTGATCGGCGCTTCCGAGCCGCTCTCCACGCTCTGGCCGACCGTGAGGCCCTTGGGAGCGATCATGTAGCGGCGCTCGCCGTCGGCGTAGCAGATGAGCGCGATATTGGCGCTGCGGTTCGGGTCGTACTCGAGCCGTTCCACCTTGGCCGGGATCCCGTCCTTGTCGCGGCGGAAATCGATGATGCGGTAATGGTGCTTGTGCCCGCCGCCCTGGTGGCGCGTGGTGATGTTGCCCATGGAGTTGCGCCCGGCGCGCTTGTGCAGCGCCTCGACGAGCGGGGCGTACGGCGAGCCCTTGTGCAGGTCGGCATTGACGACCTTCACCATCGAGCGCCGTCCCGGGGACGTCGGCTTGGTCTTGACGAGCGCCATGGTCAGGCCACTCCTTCAACGAAGTTGATGTCGCCGTCGCCCAGCAGGCTCACGTACGCCTTCTTGATGGACTTGCGCCGGCCGATGAAGCGCCCGTGGCGCTTCTCCTTGCCCTTCACGTTCACGACGTTGACCGAGCCCACCTGGACCTTCTGCTCCTTGAAGAGCAGCTCCACGGCGGCCTTGATCTCGGCCTTGGTCGCGTCGGGCAGAACCTCGAACACGACCTGCTTGCGGGTCTCGCCCACGAGCGTCGCCTTCTCGGAGATCACCGGCGCGATGATCACTTTGAGCAGTCTTTCCTGGTTCATGCCAGCGCCTCCTCGAGGTGCCGCACCGCCGCCTTGGTGATGAGCACCCGCTCGAACTGCATGAGGCTCACGGGATCGGCATGGCGCGCCTCGAGCACCATGACGTTGGGCAGGTTGCGCGAGGAAAGGAAAAGATTCTGGTCGATGGCGTCGGTGACGATCAGCACGTCGCCCAGCCCCATCTGCTTGAGCTTGCCCGCGAGCGCCTTGGTCTTGGGCTCGGAGATGGCGAAGTCCTCGCACACCGCCAGGCGCTCCTCTCGAACGAGCTGCGAGAGGATCGACGCCATGCCGGCGCGATACATCTTGCGGTTGAGCTTCTGGGTGAAGTTCTCGTCCGGCTTGTTCGGGAAGATGCGTCCGCCGCCACGCCACAGCGGCGACGAGGTCATTCCGGCACGCGCGCGGCCGGTGCCCTTCTGGCGCCACGGCTTCTTCGTCGAGTGGCGCACTTCGCTGCGCGTCTTCTGCTTGCGCGTGCCCTGGCGGCCGTTCGCGGCATACGCGATGACGACCTGGTGCACGAGCGATTCGTTGTAGTCGCGTCCGAAGAGCTGGTCGGATGCCTCGACGCCCTTCTGCGCTTCGCCCTTGTCGTTGATGACCTTGAGTTCCATTACTTGGCTCCCTTCGCGGGCTTCGGCGCCGGGGCCTTCACGCTGGGCAGCACGACGACCGCGCCGTTCTTGGCGCCGGGCACCGAGCCCGTGACCATGAGGAGCGAGCGCTCGGCGTCCACGCGAGCGATCTCCAGCAGCTGGACGGTGCGCTTCACGTTGCCCAGGTGGCCCGACATGCGCTTTCCCGGGAATACGCGGCCGGGGTCCTGCGCCATGCCGATCGAGCCGGCGCTGTTGTGCGAAAGCGAGTTGCCGTGCGAGGCGCGGTTCGACGAGAAGTGGTGACGCTTGATCACGCCGGCGTGGCCCTTGCCGATGGTGGTGCCGGACACGTCCACCTTCATGCCGGGCGTGAAAATGTCGACCTTGAGCTCGGCGCCGACCTTGAGGTCGCCCACCGCTTTCTCGTCGACGCGGAATTCGCGCAGCTCGGCGCCGGCTTCGACGCCGGCCTTGGAGTAGTGGCCCGCCATCGCCTTGACGACGCGAGTGGCGCGACGCTTTCCGAAGGCGACCTGGACGGCCACATAGCCGTCGGCTTCCTTCGTCTTGATCTGGGTGATGCGGTTGCCGGAGCAGTCCAGCACCGTCACGGGGACAGACGTGCCGTCGTCCTTGAAGATGCGCATCATGCCGACCTTGCGGCCGACGAGACCGAGACTCATCTTGCAATCCTTTCTATGATCTACCGCGGGTGTTCTCGCGGTTGCCGATAGCGATTGACCGGCCCTTCACCTTGCGTGCTCGGGTCCCGTTGCGGGCCCGGCGCGGTAATGCCAGAAAAGCGTTCGATTATAGCAGCTTGCGGGCACGAGCCCGCAGGCATTGCAGCCGTTACAGCTTGATCTCGACGTCCACGCCAGCCGGGAGGTCCAGCTTCATGAGCGCATCCACGGTCTTGTCGGTGGGCTCGATGATGTCCATGAGGCGCAGGTGCGTGCGGATCTCGAACTGGTCGCGCGAGGTCTTGTTCTTGTGGGGCGAGCGCAGGATGTCGAAGCGCTCGATGCGCGTGGGCATGGGGACGGGCCCCTTCACCACGGCGCCGGTGCGCTTGGCGGTCTCGACGATCTCGAGCGCCGACTGATCGATCAGCTTGTAGTCGAACGCCTTCAGGCGGATGCGGATCTTCTGCTTGGTCAGTGCTTGGGCCATGTCTACTCCAGAATCTTGGTAACGACGCCGGCGCCGACGGTACGTCCGCCTTCGCGGATGGCGAAGCGCAGCTTCTCTTCCATCGCGATGGGCTGGATCAGCGTCACGGTCATCTTGATGTTGTCGCCCGGCATCACCATCTCGGTGCCCGCCGGAAGCTCGAGGCTGCCCGTCACGTCCGTGGTGCGGAAGTAGAACTGCGGCCGGTAGCCGTTGAAAAACGGCGTGTGGCGCCCGCCCTCTTCCTTGCTGAGCACGTACACCTCGCACTCGAACTTCGTGTGCGGGGTGATGGAGCCGGGCTTGGCCAGCACCTGGCCGCGCTCGACTTCCTCGCGCTTGGTGCCGCGCAGCAGCACGCCCACGTTGTCGCCGGCCTGCACCTGGTCCAGGAGCTTCCTGAACATCTCGGTGCCCGTGCACACGGTCTTGATCGTCGGCTTCAGGCCGATGATCTCGATCTCATCTCCCACCTTGCACACCCCGCGCTCCACGCGCCCGGTCACCACCGTACCGCGACCGCTGATGGAGAACACGTCCTCCACCGGCATCAGGAACGCCCCCTCGGTGGCACGCTCCGGGGTCGGGATGTAGCTGTCCAGCGCATCGGCCAGCTTCATGATCGACTGCTCGCCCAGCTCTCCCGTGTCGCCCTCCAGCGCCTTCAGCGCGCTGCCGATGATCACCGGGGTCTTGTCGCCGGGAAACTTGTACTTGCCCAGAAGCTCGCGCACCTCGACCTCGACGAGCTCCAGAAGCTCCTTGTCGTCGACCATGTCGGCCTTGTTCATGTACACCACGATGTAGGGCACCCCCACCTGGCGAGCCAGCAGGATGTGCTCCCGGGTCTGCGGCATCGGGCCGTCGGCGGCGCTCACCACCAGGATCGCGCCATCCATCTGCGCCGCACCCGTGATCATGTTCTTCACGTAGTCGGCGTGGCCCGGGCAGTCCACGTGCGCGTAGTGGCGCTTGGACGTCTCGTATTCCACGTGCGCGGTGTTGATGGTGATGCCGCGCGCCTTTTCTTCCGGCGCGTTGTCGATCTGGTCGTAGGCCTTGGCCTCGCCGCCAAACTTCTTCGACAGCACCAGCGTCATCGCCGCGGTGAGTGTGGTCTTGCCGTGATCGACGTGACCGATCGTGCCCACGTTCACGTGGGGCTTGGTGCGCTCGAATTTACCCTTGGCCATGGTGATTCCTCACGAATATCAGGCAGCTTTCTGGTTGACGATCGACTCGGCGACGTTCTTCGGCGCCTCGGCGTAATGCTTGAACTCCATGGTGTACGTGGCGCGTCCCTGCGACAGCGAGCGCAGCGTGGTCGAATAGCCGAACATCTCGGCGAGCGGCACCTCCGCCTTGATCACGATCGTGCCGGCGACATCTTCCTGGTTCTGCATCTGGCCGCGACGCGACATCAGGTCGCCGATCACGTTGCCCACGAACTGCTCCGGCGTCTCCACCTCCACGGCCATCATCGGCTCGAGCAGCACGGGACTTGCGCGCCGCATGCCTTCCTTGAAGCCGATGGAGGCGGCCATCTTGAACGCGTTCTCGTTCGAGTCGACCTCGTGGTACGAGCCGTAGAAGAGCGTGACTTTCACGTCCACGACCGGGTACCCGGCGAGCACGCCCGCCGGCAGCGTTTCCCTGAGGCCCTTCTCGACCGCGGGAATGTACTCGCGCGGCACCGCGCCGCCCTTGATCGAGTCGACGAACTCGAAGCCCTTGCTCGGGTTCGGCTCGATCTTGAGCACCACGTGGCCGTACTGGCCGCGGCCGCCCGACTGCTTCACGAACTTGCCCTCGACCTCGGCCACCGCCTTCCTGATCGTCTCGCGGTAGGCGACCTGCGGCTTGCCCACGCTCGCCTCGACCCCGAACTCGCGCTTCATCCGGTCCACGAGGATCTCGAGGTGCAGCTCGCCCATCCCGGAGATGATCGTCTGGCTGCTCTCTTCGTCCGTGTGCACGCGGAAAGACGGATCTTCCTGGGCGAGGCGGTTCAACGCGATGCCCATCTTCTCCTGGTCGGCCTTGGTCTTCGGCTCCACCGCCTGCGAGATCACCGGCTCCGGGAAGATCATGCGCTCGAGGATGATCGGATTCTCGACGTCGCAGATCGTGTCGCCGGTCGTCGCCTCGCGCAGCCCCACGGCCGCGGCGATGTCGCCGGCGCGGACTTCCTTGATCTCCTCGCGCTGGTTGGCGTGCATCTGCAGCAGCCGCCCGATGCGCTCCTTCTTGTCCTTGATCGGGTTGTAGATGGTGTCGCCCGAATTCACCACGCCCGAGTACACGCGGAAGAAGATGAGCTGGCCCACGTAGGGGTCGGTCATGATCTTGAACGCGAGGCCCGCGAAGGGCTCGGCGTCGGCGGCCTTGCGTTCTCCGTCCTTGCCGTTCTCGAGCTCGCCCTTCACAGGCGGGATGTCGGTCGGCGCGGGCATGTAGTCGATCACGGCGTCCAGCATCGCCTGCACGCCTTTGTTCTTGAAGGCCGACCCGCACATCATGGGCACGATCTCGTTGGCGATGGTGCGCTTGCGAATCCCCTTCTTGATGTCTTCGGCCGAAAGCTCGTGGCCCTCGAGGTACTTGTGCGTGAGCTCCTCGTCAGCCTCGGCTGCCGCCTCGAGCATCTTCTCGCGCCACTCCTTCGCCAGCTCGAGCGTCTCCGCGGGAATCTCGCGGAATTCGAACTTCATGCCCTGGCTCGCTTCGTCCCAATAGATCGCCTTCATCTTGACGAGGTCGACCACGCCGGCGAACTTGTCCTCGGCGCCGATGGGGATCTGGATCACCACGGGATTGGCGCGCAGGCGCTCCTTCATCTGGCGGTAGACCTTGAAGAAGTCGGCGCCGACGCGGTCCATCTTGTTCACGAACGCGAGCCGCGGGACCTTGTACTTGTTGGCCTGGCGCCACACGGTCTCGGACTGCGGCTGCACGCCGCCGACGGAGTCGTACACCATGCACGCCCCGTCCAGCACGCGCATGGAGCGCTCGACCTCGATCGTGAAGTCCACGTGGCCGGGCGTGTCGATGATGTTGATGCGATGCTCGGGAAAGCTCTTGTCCATCCCCTGCCAGAAGCAGGTGGTGGCCGCGGAAGTGATGGTGATGCCCCGCTCGCGCTCCTGCTCCATCCAGTCCATCACGGTCGCGCCGTCGTGCACCTCGCCCATCTTGTGGGACACCCCGGTGTAGAACAGGATGCGCTCCGTGGTCGTGGTCTTGCCGGCGTCGATGTGCGCCGAGATCCCGATGTTGCGGTAGCGTTCGATAGGTGTCTTGCGGGCCACGTTGAATGCTCTCTTGTCGAATGCCGCTGCCTCGAGCGGCATGCGGCGGGTTGGATCCCTAGAAGCGGTAGTGGGCGAAGGCCTTGTTGGCCTCGGCCATGCGGTGCACTTCTTCCTTCTTCTTCACCGCTCCGCCGCGTCCCTCCGCGGCTTCCATCAGCTCGTTCGCCAGGCGTTGCGCCATGCTCTTCTCGCCACGCTTGCGCGCGGCCTCGCGGATCCAGCGCATGGAAAGCGCGGTGCGGCGCACCGGGCGGACCTCGACCGGAACCTGGTAGTTGGCACCGCCCACGCGACGGCTCTTCACTTCCACCATCGGCTTCACGTTGTTGATCGCGGCGCTGAACACCTCGAAGGCGTCCTTGCCCGACTTCTTGGCGATGGTGTCGAGCGCGCCGTAGAGGATGCGCTCGGCGACCGACTTCTTGCCGCGCGTCATGAGCACGTTCATGAACTTGGCGACTTCTTCGCTCTTGTGCTTCGGATCCGGCAGGATCTCGCGTTTGGGAATTTCTCTACGGCGCGGCATAAGTCTCTATCCGATGGAATGTTGCGTTTGAAAGATTAGGCGGCCTTGGGTCGCTTCGCGCCGTACTTGGAGCGCGACTGCTTGCGATCCTTCACGCCGGCGGTGTCCAGGCTGCCGCGCACCATGTGGTAGCGCACGCCCGGCAGGTCCTTCACGCGCCCGCCGCGAATGAGCACCACCGAGTGCTCCTGCAGGTTGTGGCCCTCGCCGCCGATGTAGCTGATGACCTCGTAGCCGTTGGTGAGCCGCACCTTCGCCACCTTGCGAAGCGCCGAATTCGGCTTTTTGGGGGTCGTAGTGTAGACGCGCGTGCACACGCCTCGCTTCTGCGGGCTGCCGCCGAGGGCGGGCACCTTGCTCTTGGTCTCGATCTTCCTACGGCCCTTGCGCAGCAACTGGTTGATGGTCGGCATGTTTTCCTGTCTGCAATGGGTGCCGGCCCCGAGGGTCCGGCTATCTATAGAGCGCTCCCGCCCGAATGGCGACCTGTTACGGCTGTCGCGGATCCGGGCGGGAAAAAGCTCTCTATTTTAGGGGGTTACGCTCATTTTCGTCAAGCAACCTGCTCGGTGGTGGAGTCGCTCTCGTCGATCGCGAAACCGAAGGATGCGGTGGACCCCGGCTCGACCTCCTTCTTCTTGCGGGTCGAGTGGTAAGCCAGGCCCGTTCCCGCGGGGATGAGGCGCCCCACGATCACGTTTTCCTTCAGTCCGCGCAGGTCGTCCTTCTTGCCCATGATCGCCGCCTCGGTGAGCACCCTCGTGGTCTCCTGGAAGGAGGCCGCGGAGATGAACGAGTCGGTCGACAACGACGCCTTGGTGATGCCGAGCAGCATGTACTCGAACACGCCCGGCTTCTTGCCCGCGGCGATGATGCGGTCGTTCTCGTCGAGGAAATCCGCGCGCTCGACCTGCTCGCCGGTGATGAACCGCGTCTCGCCCGGATCGACGATCTGCACGCGGCGCAGCATCTGGCGGACGATCACCTCGATGTGCTTGTCGTTGATCTTCACGCCCTGCAGCCGGTAGACGTCCTGCACCTCGTCGATGATGTAGCGCGCGAGCGCTTCCATCCCCTGGAGGTGGAGGATGTCGTGCGGGTCGGCCGGGCCGTCGACGATCATCTCGCCCTTGTTGACGACCTGCCCGTCGTGGACGGTGATGTGCTTGTCCTTCGGGATCAGGTACTCGTGGGCCGCGCCGTCGAAGTCCGTGATGATCAGGCGCTGCTTGCCCTTCGTGTCCTTGCCGAACGACACCGTGCCGGTGACTTCCGCGAGGAGGCCCGCGTCCTTCGGCGAACGCGCCTCGAACAGCTCCGCCACGCGCGGCAGACCGCCCGTGATGTCGCGGGTCTTCGACGATTCCTGCGGGATGCGCGCGAGCACGTCGCCCACGTTCACCTGCGCGCCGTTCTTCACCGTGATGATGGCGCCGATCTGGAACGTGTAGTTCACCGGCGTATCGCCCGTGGCGAGCTTCACTTCCTTGCCCTTGTCGCCGATGAGCTTCACCGCCGGGCGCAGGCCCTTGGTGGCGGAAGTGCCGCGGCGCTTCGGATCGATCACGACCAGGCTCGAAAGGCCCGTGGTCTCGTCGATCTGCTTGGCCACCGTCACGCCCTCTTCCACGTTCTCGAAGCGCGTCTCGCCCGCGTACTCGGTGATGATGGGACGCGTGAGCGGATCCCAGTTGGCGAGGCCCTGGCCCGCCCTCACCTTGGAGCCGCTCTGGACCGTGAGGGTCGCGCCGTACGGCACCTTGTGGCGCTCGCGCTCGCGGCCGTTGTCGTCCGCGATCACGATCTCGCCGTTGCGCGAGATGGCGATGGATTCGCCGCGCGCGTTGATGATGCTGCGCATGGTGTTGGCAAAGGTCGCCACGCCGTTGGACTTCGCCTCCACGGAGCTCGCCACCGCGGTGCGCGAAGCCGCGCCGCCGATGTGGAACGTGCGCATCGTGAGCTGCGTGCCCGGTTCGCCGATCGACTGCGCGGCGATGACACCCACCGCCTCGCCGACGTTCACGCGAACGCCGCGGCCCAGGTCGCGGCCGTAGCAGGACGCGCAGATGCCGTAGCGAGTCTCGCAGGTGAGCGGCGTGCGCACCTTCACTTCGTCGACGCCGCGCGCCTCGATGCGCTCCACCGCGTCCTCGTCGAGCAGCGAGCCCACCGGCACGAGGATCGAGTGGTTCTCGGTGTCGTACACGTCGGCGGCGGTTACGCGTCCGAGGATGCGTTCGCGCAGCGCCTCGACCACTTCACCGCCCTCGACCAGCGCCTTCATCGCCATGCCCGAGGTGGTCTCGCAGTCGTCCTCGATGACCACGAGGTCCTGCGTCACGTCCACCAGGCGGCGCGTGAGGTAGCCGGAGTTCGCCGTCTTCAGCGCCGTGTCCGCCAGGCCCTTGCGCGCGCCGTGCGTCGAGATGAAATACTGCAGGACGTTCAGGCCCTCGCGG
>Ga0209131_1002888_pt1 | contig 11549 bp, 7 predicted proteins | sample GraSoi_2013_40cm_FD_185826 | JGI IMG/M metagenome (GOLD analysis project Ga0209131, IMG submission 185826) | Grasslands soil microbial communities from the Angelo Coastal Reserve, California, USA - Sample 9_17_2013_40cm (SPAdes) (version 2) | ecosystem: Environmental > Terrestrial > Soil >...
GTGTTCCCGGCCTCATCACGTCGAACGCGTCCACCACCACCAGAGTACCCGACGAAGCCGCGTTGTTGAGGCCCGTCGCCTCGACCGTGATCGTATGGTTCCCGTCGGCCAAGGGCGGCGAGGTGAACACGATCGCCTGCACCCGCGCGACCGAGAAGTACAGATCGACCACGCCCGCGAGGCTGCCGTCTATGAACACTTGAGCGATGCCGGCATCGGGCCCGCGATAGCCGATCCAGCTGATCGAGGTTCCGTTGAAGCTCAATGTGGCTTGCGCGCCCGGTGTCGCCGAGATACGGGCGTACCAACCACTGAATGACGATGTGCTGGTATCCCCCACCGTCCAGCCGGCGCTGTAGGTCATGTCTGGATCCGTGTCCTGGATGTGCGAAACGACATGCGCAGGCACGTCGAACGCGTCCACGACCACCACGGCGAAGGGCGACATGAGCGCCTGCGAATCGGTGCTCTTCAGCCCGGTAACGGTAATCGTCAGGGTGTGGGTGCCGTTAGCGAGGTTCTTCGCAACAAAGACGGGAACGTGGACCTCGTACGACCTCGCGAACATGTCGATCTGAGACACGAAGACCCCGTCGATCGACACGCGGGCGATGCCGCTGTCCGGCCCGCGCATACCGAGCCACGCCACCGAAGTTCCGGTAAAGGTGAAGCTGGCCTGCGCGCCGGCAGTCTGGGACTCCATCGCAAATCCGCCGCTCCATCCGAATAGACCGTTGTCCTGAATCCATCCCGGACCGAAGCTCACCGACGGATCGGTCTCTTCATAGCGTGTCGTACTCTGTGTCGTACTCTGCAGCACGCGCACTGAGTTGAAGTTGAAGTACTGCTGGTCGGCGAAGACCTTGAGCACGTGCAGCCCGGCGGGAAGCGCGACCGCTTTCTTCCCAACCCACTGGAAGGCGTTCCAATTGCCGGTGTTCGGCACGACGACGGAGCCGGTGACGTTCTGGCCGTCGATCTCGATGTGGAACGCGCTGGTCGAGAACTGGCTGCTCACCCGCAGCTCGATGTCGTAGTTGGTGGCGGTCTGTACGTTGACGGTGTAGTTCAACCACTCGCCGGTCTCGAAGTTGTTGACGACGAAACCGCCGCCGGCGGAGTCGGACGAGACGATGATGTCGACGTCCTCGTTGGGGCGGTATTGACCGCCGGCGTTGCCGGGGACGTTGTCGTGATAGGCGACGCCTTCGCCGCCCAAGTCGAAGTTCTCGGCCTCGAAGGAGCCGGGAATCGCGAAGGGCGTCCCCGTAAAGGGCGTGGACGCGGCGCCCGCTGGAGCGGCGAAGGCGGCGAGGAACGTGAACGATGCGAGGACACTGCGCGACCGGATGAACGCGAACTCGAACATGGCGATCTCCCTTTGACGGTCTGGGAGCGCTGGCTGTGCCCGGCCAGTACACCCGCCACGATCAAGCTATGCGCGCTCTATGACGAACATGCTCTATGCAGCTCGTCCTGGCGTGCGCCGATGGGACCACGCGCGATCATGCCCGTGCGCTGCCGCGGCCGTCGGAACTCCGAATCAGGACATCACGCAATGCGAATGCGGAAATGGTGAAATGGACGGCGCCCGCTAGGCAGTAGGCCCAGGTGACGCCCCTTACCCCGAACTGGGGAACCAGGAAGAGCGCCGCGCCGAAATAAATCGCCGGTATCAGTATCTCCAATGCAATGTACCAGCGGCTGCGGACCAGGGCCACGAGCACGAAACCCAGGGTCCAGGCTGCCATCCTCAACACGTCTCCGAGCAGCTGGATGGGCATGAGGTCCCGCACCGGCAGGAACTCCTCAGTGAATACGATCCGCACCACCCAATCGCGCGCGAGGAACAGCGCTAACGCGACGGCCGCCGTCATCCCTACCGCCCGCGCGAAAGTCCGCACGATCTCCTCGCGCAGCGCCGGTGTGCCCACGACCTCGCCGAGACGCGGATGGAAGTACAGAGAGAGCGAGGCCATGACGACGCCGAGGTAGACCTCGGAGAGGCGCCACGTCGCCTGCCACAGGCCGGCCGTCGCCAGTCCGAGGTGAGAGGCCACGAGGTCCCGGATCAGGATCAACCCGAGCGGCGACATCACCGAGTGGGCAATCAACATCGGCACGAAGCCCAAGATCCGCCGTGCCTGCGCGCGATCGAACTCCCCCCGGAAGTCTCCTGGGGCGACGCTGGATGACCCGCGCAGAACCGCCAGACTGACCGGCAGGAAGACCGCCTGGGATACCGCATAGCCAATGAGGCCCCCGGAAATTCCCCAGGCCACGCTGGCGGGAACGTATACAGCGCAACCGACGGCGGACGCAATCACGTTGGAGGTCACGACCCGCCCCAGTTCGCCGGCCCCGTTGATCGCGCTCATGATCACGACATTGAGCACCAGGCAAGCCACGGCGACGCCGGCCAGCATCACGGCCGTGCGGTGCCCGTCCGAAGTCAGCAGCCAGCGCGCCAACGGCCCGGAGGCCAATGCAATCGCCACGATCGACGCCACGGCGAATACAGAGGCGAGACGCCAAGCGGTGGCCAGAAACCGCTTCCGCGCCGCCTGGTCGTTCCGGAACTCCGGGTACAGTCTTGCGGTGGCGGTGCCGAGTCCGCCTCCGAGCAGACCTTGGCAAATGGAAATGAAGTTCGCCAGCTGTGCGACCAGGGCGAGACCGGATGGGCCGAGGTAGATCGCTGTGAACTTGATGCTGACGAAGCTCAGCACGAGCCGCAGCAGCGAGTGTATCCCGCTCAGGCCGAGCGCCCGATACCATCGCGTGTCCCGACCCCTGGGCCCGAGAGCCCCGAGCGCGGCGAAACCCGCACCGGATCGCACGCTCACCTCGTCCCCGCTTTCGCGCGATCGTTCAATTACACGGTCCACGACGCGGGGGTCCGGCTGGCCGTTCTGGTCGAATTTCCGGTCGCGTAGAGGGCGTAGACCGTCTCCATCGCTGTGACCAACCGCTCCGCAGTGGCATGTCGCTCCACCCAGGCACGCTGAGCCGCCGCGACTGAACTGCGCTCGCGGGCGGCACGCTGGATTGCGTCAGCCATCAGCTCGGGGCTGCGTTGGCGCACGACCTGCCACGGCAGCGGCAGGATGCGCCGTATGTCGGAATACTCGGTGCTCACCACCGGCGTGCGGCAAGCCATGGCCTCGAGCACGACGTTGGGAAATCCCTCGAATAGCGACGTGGAGAACAGCACGTCGCTTGCGGCTATATGGGCGATCGCATCGGTGCGCTCATGGGTGAAGCGGCAGACATTCTCCAGCTGCAATTCGGCGAGGCGAGCCTGGACCGTCCGCTGGTAAGCCCCGGGATCGCGAAACGGGTCACCGACGAACAGGAATCGCCAGCGCGGGTCTCGCTGGTGCAGGACCGCAGCCGTATCCAGCGCCAGAAGGTGGTCTTTGGGCGGCGTGATGGTTCCTACGTGGCAGGCAATTGAAACTTCCTGCCCAGGCCAGAGAGTGCCGCGCAGCGCAGCCGCGGCCCCAGCTTCCAGGTCGACCTTGGCAAGATCAACCCCATTCCACACCACGTGTCCGCGATCAGCGGGTATCCGATGCAGAGGGCGGGCAAATGCCAGGCCAGCATGGGAATTCGCAATCAGCGCTGTTTCCCATCCCCGGGTCAGCGCATAGCCCAATCTCTGAACATAGGACAGCCGATAGTTGTCGCTTCGCTCGGAGTTGATGATCGGGATGCCCAGCCCGCGCAGGGCGACCCGGGTATAGATGTTGCCGTCGTACAGCCAGCCATGCGCTACTTCCGCACCCCAATGGCGGGCGGTGCGCCGCAACCGTGCAATGAGCAGCGGGTCCAGGCGCAGCCGCTTTTGGTCGACGATCACCTCAACGCCACTGCCTTTGAGTTCGGCCAGGCGTGGCGCCAGGTCGTTGAGCGTGTAGATGAGCACTTTGTGGCCACGGCGCAGCAAATCTCGCGACAGGATAACAAGCTGCCGCTCAGTGCCGCCTATTCCGAGGCCGCTGATAACGTGGAGGATCCGCAAAGTCACCTCGGGATCGTCTCAGTTGCTCATCCAGCGCGCGTGCCACATCTGGAAGGCCAGCAGCAGCCACAGCTTCTGCTCTGCGAGGCGATCGCCCGCCCGGAAGCGTGCGAGCAGAGCACGGACGACGTCGGCGTCAAAGATGCCTTGAGCAGCGATCAGGCCAGGCTCAATGTACTGGTCGAGCAGCGCCCGCATATCACCCAACCATTGGCGCAAAGGGACACCGAAGCCTTGCTTGGGGCGATCGAGATATTCGCGCGGAACGTATTCGTAAAGCACCTTGCGCAACAGATGCTTCGGCCCACGGGTACCCCGCCGAAAGCAGAACGGCAGGGAGAAAGCAAATTCCACCAGTCGATGATCGAGGAGGGGTTCCCGCCCTTCGATGCTGACGGCCATGGTCGCGCGGTCGACCTTAGTCAGGATATCCCCGGGCAGGTAGTGGTGGAGATCCCACAAGCAAAGCTTTTCACCATCCCCGCCCGGGTAGATGTCGCAATTGGAACGCGCCGCATGTCCGTTCCACCCGAGCAAGCGCCGCAGTTCGTCGCCAGACCAGATAGCCAGAGCTTGATCAAACATCTCGCCCATGGTGCGCGTTTGGAGGCGGTCGCGAATCTTGGCGAAAGGCACCGTGACGCGATGGCGCAGGCCGTGATTGATACCCGCCGGCCACCGTTGTGTTGCGAGCGTGGTGTCGATCTGTTCTATCGGCAGAGCGCGCAACGCCGCCACCGTAGCGGTACGCAGCCATTCGGGTATGGAAGCGAGCTTGCGCCTTTGGGCAAACATCCCGGTATAGCCGTTGTAGCCACTGAACAATTCATCCCCACCGTCAGCGGACAGGACGACTTTCACCGATTCGGAAGCGACCTCGGACACGAGCAGGGTCGGGATGCCCGAATCGTCGCCGAACGGTTCGTCGTACAAATCTCCCCACTTCGGCAGAATCCGCATGGCCTCACTCACCTTGAGAATGCGGGTGGTGTGCTCGGTGCCCAGGTAGCGGGCTACCCGCTCGGCGTGCGGGGACTCATCGTATCCGGCTTCGTCAAAGCCGATGGTGAAAGTCTTGATCCGCTGTCCTCCATGGCGCTGCAAGATAGCGGCGACGATCGAGGAGTCGATTCCTCCGGAGAGGAAAACGCCGACGGGAACGTCCGAGATCATGCGATAACGAAAGGCGTCGATCATGAGCGCCTCCAGCTCATCGGCCAGCTCGTTTTCGTTGCCCTGCCGCGGATTCAGAGCTGCATCGAGCACGCTCCAGTAAGGCTCGATTTTCTTTTCCCCTTCCAGGCCCAACTCCAGCCAGTGCCCGGCGGGAAGTTTGAAGACGTTCTGATAAATGGACCGCGGCTCGCCGATATAACCGTAACGGAAGTAATCGACTATCGCCGAACGGTCAATCTCGGGGGGCCAGTGCTTGAATGCCCGCAACGCCTTCAGTTCTGAACCGAACCAAAGCGAGTTTCCATTCCAGCCGTAGTACAGGGGCTTGACGCCAAGGCGATCGCGCAGCAAATAAAGCCTGCGGTCGACTTTCGACCAGAGGGCTATAGCGAACATGCCGACGAAGCGGCGTACCGCCCCGGGTCCCCACTCGGCGAACGCTTCGAGAACCACCTCGGAATCGCCGGTTCCGAGAAACGTGTGGCCCAGCCCTTCGAGGTCTTTGCGAATTTCGCGAAAGTTGTAGATTTCTCCATTGAATACCATCACCCAGCGGTCGTTCCGCGAAGCCATGGGTTGATGGCCGAGGGGCGAGAGGTCAAGGATCGACAGCCGGGCATGGCCCAGTCCGACACCGCTGTCAAACCATACGCCGCTGTCATCCGGGCCGCGATGATGAAGGCTTGTTACGCCGTCCCTCAGCCATTGTTGCGCGGCCTCGGGAACGTTGCTCTTGAACCAAAATCCGGCGATTCCGCACATGATAGAACTGCGTTTCAACCCTGCGTCTGGGCGCGCGAAGACGGTGCGTGGACGGTGCCGACAGAAGCCTGATGCACGCCACGCGTCATCCCTCCCTCGCCAAGGAACCGAAGCCACCACTCTCCCTCCAGGCGGCTGAGAAATGCGTCCCCCTGATGAATGGCGGCCATGATATCGGCCTGGCGGGAATGGACCAGCGTCCACGTGCCGCCCCACCGGGACCAACAGTGCCGGTTCGACAGCTCTTGCACAAAGCGTGGATCAACGCGCCCTCGCACCGCCGCGGCGCCGTGTCGCCAGGCATCGGCCAGGAGCCGTTGCAGCACGCGGTCGAAAGAGTCAGCCCGGGCCGCGATCTGGAGGACTTCGCTCACTCCACCCGCCTGCGCGTAGTAGAGGTACCACCCGATAAGTCGTCGCTCGCCGTCGCGCACGGCACGCGCGCGCAGTTTTCCGTGGCTCGTCTTGCGTGCCGCCTGATCGAGCAGCCAAGCGAGCGAGCGGGCGTCATACACCGGTTGTAGCGCGTTACCGTCCAGGACGTCGGGTAGATGGGCCAACATCGCCGCCGGGTCGAGCGCGTCCTCCGCGAGTTCGGCTTCTTCCCGAAGGAACCGGTTCGGGCGCAACCTGGTAGCCACTGCGTCGGCCAGCATGCCCAGTGGGCGTGCCGCGAGCGCCAACGGGGCAGGAAACGCGGCACGTTCTTCCAGAAGCGATAGCATGTAGCCGGCGGGCCGGAGCGGTCGGGTCCACTGGAGGCTGTAGAGCAACGATGCGGTTCCACCGATTCCGATCCACATGCGCCGAGCCCGGTCGTTCGCGCCGTCGGCAAGGGTAAGATCCTGCGGTCCCGAGAGACACGCTTTCGCCAACTTCAATGCCGTAAGGCTGTCGCTTTTGTCCGGGTCCACCAAGAACTGGCAGCCCACTGCCACGCGGATCGGGCGCCCGCGCAGCAGCATCCGCCGCGGCATTACTGCATAGAAGCCGGAGACGCGTCCGTACTCTTCAGCCACCCAAGAGGGCAACCGGAGGTCGCGCCACGGGTTATCGAATAGGATCTCCCGAAAGTAGGACTCGCACGCTGCCTGTGAACTCCAGCGCTGTTCCGGGTATGCACGTGCGAACAGCGCGGCAACGGCTGGGACATCGTCCTCGACAAGGACACGAATCCTTGCTTTGGCGAGGTCCGTCCCTCGCCAAAGAAGACCGCTTGGCTGGACAGCCGATCTCACTTCCGCACGCCGTCGGTAGTCCGCTTCGCGTCAATCGGCCGTGGCCGAAAACGGCCGCGCGCCCGACCGATCGGCTCCACCGTTCGCTGCCACCAGCCGGGCGATCCGCTCGAGCGTTCGCAAGTCGTCGAGGTCGATGTCGTCGATCTTGATTCGCAGGCCAAAGCGCTGCTCGAGCTCCACGAGCAGCTCCACGAACTGGAACGAGTCGAGAATTCCGGTCTTGAGGAGATCGGTGTCCGGGGAAGGCGCGTCCATGTGGAAACTCTCGACGAACACTGCGCCGAGGCCCTCGATGATGGCTTTTGCGTCTCTCACTGTTTTCTCCTTTAACGCTGTCCGGGCGCCGCGCTGACCATGCGATCCGTCCCGAGGGCGTGATCGGACGACGGTGATTTCGCTCGAACCTGTGGGGCTTCCGCGCAGAGGAACGCCTTCTTCAACCGGGGACGGTCGATCTTGCCGTTGTCGTTCTTGGGCAGGACGTCATAACGCATCCAGCGGGCCGGAAGCATGTAGCCGGGCACGAGCCCCGCCAGGTCTTTGCGCAGGCTTTTCGTGGAGACGCCGCTGCCCGGCGCCGGGGCATAGGCGCAGCAGATCAGCCATCCTTCGAAACCTTCGGATTGAATCGCCACGATCGCGCTTTCGCGCAAGCCCGCGAGCGAGTGCAGCGCCGCCTCGATCTCGCCCAGCTCGATCCGGTAGCCCCGGCTCTTGATCTGCGTGTCGGCGCGGCCAACGTAATAGAGCAGGCCGTCGGCTCCGCGGCGCGCCAGATCGCCGGTCTTGTAGATGCGGTCGTGCGGGCCTGTTCCGACGGGATACGGGAGAAACGCGCTGCGGGTCTTCTCAGGATCGCGCCAATATCCGGGACTCAGGCCCACGCCTCCGATGTACAAGTCGCCGATGTCGCCTGCGGCCACGGGTCGCAGCTGCGCGTCGAGGACCAGCAGCTCCTCGCCCGCGCACGCGGTGCCGATGGGAATCGGCTCGCGCTCGTCGGTAGGGCATCGAGGCAGCGTGTAGTAGCTGCTTACGATGGTGGTCTCGGTGGGCCCGTACAGGTTGGTGAATCGCGCGTGCGGCAGCCGGCGCATCCAATGGATCAGCGTGGGCGTCGGCAGCGGTTCTCCGGCGAACAGCACGCGGCGAAGGGACGGAAAGTCGTCCTGGCCCACGACATCGAAATTGGCCATTAGGTTGAGGACCGAGGGCACCGAGAACCACTGCGTGAGCTGGGCATCGCGGATGAGCTGTGCCAGCTTGTGCGGAAGCAGATTCAACTCGGGGGGCACGAGGTGCAACTCGGCCCCTGCCCAAAGGGTGCCAAAGACGTCGAACGTGGACACGTCGAAACGCAGCGGCGGATGCTGCGAAATGCGATCCGTCTGGACGATGCCGAAGTAGGTTCTCGCCCAGCGGATGAGGTGCGCGACGCTCGCATGGGTGATGGTCACGCCTTTGGGAATTCCCGTCGAGCCCGATGTGAACAGAATGTGCGCTACGTCGCAGTCGGTGTTGGCGTAGGCGAGTGGCGTCGCTGGGTACGCCGAGAGATCGCGCGAGGTAAACGCCGGATCGATATCGCAGGGAGGGTCTTCGTCAAGCCATCCAATCGTAGGCCGCTGGGCGAGCGTCGCAGCCGCCAAGGTGTCGCGTATATTCTGGCCTACGGGGCCGGCGGCGAGTATGCAGCGGCAGTCGCTGACTTCGAGTACCCGCGCCTGCCGCACTGCCGGACTGGCGGCCACGATCGCTGCCGGCATCTTCGGCATCAGCAAACCGACGCGATCTCCCCGCCGGCAGCCTGCCTCCTTCAGGGCACGGGCGAGCCTGTTGCTCGCTTCCTCGAGCGCCGCGTAGCTGAGGCCGGTGCCTTTGAATACGAGCGCGGTCGCTTCGGGTCGCGCTTGCGCTTGCGCCGTTACCCCTTGCTGTAACAGCATGGTCATGCCACGAGGCAGCGCGCGGCGGCGCGCTCGAACACGACACCGGTGTGACGCATCTCTTCCACGCTCGCGGGCACGTCGAGAATGAAAGTGCGGTAGCCGACGTCGACGTAACGCGCCATTTCGTCAGCGACCCGATCGTAACTTCCCACGAGAAAGGGACAGACCGCCTTGTAGTTCTGGAAAGGCACCAGCCAGTACGGGTTCTCCGCTCCCGCCGCGGTCTTCCCGAGCTCGGAGAGCTGCCGGTGCCAGGACGAATCCGACACCTTCATCGCAAGCTGATGGGTGAGCTGGCCCTTGCGGTCCTCCGGGTAGCGGGTGCGGGCGACCGACCAAGCTTCCGCGTCCTCGGATCGCGCGATGATGCCGATGCGAATGCCCCTAGCCGCGATGTTCACCGAAGCGGCGGTCGCGTACTCGGCGGGCGGCTTGGGGTACTCCACTGCCGTCGCCTTCAGTTGCCGCGCGGCGTCCATGCCGGCTTCCGAAGATCCCGAGACGAGCACGCCCGGCATCAACTCGACCGGCAGCGGCGGCGTCAGCTTGAGGTTGGCCACCTTGTAGTACCGCCCTTCGAAGCTGACCGGATCCGCTGTTCGCAGCAGGCTCTGAATAACAGTGGTGTACTCCAGGAGCCGCGCATAACGCTCGTCGTGGGGCGTCAGATCGTTCAGCGCCAGCAAATCGTTCTTGAATCCCCCGGCCACCATGTTGAGATGCAGTCGGCGTCCGTACAGATGCGCGAAGGACGTGATCATCTTGGCCACGCTGTACGGGTGCATGTAGGCGGGCTGAATGGCCACCAACGGGCACAGTCGCTGGGTGGACTCGATGATGATCTGCGAGACGAGCCACGGATCCAGTTGCCCGTTGTCGGTGAAGACGAGCACGCCTTCGTACCCGGCGTCTTCGCTGGCGCGCGCGAACTCCTGCAGTTCGCGAATGCACTTCTCAGGCTGCGCCTGGGCGGAAAGAGGGCAGGTGGAGAAGATCTTCAAGCCGTGATCGGGAGCTGGCATATTGAATCTCGCGCAGTCGAATCTCTTCGGAGCGCTCAAGCTACTCGCCGGAAATTGCAGACCGTGACCGTCGGCGGGTCCGACGCCTGATCCATTCGGCTCATTACTGGACGAGCGTCGGGCTTGGAATGGGCTGGCAGTATTTGCAGCGGAAGCAATAACAGGAGGAAGCGTCTGATGTCGGGGCGGAGACTCGGTAGATCATTCAGAAGATACGGGCTGTCGTGAAGCAACTACGCGCTGTCATTGGATCGCTACTGAATTATCAAGCTCCCTCGATAGTGGGCCGATACCCGACGCACTATCATGATTTTGTGTCTTGATATCACCATCTCCTGCCCAGGACCGTGAGAGTCCTCATCGCAGACGTGCCAGCCGGAGTAAGGGAGCGACTCTCGCCAAGGCACCAGGAAAGGATCGCGAAAGGAAGCAGCGCTGATCCCGAATGCATGTAGTTCGGTGCCCTGCGGCGCGGTATATTGGAAAAACAGGCTTGTTGAGAGGTCGAAAATGACAAATCTGCAATTTACCCCGGACGTACTGGACCGCAAGGGCCTTTTGAGCGCCTTGCGAGCGTTCAAAAAGGGCGATTTTTCGGTTCGCCTGCCCATGGATCTGATAGGGATCGACGGAGAAATTGCGCAGGTTTTCAACGAAGTCGTCGAAGTGAACGAGAAGATGACCGACGAGTTCGCGCGTATCCGGGACGAGGTTGGAAGGGAAGGGCAGATCAATCAGCGCGTCAGACTGCCTGTCGCGACCGGATCATGGTCCGATTGCGTCGACTCGGTGAACACGCTCATCGGAGATCTCATCCGTCCGACCTCGGAGGTGGCACGGGTCATCGAATCGGTCGCAAGGGGCGATCTTTCCCAGCGGATGCAGCTCGAGATCGACGGCAGGCCGTTACGGGGCGAATTCTTGCGGATCGGGAAAGTCGTCAACACGATGGTCGATCAGCTCGGTGGATTCGCCTCGGAGGTGTCGCGGGTGGCGCGCGAGGTGGGCAGCGACGGCAAGCTCGGAGGCCAGGCGCAGGTGCCCGGAGTGGCCGGGACCTGGAAGGACCTCACCGACAACGTCAACTCGATGGCGGCGAACCTCACGGGCCAGGTGCGCAACATCGCGGAGGTGACCACGGCGGTGGCCAAGGGGGATCTCTCGAAGAAGATCACGGTGGATGTGAAGGGCGAGATTCTGGAGCTGAAGAGCACCATCAACACCATGGTGGATCAGCTCGGCGGGTTCGCCTCGGAGGTGTCGCGGGTGGCGCGCGAGGTGGGCAGCGACGGCAAGCTCGGAGGCCAGGCGCAGGTGCCCGGAGTGGCCGGGACCTGGAAGGACCTCACCGACAACGTCAACTCGATGGCGGCGA
>Ga0209131_1002892_pt1 | contig 11540 bp, 9 predicted proteins | sample GraSoi_2013_40cm_FD_185826 | JGI IMG/M metagenome (GOLD analysis project Ga0209131, IMG submission 185826) | Grasslands soil microbial communities from the Angelo Coastal Reserve, California, USA - Sample 9_17_2013_40cm (SPAdes) (version 2) | ecosystem: Environmental > Terrestrial > Soil >...
CATCTCGTTCGCGACGTCGATGGACAACATCAAAAAGGCCGTCGAGCGCATGGCCGAGGCGATGGGGGAAGCGCGCGTTCCAGCCTAGGGTTTGGCCGGGCTTTGCCAGCGGTAGGAAAAATCGGGCAGGTTGTCGAGATCCTGCGCCGTGATCTCCTCGTGGAGCTTTTCCTGCGAGTGATAGCCCGGATGCCCGTGCGCTGACTTGTACGGGTCGTTGTGCCTGGTGTTGTAGCACCCCAGCAGGCCGATGCGCGACTCGCCCGAGTGATTGTCGTCCGAGCCGTGCAGCACGTTGCAGTGGAAGATGACGGCATCGCCCGCTTCGAGCTCGATGGGCACTTCGGGCATCACCTTCAGGATCTGCTCGAGGCGCTCGGGATCGACGCCGCTGTCCGAGACGCCGTCGCGCTGCACGTGGTTCAGCCGTCCCAGCTTGTGCGAGCCCTCGATCAACTTGAGGCACCCGTTGGCTTGCGTCGCGCGATCCACCGCGATGAACGCGGTAGCCATGTCCGGATAGAGATTGCCCATGTCGTACCAGTAGGCATAGTCCTGGTGGTACGAGAAGCCGACGACCCCGGAATACTTGAGCGCGACCTTGTTGTGATAGACGTAGACCTGGTCGCCGAAATACGCCTCGAGGCGATCCATGATCCGGTGCGAGCGCGTCGCCTTGGCGAAGGCGTCGCGGCGCGCGGTGTCGTTCCACACGAAGACGGTCTCGAACGAAGGGCGCGTATCGCCGGCGCTTCGCTCGCGCGCACGCTCGGCATGGGCCGTCATGTCCGCGTGGCGGGTGACGATCTCCTTCAGGACGGCCATCTCCTCCTTCTTGAAGGCGCCGCGCACGATGACGAAGCCCCGCTTCCAGAAGGTGGCGATTTCGTCCTTGAGGTTTGGCGCGGAGGTGTCCCGGCCGGCGGCGAGAGAGAAGAGTCCCATGTCCCAATTATAGGTGGTACCCGGGGCCGGACTCGAACCGGCATGGCCTTTCGGCCTGGGGATTTTCGTACCACTTCGGCTTTCGCCGCCCCTCGCGGGTTCGTGGTCTGGAGCACGCCTTCGCCATAGTCTCGCGACCTTAGGCGCCCGCCGTCTGCTCTCTACGCCTTCCCCTCATATGAGGGGCTTGGTTCGGCATCAGCTCGAACGCACGCGTCCAGGGCCTTCACCGAGTTTGACGGGCTTCACCTCAAGAATTTCTTCGAGAGGGCTCAAATGACTCTCTGCAAGTCCCCTGTGTCTACCAATTTCACCACCCGGGCATCGGGGCTGATGTTACGGAATAAAGGGGATCATTGCATTGTTCCGTCATTACCACGATCCGGAATCGGAGGCTCTCATGAAAAGCCTCGTCAAAGCCGCCCTTTCAGCCCTGTTGCTGCTCGCGACGAGCGGCGCCGCGCAAGCGACGTTCCACCTGTGGCGCATCACCGAGCTCTATTCGAATGCCGATGGCACGGTGCAGTTCATCGAGCTGAAGGCGTTCGATTCCGGCCAGCAGTTCGTCAAGAATCACACCGTCACCAGCTCGCAGGGCACCACCACCCACCGCTTCGTGATTCCGAGCGACCTTCCCGGTGACACCGCCGGCATGATGGACGGCGACCCGTACGGGATGGGCTACGGGTATGGCATGGGGATGACGACCTACAAGTCGATGCTGATCGGCACGCAGGGATTCGCCGCGCTCGGCGTGGTCCGGCCCGACTTCATCGTTCCGAACGGCTTTCTCTTCACCACCAACGGCACCGTGAATTGGGGAGAAGGCGCGGATGTCTGGAGCTATCCCTCCCTGCCCACCGACGGCACCCGCTCGCTCAACCGCGACGGCACGATGACCACCAATTCTCCGTTGAACTTCGCCGACGAGATGGGCATCGTCAGCACCACGTCGCCAAGCTATGAAGGGCTGTGGCTCAAGACGCCTTTCGAATCCGAATCGGGCTGGGGCCTGAACATCGTGCACCAGGGAGACATTCTCTTCGCCACCTGGTTTACCTACGACACGGACGGCAGCGGCATGTGGCTCATCGTGTCCAACGCGCCGCGCGGCAGCAACGGCAGCTATACCGGGACGCTCTACCGAACCACCGGCCCGGGCTTCAACGCCGCACCGTTTACCTCGATCGGGCCGAGCAACTACACCGAGGTGGGCTCGATCACGCTGTCGTTCAGCGACGCCAACACCGGAACGATGAGCTACATCGTCAATGGCGTCTCGCAGACGAAGCCGATCGCGCGTTTCACCTATGTCACGACGCCGCCCACCTGCACGGTGGGTGGCGCAGCGGGAGCAACGCCGAACTACCAGGACCTCTGGTGGAATTCGCCGGACAACTCCGAATCCGGTTGGGGCGTGAACATCACGCACCAGGGCGACATTCTCTTCGCCACCTGGTTCACCTACGAGGCCGGCGGCACGGCCGCAACTCCCGCCAAGGGCATGTGGCTGGTGATGTCCAACGGCTCGAAGACGGCGCCCGGCGTTTATTCAGGAGTCCTGCAGCGCACGACGGGCCCCGCGTACAGCGCCGTTCCGTTCAATCCGAACCTGGTCATGAGGAACACGGTCGGGGACGCGACCTTCACCTTCACCGACGTGAATACCGGCACGTTCCGGTACACGGTGAACAACATCACGCAGACCAAGCCGATCAAGCGGCTGGGCTATGGCACTCCGGTGACCGTGTGCCGGTGACCGGCTCAGCCCTTCTCGCCCTTGCCGTGGTCCTGGACGAAAGCGTGCGCCTCGTCGCTCGTCTCGAAGATGTGCGCCGCCACGCGGCGCCGCGATAGCGCGTCGCCGAGCTTCATCCGCAGGAAGGCGCTCGTCGTATAGCGCGACGCGGTGGTGTAGTAGTGCATTTCCATGTAGCGCACCATCGCGGCGTAAGTATCGGCGACGGCCGCATCGAGGCTGAAGTCGTCGTAGTTCACGACCAGCGCGACCTTCTTGCCGATCGCCTGAACCTTCTCCTCCACCACGCGGCGAACGCGGTCCACGTCGTCGCGCGTCTTAACGCGCATGCCTTCCAGGTTGAGGAAGAGCGTGTTGCGCGGCGGATCGTAGCTCACGCGCTGCGCGAGTCCCAGGCCGAGGAGCGTCTCGTCGAGCTGCATCGGCTCATCCTGAAAGATGCGCGGATCCATCGGCGCGGGCGAGCCGACGATCGGCTTGAAGTCCATGTGCGCGAGGATGTCGCGCTCGATGTCGATTCCGGGCGCCACCTCGGTGAGCTCCATGCCCCGCGGCCCGCGCCGGAACACGCACCGCTCCGTGACATAGAGCACCGGCTGTCCGGTCTCGGAAGCGTACGCGCCGTTGAAGGTGATCTGCTCGACCTTCTTCACGAACTTGCGGTTGCGGCCCTCCTTCACGATGCGGACCTTGCCGTCGTTCACCTCGACCTCGAGGCCGCCCGCGGTGAAGGTCCCCGCGAACACCACGCGGCGCGCGTTCTGCGTGATGTTGATGAAGCCTCCGGCCCCGGCGAGCCGCGGGCCGAAGCGGCTCACGTTCACGTGGCCCTGCGAATCGACCTCGGCCATGCCGAGGCACGCCATGTCGAGGCCGCCGCCGTCGTAGAAATCGAACTGCTGGTTCTGGTGGATGATGGCCTCGGTGTTCACCGCCGCCCCGAAGTCGAGCCCGGACTGCGGCACGCCGCCGATCACCCCCGGCTCCGCGGTGAGCGTGAGATGCGCGAGCACGCGTTCTTCATTGGCCACCGCGGCCACCCCTTCGGGCATGCCGATGCCGAGGTTCACCACGCCGCCCATCGGCAGCTCGAAGGCGCAGCGCCGCGCGATCACCTTGCGCTCGTCGAGCACCATGGGTGCCAGCATGTCGAGGGCGACCTTGAACTCGCCCGCGAACGCCGGGTTGTAAACGGTCCCGTAGGTCTGGTGGTGGTTCTCGGGACTCGCGAGGACCACGCAATCGACGAGGACGCCGGGCACGACGACCTGGCGCGGGTTGAGCGCTCCGTGCGCCGACACCCGTTCCACCTGGGCGATCACGAAGCCGCCGGAATTCCTGGCGGCGGTGGCGATGGCGAGGTTATCGAGCGTGAGCGCCTCGTGCTCCATCGTGATGTTGCCGGTGAGGTCGGCGGTCGTGCCGCGGACGAACGCGACGGTGATCGGAAACGCCTTGTAGAAGAGCCATTCCTCGCCGTCGATCTCCATCACGCGCACGAGATCCTCCTTCGTGCGCTTGTTGATCTTGCCGCCGTCCTGGCGCGGATCGACGAAGGTGCGCAGCCCCACCTTCGTGAGGGTGCCGGCGCGATGCCCGGCGATCTCGCGAAAGAGCTGCGTGATGGTGCCGAGCGGCAGGTTGTACGCCTCGATCTTCTCCTCGACCGCGAGCTTGCCCAGCTTCGGCACGAGCGACCAATGCCCGCCGATCACGCGCTTGACGAGGCCGGGATGCGCGAGGCGATTCATCCCGCGGTCCTTGCCGTCGCCCGGCGCGGCCGCGAAGACGAGCGTCAAATCGCGCGGCGTGCCCGTGTCGAGGAAGCGCTTCTCCAGGGCGATGATGAGCTCGTCGGGAGTCCCGGCGCCGACGAACCCGGAACACGCGACCGTATCGCCGTCGCGGATGATCGCGACGGCCTCGGCGGCGGAGACGATCTTGTTCTTCATCGCTTGCTCAGACCAGCCGCAGCCCCGCCACCCTCTGCGCCTTGCTCGTGACCTTCTCGTCGGCGAGGAACTCCTCGATGAGCGAGATCTGCGCATCGCTCATCAGCGGCGGCGCATGGCCGACCTCGCGCACCTCGACGGCGCGCACCAGGCCGTTCTTGCCCGCGATGCCGCGCTTCTGCATCTCGCGCACCGTCGAGGCGTGCAGGAGGTCCGAATCCTCGCCGCGCAGGACCATGACGGGGCACGCGACCTTGTCCCATACGTTCCACAGCGCGATGTCCACCATGAGCGGCCACGAGAACGCGCGCCCGATCGCCGGATCGTAGTGCTGGCGGTAGTCGCCGTCCTCGGTCTTCACCGCGCTGTGCTCCGCCATGTGGCGCCACTGCGCGTCGGTAAGCTTGCCGAAGGGCTCGTGGATCGAGCGCAGGTGCGCCTCGAGCTCCTCGATCGTCGCGAAGCGCCGCTTGATCCTGAGATACGACCCGATGCGCTGCAGCGCCGCGCCCGCCACGCGCGCGCCGAAATCGTTGAGCACGAGGCGGCGGATCGGCGCTCCGGGGAGTGCCGCCATCTCCATCCCCACGTGGCCGCCGAGCGAGGTGCCGATCCAATCCACCGCTTGCGCCCCGCTGCGCGCGATCACCGCGGCCATCGCCGCCAGGTAGAGGGGTGTCGCGTAGTCGGTCGCGGTCGGGACCCATTCGCTCTTGCCGCGTCCCGGCAGGTCGGGGGCGATCACGCGCAAGCCGCGCTGCGCGAGGCGACGGGCGAGGAAATCGAAATCGCGGCCATTGCGCGTGAGGCCGTGCACGCAAAGCACGACCTGCGCGGCATCGCTCGGACCCCACTCGGCATACGCGACCTTGCTGAAGCCGTGCGGGCCGAGCGCCCTGACCTCCTCGAACCGCGGGGTCAGGTCTGCGGGGGGCATCGCGATGCGGTCATGAGTGGGCCTTGAGCCAGCCGTAGATGTTCTTGCCGAGAATGCCCTGCGACTTGCCGCTCACGAAGACGCCGACGTGCCCGCCGGGCAGCGGCAGCTCGGTGTAGTCGCGCGTGCCGATGTGGCTCTTCAACGCCTGCGAGCTCTTCGGCGGGACGATGTGGTCCTCCTCGGCGAAGACGTTGAGCACCGGCATCGTCACCTTCTTCAGGTCGACCTTCCTGCCGCCGAGCTTGAATTCCCCCTTCACCAGCTGGTTGTCCTGGTAGAGGTCCTTCAGCCATTGCTTGGCCGCCTCCCCGGGATGGTCGGGGCGGTCGGCGAGCCACTTCTCCATGCGCAGGAAGTTCAGGAGCTTCTTCTCGTCGTCCATCACGTCGAAGAGCCCCACGTTGTACTTGGTGAGCGCGTTGACCGGCGTCATCATCGAGAAGACGAAGCTCATGAGCTCGCCCGGCAGGTTGCCGTTGGCCTCGACCAGGCGGTCGACGTCCTGGTGCGACATGCTGCGCGCCCAGAGCCCGATGAGCCCGTGGTGCAGCGGCGCGTCCTTCGCTCCGGCGTGGAAATCGATCGGCGTGATCGTCGTCACCAGGTTCTTCACCTTGGCGGGATTGCGCGCGGCGTAGCACACGGTGAAGACGCCCCCCTCGCAAATCGCATCGAGCTTGTGTTTGGCGCGGATGAAATCGACGCACTCACCCAGGTAACCGTCGATGTAGTCCTCGAGCGTGAGCCAACGGTCGCTGCGCGTGGGGTTGCCCCAGTCGACGACGTAGAGGTCCACGCCCTGCCCGAGGAGGTTGCGAATGAGCGAGCGGTCCTCCTGCAGGTCCGCCATCGTGTAGCGGCCGACGAGGCCGTAGACCACGAGTACCGGCACCTTCATGGTCGTCTTCACTGTGGGCTCGTAGTGATAGAGGGTGGTCTTGTCCTGGCGGAAGACTTCGCGCTTCGGCGTGGTCGCGATCTGGACGTCGCGATCCTTGGTCTTGTCCAGGAGCTCGCGGCCCTGCTTCAAGCGCTGGCTGAATTCGGTGAATTCCTTGACGGCCTCCTTGGGATCGACTTTCACGCGCATGGTCATTTTCCCTTGCGTGCTTTGGGCTCGCTGGACCGCTTCAACGCCCTGATCTCGCGCCGCAGCTCGGTCACGACGCGCTGCATCTCATCCATTTCCGTGCGCGTCGGGATGTGGTGCATCTCGCAGAAGGCCTCGGCGATCTCGCGCTCGGCGAGCCGGTATTCGGTGGACGACCGCGTCACCCTTCGCTGCGCCTCGAGGAACTCCCTGGAGCGGTGCATCTCGATCAACGCGGTGTTGGCGGTCGCGAGCCAGGCATCGAGCATCTGGCGGCCGCTCGTGATCGGCGCGCCCTTCGGGTCGTTCAGGATCTTCATGAAGCGCGCGAGCGCGTTGTTCCATGCGCCCTGCACGACTTCCCAGTACTGCTCGACGTCCTTCGCCCGGTCCATCCACAGCTTCTGGACGTTGAGCATTTTCTTGTCGAGGTCCCAGAGGGTCGCGTAAGTGGGGCCCTCGACGAGCTTCTCCAGGCCCATGTCGAACTGCGAGCCGGCGCGCTTCCATTCGGCGGGGTCGAAGAGATTCTTCATCGACTCGGCGTCGAACCGATCGCCCTGCGTCCACGCCTTCTTCGCGTATTCCCCCCACTCTTCCATCGAGCGGCGCATGAGGTCCGACATCAGGTCCGACTGGCGCGAGGAGTCGCCCGAAGGCGGCGGCTCGCCACGAAACGCGAAGGGGGGCGGCTTGCCCTCGGCCCAGGCCTGGAAAAGGCTCTTCTGGTTCTCGTTCCAGAACTTGAGCCAGTCGTTGCCCGGGTCGAAGGGCTTCATGGGAATGTCACGACCTGTCGCACCGCCTTGCCTTCGTGCAGGAGGTCGAACCCCGCGTTGATGTCCTCGAGCTTGAGCCGGCCGGTCATGAGCTTGTTCACCGGCAGCTTCCCTTGCTGGTAGAGGTCGATGTAGCGCGGGAGATCGCGCGACGGCACGCAGGTGCCGATGTAGCTCCCTTTGATGGTGCGTTCCTCGGCGACGAGGTTCGTCGAGGGCATCGCCCACGTCGCGGTCGGCGGCGGAAGGCCCGCGGTGATTGTCGTGCCCCCGCGGCGCGTGATGCGATACGCGGTCTCGAAGGCGCGCACGGAACCGGCCATCTCGATCGCGTAATCGACGCCGCCCTTGGTCGCGTCCTTCACTTTCTGCACGACGTCGGGATCCGCGGCGTTGAAAGTGTGCGTCGCGCCGAGCTCCTTCGCGAGCGTGAGCTTGTCGTCGGAAAGGTCGACCGCGACGATGTAGCGCGCACCGGATGCGACCGCGCCGAGCACCGACGCGAGGCCCACACCACCGAGTCCGACGACGGCGACGGATGCGCCTGCGCGAACCTGCCCCGTGTTGACGACGGCGCCGACACCCGTGAGCACGGCGCAGCCGAAGAGCGCCGCTTCATCCAGCGGCAGCTCCGGATCGATCTTCACCGCGGAGCGGCGCGAAACCACCGCGTGGTCGGCGAACGCGGAGCAGCCCATGTGGTGATGCACGGGCTTGCCATCGTCGCGGAAAAGGCGGCGCTCGCCCGAAAGGAGCGTGCCCTGCGTATTCGCCGCAGCGCCCGGCTCGCAGAGTGCGGGGCGGCCCTCGGCGCACGGCGCGCAATGGCCGCAGCTCGGCACGAAGACGAGAACGACGTGATCGCCCTTCTTCAGATCGTCGACGCCCGGGCCGACCATCTCGACGACGCCCGCCGCCTCGTGTCCCAGCGCCATCGGCGTCGGGCGCGGACGGTCGCCATTGATGACCGAGAGGTCGGAATGGCAAAGGCCCGCGGCGCCCATGCGCACGAGGATCTCTCCCGGTCCGGGATCGCGCAGCTCGAGCGTCTCGATCGAGAGCGGCTTGGTTTTCGAGTACGGGTGCTCGGCACCCATCGCATTCAGGACTGCGGCACGGATTTTCATTTGACCGGAAATGCAAAGCGAAGTGAACGAGTCAGGGCCGTCATCGCTTGCCTTCCCCGATCTTCTTCAGCCTCTCGGTGAGCTTCATGTTCTCGCGGTAGTCGACGGGGCAATCGATGACGACCACCGTGTTGTCGGCGAAGGCCTTCTTCATCGTCGGCACCAGGTCCTCGGTGCGCCCGACCCGGTAGCCCTTGGCGCCGAAGCTCTCGGCGTACTTCACGAAGTCGGGATTCTTGAAGTCGATGAAGGCCGGGCGCCCGAAGTGGCGCAGCTGGTGCCAGGTGATGAGGCCGTACTCCGAATCGTTCCAGATGAGGATCACGATCGGCGTCTTCATGCGCATCGCCGTCTCGATCTCCTGCGAGTTCATCATGAAGCCCGCATCTCCCGTGACCGCGATCACCTTCTTGTCGGGATACGCGAGCTTGGCCGCAATGGCGCCCGGCACCGCGATGCCCATCGCCGCGAAGCCGTTGGAGATGATGCAGGTGTTGGGCCGCTCGGCGCGGTACATGCGCGACATCCACATCTTGTGCGCGCCCACGTCGCTGATGGCGATATCCTCGGGCCCGAGTACCTCGCGCACGTCCCACACGATCTTCTGCGGCTTCACCGGGAAGTCCGTGTCCTTCGAATACTCGGCGCGATCCTCGAAGATCGACTTGCGCACGTCCTTGAACGGCGGCTCCTTGCGCGGCGTAGCCTGCAACGCGATGCCGCGCAGCGAATGCCCGATGTCGCCGAGCACGCCCACCGCGACGATGTAGTTCGCGTCGACCTCGGCCGGCAGCGCGTCGATGTGGATGATGGTCTTGTCGTTGTCCGGATTCCACATGTCGGGGTGGTACTCGACCATGTCGTAGCCGACGCAGATCACGACGTCCGCCTTCTCGAAGGCGAACCACGGCAGGTCGCGCGCCTTCAGGCCGATGGTTCCGAGGCACAGCTCGTTGGTGAACGGCACGATGCCCTTGGCCATGAAGGTGTTGGCCACCGGGATCTTCAGCAGCTGCGCGAAGCTCACCAGCGAATCGGCCGCGCCCTGGCGGATCACGCCGTTGCCCGCGAGGATGATCGGATTCTTCGCCGCCGAGATCAGTTTCGCGGCGTAATCGATCTTGGCCTCGGGCGCGATGGACGTATAGGCCGTCTGCACCGGGATCGGCTTCTTGTCGACCTTCATCTCGGCGATGTTCTCCGGGAAATCGATGAAGGAAGCGCCCGGCTTCTCGGTCTGCGCGACCTTGAAGGCCTTGCGCACGATCTCGGGCGTGATCTCGGGCTCGAGGATCTGGGTGCTGTACTTGGTGATCGGCTTGAACATGTTCACCAGGTCGAGGATCTGGTGGCTTTCCTTGTGCAGTCGCGTCGTCGCGCCCTGCCCCGCGATCGCGACGATCGGCGCGCGGTCCATGTTGGCGTCGGCCACGCCGGTGATGAGGTTGGTCGCACCCGGCCCCAGCGTCGACATGCACACGCCCGCCTTCTGGGTGAGACGTCCGTAGACGTCGGCCATGAACGCCGCGCCCTGCTCGTGATGGCAGGTGACGAACTTGATGGAGCTCGACAGCAGCGCGTCCATGACGTCGATGTTCTCCTCGCCGGGAATGCCGAAGATGTACTCGACGCCCTCGTTCTCGAGGCACTTGACCATCAGCTCCGCCGCGGAAGTCTGGGTCTTCGTCTGGGTGGTCTTGTCGTCAGGCATGGCGCGCTCCGTTCGGGTGGCCCCCGAATTTCAAATCAGTTTACCCTTCTCCTCACCCAATCCGGGAAGACGGGCATGGCGGACGAATCACGCAAGGTTCTCTACGCGGCATTGGCCGGCAACGTCCTCGTCACGCTCTGCAAATTCGGCGCGGCGGCGCTCACCCATAGCTCGGCAATGCTGAGCGAAGCAGTGCACTCGCTGGTCGACACCGGCAACGGCCTGCTGCTCATCTACGGTGCATACCGCTCGGCCAAGCCGCCCGATGCGCGGCGTCCGCTGGGCTATGGGCGCGACCTCTACTTCTGGAGCTTCCTGGTCTCGCTGCTCATCTTCGGGTTTGGAGCGGGTTTCGCGATCTACGAGGGCATCCGCCACATCCTGAATCCGGTGACGATCGAGAGCCCGCTCGTCAACTACGGGGTGCTCGCGCTCGCCGCGCTCTTCGAAGGCGGTTCGTGGGTCGTGGCGTTCCGGGAATTCCGCCGCCGAAAAGGCGACCGTGGTTACCTGCAGGCCGCCGAGGAAACGAAGGATCCGCGTACGCTGATGGTGTTCCTCGAGGACAGCGCGGCGCTCGCCGGCATCGCCCTCGCCTTCGCCGGAATGCTGGCCGCACAGCTGCTCGGGGAGCCCCGGTACGACGGCGCCGCCTCGATCGCAATCGGAGTGCTGCTCGCGGTCGTGGCGGGATTCCTCATCCGGGAAAACAAGATGCTCCTCCTCGGCGAGAGCGCGCGGCCGCAGGTCGTACGGTCGATCAGCGGCATCGCCGCGGCCGAGCCCGGCGTTGCGCACTTCAACGGCCTGCTCACCTTCCAGATGGGGCCGCGCCAAGTAGTCGCCGCGCTGAGCCTCGACTTCGAGGAGTCGCTGCGCGCCCGCGAAGTGCAGGAAATCGTCAAACGCCTCGAGGAGCGCGTGCGGGCGGCGCATCCCGAGATCGTGATGTTGCTGGTGAAGCCGCAGACTCCGGAAGCCTACCGCGCGGCGGAGCAGGCGCGTTATCGCTGGCGCGAGCCCTGAGGATCAAGCCGCCGTGTAGGCGGTCTTGACGGTGGTGTAGAACTCTACCGCGTAGCGGCCCTGCTCGCGCGGGCCATAGCTCGAGCCTTTGCGGCCGCCGAACGGCACGTGGTAATCGACGCCCGCCGTCGGCACGTTCACCATCACCATTCCCGCTTGCGCGTGGCGCTTGAAGTGCGTGGCGTGCTTGAGAGAGGTCGTCGCGATGCCC
>Ga0209131_1002893_pt1 | contig 11539 bp, 9 predicted proteins | sample GraSoi_2013_40cm_FD_185826 | JGI IMG/M metagenome (GOLD analysis project Ga0209131, IMG submission 185826) | Grasslands soil microbial communities from the Angelo Coastal Reserve, California, USA - Sample 9_17_2013_40cm (SPAdes) (version 2) | ecosystem: Environmental > Terrestrial > Soil >...
CCAGGTGCCGTGATCGGTGTCGCATACTCAGATGGTGAGCTCACCGTGACCTATCACAATCAGGCGTGACATGGCATGTCAGCAAAACTGATCAAATGCCCGAACTGCGGGCGGACAAACCGCGTCCCGGCAGCCGCGCCGGGAACTCCCCGTTGCGGGAACTGCCATCAGCCGCTGCCGTGGATTGCCGACGCCGGTGACGACACCTTCCAGCAGGTCGCCGGGCAGTCCCCGGTTCCCGTGCTTGCGGATCTGCGGGCGGAATGGTGCGGGCCCTGCAGAATGGTCAGCCCCGCGCTACAGCAGGTGGCCACCGGCCTGGCAGGCCGGATCAAGCTGGTGAAGGCTGACCTGGATCAGGCACCGAAGCTGCAGCAGCGATTCAGCGTACAGGCCATTCCCGCGCTGATGATCCTGCCCAACGGCCAGGTCGCGGCGCGGCGAGCGGGCGCAGCGCCGGCGTCCGACCTCAGGGCCCGGGTAGAGCAGACCATCGATCGCGAACACGGGGCGTAACTGCACCGCCACTGCAGGCCGCTATCCCGGGTCCGGCGGCGGCTGCGCCAGGCAGGGGTGCGGCGGAGGCACTGGGCGGCTCATCGGGGGCCGGACGTCGGCTGGGCGAGCCTGACCGACACCGAGCGAGCGATCAGCGAGCTGGTGTCGCGCGGGCTGAGCAATCAGGAAGTCGCCAGCCGAAAGTACGTCAGCGTGCACACGGTCGCCTTCCATCTGCGGCAGATCTTCCGCAAGCTGGGGATTTCGTCCCGGGTAGAGCTCGCGAGGATAGCCGTGGAGAACGCTCCTGCCGAGCCGGTCAGGTAAGACACCCGAGCAAGGCCCTCGACCCGGGGGGAGACTGCAGACCGCCGGGAACTGGGCGAGTTCGTCCTGGCGGTGGGTAACCCAGAGCAGCGACCGGTTGCTGGCGCGCTCGAGCACCGCCGCGAGCACCGCGTCGGCCGTTGGCGGGTCAAGATGACTCGTCGGCTCGTCGAGAAGAAGGACGGGACGGTCGGCCAGGAGGGCCCTGGCCACGCTGAGCCGTTGCAGCTCGCCCCCAGAGACCGGATGAGCCCAGGGGGCGAGCACTGTATCGAGACCCCGGTCAAGCTGCTCAAGCCAGGTCCCGAGCCGCAGGTCGGCGAGCAGGCCGGCGATCTGTTCATCGGTCGCCGCCGGAGCGCCGACCCGCAAGTTCGCCCGCAGCGAGGCCGGGAAGAGCGCAGGCTGCTCGGGACTCCAGGCGAGCAGGGCTCTGATCTGCTCCGGCGGCATGGCCCTGGCGTCCGTGCCATCGACGATCAGCTCGCCGGCGGTCAGATCGACAAAGCGCAGCAGCGCGTAGAGGACCGTGGTCTTGCCTGTGCCGCTCGGCCCGGCCAGCGCGACCGGGTGTCCGGGACGAAGCTCCAGGTCCAGATCGCTGATCAGCAAGCGCTGGCCGGCGTCCGGCCGGCCGCCTGATCCGGATCGGCCTGACCGGGATGAGTCGCCTGTGATGGCCGCCCGCCGCAGCGCCACGGCCGGCCCCGCGCCGCCACGCCCCGCCGCGCCCGCGCGTACCGAGGCCGGAAGCGGGCCCGGCCCGGCCGGCCGGCGGTTGCCCGCCGTTTCTGGCGCCGAATCCTGCATCCTGGCTAGATCGGAGAGGCGCTCCGCTCCGGCCCGATGCGCTGGCAGCCGGCTCACAGCGTCCGGCAGGCCCTGGAGCACTGCCGCAGCTCCCAGCGCTAGGAAGACCAGCACGCCGAACTCGACAGGTCCGATCCGGCCCGCCCGGATTGCGGAGGCGCCCACATAGGCGACCGCGGCCAGCCCCCCGCCGCCGGCCAGCGCTGCCGCTGCCCGCGCTATCCCCGCAGCGGCCGCGACGGCCCGCGTACCGGCGCCGAGCGCTCGCTCGCATTCAGCCAGCCTGTTCAGTGCCCAGTCCTCGGCTCTCATCGCCGACAGTTCCTCGCCGCTCGCAACGGCTCCCAGAATCCACGCGCAGACGGCGCCTCTGGCAGCCGGCAGGGCCGCTGACTTGCGGCCGCCGATGATCACTGCGAGCGCGACGCCCGCCGTCCCCAGCACGCCGGATATCAAGATCACCCAGCCGGCCGACGGCAGCAGCAGCCCGGCGGTGATGACCGCAGCGCACCAGGCCGCGCCCGCAGCCAGCACCGGGACTGCCGCCCGGACCACCAGATCCTGGGCTTCCTCGGTGTCCGAGATCAGCCTGGCAAGCAGGTCGCCCTGGTTGCCGCCGGGCAGGCCGGCGGGCAGCAGCCGTTCCAGCCGACGGTAGAGCCACGCTCGGGAGCGTGCCTGGAAGCTCAGCCCGAGGTCATGGCTGGCAAGCTTGCCACCATAGCGGGCCGCGCCGCGCAGGAAGGAGAAAAGCTGCACGGCCCCGATAGCCATCGAGAGCAGCAGGATCGGCGGCCGGAGCGACGCCGCGAAGAGCAACCAGGCGCCGGTCGCGAGCAGGCCGATCGCGGCGATCTCGCCCGCCGCGCTGAGGCCCGCGGCGGCCAGGACGCGCTTGGGCTCGCCGTGATCCAGGGCGGGCAGCCGGCGTCCGCTCACCGGGCGCCCGCCGGGAAGGCCAGGTCCCTTCCATGCCGTGTCCGCTCGTCGCCGGTTCCCGTGATACGGCCGCGGCGCAACTCCACCTGCCGCCGCGCCAGGATCCTGGCCGACGGGTCATGGCTGGCGATGATCGCGGTCGCGCCGCCGATGACCAAGCCGAGCGCGGCCGCAAGCCGCTCGGAACTCGCGAGGTCCAGGCCAGCCGTCGGCTCGTCGAGCAGCCACAGCCGCGGCCTGGGTCCAGCCAGGTTCCTGGCTATCGCCAGCCTGCGGCGCTCCCCCAGGCTGAGGGGCGCGTCAAGCTCGCTGAGCGGGGTGCGCAGGCCCAGTCGCCTCGACTTCAGCCAGTCTCCGAGCTCGGCGGCTTCCAGCGCAGCCGAGGCGATGCTCTCGTCCACCCCGGGCCTGCCGAGCGCGACGTTGTCCAGGATGCTGGCGGGGAGGACGACGGGGTGCTGCGGCACCCAGCCAATCGCCTCCGACCGGCCCGTCCGGATGTCCTGGCCCTCGATCAGCGCCCGGCCCGCCGAAGGCGGGACAAGCCCGGCCACGATCCTGAGCAGGCACGACTTCCCGGCGCCGCTCTCGCCGACCAGGCATATCCGCTCCCCTGGGCAGATCCGCAGGTCGATCCCATCCAGCACGGGATCGCTGCGGCCAGGCACAGCGAGGCTCACGCCCTCCAGCACCACGCCGAGCGGCCCAGGGCGTGGCCTGCCCGGGCGGCCCTGAATTTCACTGGCAGCAGGAGAGCGATCGGCAGCGGCCAGTTCGCCGAGGCTGGCCAGCGTTGCCCGGCCGGTGGCAGCAGCGTGGAAGTCGCTCGTCAGCCGCCGCAGCGGCACGAACAGCTCGGGTGTGAGCATCAGCACCGCGAGCGCTTGGGGAAAGATATGCTGACCGGCGTCGAGGCGCAGGCCAAGCCGTACCGCAACCAGGGCGGTGCCGACCGCCGCCAACAGCTCGAGTACGAGGCCGGAGAGCAGCGCGACGCGCAAGGTCGCCAGCGTTGCCGCGCGAACATCCTCGCCGGACGCGGCCACCGCTCGCTCGTGGTCCTCAGCCCTGCCGAAGGCACGCAGCAGCGGCAACCCTTCGATCAGCGCCGCGAAGCGAGCCCCTAGCCGCTCCAGGCTGGCCAGCCGGTGCCGGACCGCGCCAGCCGTCTGGGCTCCGACCAGGCCAGCCAGCACGGGCGAAAGCGCGACGGCCAGTCCGGCGAGCCCAGCCGAAACCAGGTCCAGGTGGCCGATCCAGGCCAGCAGCAGGGCGGGCACGGCCAGCGCGAGTACGGTGCGCGGCACTACGCGCGCCACGAGCGGGTCGAGCTCATCGACGCCGGCCCCGATGAGCGTCGCCATCCGGCCAGGGTCGCAGCGGCCAGCGGCCGCCAGGCGAACGGCGCGCGCCACCGCCTGCCGCCTGGTTGCTGACCGTGCCCGCCTGGCTCCTGACTCGGTCCAGGCTTCCCACGCCCAGCCGCCGAGCCCCTGCCCGGCGGCAAGCAGTCCGATGGCAGCGCTGGCCCGCACCGCCGCTGACGCGGTGAGCCCGCCGTAGAGCGCGGTCGCGAGCAGGCGGGACAGGACGGCGGCCTGGGCGACCAGGAGCAGAGCCTGGCCGAGGCCGACAGCCACGGCACCAGCGAGCCATGGCCGGGCAACCGCTATAAGCCGGCGGATCTCCGTGCTGTCAGCGACCGGGGCCCGACCTCTCGTTCTGGCGGCGTTCCGGACACCGGTCATAGCCGGCGGCCGCGAGGATCGGACGTTGGGGCAGCCTGCGTCACGCTCCGGCTTGATGGGCGGCCAGGGCCAGCCGCCGGACGGGTCAGCCGGTCCCTGAACACCCAGAAGGTCCATCCCTGGTAGGCGAGCACAAGCGGTACGAAGATGGCCGCGACGATGGTCATCACCAACAAGGTCCGGTGCGCGGACGCCGCGCTCCAGATCGTCAGCGACGGCCCGGGGCCGCTGGATGCGATCACGCGGGGGAACAGCGCCGAGAAGACCGCCGCCACGACCGCCAGGATCCCGAGCGAGCTCAGCGCGAACGCGAGGCCACCCCGGCCGATCAGGACAAGCGGGCCCGATGCCGCGATGAGTGCGCCGGACACGACGGCCAGCGTTATCGGCACCGTGCCGGGCAGGGCTCCTCGGCCCGGTGATCCGCCGGCCGCGAGCCACGCAGCGGTCGCGACCGTCAGCGCACCCGCCGACGGTGACAGCCAGAAAGCGACATGACGTGCGCGTCCGGCGAGCGGCCCGCCCGTCTTGAGCGACAGGAACGTGGCTCCATGGGCGATGAACATCGCCAGGCTGGCAAATCCGCCCAGAACCGCCACGGGGGGCAACAGGTCGCCGAAGCCGCCCAGATATATCCCCGATGCCGACAGGCGAAGGCCGTGCAGCAGGTCTGTGAAGGCCACTCCCCAGGCGAACGCGGGAATCAGGCTGCCAACAGCCATGGCGCGGTCCCAGTTGGCCCGCCAGCGGGCACTGTCGCGCTTGCCGCGGAACTCGAAGCTCACACCCCGCACGATCAGGGCGAGCAGCACGATCAACATGGCCAGGTAGAAAGCGCTGAACATGCTGGCGTACCAGACCGGGAAGGCAGCGAAGGTGGCGCCCGCCGCGACGATCAGCCAGACCTCGTTGCCGTCCCAGACGGGGCCGATCGCGTTCCGGCACAGCCGCCGGTCGATATCGTCGCGACCGATCGCGAGACAGAGCATGCCGACACCGAAGTCAAAGCCCTCCAAGACGAAGTAACCGGCCCACAGCACGCCGATCAGCGCGAACCAGGCAGTGTTGAGGCTCGTCACCGATCCCTGCACAACCCGGCTCCCCTAGTAGACAAGTTCGGATTCCGCCCCTTCACCCGTGGCACCCGGACGAGGAGCCCCGGAGGGACGAGCTCCCGCGCCGGAGTCGAGACCGTGGCCGGCCGCCCGCGCCATCAGGACGATGTCGATGACCCCGAGCAGGGTGTAGACCAGCGTGAAGCCGCCCAGACTCAGCGCGACGTCGGCCACCGAGACGCTCGGAGAGCCGGCCTGGGCGGTCTTCATGAGGCCGTAGACGATCCAGGGCTGACGCCCCATCTCGGTGAATAGCCATCCGAACGTGTTCGCCAGGAACGGGGCGGCGATGAAGGCCACGAGCACCAGCAGAGTTCGCCGCCCGAACTGCAACGCCCTTAGTGAGTCCCCTCTGGACCGCCACAGGACCCACGCCGAAACGGCCAGCATCAGCAGGCCGAGCCCGACCATCAGGCGGAAACTCCAGTAGGTGACCCAGAGAACCGGCACGTAGCTTCCTGGTCCGTGCCGCAGCGCCTCGGCGTGCTGAGCCTGAGTAATGCCGGTGACCTTGCCGTTCCACGACGTCGTGGCGATGAGACTGAGCAGGTGCGGGACACGGATCTGGAAGATCGGCTGGCCGGACAGGTTGCCGATGGTCAGCAGCGAGAAGCTGGCGCCCTTCTGGGTACGGTAAACCGCCTCTGCCGACGCCATCTTCATCGGCTGCTGGGTATCCATCAGCCTTGCCTGGATGTCGCCGGTGACAATCACCAGGAGCGTGCAGACCACGGCCACGCCGGCCGCCAGTTTCGCGGCACGGCTGAACACCTCGGGCTGGTGCCCTCTGAGCCGCTGCCATGCCGATACCCCGAGCACGAAGAACGCTCCGGTGACGAAGGCCGCGAGCACGGTGTGCGAGAACTCAGCCCAGAGCGTCGAGTTCCCCAATACCGCCCAGAAGTCCGTGAGCAGCGCCTTGTGCCCGACGACGCGGTAGCCGACAGGATGTTGCATCCACGAGTTCGCCGTGAGAATGAAGAACGCGGACACGATGCTGCCCAGGCTGACCACGCAGATAGTGATCGTGTGCAGGAGCGGCGGCAGGCGGTTGCGGCCGAATAGCCACAGGCCAATGAACGTGGACTCAAGGAAAAAGGCAAGCAGCCCCTCCATCGCGAGCGGGGCGCCGAAGATGTTGCCCACGAAGACCGAGTAGTTTGACCAGTTCATGCCAAACTGGAATTCCTGCACAATCCCGGTGACGACGCCCATCGCAAAGTTGATGAGGAACAACGTCCCGAAGAAGCGGGCGAGCCTATCCCACCCGGGGTCGCGCCGCCGATACGCGAGAACCTGCATCACGGCGACAAACATCCCCAGGCCGATGGTGAGCGGGACGAAGAGGAAGTGGTAGGTGATCGTCACCCCGAACTGCCAGCGGGAGAGCAGCACGTTCATCGCAGCACGTTCATCCGGTAACCCCTTGTTGGCATCCCGACTAGGCGCCGCACCACGTCGCCTGCCACATCCCCCGTACGGATAGTGTCCGGGACGCCCGGAGGGGCGCGAAGCAAGCTAGCCGTTCGTGCGGGTTGACGGCCCGGGTGCGCCCGGGTCAGGTTGGTTAGGCGGCCAGTAGTCGTGCCCCGCGGCACGACCAGCATGCTGGCCGGGCGGGGACAAAGGGGGAGCCGTGTTGCATATCCGGTTCAATCTGATCACCGCCGATCCGCTTGAGTTCGGCGAGGCGATCAAGTTCATCGAGGCCGAGGCTCGGCCGAGAGCAGAGAGCCAGCCCGGCAACCTGGGCTTGGCGCTCTACGCGAACCCAGAACTCGGCGTGGCCGTACTCGAGTCGTTCTGGGTGTCTGGCGACGCCATGCGGGTCAGTGAGCACGTCGTCTCCCCTAGCCGTCGCGAGGCAGTCCGCCGCGCTTCGGGAACGGTTTCAGTCGAGCGCTACCAGCTGCCGATCTTCGAGCGCGAGGCACCGCTGAGCGAGGGCGCGGGGCTCCGGCTGACGCGGATGGATGTCGAGCCGTCGGGAGTCGACGACGCCGAGCAGGTGTACGCGGACACCGCGGTCCCCTGGCTCGCAGATACCGAGGGATTCTGCGGAGCGCTGCTGCTCGTCGACCGAACCAGGGGGCATTTGATCAGCGAGACCATCTGGCGCAGCCACGAGGCTCTGGCCGCGAGCCGTAGCGTCGCCGCGGCGGTCCGGGTCGATGCGGTCGGCTCGACGGGCTGCGTGATCCGGGCGGTCGAGGAGTACGGCCTTGTATTCAACTCAGCGTGGAAGCCCAGGAGCTGACCAGGACTGGCCTGTAGCCGCGGCGACGGGCCGGATCGTGACCGGGCAGGATCGGGATCGGCTGGCAGGCAGCGCCCGCGCCGTCAACGGGACCGCGCCGCGGACCGAAGATCGCGAGGAAGGACGCGTGCGGCAGCCGGCTGACGGGCTGCGCTGCGTCGTCGAGTGCGTCGAAATCGTTCTGCTGCTCGGCATCGGGTTGCTGGCCAGGGCGACGGTGGCCGATGTCGAAACGAATATCGTGGGCGCCAGCCAGCTCGCCAACAGGAAACTTCTCGCCGGGATACTTGGCCTGCTCGGCGTCCTCGCTCACATTGGCCTTGTTCATCCTCCCCCTGGCGCTAGCCGTCCGGATGGTGGTAAGCCGTCAGCAGCGACGGCTGATCGAGGCGGTCGGCGCCGGAGCCCTGGCGGTCGCCGCCGCGGTGGGCTGCAATGTGCTGCTCCGCCAGCCCGCAGCGGCACCGCTATACGACGAGCTGACGCTGTCCGCGCGCCGATCCGGGCATCCGGCGCAGGTGCTCGACTGGTATCTGGCCGGCCTGGCTGCCTACGTCACGGTCACTGGCCTGTCCGGGCACCGGCGTGGGCGTGGCGGCGTTGAACATCCGCTTTCTGCGCAAGGCCGGAGTCAGCGCCGCGGATGCGGTATCGAGCGTCGGCGTCTCTCAGGTGGTCGCGTTTGTCGCGCACGCGGTCATACTGCTGACATTCGCGGCCCTGGCCGGTGCGAGCGGCAGGGGATCGCTTCTGCCGCCGACCTGGGTGTGGATCGCGCTGGCCGCTTCTGGCCGGGCGGAGGGGACGAGCCGGGAGATTCGGGTTCGGGGTGCCGCTTAGCGCGCGGCTAGCGGCGGTGACCTTCACTCAAGGGCTTGAGGTCAGGCACTCGGGATGCTGGTGGTGGTCGGCTCCCATGTCGCCGCGGCCTGATCGTCGCCGTGCAGTGCTTTCATCAGCTTCTGCTCGGCGTCGCGCGGGAGGGACGTCCGCAGGATCGTGCCGTCGTAAGGCCTGAGCGCCTCGATGAACCTGTCGGGCGTCACCTTCCTGACGACGGCCAGGATGGCCGATGTACCCGGCTGGACGAGATCCTGGACTCGTTGCCTGAAATCGTCCTTGATGGCAAGCTCACCGCCAGCGCCGAGGGCTGCGCCCATCAGGCCTCCCGCGGCGCCAACGAGCGGCGCGAGGGGAAACAGGAAGAGCAGGCCGATTAGCGTGCCCCAGAACAGGCCGCTCAACGTCCCCCAGGCCACGGCGTGGTGGGCCGGAGTGGTGACGTGCAGCTTGCCTTTCTTATCGCGCCGGATGATCGCGGCGTCCTCCAAGTCGACGAGGTAGTCCTTCTGCAGCCGCACGAGCTCTTGCCATACTTTCGCGGCGGTCTCTTCGTCCGGATAGCCGATGACGATCAGATCGCTCATATTGTTATCTCCCTGCCTCCCGGGTGCCTGGCCTGGGGTCAGATTGCCAGGCGGGCGGGTTCGGCGCATCGTCAGATCGGGTAGTCCTCCGGCGATCCCGGCCGGTTGGCCGGATCCGCATCGGCACCCTGGCCACCACGACATCGGGACGCGTTCGCAACGCCGCGGTGAGCGCCAGGTCGAGGTGGTTGTGGAGGATGCGGTAGCGCACCTGTTCGGGCTGGGCGACTGGGATCAGTACGACGATTAGGTCGTGATGTCGCCGGCGAAGCCGGTCGACGTACGCCGCGATCGGCCCGGCCACGGACGAGTACTCCGTGCGCAGGACCCGCAGCGGCACGCCAGGATCCCAGCGTGCCCACTGCGACTCAAGCTCGCGCTGCCTGGCCGAGTCCTCGCCTTCCCGCTCATGCACAACGGTGACGGCCAGCACGTGCTTGCTGATGGACAGCGCCCTGGAGAGTCCGTACTCAGCGAGCCTGGATATCCCGGTTACGGGGACTACGACGGCAATCGGCTTGGCTTCCGGTTTGCGGGGTAGCCGGCCGAGGCCGAGGATGGCGCCGACCCGGTCGTAGTAGCGGTGAACCCGGGTAAAGAACCAGATCAACGCGGGCACGGCGAGCACGACTACCCATGCTCCCTGGGTGAACTTCGTGAGGAGGAATATCACCGTGGCGATCGCGGTAGCGACGGCGCCGAGGCCGTTGATGAACGCCTTCTGCCGCCAATGCGGCGGCCGGGTCCGCCGCCAGTGCACAACCAAGCCACTTTGCGCCAGGGCGAAGCCGGTGAAAACGCCGATGGCAAAGAGCGGGATGAGCGCGAGCGTGTTCCCGCGCGCCCCGACTAGCAGCGCCGCTGACAATATCGCGAGTGCCCAGATGCCGGGGGCGAGTACCTGCCGGTCGTCACGAATGGCGAAGAGGTGCGGCAGGTAGTTGTTCCTCGCCAGCAAGCTGGCGAGCACAGGAAGGCCGCCGAACGAGGTGTTGGCAGCCAGCGCCAGCACGACGGTGATGCTGAGCGACACGAGGTAATAGACCCAGGTTCGCCCGACGGCCATCGCCATGACCTGGCTGAGGACCGTCTGCCCGGCGCGGGGAACGACGTGCCACCGGCTGGCGAGCACGGCCACGCCGAATAGCATCGCGGCCAGGATCGAGCCGAGCAGCAACTCAGTGCGCTTGGCGCGGACGATCCGCGGTGCCTTGAAGAGCGGCACCCCGTTCGCGATCGCCTCCACCCCGGTCAGCGCGCTGCACCCGGCGGAAAACGCCTTGAGCACGAGGAGAATGCTCACCGGCTCCAAGCCGCGGGTAGCCAGCAGCAAGCGGCCGGGCGCGGGGGTGTGCGGGGCCAGCGGATGGATCAGGCCGATGCCGAGTATGGTCAGCAAGCCCACGATGAACACCAGCGTTGGCAGCAGGAATGCCCGGGCCGCGTCTCCGAGACCGCGCAGGTTCAGGAAAGTGATCAGGGCGAGGATGCCCAGGCCAATCGGCACCCGGTCAGGGATCAGGCCGGGGAAGGCGGAGGCCAGGGTCCCGACCCCGGCCGCTATGGACACGGCGACGGTCAGCGTGTAGTCAACGACCAGGGCGGCGGCTGCGAGCAGGCCGGCCGAAGGCCCGAAGTTGTCCAGGGCCACGGCATACGCGCCCCCGCCACCAGGGTAGGCCTCGATGACCTGCCGGTAAGAGAGCACGAGGATCGCGAGCAGCGCGACGATCCCGACGGTGATCGGCACGACCAGGTGCAGCGCTCCTGCTCCGGCCGCTGCGAGTACGACGATGATCGCTTCAGGCCCGTACGCGACGGAGGTCAGCGCGTCAAGCGACAGGGCGGACAGGCCCTCGATCGGTGTGATCTGCTCACGTGACACGTCCCGCGCGGAAAGCGGCGGGCCGATCAGGACGTGCCAGGCCGACCACGGCACGTTACAACCACGCGGCGAGCGTTTCTTCCTCCCGCTGCTCCGTGAGGTCCAGCCCATGCCAGGAGATCCGGACGCCCGCGCGTGACGGCCGCTAGGCCGGCGCCCGCGGGTAACGAGCGTCCTGAGGGAACTGCCGGTCATCCGCGTAATCGCAGGTTCCGTCGGCGTGGAACTGCCGGGCGGCGCGTGCTACCTCATGGCCTAGTGCGCGTAGCTGGTCCCCCACGACCTGATCAGCCAGCCGGCCCTCGGGGTCGAACGACTGCCGGGCCTGCGCGACCGGCTGCACGAGCGGAACGCTCCAGCCTCGAAGGGCCCTGACGATGAAATCCAGTGAGTTGATCGCCTGCAGTCCGTGCACGCCGCCAGCCGTTGCCGCCAGGCCCGCGGGCTTGTTGGTCAGGTACGGCGGATCTCGCTCGGCCAGCAGAATCAGCCAGTCAAGTGCGTTTTTGAACGAGCCGCTGACCGGGCCGTGG